>OIYX01000070.1_pt1 | contig 33959 bp, 30 predicted proteins | sample 1588431 | NCBI WGS metagenome assembly OIYX01 (sample SAMN03283241) | human gut metagenome | biome: human-associated habitat; material: feces | host: Homo sapiens | place: Peru | collected 2012
TCTTGTGAAGCGACATCCGATAGACGCTGTCCGCTTTTGTGAGTCTTGCCATATCTATTGTATTACTTATACAAATGTATAAATAATAATTTGAATATACAAGAGTGAAAGTGTGGTTTATCTAATTGTTTTACAATTTCTTACAACAAGAACTGTGGATTAATTATACAATTTAATGTTAAATTCACGTCAGTTGCTATTCACCAGCCCATCAGGAGACGGCCTCAAATGGATAATCCCGATAGACATCACCACCGCATCGCACACTGACTACTTCCGGGCCATATCCAACTATGTCCGCCAGACCTATGGCATCGAAGCCGACAAATCCGGTAAAGACATAAGCCGTGCCTGCTTCCTGCCACACGACTCCAACGCATACCTCAATCCCAAATATCTCTGACAATATGAACAAAAAGATATTCAATCCTCAGGAATGGCTCCAACCTGCGCCAAACCATAGCACAGCCGTTCCGTCAGGAACACCATCCGATGACATCGAGACCATAACCTTCCGCATCGAAACCTCTGCCATCGACATCGCTCCGACATACGCCCAATGGCGTGACCTTGGCTTCGCCCTCTCCGACCATCTCGGAGAGGCTGGCCGAAGCTACTACCATCGCATCAGCCGTTTCCATCCCGATTACACACAGGAAAACACCGACTCACAGTACGATCGCTGTCTCCGCGCCCACGGTTCAGGCATCACCATAAAGACATTCTTCCAACTCGCCAAAGAAGCCGGAATCCAAGTCTCCACCCGTCCCGATATTATCAGATTATCAAAATTATCAACATCATCACCTGATAAACTTGATAAACCTGATAATGTGATAATGCCCGAAAAGGAGGAAGACCTTCCCACATTCTCCGACAAAATCCGTGACCACCTCCCTGAATACCTCAAAAAAATCGTAGCCGTGGCCGACAATGACAAAGACGCCGACATCCTTCTGCTCGGCTCTCTGACCGCCCTCTCCGCCTGTCTCACCAAGATCATCGGCATCTACGACAAGCGGACAATCCACCCGACCTCTTTACATTCATCACCGCGAGAGCATCTGCCGGCAAAGGTCGCCTAACCCTTTGCCGTAACCTCATCGACCCGATACACGAGGAACTTCGTCAACTCAACGAAGCCGAACGCGAAGAGTACAAGTCCAAACTCAATGAATATAACGCCTCCAAGAACAAGAAATCCCTTGAAAAGCCAGAAGAACCGCCTCTCCGCCTCCTGCTCATCCCTGCAAACTCCTCCGCCACAGCCGTGTATCAGACTCTGAACGAGAACAATGGCATCGGTCTTATGTTCGAGACCGAGGGCGACACTCTCGCCAACACCTTCGACTCCGACTACGGCAACTACTCTGACGGCTTCCGCAAAGCCTTCCACCACGAAGCCATCTCCTACATCCGCCGAAAAGACAAGGAATATGTCAGCATCAAGTCTCCCTGCCTCTCCACCCTGCTCACAGGCACGCCACAGCAAGTCCGCTCACTCATCAAAGATGCCGAGAACGGCCTTTTCAGCCGTTTCCTATTCTATTACCTCAATGCCAAGAGCGACTGGCACGATGTCTTTGATTGTGGTTCCGGCATCGCCCTCGACGACTACTTCAAGCAGCTCGGTGAAGAGTTCCATTCCCTCCACAAACTCCTACAACCAATGCACCCCATCCGTGTTGAACTCACATCATCCCAGATGTTCAGATTCAACACCTACTTCTCCACCATCCAGACCCGCCAACTTGACAGTTATGGTGAATACATCGTTGCATCCGTCCGTCGCCTCGGTCTATCCACCTTCCGGATAATTCTGATTTTCACCGCCCTACGCATCCTCGAAACCGGTGACCTCTCCTCGCCCCTGACCTGTACGGAGCCTGACTTCCGTACAGCCCTGACTATCTGTGATGTCCTCATAGTCCACATCGACAAGGTTTTCAGCACCCTCCCGCAAGTCGAAGAACCCACGCCAGGAGCATCCGTACCCAACACCCGTCAGCAGACCTTTCTCGACACCCTCCCGGAAACCTTTGATCGCCAATCCTATCTGCACCTCGCCACCACCCTCGGCATCCCGGCACCGTCCGCCGACCGCTATATCAAGAAATGGATCGAGACCGGCAAGATTGAGAAAATTGAGTACGGGAAGTATCGGAAAGATGGTAAAAGCGTTTCTTTGTAGACCTTCAACAAAATATCTTTCGAAGAATCTTTTTAAAGTATTAACTTTGTAAGTTTCTTAAGAAGTCTATCTTCTTATAGAAGAATCTAAATTTGGATAAAAAATAAAAATATATGATTGATGTTTTATCACTATTTTCGGGTTGTGGAGGGCTGGATTTAGGCTTCGAGCAAGTCGGTGACTATCATACCGTTTGGGCAAACGATTTTAAGCATGAAGCTTGTGAATCATTTAGAATGCACTTTGGGAATGTTATCAGGGAGGGCGATATTGAAGCGATTGATCCATACAATGATCACACTATACCAAATTGTGATTTGATTCTCGGTGGTTTCCCGTGTCAGGATTTTTCTATAATTTGGAAACAACCTGGACTTAACGGCTCAAGAGGGAATTTGTATAAAAGTTTTTTGCGTTTTGTTGATGCTAAAAAACCTAAAGCATTTGTTGCTGAAAATGTTAAAGGAATTTTAACTGCAAATGGAAAGAAGGCTATTAAGCAAATTATTGAAGATTTCCAGAATATTGAACCTGGGTATGTGGTTATTCCTCATTTATACGACTTTGCCAACTATGGCGTTCCGGAATATCGTGAAAGAGTACTGATTGTAGGTATTCGTTCAGATACGGGTTTTGATTTTCATCATCCACGGCCAACACATGGAAATGGAGATGGGTTATTACCATTTGTAACTGTAGGAGATGCTTTCAGAGGTGTTGAAAAGGTGCCGTTTAATAATGAGCACCTGAAGATTAAAGCTCGTACAGAAAAAGTTATCAGCCTTATACCTGAAGGTGGTAATTTTACATCAATACCTCAAGATAGCCCGTATTATGTTAAAGGGATGATAAGTCATGTATATCGGAGGGTAAAATTGGATGAGCCGTCAAAAACAATAATAGCTCAAGGAGGTGGTGGAACGTGGGGCTATCACTATCCGGAGAATCGTCCTTTGACTAATAGGGAAAGAGCCAGAATACAGTCTTTCCCCGATGATTTTGTTTTTTACGGTAGCACAACAGAAGTCCGTCGCCAGATTGGAAATGCTGTGCCACCAGTGGGTGTTCACGCTATTGCTAAGGCGCTGAAACCATTATTCTTTGATAAATATGAGCATGTTGATTTAGAAAATAAGTTGCGTGAGCTTAAATCAATGCCTTTCACTCAGAGATATCAACTAATTATGCATCTGTAATATGGAACAATTACTGACAAAGAATCCAATGCTTCGTTCCTTCTCATACAAATCAGTGAATGACTATAGGACGGCTCTTATAAATGATGCGGCTAAGTTTAATATAGCGACAGGCTTCATTACTAGTGATGCATTGGTTGAATTAAAGCGTATTGTTGAAGTCCGGAAGGGAGAATTGGCTATTAATTTGTTTGTTGGCATGAACTATCTGAATGGCTTTACAAAGCTACAGTATGCAACATTACAAGATTTAAATTCATTCTTGAATGAAAATCAATATGGAAAAGTGTATGTCTCGCCCAATGCTTTGTTCCATGGAAAGATGTATTCTTTTTTAGATACTAACAATAATTGTCTGGGTAGTTTTGTGGGTTCTTCTAATTTGAGTAGTTTTTTATCTACTACTCAGAATTATATAGAGTCTGACATTTATATGGATGGCGTAGATGCTATGACCGTGGATGCTCGCATTCTGAATGTTATTCAAAATATAGGTGTCGATTTTTCTGTGGCAGAACCTATCGTGGATTTTCTAGAGGATGAGACAGATCTCTTGAAAGGGAATGAACGAGTCTCAAAAATTTCTGATGATGAATTCAATTCATTTATGACAACCCTAACTAATAGGGTTGTAGAAATACCTTTGAAAACAGAACCCAAAAGCAACCTGAATACATATTTTGGGGCGGGAAAAACGCCTGGCCGATATAGTCCGCGTAGTTGGTATGAGGTTGAATTGATAGTTCCGAAAAACACTCCTAATGTCGAATTGTTGCCGGATAAGAATTCGGGACCATTTAAGGTTATAACACCTAAGCATTACTTATTTTATTGTGAAAGGCAAGGCACCAATAGCAAAAATTTACGTTCGTTAGGTGATTTGCGGGTTTTAGGAAAATGGATAAAAGGGGAGATGGAAAATGCTGGCGTAATACGATGTGGACAGATGGTTACACAGCAAACATTAGATGATTTTTGCAAGTCTAAAATTGTATTTAGAGAATCCTCCGAAGGTACTTGGTTTGTTACGTTAGAATAATATGACTTTCTTAAATTCGTATTTAGATGGGATTCATAGCCGTATATTGGTGGATTCCATTGTGAACACAAGCAATGAGGTGTTTGCAAATATCAATAAGCACTATAGTTTTGATAAGTCTTTAACCGGTTTGCTCTTGGGCAATGTTCAAAGTGGTAAAACAGGTCAGATGCTAGGAATAATATCCAAACTTGCAGATGAAGGCTATAGGCTATTTTTGTTATTAACAACTGATAATATTGATCTACAACGTCAAACCTATAATCGAGTCCTAAGTTCATTGCCATTATTTAATGTTCTGTCAGAACGAGATGAAGAAAAATTTAGGGCGTTGAATCAAAGCTCTCCATTAATAATTGTTTTGAAAAAGAACTCGTCTGTGCTTAAAAAATGGAGAGATTTATTGGTGGCATCAGAAACCTTCAAAGGGTTGCCTTTGGTTATCTTTGATGATGAGGGTGATGCGTCAAGCCTTAATACATTAGTAAATAGGCATAAGGTTAGTACTATAAACAAAAGATTGGATGAGATAAAATCAACGGCTACATCATCGTTGTATCTAGAAGTAACGGCTACGCCACAAGCGATTATTTTACAGTCTATCATATCTGATTGGAAACCAAGTTTTACTAATTACTTTAAACCTGGCATAGGTTATTTAGGAGGGAATTTTTTCTATTCGGACCCGAAATCTTATTGTGTGCGTTATACGTCAGAAGATGAACTGTCCCAAGTTTTGGATGATGACGATATTCCTTGCCCTGAAGGTCTAAAAGAAAGTATTTACACTTTTTTAGTTTTGTGCGCTCATAAGAAACTAAACGGCAAACAAAACTGTAATTTTTTAATACACCCGAGTGCCAAGATTTATGTCCATAACAAATTCAAAGATATTATTGATTCCCAGCTTAATTTGTTACAGAGGTCTACTGACGATATAGGCTTTAAAGAATCATTACGTGCCGTATGGGGTGACTTACAACATACAAGACCTGACCTAGAGCCATATGAAGATATTGAGGAGGAGGTAACCAGTATTCTGGATAATGAGGAGATGATAGTTATACCTCTTAATTCAAAGAGTTTTGTATGTCGTGATTCTACTAATCCTGATGCATTGAACTTGGCGAAAGGTTTTAATATAGTCATTGGTGGAAATACGTTGGGACGAGGTATAACATTTCCTCATCTTCAAGTTGTATATTATTGTAGAAACTCAAAGAAACCGCAGGCGGATACATTTTGGCAGCATTCTAGAATATTTGGATATGATAGAGAACCGGAACTTGTTCGTATTTTTATGCCGGAGTCTCTATACAAAGTGTTCGTTGCCTTAAATAAGGCCAATGAAATTATTGTGAAACAGATAGAGGCAGGAGACGATACTTGTCAAATTATATATCCGGATAATATCCAACCTACAAGGAAAAATGTTCTAGATATGAACTACTTGAATGTGATTTCTGGTGGAGTTAATTATTTCCCGAATTTTCCTGTAGATGGTAATGTTAAGGTTGTTGACGACATGTTAAATGAATTTGTAGAGGCTGACGTGCCTATACAAATCTCCCAAGATATTATGATAGATTTGTTAGAGGCATGTGATAGTGAGAGTAGAGATGATTTTGATAAAAATAAGTTTATATCTTGTATTAAGGCTCTTTCTGTTAAACGCCCAACTACAAAGTATCGTCTTATTTTCCGTAAGGATAGGAACATTAGTAAAGGGACCGGAACATTGTTGTCTCCGAATGACCGATTATTAGGAGAAAAATATAGTCAGGATGTTATATTGACTATGTATAGGGTTAATGGGACAAAAGATAAAGGATGGAATGGTATACCGTTGTGGATTCCAAATATAAAATTACCAGAAGGCTTCTGTTTTTATGATTCCAACTCTGTAGTTTAAAAATATGTAAAAATTACGAAGACTTAATAAGTTGAACTGTCCATAATAGGATCAAGATAAGCGGATGATGATATTCAGTTTTGGGGACTAAATGCTGGCAAGTCTTTCAGCATAGCAGAGCGAGTGTGATGCTGAAGGACTTGCCTTGTTGTGAAAAATCCGTATCGTGTCTTAAAACCCTACTTGAAGCAGTAGTAAGCTCCGGCCCCGACTCCACGTCTGACCAGCACCATCTCAGATAAGACCTGAAGAAGCCGCGTGGCGGTGGCTTTGGACACGCCCGTTATGGCTTGCACATCCTTGTCCGACACTCTTCCTGATTTCTGAATATACTTGATGATACTGATCAGCCTGTCATCCAGCTCCAACTCACTGTAAAAGGCATCGTCCGTTTTGTAGATGCTTACCATTATCCCGGACAGCCTGTCACTGAATATGGGTGGGATGCCGGAATGCCTCAATGAACTTGAGATAATCTCCAGTGTACCTTGTCCCCAAGCCTCGATGTCTCCTGACAAGTACAGGGCGTGCACCATCTTCTTGTTGATTGGCGTAGACACGTGTTCTCCCCGAAGATTCACCATCGACCACTGCGCCGGAAGTTGCCCCGGATTCTAGAACACGATTTTGTTTGAATATACCTTGATCTGTATCGGAGTGTTGTCCGAATAAACCTTATGCAATGAGGTGATGACTTTTTCAGGATTTCCGTATTATGCGTATCTAACCATTTAATTCTAATACAAGAGCTGTTTGATTGTAATATGAGCCGATTTTGAGCCAATTGTTTGTTCCTTTATGTGATAATATTATATTAATAGTCATTGCTTTATGCGACTGTGAACTGTTTCTATGCTAATAAAATTTGAGCCATTAGTGAGCCTATTATTACACGCCCGAAAGCCCTCTGCCATTTCCGCTATCGCTCCAATGCCAGAAGACTTTCCCAATGGGCAGAGAGGTCTCAGCCGACTTCCTCCCGTCAGTCCGCTGATGTTATTATGACGGAAGCAAAGCTTCCGAAGCAACCGCCCGGCAAGACATTCGTCATCTCCGCTCACGCTGCGATGCTGAACGACTTGCCCTTATGGGCAGAGCGGAACCGGAAGATTGACGCTCTCCGCTGCGCTCCGACCGCCAAACCTCCGGCCTTACTAAACTCGCTCCGCTCGATTATACAGTAGCGGTGTCGAGACTTCAGTCTTTCTCCTTTTCTCTCCGAAAGCCAGAAGACTCGACCCTTTCATCCCCCACAGCCCCGGAGGGGTCATAACCGACTCCGCTCCCAAAGTTCGGTGCGAACATTGTCCCTCGAATCCGAAAGTTAGACATAATCGGAGCTTAGTTGTGTAACAGTCGGCTCACGCCGCCAGATTACTCAACCCCGATTATGTTAACTGTCTGCGTCAGTGCGAGTTCGACCATTCTGCCTCCGAATCCGCTCCGTCGGGGCGGCAGGCGACGATGAACTCCCTTCAAGGGCCAACGGCCTCCAGGCCCGTCAGGGAGTTCAGGACTTCCTGCGAGGTATGCGTAAGGATGTCCTCCGATTTCAACCCTTTTCCGTCAAATCCCGTTTGTCTCATTCATTGACGGCCGGAAGTCCGAGAGCGCCGCCAGCCTTAGCAGCACAGCTGCGGGCCTTCTCTGTGATTCCTTCAAGTCTTCGAGCGGAGCTCTCAACTTCAAGGAATCACTCCGTCGGCAAGGTATCGGCAGAGCCGATATTTCTTCTAATCGTTCGCATCCGCTCACTGTATGTCAGCGGTATTGCGGAAGACGACGGCTCCTGCGTCACCGTCCACTTCCGCAATGTCTGTTTGGGAGAGGCTCGTTTATCCACGCTTCACAGGCCTTGCGGCCAGAGAAGCGCGGCTCGCCACTCCCCATTGGCAGGACAGGCACGGACTCCATTACGCTTACGCTCCATTGCGTCCGCACCAGACCTGCCGGAAAAGAGGTAAGGCTTCGCCTTGTGCTTCTTGACGCTCTCTTCATCCTCTCCGGAAGTGTCGCCACTTCGTTCCCGACACATCCTCCGAGGGCAAGCGGAGACGCGAGTCTGTGACAGCCGGTGTTCCGCTCTCTGCACACCGTCTCTCACTGACTCGCAGAGCGGAATCGCTACGTTGGCACTCCGCTCCCTGTAATGCCGGGCCGGCTCACACGTCCGAATGTTGTTGCCGTTGTACCATCATTCGACCATCTGTGCCAGAGCCGGAAAAACCGTCATCTCTCGCCCCAACCGTCATACCGTCCGGCTCCTGCCGCGCCTGTCGGCTTGCCTACTCACTCTCCGGAAGACAGAAAGAACGATGCTCACCGCATCGCCCTTTCCGACTTCCTGCGAGTCGAGCGGTGGGATAGACGCACGCTCCATGGTCAGTGCACAATAGAACGACATCACACGCCTTGGGTGTGACAAAGAATATATTCATAGGCAATGGGAAGCACTCTCGTGCTTCTGCGACTCGTTTTATCTATACTGTATTCAAATTCGATATCTTGGTGATTGTCATCAATATGCCATATGCTACTTATATGGTTAAGACTTGTAAACGCGCTTTTGCCTTATGCCAAGATTTCATCCCAATACCATTCTCTCTGACTGCTGGTCATCCATCGGGAATGTCACGTTCTACCACAGAAACGGCATCTGCTATTCCCGGAGCAAGGCTTATTCGGAGTTTGCCGGAACTGGAGAACAACTGGCGCAGAAGGAAGTTCATCATCGTGCCATACTTGCGTGGCAGAAGTTACCTTGCAGACAACAATTGAAGTGGAAACGGCTTGCCATAGGAGTCTCGTCACATCGTCCTCCTTTCGGTGACGGCAATCATATCAGCGGATATAATCTTTTCGTGTCGGCTTATCACGGGTTTGCACAACTTGGCAATGAACACGTTCCTGTTCCGAGGCCGTTCGAGCCGTTCCCTATATTCAGTCTGGATTTTGTGAGCTGCTCGATGGCTTCGTTGTTCGAAATGGAATTGCGATTCAGATTGATAATGTGCGGAACGAATCTGCCATCAAGATACCGGATTCTCGGAAAGATTCAGATTGAGGCTCCCGGTGTCGGGCGTAATCCTGGGCTGATGAGAAGCTATCTGTCGGATTCTGTTCCAACCGAAGCTATGTCGGAAATCGTGTTCAATGTTCCACGCAAAAGGTTCGATATTGATATGTTCCAACTGCACGTCAGATACCTGCTGCTGGACACTAAAAACGGCTATCGGTCGCAGTATCAGTCCCTGTCGGCATTGACAGCGATTCTATAGGATAAATTCGTTTGAAAAACGCATTGTTTGTTTTTGAATTACAGCAATATAAAGTATTGCGAAGTAAGCGAAACCATATCTGTTCCAATGGTTTATATTATGCATATCTTGGCTTCGGATTTCAATGAGATAAGATAATGAAAGCACTGCCGTCAATAGCGTTCAACGAGTTCAAGGGTTCCGCAGGGGATGTGACAGCCAGAGTGTCGAAAGGCCGTCAGGTCCTTTCGTCGCGCTGCCAGCATTCGCACGTCAAGACGGAATCTCAGGCCGTCAGTCGGAACAGGCTTTCCGCTATATCAAGGTCGTTCCGCAAATTGAGCGACAGTCAGATGAAGGAATGGGCCGTGCTTGCAGAGAGGATGAAAGGCATTTCGACTTTCGGCAAGGCGGCGGAACTGACGGCGCACAATGCTTTCGTTCGTATCAATACAAACAGGGCACTTGCCGGGATGCCGGCATTGGAGTCTGCGCCAGTCTACACTTCGGATGTCCCGGAGGTGGACTATGACGACTTCTGGGTGACTCCTGACAGGATCATATTCGTGGGGCTGAGCCAGCCTTCGGAGCATCATCGGCTTGTCGTCAAGATGTCGCAGACCACGAGCACAGGGGTGTCCTCCGGCTGGAACAATATCGTCATAATCACTCCTGCAATGTCCCCGGACTGGGGAGATGCCGACATAACCGAGGCCTACATTGACAGAATCGGGTTCGCTCCGGTCCTCGGGCAGAAGTATTTCCTGTCATTCTGGTGGATGGACACGGAGACGGGGTTCACGGGTGAGTCAATGGCCGTCTCAACGATTTGCAGCGAGCTGTCGAACGTGAATAAGGAACTCTATAAAGTGCGTCCTCGCGTGAACTTCTCCGATGCGGTCTCGGATGCGAACTCTCCGTTCAAGGATATGAGGCTTGAGCTTTCCGGAAGTCCGGTTATGGTGACGGCATCAGGAGAATACGGATTCCTCGGCAACGGTTCATATATGTACATTGATTTCAACGATGAGAACTTTCCCCGCTCTGAGGTGGACTGCTTCCTGATGGGACGTGGCCTTGACAAATGCAAGTATGAGATTTCTGGCATCGAGCACTCCGTCAAGCCGCTCGCCGGCGTGGACGGATACAGGAGACGCATCGCAATATCGAGGAGAGGCGGCCAGTACCTGAGGGGGTTCGAGGTGTTCGGCACTGCGGTGGATTTGGCTGTGAACGTAATCAGAGGATGATGAACATGAAGGCATTGGCAAATAATTTCGGAGTAGCGGAGATTGAGTTCCGGGACTGGCAGGAGAAGGGACTTGTCATTCTCAACGGCGTAGTCAGCATTGACACGAATAACGAATCGTACAAGACTGCGGAAGTTCTGGAGATTATGGTTCCAGACTTGAGCGTCAGTCGGAGTGCGGTGACTGCGGTGTTTCTGAGGTCATCAAAGGCGGACGGGGCAAGTACGATTGTGAAGTCCTGGATAAAGGACGTGCGGACTATATGCGTGGAGAGGCTGCCGGAGTTTGACGAGTTCGGACCGCTGACCCTGTATTTCGCTTCTGCGTATGTCACACTCGGCCAGAGGATGGACTGTCCGCAGAACACTGTCATAAGGCCGTCAATCGTGAACGGCGAGAGCGGCATCCAATCGGATTCAGACACGAAGGCCGTAGTCACTGACAACTGGTGCTACTTGTACATCTGCTTCAACAAGTTCGCAGGAGCGGAGTATAAGGATGCCTTTGAGTGCTCGGTGGAAGGACTGCCGGAGGATATCGACATCACGTTCCCTGTGGTGACGGCGAGCGCATATTCATACACTTTCGGGACTCCGACTTCGGTTTGTCGACTCAAAGGTAAGACACTTTCCTGCGAAGGACGGCTTGCGTTTGGCGAGGGGGCAAATCAAGGAGACTTCATCAACATTTTCATTGTCCGGAATGGGAATGATTCCACCGCCAAGAAAAGTGAGGCTGATGCAGAACCTGTAGCGGAGAATATCAACCAATAATCACGATACCATTGTTCAACCATTTTAATATCATTTCGTTATGAAGTACATTCCATCAATCGCCTTCGAGGAGATGTCTGGCTCGGCGAAGGGCGTGACTGCGGCGAAGGTCCGTGGTCGCAAGTACATCCGCAACCGTGGCTACGGCGGCGGATTCAAGACGGCCGCTCAGTCTTCCGTCAAGGCAATCTTCAAGCAGCTCTCGCAGGGCTGGAAGGGGCTTACCAATGCGCAGATCCTTGCGTGGAACTCTTTGGCGAACACGCAGAAGGGCAAGTCTGTTCTCGGCACTTCGAGCAAGATCTCTGGGGCGAATCTCTATTCGAGGCTGAACTTCTGGATTGTCAAGGCTGGAGGTGTGGCGCTTGCGACTCCACCGGCACTTGTGGGAGTCGATGCGCCTTGTGAGGCTGACATCTCACTGACTGCAGCAAACTTTCATTTCCAGTTGCCGGACCCTCCGGCGGAGAAGGATGACCTCAGGCTGGTCATAATGGCCTCGGCTCCGCAGAGCAATGGCGTGACGAGGGCTTACAGCAAGGCGGTGAGCATAGGAGTTCCGAGGGTGATCGTCGATGACCAGATCGACATTATGTCTGACTACAAGGCCGTCCACGGAGAGGTCACCGCAGCAGCTCCTAAGGTGTTCCTGAAGTATTTCTTCATCAATGTAAAGACGGGCGAGAAGTCCGGCGAGATGCTCGGGGAGATTTCGCTTTAGTCGTCATTAAGTTCATCATTGCCCCGTCACTTGGAATTGTCGTCAGGAATGGCGGTCTCCAGTGGCGGGGCCTTGTTTTACCATTAGATTGCAAATGCTATGAAAGCAAGCGAGAGAGCATATTCATTGATACGGCAGTTCGAGGGACTGCGATTGATGGCTTACAGGTGTCCTGCCGGAGTCTGGACTGTCGGATATGGTCACACTTCTGGCGTGGTGCCGGGAATGGTAATCACGAAAGAACAGGCGGAGGAATTATTGAGGCAGGACATTGCGACAGCTGAGAAAATCGTCAGTGCTGAGTGTCCGAACTTGCGTCAATGCCAATTCGATGCTCTGGTGTCATTCGTGTTCAATGTTGGAGGTGGAAACTTTCGGAAGTCCACACTATTGAAGAAAGTCAGGGCGAATTCGGACGACAACTTGATAATGGACGAGTTCCTCCGGTGGGTATATGCAAAAGGTGTTGTGCTGCCGGGACTACAGAAACGCCGCCTTGCGGAGATGAGACTTTACTTTTCAGAGGGCTAACGTATGGAGACATTGGCATTTATCGGGACTTACATTATCCCGTTGTTCACGGCAGCTGTCGGCTGGCTTGTAGGTTCTCGTAAGCGAAAGAACGACTTCCTGAAGGATCTTCAAGCATCCATTGATTTGCTATCTTCGGAGAACCGGAAACTGCTTGCGGACATAACGGCGGTGAACTCCGAGATTGTGGCGGTCAGAAAAGAGAACGAGGAACTGAAGGCTTCTGTAGATAGGCTCTGCACTGAGAACTCTCAGCTGAAGGTCGAGGTAAGACAACTGAGAGAGCAGGTCGCTAAGGCAAGAAGATAATCAAACTCAAAGAGCATAATGAAACGAATCATTATATCGATAGTGGCTTTGGCGGTCTTTTGCGGTTGTTGTCCGAAGCTATATCCGCACAAGACAGAAAGCACCGAGCATATGGTCGTGGTTACCGAGACCATCAGAGATACCGTCATTCAGATTCGACCAGACTCATCCATTGTTCAAGCCCTGATTATGTGTGATTCCACTGGTCGTGCAAGGCTGGAGGAAATTAGTACCTTAAAAGAATCTGCAAGAATCCGGCAGACATTGGCGTTGAAAGATAACAAACTCACGGCAAAGTCGGTCGTGGACTCAATGGGGATTTATTTGACCTACAAAGAACGGTATCTATAGGAGCAGAAAGTCCAAGTTGTCGAAACCATAATCGAGAAAGAAGTCAATGTCCTCAAGTGGTGGCAGAAATCCCTAATGTGGATGGGAGCAGTCAGCACGCTCATCTTTCTGACATCGCTCGCCTTTAAACTCCTCCGCCAATAAGGCCGAGAAACAGATTTTCCCGGGAGTCAGATTGAAAGCTCAACTAACGCGCCTATGTGTGTTTTGCAGTTTAGTCGGATTTTTTGCAATTTAATAGAATAAAATTATGCCCAACTTTCGCTTTCGTAGGCGTAAAATTGGGCGTAAATCATTTAATTGATTGACTTTCAATCGTTATTGCGGAGAGGGAGGGATTCGAACCCCCGGAGCCTCGCAGCTCAACAGTTTTCAAGACTGCCGTAATCGACCACTCTACCACCTCTCCAAACTTATTCCCTCGATTGAGGGAATGCAAAGGTATATATTTTTTTTTTGTTCTGCAAAATATGCTGGAACAATTTTGCAAAAAACTCAATTACGATATTGTTCCGGGCATATTCAGTCATCGGAGACATACCGCTCGGCACTTGACAGACTCAATGTGCCGCGGGAGTCAGCGACCGGCAGAATCATTTTTTCTCATCCGGTTTCTCCTCCGCACGGGTAAAGAAACGATTCTGGAAAAGAATCAGATAGAAAGCGCCTACCGTAACGCAGCTGTCGGCGAAATTGAAGACAGGAGCGAAGAACAAAAGGCGGTCCCCTCCCACAAATGGTACCCAAGACGGCCAGATTGTGTCAATGAGCGGGAAGTAGAACATGTCCACCACGCGGCCGAACATCAGCGGGGCATAGTCAAAGATCACTCCGTAGAAAAGGCTGTCGATGATGTTGCCGAAAGCGCCGGCGGTGATCAACGTCAGGCCGACAAGGACTCCGGTCGGAACCACGGGCTTGCCATCCGGCAGAAGTGCCAACTTCCCTTCAGAATCCACCGATTTACGCACAAGCGAGGCTATCCACCAGCAGAGAGCGCCAGAAAGAGCGATCCTGAAGAATGACAGCAGGAACTTGCCGACGGCGCCACCGAACTTCATTCCGAAAGCCATTCCCTCGTTCTCGATGAAGAAAATCTGGAACCAGTTTCCGATGACGCTGAAATGCTCACCTATCTGCATGTTCGTCTTGACCAGGATCTTGATGACCTGGTCAATGACGACAAGTATGACTCCCAGAATCAGGAGTTTCTTACCCTTGGAAACCTTCACTAGTTCTGTCCTTTTTTAGCAAGCATCTCCTTGGCTTCTACAGTAAGCGTGGCATGAGGCACCAAACGCAGCCTCTCCTTCGGAATAAGCTTCCCTGTCTCACGGCATATTCCATAAGTCTTGTTCTCGATGCGCACAAGTGCGGCCTCGAGATTCTGGATGAACTTGTACTGCCTCTGCGCGAGCTGGCTGGCCTCTTCCTTGGAAAGCTGGTAGGCGCCATCGTCCTCGACCGTCTTGAACGACGGTGTGGTGTCCTCGATGTCGTTGCTGCCGTTGTGCATAATCACCCTTCGCAGGGTGTTATACTCTTTCCGGGCCTTGTCAAGCATATCATTGATGATAGTGCGGAACTCTTCAAGTTCCTCATCACTGTAACGCACCTTCGTCGTTTCGGCGGAAACCGCGTTGTCTTTGATTAACTCTGACATAGTGTAAATTGTATTTAGGTCTAAAAACTATCGCGACAGCACCATCTTGACCGAACCCTCGTCCCACTCGACATCAGCCGCTCCTTCCGGAGCATCCTTGCCAAGTGTGACAGAAAGTGCGAGTGTCTGGGCGGCGACGTAATCCTTGTAGCCTTCAAGAGCGGCGGCGATGTCGTCATAGACGGCACCATCGGCGAATATAGCCACGTCGATCTTGTCAGTAACTTCGAAACCGCTGTCCTTCCTGAGGTTCTGGATCCTGTTGATAAGCTCGCGGGCCACACCTTCCCTCTTCAACTCTTCAGAGATCTGAATATCAAGGGCGATGGTCAGCTGTCCCTCAGTGGCGACAAGCCAGCCAGGCATATCCTCGGACGAGATCTCATAGTCGCCAGGCTTGAGCTCAACGACTCCCGAAGGAAGTTCCACTGAATATGCCAACCCGGCGGCCTCGGCGTTCTGAATGGCCGAGATTGTAGCCTGATCGAACCCGCCGAAAGCTCCGGCGATCTCTTTCATCTGCTTGCCGTAAACCTTTCCAAGGGTCTTGAAGTTCGGCTTGATCTTCTTGGTGATGATGCCTGTGGTGTCGGAGATAAATTCGGCCTCCTTCACATTCACCTCATTGAGGATGATGGACTTGACCTGTTCAAGCTGCTCCCTGACCTTTGCCGAGATCACAGGGATGATTAGCTTCTGAAGCGGCTGACGAACCTTGATGGAAACCTTGCGGCGAAGCGCGAGCACCATCGATGTGGCCTTCTGGGCCAGATTCATTCGTTCCTCCAGATCTGTGTCGATGACTGCCTCGTCGCAAGCCGGCATATTCACATAATGAACCGACTCAGAGCCGTCCGGAACGAGGTCCAGATAGAGACGGTCCATATAGAACGGAGCTATCGGGGCGCCGAGCACAGCGACATCCACAAGCACCTCGTAAAGGGTCTGGTAGGCGGCGAGCTTGTCCTCGTCCATCTTTCCTCCCCAGAAACGTTTCCTGTTCAGACGCACGTACCAGTTGCTCAGGTCATCGCACACGAAGTCCTGGATCAGACGCCCTGCGGTTGTGATGTCATAATCCTCATAAGCCGCCACAACCTTCTTCTTCAAGGTATTGAGCAGCGAGATGATCCAACGGTCGATCTCCGGCCTCTTTGAATATTCCACCTTCGCGGCCTTAGGGTCGAAGCCGTCCACATTGGCATAGAGGGCGAAGAATGAATATGTGTTGTAAAGCGTTCCGAAGAATTTCCTGCGGACCTCGTCCACACCGGCCTCGTCAAACTTCAGGTTGTCCCAAGGCTGGGCGTTGGTCAGCATATACCACCTGAGGGCATCGGCACCGTACTTGTCCAGTTCCTCGAACGGATCCACGGCGTTGCCGAGGCGCTTGCTCATCTTGTTGCCGTTCTTGTCCAGAACCAAACCGTTGGAGATCACGGTCTTGTAGGCCGGAGTTCCGCTGATCATGGTGTGGATGGCATGAAGCGTGTAAAACCAGCCTCTGGTCTGGTCAACGCCCTCGGCGATGAAGTCTGCCGTGCAGCCAAACTTCGGAGAATCCAGTCCACGGAGACCTTCCTGAGCGTAAGGCATCGCGCCGGAGTCGAACCAAACATCGATAAGGTCTGTCTCACGGGTCATCTTCTTGCCGGAAGGACTTACAAGGAATATGTTATCGACATAAGGCCTGTGGAGATCTATCTTGTCGTAGTTCTCCTTGCTCATATCCTCAGGGTCGAAACCTTTATCTTTTAACGGATTGCTGGTCATAAATCCGGCCTCGACAGCCTTGTCGATCTCGGCGTAGAGCTGAGCGATCGTGCCGATGCAGATCTCCTCCTTTCCGTCCTCGGTGCGCCAAATCGGGAGCGGAGTGCCCCAGAAACGGCTGCGGCTCAGGTTCCAGTCCTGAATGTTCTCAAGCCACTGACCGAAACGACCGGTACCGGTGGATTCCGGTTTCCAGGTGATCGTCTTGTTCAGGGCAACCATCTCGTCCTTGACCGCCGTGGTCTTGATGAACCAGGCATCGAGAGGATAATAAAGGACAGGCTTGTCTGTTCTCCAGCTGTGAGGATAGCTGTGGGTCTGCTTCTGGATCCTGAACGCCCTGCCGTCCATCTTCATCATCATACAGAGATCGATGTCGAGGGTCGGAGCGTCAGCCGGAAGAGAATCATCGAAAGCGTTCTTCACATAGCGGCCGGAATATTCTTTGTAAGAAGGGTCCACGTGCGTGCGGACATATTCAGGATCAAGGTCTTCGATCGGGTAGAAGCGTCCGTCGTGGTCCACCTGGGCCTGACGCTTGCCGTCCTTGTCCAGAACCATCATTCCAGGCACGCCGTAGTTTGCGGCGACCTTCTTGTCATCCGCACCGAAGGTAGGAGCGATGTGAACGACTCCGGTACCGTCCTCGGTCGTGACATAGTCTCCGGAGATCACCCTGAAAGGCTCTCCCTCCTCGATCGGCTGGAACCAAGGAATCAGCTGCTTGTAGCGGATTCCGACAAGGTCAATGCCCTTGAACGAACCGTCAAGCACCTTGTAAGGCACGAGTTTGTCGCCCGGCTTGTAGTTCTCAAGCGGAATGTCGGCGGCCTTAGGATTGAACCAGGCGCTCACCAAATCCTTGGCCAGCACGTAGATGGCCTCCTTTCCCGTATATGGGTTGAAGGAAAGGACACGGACATATTCATACTTCGGTCCCACGCAGAGCGCCGTGTTTGAAGGAAGGGTCCACGGGGTTGTGGTCCAGGCCAGGAAATATACCGGGAAGGCCTCCGTCCCGAAGAGCGGCTGCGACTTTCCGTCCTTGATGACCTCGAACTGCACCGTGGCGGTCGTGTCCGTAACGTCCTTGTAGCAGCCCGGCTGGTTCAGCTCGTGCGAACTCAAACCTGTACCGTCGGAAGGCGAATATGGCTGGATGGAGTACCCTTTGTAGAGCAGCCCCTTGTCGTAAATCTTCTTCAAAAGGTACCACAACGTCTCGATGTAGCGGTTGTCATAGGTGATGTACGGATCGTTCATATCGACCCAGTAGCCGACACGCTCGGTCATATTCACCCATTCCGCCGTGTACTTCATCACCTCGCTGCGGCAGGTCTTGTTATATTCCTCAACGGAAATCTTCGTTCCGATGTCGTCCTTGTGTATTCCAAGCTTCTTCTCCACGCCGATCTCCACAGGGAGTCCGTGGGTGTCCCATCCGGCGCGGCGGTTCACCTTGTACCCGGACTGGGTCTTGAAGCGGCAGATGGCATCCTTGATGGAGCGCGCCATTACGTGGTGGATTCCCGGCTTGCCGTTGGCGGAAGGCGGGCCCTCGAAGAATATGAACTCTGGTGCCCCTTCCCTGACCTCAAGGGATTTCTCGAACGCGTGATTCTTTTTCCATCTGTCGAGAACCTCATTCCCGACAGAAACCAGATCAAGGCCTTTGTACTCTTTGAATGTCATAATTTTCTTTCTATTTTTGCATCGGAAAAACCATCGGTTCGCTTCCTATGCAATTAAGTTTGCAAAGATAGTGATTTCCGCGTTTTTTATCAAATAGGTGATTAATGAATATAATAGACATCATAATTCTTCTGTGCTGTGTTCCAGCCATATTCCGTGGCTTGTCCAAGGGGTTCATCGCCCAGATGGCCGCCCTGGTGGCTCTGGTGCTGGGCGCGTGGATGTCATTCCACTTTTCCAATGTGGTGGTCGAATGGCTCAAGCCGGTGATGGATGTCTCCCCTGCCGTGCTTCAGGCGATCGCCTTCACGATCATCCTGCTGGGAGTTTTCTTCGCCCTCACCTTAGCCGGAAAAATGCTGGAGGGCATTGTGAAGATCGTGATGCTCGGGTGGCTGAACAAACTTCTCGGGGTGGTTTTCGCCCTGCTGAAAGTGGTTCTCGTCATAGGGCTTTTCATCCTCCTTTTCGACTCCGTCACCACGGCGCTGGAGATCGACTGTTCGAAGACGATCAGCGAGTCGCTTTTCTACACACCGATCAAGGATTTCGCCGATGTCTTTTTTCCTTATATGAAAGAATTGATATTCAATAAATAATGAGCAGAATCATTCTAATAGAGACTTCCACTTCCCTTTGCTCCACCGCCCTTGTGGAGGACGGGAAGGTCGTCTGTGAAAGGATCAGCGACGAGCCAAGGGCGCACGCCTCAAAGACAGCGCTGTTCGTCAGCGAGATGCTTTCCGAAAAAGGTCTGAAAGTGTCCGACTGTGACGCTGTGGCCGTCAGCAAGGGACCGGGTTCCTACACCGGGCTGCGCGTCGGGGTCTCAACAGCCAAAGGCCTCTGCTTCGGGGCCGGCATCCCGATGATCTCCGTCGGCACTCTCGACACACTCGTCTGGCAGGCTTTGGACGGGAATATGCTCCCGGAGGGCTGCCGCTACATCATCCCGATGATCGACGCCCGCAGGATGGAGGTTTACACGGGAATATTCACGCCTGACGGGAAACAAATCTCTCCGACCGTGGCTCAGATAATCGACGCGGATTCATTCAAGGATCAGCTCGCCGAAGGCCCGGTGCTGTTCATCGGTGATGGTGCCGACAAATGCAAGGACACCCTGACCAGCCCGAACGCCCGCTTCATCCAATGCTGCCCGAAAGCCGCCTCGATGATGCATCCGGCCATTGATGCATTGGAGGCCAAGAGGTTCGAGGATGTGGCCTATTTCGAGCCGTTCTACCTCAAGGAGTTCATCACGACGGTGAGCAAGAAGAAAATAATTTAATTCAGGAATATATTATGAAAATTGGTGTTGCCAGCGACCACGCTGGATTCGAGTACAAGGGAAAGATCTCGGCTCTGCTCAGGAAGAAGGGCTACGAGGTCATCGATTATGGAACACATTCAGCGGAGAGCTGCGACTACTCCGACTTCGCTCATCCGCTCGGCACCGCCATAGACAATGGCGAGGTAGATCTCGGAGTGGCTTTCTGCGGTTCAGGCAATGGCATGGCGATCACTCTGAACAAGCATCAGAAAGTGCGCGCCGCCCTTTGCTGGGGCACTGAGATCGCGCGACTTGCGAAGGCTCACAACAAGGCTAACGTGATTGTGATGCCGGCCCGGTTCATCTCTTACCAGATGGTCACGTCAATCGTCAACAAGTGGTTGGAGACCGAGTTCGAGGGAGGCAGACACGAGCGCCGCATCGAGAAGATTCCTATTTGCCAATAAGGAATGCCGCAGGACAAACCATTGGAAATAAAAGCGTTGATAGCGGACAAACAGTTCCTTTCGGGCGACTCCGGACTCTCTGAGAGCATCGAGGATTACCCGGAAGGAATCATCATTCCCATCGACAAGCCCTACAGATGGACTTCCGCCGATGTCATCCGCAAGGTCAAATGGGCCGCGTGCGGACACTTCCACAAGAAGAACCTGAAGGTCGGCCACGCCGGCACCCTCGACCCGCTTGCGACCGGAGTGCTTCTCGTCTGCATCGGCAAGGCCACCAAACTGGCCGAGACCCTTCAAAAGGAGGGCAAGGAATATCTCGCCGGAGTCTCGTTCGGTGCCACCACACCTTCCTACGACCTGGAGAAGGCCATTGATCAGGAATATCCCGTTGAAGGTGTCACGGAAGAATCTGTCAGAGAAGTTCTGCCTCGGTTTCTTGGCGAACAGGAGCAGATCGCTCCCCTCTTCTCAGCCAAGTCCGTTGACGGGGTCAGAGCCTACGAGCTGGCAAGGAAGCAGTACCGCGAGGCTCACAAGGAGAAGACTGACGTGATGACGGATTTCGACCACACTGTGGCAGAGACTTTTAACAAACAGATCATCAACATCTCCGGAATGGAATTAATCTCCTTCTTCCCGAACGGGAAAGAAAGCGGGCCGGAATTATCGGATGAAGGGCTGAGACCAAATCCACGGATAAACGTTGTGGACACATCCGCCCTGCACCTTCCGTTGGCGATGATCCGGATCAAATGCAGCAAGGGAACCTACATCAGGGCACTGGCCAGAGACCTCGGAGAGGCGCTCGGTTCAGGAGCGCACCTCAACTCATTGGAGCGGACAAAATCAGGCGGGTTCACAGTCGGGAACTGCCTATCAGTCAATGAGGTAATTAGCGTTCTTTGAGACCTCTACCACACCTTTCACCTTCCTGAAATACTTTGTGGCCTCCTCAAGGGTCTTCCCTTCAGGAATGCGGATTGTCAGCGCGTTGATGATGCCGTAGTCATAGACGACATCGGCACCGTACTTAACTGCCGCCTTTTTGAGCGGTCCCTTTCCGACACCCTCGTCATAATAAATGATCAGAGTGTTCGGGGAATATGCCAGACCGGTCTGACGAGGCCGCAGAGGAGGACGCTCCCCTATCGCCGGGATGTCCGGAGAATCAAACGAATCAACCTTGGACAATTGCTTCTCGGTCCTGCTGATGGTACTACAGCCAGTGACCACCGTGATCGCGGCGGCCATGACAAACGATGAATCTTTGAACAGTCTAGTCATTCCACAAAAATCTATCGGCTATCCCTTACAAGATTGAAGCCAGAAGACGCCCATTCGGACATGGATTCTCCATCGGCATAGACCAGATAACCCTCCAATTCATCCAACGATTCTATGAAACGCTTCGCCTCATCCAATCCTATGACCATGCAATATGTGGCGTAGGCATCGGCCAGAGTCGCGTCCGGGGCCACAATCGTGGCGCTAAGCAGAGTATGGTTCACGGGATACCCTGTTCTCGGATCTATGGTGTGTGAATATTTCCGCCCATCCTTGATGTAGAACTTTCGGTAATTACCGGAGGTGACCACACCGCGGCCGCTTCCGTCTCCCCGCCATATTCCCACAAGACCTTTGCCGCCAAGCTCCATATTCCCGTCCTCAGGTCTGTCAACTCCGATTGTCCAAGGCTTGCCGGAAGGGTTCAGGCCCTCGCTATAGATCTCTCCGATGTTCACAAGCATATCCCTGACCCCTAGCGAGTGAAGATATTCTGCGATCTTGTCACAGGTGTAGCCTTGCGCGATGGCGTTGAAATTCAATTTCGGGCATATTCCTGGAATCAACGGGGACATATTCCCGTCAAATTTATCCATCCCGCAGACAGCCTTGAGACTGTCCACGACTGCGGCAGACGGCAGCGTATCGTTCGTGAAGCCGAATCCCCAGGCATCATAGAGCGGCCCGGAAGCCATATCCAGCGCTCCGCCGGTCTCATCATAGAGCCTTTTCGAGATGGTGAATATCTCCCTGAACATCTCATTGGGAACCACCGGCACGCCGGCGTTGAAGCGGCTCAGCTGCGATCCTTTGTTGTAACCGGACAAGGTGGTGTCAACCAGCGTCAGAATGGAATCCACCGACTTTCTTATCTCGCTTATGCCGGTCTTGACGCCGCTGTGGTTGAATTTCACTGAATATGTCCCTCCTTGGGCATAGCCCGTCAATTCCTGATAATCCGCCTTACGGCCACAGGAAACCACGGCCATAAGCACAACGAAGCACAGAGCTAAGCTTCTGAATATTCCTATAATCACTTTCATTTCTGCAATTATAGGCATTTCGATTCAATTTTGGGACATCATTGGACTAGTTTTTGCTCAATGCATACTGTTTTTGCGTTTTTTATGCGATATTTGTATTTTCAATCGAGAAAGATGAAGATCAGGAACATTATTTTAATAGGATTGTCCGCGGCGATGCTCGCCCTGCCTTCCTGCAAAAAGGATAAAGACAGCACATCCACGAAAGACTACGTCAGCGGAACGCTGACCTTCTCATCATCCGTGCCGACCTATGTCCGTAAGGGCGATGCCTTCAGCCTGACCCCAAGCGGAATCACTCATCCAGGCACAGGATTGGCCGAGGATGTAGGTTACTATTGGACTGTATCGTGGAATTCAGCGAAGGACACGACCAAGACAGAAACCGACAAGACTGGCGACGGAACTTTCAAGTTCACCGTTCCGTCCAAGGTCGGTACATTCACGGTTTACTGCGTGGCGTTCGCGGACGGTTACTATACAAAGACGAACACGACCTCGTTCAGCGTGGTTGATGCTGCGCTTGACTCGACTGTGGCCGGGGCATATTCCAGCAAGGATCCGATATTCGTTGACCCAAGGGACGAGGGTACCTACTACACAACCACTTTCAACGGTAAGACGTGGATGAAGAACAACCTCTATTATTCCGGTTCAGGCGTTCCTTACGAAAACAGTAAGGCCATGGATGCGATATTCGGTCGCTTCTATTCTTGGAACGAAGCGGTAGCTGCATGTCCGGAAGGATGGCATCTGCCTTCTGACGCAGAGTTTGTGGAAATGGCTGAGGCGCTTGCCACAAAGGGGACAAAATTCTCAGTGAAAGAGACTTTCAGCGGAGTGGCCGGTGGAATGATGGTTGACGCGAAATTCCTTGGTACGAGGATGTGGGAATATTGGCCACAGGTAAAAATCACCAACAAGGCAGGATTCTCGGCCTTGCCTGTCGGCTATGCCGTTGACTCGGGGAGTTCCGCCAAATTCACAGGAACTGACAACTACGCCGCATTCTGGGTGTCCGATCCGGATTCCGACTTTGGACACTACAGGTACATATTCGTAAAACAGAATGACGTCCAGTTCGGCTCCGGCGACAAGGAATCATTCCGAGCCTCCGTCAGATGCGTAAAGGATTAGTGATGAATCGGATCGCTCAGCGCAGATCCGTGACGACATAGGAAGAGTCAAGAGTCTTTTCGTTGAAACGGAAAGACTCTTTTGATTTTCCCGCCCCTTCGAACTTGAGATTCGTTATCGTGAATTCTGACATCGAGCCATCATTAAGAGTGACTTCGGCTCCAATGAGAATTGTTGTACCGCTCTTGAAAAAGAGTTTCAGTCCGGCGATGTCCATTGAACCTTTCCCTTTATTGGCCGGAGTGAGGACAGACGCGTCCACGACCTTTCCTCCGAACTTTGAACTTCCGAAAGATTCCTCCCTGAAAGCGTTGTCTATCGAGGCTATCATCAAGGCCGGATTTGTGGCATAGCTATCGTACGAATCGTCAACAGACTCAACCAAAGCTTCTTCAGAGATTCTGTCTATCGTCCAACGGGTCCTCCCGTCACACCAGATCTCAAGCCCGTTTCCGTCCACTATGAATGAGGTTCCCTGAACCTTCACACTTCCGTTCCCGGTCATCTTGGCTTTCTTGGTCGGCATCGTGAACGAATAGTCAAACGAAACCAGCGAGGAGGAGACCTTGCTGACAAAAGTGTCCAACGTCTTGCTCTTGGCGAACGAAACTTCCGGCAGCACAAGAAGCGCGGCCATGAGTGTGATGAGTATTCTTGTGATTGTCTTCATGATTTTTCCTGCGTATGCACAAGTCATGCCTTTCGGTGGATTACTGATTCTTGTAGGCGGCTATGATCTGATCCAGCTCATCAAGACTCGAGACAAGAACCTGACGTGGCTTGGAGCCTTCCTGAGGGCCTACAATCCCGGCGGCCTCCAACTGATCCATGACACGGCCGGCCTTGGCGTATCCCATCCCGAGACGTCTCTGAAGGTCGGAAGTGGAGCCTCTCTGGCTCATAACAACCAACTTGGCGGCCTCCTCAAAACGTTCGTCAAGTTTTGTCATGTCAACCATGCCACCAGATCCTTCTTCCGTGTCGTCATCGACAGGAGGCAGGTAAAACGGAGTGTTGAAGCTCTTATTGTGGCCTTCCTGCGAACCGATGTATTCATTGAGCCTGTTGATCTCCTCGCTGTCAATGTAGGCGCACTGGACGCGTTCCATCTCGACTCCGGCATAATAGAGCATATCTCCCTTTCCAATCAGTTTCTCGGCTCCCGGAGAGTCAAGGATGGTAGAAGAGTCTGTTCTGGACACAACCCTGAAAGCGATTCTGGTCGGGAAGTTCGTCTTGATGAGTCCCGTGATTACATCCACGGACGGCCTCTGTGTGGCAAGCACGACGTGCAGACCGGCGGCACGCCCCTTCTGGGCAAGCCTGATGATGGACGTGGTGATGCTGCGGGCCACGACCTTGGCGTCACCGCTGCCACCCACCGACATCGTAAGGTCGGCATATTCATCTATGATGGTGACGATGTACGGCAGGAAGCGGTGCCCTTCGGTAGGGAGAAGCTTCCGGTTGCGGTACTTCTCGTTGTAAGTCTTTATGTTAGGCACAGAGGCCTTGCTCAAAAGCTCATACCTCTGATCCATCTCGATGCACAGCGAGCGGAGTATCTTGTCAGCCTTGTCGGCCTTCTTCACTATGGCGTTGTCCCTCTCCTCCCGCTCGTCATTGCAAGGAAGGACAGCCAGATAATGCTTCAGAAGATGGGCGTAGGCCGAGAACTCGACCATCTTAGGGTCGATGAACACCAGTTTCAGTTCGGACGGATGCTTCGCGTACAGCAACGATGTCACTATGACGTTGAGTCCCACAGACTTACCCTGTTTTGTCGCTCCGGCAACCAAAAGGTGCGGGGCATCAGCCAGATCGAAGACCTTGACCTTCTGCTGGATGGTGTAGCCGATGGCGACCGGAAGCTCAGCCTTGCTGGAACGGAACGCCTCGTCGTTGAGCACGGCACGCATCGGGACGATCGAAGGGTGGTCGTTGGCGACCTCAATGCCGACAGAGTCCGTCAGAGTCACGACACGGACTCCCCTGGCATGAAGATGCATGCCGAGATCCTCCTGAATCCTCTTGAATTCAGCGATCTTGACACCCGGCGCAGGATAGACTTTATAGAGCGTGACGGTCGGGCCGACAATGGCTTTCACATCGTTGATCTGAATCTTGTAATTCTCAAGTGCGTTGCGGATCCTGTTGTTGTTTCTGACAAGTTCCTCGTCGGAGACTTCATTCCTATTTGATGAATATGAGTCCAGCAATTCCAGCGAAGGAAACTGGTAATCAGGCAGTTCGTCACGGACATTGATTCTCGGGAGTTCCTTCTTGATTTCAGTGGACAATTTGCTGCCTTTGACCACTTCCATGGATTTTTCAGCAGGCTCAGCCACTGGTTGTGGTGTTTCCCTTTCCTGTCCCTGAGCCTGTCGAAGGACAGAATCCTGAACACGCAAAGCCGAGGCCTCCGCCACGCCAGTTGTGCCTGTTACCGATGAACCCGTCCTAACCGCCGGCTCGGTGGCTTCGATGGTTGGTGAGCCCTGTCGAACCACAGGCTCAGCCACCGGTTTCTTTCCCAGAGACATCAGCCAATCCGAGAACTTTCTGGAAGCCAGAACAAGCCAGACAATCACCAGAAAAGCCAGCATGAAACCTGTAAGAATATTCCCGAAAACCACCGAGGCCCACTTCACGACAGACTCTCCGCACTCTCCTCCGAGTCCTCCGCCGAAAGCGTTGCCAAGTCCCGACAAATCTGAGACAAATGCCAGAATGAAAGACGATAGCATCGCCCCCGTGACAGTCAGAAGTGTTGTCTTGACCATCGAATAACGCCACCTATGCAGCAGCAAACGGACGGAAACGGCGAAAAGGATCACCACAAAAGCCAGGCTGCCAAGTCCGAACCATCTACGGACAAGCAGGTCGGCCCACCGGTATCCCATCTTTCCGGCCATGTTGCTCACCTCGACCGAAATGTCACCGACTGCGGAAGACAATGAACTCTGATCCGCTTTCCAGGTGAAGAAATAGGAAACGGTCGCCAGCAATGTGAACACTGCCAGCAACGCGACAAGGATTCCGGTCATCTTCGTCAGCCGTACCTTGTCCCCGTCATCCATATTCCTCCAGAACCCGAGCATTATTTTCTGTTCTTACGATTGCCTTTCTTGTTGTTCCTGCGGTTCTGTCCCATGCCCAGATTCAGCCCCGGACGCGAGAAATTGGAATCAAATGAAATCTTTGTAAGTTCCAGATCGGCGGGAACCTGAATCCTATAGCCGGAAAGTTTCTCAATGTCAGCGAATATGGTCTCATCGGCCACGCTGTCTTTGTTCCAGATCAAGTACTGCTGCCTCATGTAGATGGCCAGCGAGCGCAGCATGGAGCGTTTGACCTCTCCTTCCGGCTCTCCGGCGATCAAGTCAATGATGCTCTCGATATTACGCCCATAATGGCTGGCCCGCACAGGAGTCTTGTCAATCGGGATATTCATCGGAGGCACGTCCATCGCCTCAGGATGTGGAGCCGGATACGGGGAATCGATGTCCAGATCATATCCCGCGATCATGTAAAGGTGATCCCAGAGCTTCTGTTCGTAGTTCTCCTGCGTGTGGACCTGAGGGTTCAGGGTCTCCATCACCCTGACTACCACACGGGCCTGCTCGCTTCGTTTCGCCCTGTCCGGAATTGCCTTGACCTGCTCGACCATATTCAAGACGATGCGGCCATATTCAGGCATCTGAAGTTTCTCCCTCTCCGTGTTGTAGTAGAGTTTTATAGAGTTGTCGTTCGCTTCCATAATAATTTTCATTTTGTGTCAAAAGGCAAATATACGAAAATTATTCCACCTCATCGGTAAGTACATACCAGATTATAGGAGTAATCTCCGAATATCCCATCCGGCGGTAGATGTCAGCGTAACGGGCGACCTGCCGGTGGTACCGACGGTTTTTCTCGCCGAACTTATAGTCGATGACCGTCACCTTCCCGTCCTTGATCAGCACCCTGTCCGGGCGGTAGACCTGACCGTCAGTGTCAATCAGCTGTGTCTCGTTCAGGACTTCCGTGTCCTCCGATGGGAACCACTCCGGATGCGCAGAGGCTCTTTGTGTAAGAATATCCAGATACTCTTCTTCCTGTCCGGCATCAATCTCACCGGCATCGAAGGCATGCCGGACGGCATCGGGCAAATCAGACAATGTGACAACCTCTGAAAGGATACCGTGTAGCACAGTGCCATTGAGTCTGGCCTCGTTTCTGGCTTCATCGCAGAAAAAATCTATGGAGTCGGCGCTGTACTTGAGCCTTCCGCGCTCGCGGACGTCAGTGTCATCGTCTTCGGCAGACGGGTTAAGAGGGTATGACGGGTAACCGGGCATCAGTTCGGAGATGGTGTCCGCCTTCCGTTCCAGGGTGGAGTAGTCGTAAATGTCGCCTTTCGAGAAGACGATCTTGCTTTCGGACTCTTCTTTGACATAGCCCAATGGCTCCCCGTAACCGTACAGATAGGCATATAGAATCTGTGAGAAATCCGTGAAGTCGCATGGCGGGACCACTTCGGTCGCTGAGCCTGTCGAAGCGACCGGCACGATGGCTCCAGTGATCTTCTCCGGCGGATTGGATGCGATGACAGTCAATCCCTTGACCGGCCTCGTCAAAGCCACATAGAACGTGTTGATGTTGTCCACAAGCTGGAACTGCATCTCTTTCTGACTCCCTTCCCGGAACAGCGAATCCTCGTTCGACGGCTTCCTCAACGACACGTTATAGACCCCGTCGGTGATTCCCTCAAGCTCGGTTCCCTCCACCGAAGGCCGTGTCCAATGCTTCTCGCTGCGGAAAAGCCCGATCTCCTCGGCGAACGGAAATATCACATGCTGGAACTCAAGCCCTTTCGACTTGTGGATCGTCATGACCCTGACAGATTCCGGATCCGAAGGCGAACTGATCTTAGGATCTGCCTCCTGCCAGGCTTTCAGGAATCCATCTATGGCGTTCCCGTTTACTGACACATAATCCTGCACGAAGTCCATCAAAGCCTGAACATACTGGGTCTCAGACTCAAACAGTTCTGGATCCCTGGCCTTGAGAATGCGCAGAAGCTGCTCGCAGAGGTCGGCCAAAGACAGGCACGACAACTCGGCGACATTGATGTCCAGTTCCCCCGCAAGGAAAGAACCGATGGTGTCGTCCTCATTCCCTACCGAAGACAGAAGCGACACGACCTGACGGGCCACAGCGGAGGATTTCAAATGCAGCGAATCATCGGAAATCACACTGATCCCGTTGTCCATCAGGAACATGGCCACTTCAGAGCCATGCCTGTTGCTCCTGACCAGAACAGTGATCTCGCCGTATCTCGCCCCGGCCTCATGCACTTTGTTCACAGCATCGAGAATCTCCTGCATCTCATCCTCCTTGTCGCAGAAAACGACCTCGACACTTCCGCCAGCGACATCCTTCGACTTCACAAGCTGCCCCGCGTCCGAATATATGTCATGGACCTTGAAGTCCGATTCCTCACCCGACATCCCATCGAGAACCGAGGAAGCATATTCAAAGAATCCATTGTTGAATTCGACTATATTCCTGAGGCTTCGGTAGTTGCTGTCAAGTGTTTCCACACCGCACTGAGTAAATTCTCCCTGAACCTCGCGCGCCATCATCCGCCAGTCGGAACCGCGCCAGCGGTAGATGCTCTGCTTCACATCGCCGACAAGCAGATTCTCCTTCCCCTGCGCGACACTATTCTCGATGAGCGGTCTGAAATTGTCCCACTGAATCCGGGAGGTGTCCTGGAACTCATCCAAGAGGAAATGCTCGAAACGCACTCCCAGCTTCTCGTAGATGAACGGAGCGTCCGTGCCGTCGATTATATTCCTCAGAATCACATTGGAATCGTCCAGACTCAGCACGTTCTTCTCCTTCATCAGAGCACGGAACTCCCGATCAAGATCTCCGGCGATACCCAATTCATTCAGAATCAAAGAGATTTTGGAGGCCGTTGAATATACCTTATATTTTTCCGTAAATATCCCGCAGTACCTCTGAAGCAGCGGCATCAACCGTCCCTCCAACGGCTCATACCTCTTAAAATCCGCCTTTCTGAACCACTTGCTGAAATCCTCGCTGTTCTTGAATATGGTCGCAGACGGGTAAGCCGGCACTTCCTTAGGGTCCGACGCGGCGCAGACATAGACAGAATTGAAGCACTTCCTTGAAAAATCCTCGTTTGCCAGGCCCTCTTCTCCGGCCGCGCTGACAAACGCCTTGGCGGCTTCCTTCACCTCCTTGACGAACGAAGCCATCACACCTGCAAGCGCCTTCTTCATCCTCGCCAGATTCTCCTTTGAATATTCCTTCTCCTCGTCAATGCCATATTCCTCGACAGCAGCCCTGTGCTCATCCGATTTCAGGGTCATCGCGACAGTCTTAAGATTTTTCTCCAGATTGTAACGCTTGCCTTTCTCCAGATCATCCATCACGCTCTGTGTCAACCATTCGAGAAGTTCTTTCTTGTCATCCGAAAGGGTGTCCAAGACCCTGTCAACGCTCTCGGAGACAAGCGATTCACGATCCAGTTCCACTTGATAGGTAGCGAACTGTCCGATCTCTCTGGAAAAAGCCTTGAGGGTCTGCTGGAAGAAACGGTCTATCGTGCTGACCGCAAACGCACCATAGTCGTGCAGTATATCACACAATACAGTCTGAGCCCTTTGACGGAGTCCGTCCTCCGACTCAAACGCCAGGACAAGTTCCTCATAATAAGGCGAATCCTTAGGAGACACCGCAAGCAGATGCAATTCTTTCAGAATCCTGCTTTTCATCTCGTCGGTCGCCTTGTTGGTGAATGTCACCGCTAGAATATGTCTGTAGGAATATCTTTCCTCGTCCGTCAGCAACAGTCTTATGTATGTCTTGGCCAGATTGAAGGTCTTACCCGAACCGGCCGAAGCTTTCATTATCCGTATCATCTTCTTATCCTCCTTATTCTCATCTTCATCATTACAATGCTTACCTCCCGCAAATCATTCTGAAATCACAAATCGCGCATGTGTCCTCATCATCCGTTCGCCTGAACGGCACATCAACCGAAGCGATCTCTGAAAGGAGGCCGTGGAGCTTTTCCTCGGTGAGCCTCATGAACGTCTCACTGACAGGGACTTCCTTGACCGGCTCCGTGAACAGGTTAGCCGGGGGGTAGATGACATTGACCATCCTCTGCCCGTTATAATTCTTGGACTCCCTGCAGAAAACATCATAGAGATAAAGCTGGAAAGCGATCTTAGGACGTCCCGCGTTGCCTGGTCCGAACAGAGCCTCCACAATCCCTTCGGCGTTGTCATCGGTGATGTTGACATCCTTGTCCTCAACCTTTCCGGTCTTGTAGTCAATAATCCTGATCTCTCCCGGGCGCAGGCTGTCCATCCTGTCAACATAGCCCACGAAATGGAAACCGTCTATGTCATGAAGGAATTCCTTTTCCAGTCCCAGAATCTCAAACCCGTCATATCCGGATGTTTTAAGAAGTTCCCGATCCCTGTCAAGTGTTTTTATGACATATTCCACAATCACATCCTGCACAACCAGATCGCGCCCCGTAACTTCCAGGGAATGAAGCTGTTCAAGAATCAACCCCCTCACTATCTCCTTTATCGCGGAACGTTTGCGCAGAAGTCCGGCAAGATATTCGTCAGTCACTTTTTTTCCTCCGGCCATTTCCGGTGAATAGAGCCTCTGCATCGTGCCGTGATAGACATCGCCCAGCATTCCGGCGTCCAGATCCTCGGAGACCTCGTTCTGCCTGCGGAGTCTCTTGACCGTGGCATAATAGAATTTCGCCGGACAGTCAAGGTAATTCTTCAGCGCCGAGGCCGAAAGTCTGGCATGCCTTACGGCCTCTACATCGGCCTCAGTCTTAACTATCTCCTTAGGAGAGAAATCTCCGGCGGCGTTCGCCTTGACAAAACCGCGTTTTATCGGCACTCCGAAATGATACTCAAGCTGTTTGATGTAACGGCTTTCCTCCCCGTTCTTCATGCCTTCGGTCCTGGAATCATAAACCAACGTCACCTTCTCCGCCCTTTGGATGAGACGGTAGAAATAGTACGCCCAGACAGCGTCCTGAAACTCGTAAGTCGGCAGACCGAAGCCCTTGCGGAGCTCCGGCGGGATGAATGACGAGCTGACGCTCCGCCTCGGAAACATGCCCTCGTTGCAGGACAGGATCATAACTTGCTTGAAGTCCAATGCTCTGGTCTCCAACGGCCCCATGATCTGGAGACCTTTCAGAGGCTCCCCGTTGAACGGAATGGACACCGGGCCGAGAAGCTGGTCGAGAAGCCGCACATAAGTCATCGGAAGGACCTCAAGACCGGCCGTCTGCAATTGGCTGATAGCATTGTATGTGGCCTTCGCGAACTCGAGCTCGATTGCCATGGAAGAATCCGCGGCCAGCTTTGGAGCAAGTCCTTTGATCAAGGTCTTCTGGTAGTCAGCGAAAGCCGAAATCTGTTCCTTGGATGCAGCTTTCGGATCAGTCACCGCCGGCCTGAACAACAGATCAAAGACCGGAACCCCGGAAAAATCCTCCTGGGGGATGTAGTACTTCATGCCATCCTTGATCGCCTTGATTCTGTTCCTCACAGCCGCGTCCCCTTGAATCACCTTTCTGAATATGCTTGAAGAGAACAATGACCAGACCTGATTGTGGTAATAGAACCATTTCCCGTCTTTCTTCCTCAGATGCATCTGCATGGCCGAGACCAAAGTCATGAAATCAAAGAACGCGCTGTTCCTCATCGGATAGCCCATAGTGACGTTTATGTCCTTGATCTCCTCCGGGATGGAGTTCAACACAGGAATCAGCAAGGCCTCGTCCGGAAGCACGACCGCGCATCTCTCATCCTTGACAACAGACGGAATCAGTTTTGTCTGGCCTACCGAGGACGGGACGCTTATCACCTCAATCTCAGGGATTTTCAGTCCTTCCAAATCCATCTCGAAAGCCTGCGGGAAATCCTGGACATTCCTGGACATGAAGAAGGAGGACTTGTTAAGCGGATTTCTCACCATCTCTCCTGAATAGTCCCAGCAGAACTCCGCGATTCCGGCGTCCCGCATCCGCCTCATGACCTTTTTCTCGCACTCGTTCAAGGCGTTGAGACCCACAAAGACATATTCATCCACATCTCCGAACGCGGCTTTCAGCACATCCACCGCCGACTCCGAGTCAAGCCGCGCCGCCAGGCTTCGGTAAACCATTCCCTCGTACGCCAGCCCTTTGCCGGAAAGCCTCTTCCGGAAATCATTGTAAAGCGGCATAAGAATATTCCAGATCTGCAGGAAGCGCTCCTTCACATTCGGATTGTCCGAGTTCAGGTTCACCGTCAGCCGCCCATCGCTGCTGAAATGGCTGATGAAGCTCTCGATCGCCTTCCGCTGGTTCTCAGTGAGGTATGAATATGAATCCTGAATCTCCTTGAACTCAGCTATGTTGGCGAACAGCTTCGCCGGATCGACCAGATATTTGTCAACATCATCGAAATCCCCCAAGATCACGTCTCCCCAGAAGATGAACTCGTCCAGAGTCTCATGCTTAGGGTTAAGATCCTTGTAGCATTCGTACAGATCCAACAGCAGGTTCACCCTGTCCGCCGGCTTGTCCCCCGATATTCTAAAAAAGAAATCATTGATCGTCAACATCTTCGGAGCCACAATCGGGGTTCCGACCTCCTTCACGGCCTCGCCGAGGTACTTAGTGAAGAATACCTGGCTGCGCCTGTTCGGAAATATGAAGCACAGACCGGAAATCCCGCCCCTTGCCATATAATGATCCGCAACTTGTCTAAGGAATGGTATCATATCGGTTATAGTTTATATTCTTCTGTAAACAATTCAATCGTCGTCAATACGCTCCATACTCCTGATGGCTAATTAATCCGTCAAAAGCCAACGCGGTTTTCTTTCTAACGAATATAACAAATATATTTTTCACTGCAAAGATAAACCTCGTTTGTGCCAAAACTCTTCACAAGCGGGAATTTTTCAAAGTTTTCTCAAATATTTTCTAATTTTTAATAATTCTATTTTGTAAATTCAAATATTGGCATTAACTTTGTGACATCAAACGA
>OIYX01000072.1_pt1 | contig 33377 bp, 29 predicted proteins | sample 1588431 | NCBI WGS metagenome assembly OIYX01 (sample SAMN03283241) | human gut metagenome | biome: human-associated habitat; material: feces | host: Homo sapiens | place: Peru | collected 2012
GGAGAAGAAGCCCGCCGCCAAGAAGGCCGCGAAGGGCGCGAAAGCCCCGGCGAAGAAGGCGGGGCTCAAGAAGGACATCCAGATCAACATCAAGCTGCCGAACTTCCTGCGCGGGCGAATCAAGACGAAAGTCCTCACGCAGTTCACGCGCCAGCTCGCGACGCTCGTGAACGCGGGGCTGCCGCTCATGCGCGGCCTCGAGGTCCTGAAGCGCCAGATGAAGGATCCGCAGATGGTCGAGGCCCTGAACGGCATCTCCGAGAACATCGCCGCCGGCGGCACGTTCTCCGAGGCGTTGACGGCCTATCCGAAGATCTTCGACAAGCTCTACGTCAACATGGTGAAGGCCGGCGAGGCGGGCGGCGTCCTCGAAGTCGTCCTCGGCCGTCTGGCGGAGTTCGCCGAGAAGTCCGAGAAGATCAAGAACAAGGTGAAGGGCGCGATGATCTATCCGTGTGTCGTCCTTGTCGCCGCCGTCGGCATCACCTGGTTCCTCCTTGTCGCGGTCATTCCGAAGTTCCAGTCGGTCTTCAACGACATGCTGGGCGGCGCGGCCCTGCCGGCGATCACGCAGTTCGTCATCAACGCCTCCGAGTTCATGCAGCACAACGGTCTCCAGATCGCGTTGGCCGTCGCGGCGGTCGTCGTCATCTGCAAGGTGATCGGCAAGACGGAGAAGGGCGCGTATCTCTTTGACGCGCTCAAGCTCAAGATGCCCGTGACGGGAACGCTCGCCCAGCGTTCGGCCGTCTCGAAGTTCACGCGCACGCTCGGCACGCTTCTGTCGTCGGGCGTCCCGATTCTCCAGTCGCTCGTCATCACGCGCGACACGACCGGCAACCGCATCCTCACGCAGGCGATCCAGAACGTGCATGACGCGGTGAAGGAGGGCGAGTCGATGACCCAGCCGCTCTCGCAGTGCAAGGTCTTCCCGCCGATGGTCGTCTCGATGGTCGAGGTCGGCGAGGAGACGGGCGCCTTGGCGGACATGCTGACGCGCATCGCGAACACGTATGACGACGAGGTCGACAACGCCGTCGCGGGCATGACGGCGGCGATCGAGCCGGCGCTGATCATCGTCCTCGCCGTCGTCGTCGGCACGGTCGTCATCGCGATGTTCCTGCCGATGGTGAAGATCATCGGTTCCGTCTCCGGGGCCGGCGCCTGATGCTGGCCCTGCAGATCGCCCGGCTCGTCGGCGTCCTCGCGCTGCTCATCGTGGCGGCGCTGCTCGCGACGCCGCCCGGGCGGTTGCCGCTGGCGCTTCGCGGCGTCTACAAGATCCTGCGCCGCGACCGGGGGCTTCCCGCCGCCGTGCCGGCGGGTGGCGCGGCATCGACGGGAAAGCGGCTGCTGGCCTTTCTCCTCGTTCTCGTCGCCGCCGCGCTGGCGATTGCGGCGGAGCAGCCGGGCGCGTGTCTGCCCGTCGGGAAGTGACGGTCGCCCTTCACGCCTGCTGCGGGCCTTGCGCGTCCGCCTGCGTGCCGCGCCTCACGGACGCGGGCCATGCCGTCACGCTCCTTTTCGCGAACTCGAACATTGACACCGAAGCGGAGTTCGCGCGGCGGCGGGCGGCGGCGGAGACGCTCGCGCGCGCGGAAGGCGTCGCGTTCGTTGCGCTTCCCTACGACCACGCGGCGTGGCTGCGCGACGTCGCGGCCGGCTACGAGGACGCGCCCGAGAAGGGCGCGCGGTGCGCGCGGTGCTTCCGCTACAGTCTCGCGCAAGTCGCCGCGTTCGCCGCCGCGCAGGGGCTGGAGGCCTTCACGACCTCGCTCACCGTCTCGCCGCACAAGGTCAGCGCCGTCGTCTTCGCCGCAGGAGAGGCGGCCGCCGCCGCGTGTCCCGGCGCGCGCTTCCTTGCGCTCGACTTCAAGAAGAAGGAAGGCTTCAAGCTGTCCGTCCGCCGCGCGGCCGCGCTCGGACTGTATCGTCAGGCCTACTGTGGCTGCGAATTCTCGAAACGAAAGGATCCTCGATGAAGGCGGCATTCTTTGACATGGACGGGACGCTGATCGACTCGAAGGCGGATCTGGCGGCGACCGTCAACCACACGCGGCGCGACCTCGGCCTCGGCGAACTGCCGACCGAGACGGTGATTGGCTTCGTCGGACGCGGCGCGCGCTATCTCCTGGACCACGCGATTCCCGAACGGACGGGCGAGTCGGTCGCCGCGATCTTCCGCAGCCACTACGCCGAGCACTGCTGCGAGTCGGTCACGCTCTATCCGGGCGTCCGCGAGACGCTGGAGGCGCTCGCGCGGCGCGGCTGGCTTCTGGGCGTCAACACGAACAAGCCGAATTTCGCGACGCGGATGATTCTCGAGAAGTTCGGCCTCGACCGTCTCTTCGGCGCGGCCGTGGTCGCCGGCGGCGACTGCGCCGAGATGAAGCCCTCGGCCCTGCCGCTGCGCGCCTGCGCCGCGCAGCTGGGCGGCCATCGGCTGTCGCCGGATGACTGGATGGTCGGCGACAGCTGGACGGATCTCGACTGCGCGACCAACGCGGGCGTGAGGGGCGCGTTCTGCGCCTACGGGTTTGGCCAGCTGGGCGACGCGCGCTACACGGTTCGCCTCGACCGCTTCGCCGATCTGCTGCGGCACCTGACGTGAACGCGGTGTGCGTCGCGCGCGGTTAGCGCGGCGCGGCGGTCGGGGCGAAGGCGGCGATGCGCGGCGTGTCCGTGGCGGCGGCGCGGCGGACGGTGAAGAGGGCCGAGATGGCGCCGTCGGGAATCTTGTGCGCCTGTCGGTACGACTCCTTGATCGTCCGGCGGAAGGGCGCTCCGACCGGTTGTCCGTTCGGGTCGCGGAAGTCGATCGTCAGTTCGGCCGGGCCGGGGGCGAGCCGCAGGTTGGCGCGGACTTTCCGGTCGTCAGGCCGGAGCGTCAGCTCCTTGCGCGCGAGCAGGAGCGCGGGGTCGTCGGCCTTGTCCACCGCGATGACCCGCGTTTCCGTGACGGTCTTCGTGACGGTGCGCGTCGTCGGCTTCAGGACGACGGCGAGAAGGGCGGCGAGCGCGGCGGCGCCCAGCGCGGCGACCGCGAGCCCGAGCCGTCGCCGGGGACGGGCGACCGCCCTGCCGCGCGCCATGACGGAGGCGACGGAGAACGGCAGGAAGCGGAATTCGATCGTCCGGGCCGAGGCGTCGTAGAGGACGTAGGAGGACTGGCAGACGCCGTTCGCCTCGCGCGGGTAGCCGACGGAGCCGGGGTTGACGATGTAGCGCTTGTTCGGCTCCAGCGTGAAGTCCTGCGGGCCGGTGAGGTGGACGGTTCCGCTGTCGCCGACGACGGCAAGCGCCGGGACGTGCGTGTGCCCCACGAACAGCAGCGGCGCGTCCGTCGCCGCGAAGTTGGCGGCGGCGCCCTCGGCGTCGTCGACGTAGTAGAACTTCGGCGGATCGACGAAGTCGCCGTGCGCGGCGCGTGCGCCGTCGAGCGTGCCGACGTAGGGGAGGCCCTTCAGCCAGGCGAGGTCGTCGGCGGACAGGGCGGCGCGGTGGCGCGTGACGGCGTCGGCGGCGAGCCCGTTGAAGGCCTCGGCGCTGCCGCGCCCGGAGACGGCGTCGTCGTGGTTGCCCGCGAGGACGAGGCTGGCCGTCTGGCGCACGAGTGCGAGCGTCTCCGCCGGCAGGGGCCCGTAGCCGACGATGTCGCCGAGGCAGACGATGCGGTCTGCCCCGTTCTGCGCGGCGTCGGCGAGGACGCGGCGGAGCGCCTCGGCGTTGGCGTGGATGTCGGAGAGGATGGCGTACTTCATCGCTGCCGTGTAGTTTACCACGGCTTCGTCGGCGCGTCAACGGGGCTGAAATTTGATATAATCTGCGGCCAACAGCATGTTCAACCTTCAACGTTAGGATTTTCTCGGTCCCATGGCACGGATACATGGCATCGCCGGCGAGTGGGCGCGCGTCAAGGGAATGGTCGCGGGCCTCTGGCCGCTTTTCCTCGGCGTGTTCGCGGCCGGGTTCGCGTTCGCCCTCTTTCTCGTCGCGCCGTTCGCGGCGGCGACGCTGCTCGTCGCCGCGCTCGTCTGGGTGATCGTCAGCCTGATGCGGGGGCTGCGGCACGTCGAGCGGTTCTTCAAGGGCGCGCGCGGCGAGGAGAAGGTCGCGGGGATTCTCGCGAGCCTGCCCGACGCCTACCACGTCTTCAACGACTTCGCGGCCGGGCGTGCGCACGTCGACCATGTCGTCGTCGGGCCGGGCGGCGTCTTCTCGGTCGAGACGAAGGCGTGGCGCGGCGTCGTCACGGTGGAGGACGGGCGCATTCTCCTGAACGGCCAGCTGCCGGACCGCGACCCGCTTGCGCAGACGCTCAAGGAGGCGGCGCTCGTGCGCGCCGCCCTCGCGGCGAAGGGCTGGGAGGGCGGCGTCACGCCCGTTCTCGTCTTCGCGTCGGACGCCTTTGCCGCGCATCGCGCGGACGTGCGCGGCGTCGTTGTCATCAACTCGAATGAACTGAAGGCCGGCTTCGCGTCTGATCGCGTCGTCATTTCGCCGGCCGAGCTGGGCCGGCTGGTCGGCCTGATGGAGATTCACGCATGAAGAAGATCGTTTGGCTGGTTTGGGCGCTTGCGGCGGCGGGGGGCGTGGGCGAGGCGAGGGGGGCGGCGACGCGCGTCGAGCCGCGCAACTACTACGGGCGGATCGCGCAGCGCTTCGGCGCGATGCTGCCGAAGTGCCATGTCCTCCAGCAGCCGCTCGACGACGAGATCTCGCGGCGGGCCTGGACGAACCTCGTCACGTTCTACGACTTCGACCACTCCGTCTTCCTCAAGTCCGACCTCGACCGGCTGGCCGCGCACGAGACGACGCTCGACGACGAGATCGGGCGCGGCGACGTCTCGTTCGGCTACGACCTCTACAACCTCTACGTCGCGCGTCTCCGCGAGCGCATCGACTTCGCGACGAACCTGCTCGTGAACGGCACGTGGGACTTCTCGTCGAACGAGACGTACCGCATCAAGCGCAAGGACGCGCCGTGGCCGGGCTCGCGCGCGGAGGCCGAGGACCACTGGCGGCGGCGGCTGAAGAACGAGCTTCTCGTCGCGACGGTCAACCACGAGCTCGACAAGTCCACGAACCGGCTGGACGCGGCGTCCGACCTCGTCAAGAAGTACCGCCAGTACGTGACGGTGCTGACCGAGCCGGACGAGGAGAACGTCCTCCAGAACTACCTGAGCGCGCTCGGCCGCGCCTACGACCCGCACACCGACTACATGTCGCCCGCGTCGAAGGAGGACTTCGACATGGAGATGAACCTCACGCTCTGCGGCGTCGGGGCCGTCCTCTCGATGGACGAGGGCGCGCTCAAGATCGTCGAGATCATGCCGGGCGGGCCGATTGACGTCGACGGGCGCATCAAGGAGGGCGACAAGATCGTCGGCGTCCGCCAGGGGCAGGGCGAGCTGGAGGACGTCATGTGGCAGCCGATGAAGAAGACGATCAAGAAGATCCGCGGCAAGAAGGGCACGCGCGTCACGCTGCAGATCGTCCCGCGCGCGGACACGTCGGGCGCGACGAAGAAGCTCATCGAGCTCGTGCGCGACGAGATCAAGCTCGAGGACCAGGCCGCGACGGGCCGCGTCGAGCGCGTCACCCTGAACGGCGTCACGCGCAAGCTCGGCTACGTCTACCTGCCGGGATTCTACGGCACGATGGACAAGCGGCCGAACGACGAGGGCTTCCGCAGCTGCGCGATGGACGTCGCGCGCTACCTCTGCGACTTCAACGCGCAGGGCGCGGAGGGGCTTGTCCTCGACCTGCGCGGCAACGGCGGCGGCTCGCTGCGCGAGGCCGTGCTGCTCTCGGCCCTGTTCGTCGCGTCCGGCCCGGTCGTGCAGATCCGCGACGTGCGCTCGGTCGGGTGCCTGCCGATTCCGCCGGGGAATCCGATCGCCTTCAAGAAGCCGATGGTCGTCCTCACCGACCGCGCGAGCGCGTCCGCCTCGGAGATCGTCGCGGGCCACCTGCAGGACACGGGGCGCGCCGTCGTCCTCGGCGACGTGCGGACGCACGGCAAGGGCACGGTGCAGACGGTGATGGGCCTCGGGCCCGAGCGCTACGGCTCGTGCAAGATCACGACGGCGCGCTTCTACCGCATCGACGGGCGCTCGACGCAGGTCGAGGGCGTCGCGGCGGACGTCCATCTGCCGTCCCTCCTCGACGCGCTCGACATCGGCGAGGACAAGCTCACGTATGCGCTGCCGTTCAGCCGGATCCGTCCGGCGGACTACGCGCTCGCGTGGGACCAGAACCGCTATGTCGCGGCGCTGGACGCCTTCTCGCGCGAGCGGACGGCGGCGGACGAGCGGTTCGCGAAGCACGTCGCGAACGTGCGGGGCATGAAGGAGATCTCCGAGCGCGAGACCGTCTCGCTCGAATACGCGGCGCGCAAGGCCCAGATGGCGGCCGACCGCGAACTGCGCGAACTCGACGACGAGGAGGACGAGAACGATGACGACGAGACGGCCGCGAAGAAGCGGCGGCGCCGGCGCAACGAGCGCGCGAAGAACGACGTCGTCCTCGACGAGTCGTTCCGCGTGCTGATGGATCTCATCCGCCTCGACGGCGGCGCCGAGGTCCCGGAGCCGAAAGGCTGGTGGTGACGATGACCGTGCGCTTCACGAAGATGCACGGCGCGGGGAACGACTTCGTCCTCATCGACGACCGTGCGCAGACGCTGCCGACGGACAAGGCCTTCCTGGCCGCGCTCGGCGCGCGGCGGACGGGCATCGGCTGCGAGGGGATCATCCTCGTGCAGCCGTCGCGGACGGCCGACTTCCGCATGCGCTTCTTCAACCCGGACGGCGGCGAGGCCGAGCTGTGCGGCAACGGCGCGCGCTGCGTCGCGGCGTTCGCGCGGGCGATCGGCGCGGTGACTGCGCCGACGATGCGCTTCGAGACGCAGGCGGGCGACGTGACGGCGGAGATCGTCGACGGCGAGACGGTGAAGATCGGCATGCCGGCGCCGAAGGACTTGCGCGACGACTTCGTCAACAGCGGCGTGCCCCACCGGATCGTCCCGGTCGCGGATCTCGCGGCGGCGGACGTCGCGGGCGAGGGGCGGCGCATCCGCTTTTCCGACGCCTTTGCGCCGGCGGGGACGAACGTCGACTTCGTCGCCTATGCGCCGCCGCACGACGCGGCGGTGCGCACGTACGAGCGTGGCGTCGAGGCGGAGACGGGGGCGTGCGGCACGGGTGCGGTCGCGGTCGCGGTCGTCGGCGTCGCGCAGCACGCGCTCGCATTCCCGGTGCGCGTCGCGACGGCGGAGGGCTACGCGCTCGTCGTCGATGGCGTGCGGACTGCGGACGGCGGCTTTGCGGGCCTCACGCTCACCGGCCCGGTCAAGACGGTCTTCGAAGGCGAGATCGACATTTCAACGGAGGAGGTGCGGGCATGAAGAGCTGTCGGGAAATGCGCCGTGAGGCGTGGAAGGTCGTGAACGGAGGATGGTTCTGGCGGTTGCTGGCCGTCGGCTTTGTCCTGCAGGGAGTCGCCGGATTCGTCAACGGACTCGTTTCGTCCGCCTTCGCCACGCTCTCGATCCATTCGTTCAGCGAGTTCCTGACCAAGAAGGCAGAGGCGCTGCGGACGGGAATCGACTATGCGCTTCCGTCGATGCGGGCCTACGGGTGGATGTTGGGCGGATTCGCCTTCCAGACGTTCATCGTCTACGTCTTTGGCGCCATCGCGGCCTACGGCATCATGCGTACGATCCTCAAGGCCCACGCGGACGACGAGACAGGCTGGTTCTCGGAGGCGTTCGGCGGCTTTGCGCGTCCGTTCGAGGTGACGGGCCTTCTCGTTCTCATGAACCTGAAGATCTTTCTCTGGGCACTCCTCCTTGTTGTGCCGGGGATTGTCGCGGTGTACCGCTACCGCCTCGCCTGGTTTTTGAAGAACGAGCACGGCGACTGGTCGGCGTCGAAGTGCCTGGCCGAATCCGGACGCCTCATGAAGGGCGTCAAGTGGAAAGCCTTTTGCCTGGATCTCTCGTATCTCGGCTGGTGGCTGCTGGCGTGCGCGACGCTGGGCCTGGCCATCGGGCTGACGGGGATGGCCACGGCGGCGAGCGGCGGCGTTGTATGGGGCGTGGCCGGTTTCCTGACGGGCGCGTTTGCGTTCTACCTCCTCGTGAAGGTCGCCTTGGGCTTCGCCGTCTCGCGCGCCGTCTTCTATCGCGAATGCGTTCCGGGGAGCGACGCCTGAGCCTCATCCTCGCACCGCTGCGCGGCGTGACGATCCGCTGTTTCCGCGAGACGTTCGCGCCCGAACTCGCGTCCGCCGGCTTCGTCGAGGCCGTCACGCCCTTCATTGCCGCGATGCCCGGCGTCGATCCGCTCGAGGACCGGGAGCTGGCGGGGGGCGACGCGGCGCATTCGCCGCTGAAGGTCACGCCGCAGTTCATCGGGAAGGATCCGGCGGCGTTGCGGGACTGCCTTGTGCGCGTCAAGGCGGCGGGCTACGACACGGCTGACCTCAACTGCGGCTGCCCGTTCCCGATGGTGCGCAACAAGGGGCGCGGCAGCGGACTTCTGCGGACGCCGGACGTGCTGCGTTCGATGCTGGAGGTCGGCTGCGAGGTGATGGGGCCGGGCAAGTTCTCCGTCAAGGCGCGTCTCGGCGTCGATCGTCCGGACGAGCTGCTGGCGCTGATGCCGCTCGTCAACCTCTTCCCGCTGCGCTTCCTCGTCGTCCACGCGCGCACGGCGCGGCAGATGTACGAAGGGCCGTGCGACGAGGCGATGCGGGTGCGGGTCGAGCAGGCGGCGCGCGTGCCGGTCGTGCGCAACGGCGACTTGGGCCTCGACGCGGGGGACGGCATGGTGGGGCGTGCGTTCATCCGCGCGCTTGGCGCGCGGGCGGATGCGCGCGACCTCCTTCTGCGCTACGTGGCGGCGTCGGCGGCGGAGCTGGCGGGCGACCGGCCCGTCCTCGGACGCATCAAGGAGCTCGTCTCCTACTGGAAGGAGCTTCCGGCGTGGCGTCGGACGTGGGATCTCCTGAAGCTGTGCCGCAGTCTGGACGAACTGCGGCAGGTCGTCTGACGGCGCGCCGCCCGGCAGGCGAAGCTTCTCATGTCTTCTCATCTGCTCTCAAAACTTTCCGCGCCGTTCTCATGGCGTTTGTAGTAAAATACGTTCGGTTTTTAGTCCGCCTAAGGAAGGTACCATGAAGATCAAAGAAGACAGCTACATGTACGAGATGATTCGTACGGAACTGACCGACGTCGTCGGCAACGAGAACGTCGACACGAAGTTCGCCGACAAGTTCGGCCACTCGATCGACTACTACTGGATTCCGGAGATGTGGCATGACCGTGGGCGGCCGTGCCCGAAGCCGGACTTCGTCGTGCACCCGAAGACAACGGCGGAGGTCGCGCGCATCATGAAGATCGCGAACCAGTACAAGATTCCGGTCGTGCCGTGGGGCGGTGGTTCGGGCAGCCAGGGCGGCGCGCTGCCGATCTACAACGGCATTGTCCTCGACATGAAGCGCATGAACAGGATCGTCAAGATCGACAAGCAGGCGCTCACGGTGACGGCGCAGACGGGCATCATCACGAAGCACCTCGAGTGGGGCTGCAACAAGGCGGGCCTCTCGACGATGCACCTGCCGGCCTCGATCGCCTGCTCGACGATCGGCGGCTTCCTCGCGCATCGCGGCACGGGCGTCCTCTCGACGAAGTACGGCAAGATCGAGGACATGGTGATGTCGCTCGAGGTCGTCACGCCGACGGGCGAGATCATCCGCACGCTCCCCGTTCCGCGCCATGCGTCCGGCCCGGACCTGACGATGCTCTTCCTCGGCAGCGAGGGGACGCTCGGCGTCATCACCGAGGTCACGCTGAAGGTTCATCCGCAGCCGGAGAGCCGCCAGTTCCGCGCGTACATCTTCAAGGACTTCCACACCGCGATGCAGGCGGGCCAGACGCTCATGCGCAGCCGTCTCCAGCCGTGCGCGATGCGCCTCTACGACGAGACGGAGACGAAGACGCACGTCTCGAAGGTCTTCGGCATCGACCTCGACAAGGGCGCCTACCTCGTCTTCGGCTTCGACGGCCGCAAGGACATCGTCGATCTCCAGATGAAGCACGCCCGCGAGATCATGGAGGGCGAGTTCAAGGGCAAGGACCTCGGCTCGAAGGGCGGCGAGTGGTGGTGGGAGAACAAGTACAAGTTCTTCTATCCCGGCTACATGTTCCACGTGCCGCAGGCGTTCGGCACGCTCGACACGGTCGCCGACTTCTCGCACATCGAGAACGTCTACTGGGCGATGAAGAAGGTCGTCAACACGGAGTTCCCGGACGCGCGGTTCATCGGCCACTTCTCGCACTGGTACGACTGGGGCTGCATGCTCTACGCGCGCTTCATCTTCCCCGGCGACAAGGTTCCGCCGAACGCCGAGGAGGCGGCTGCGCTCTACAACGCGGTGTGGGACAAGGCGATCCGCGCGGCGATCCGCGAAGGCGGCGTCATCAACGAGCACCACGGCGTCGGCATCAAGCTCGGCCGCTACATGAAGGACCTCTACGGCAAGGCGATGCCGGTCCTTGAGGGCATCAAGCAGAAGCTCGACCCGAACGGCATCATGAACCCCGGCAAGATGGGCCTCGCGGGCTGCTGACGCCCCAACGCCCAAACCTCCAAACATCCAAACCTCCAAACTTCAGGACAGTCATGCATATCGACAAATTTGAAGAAGCGATGATGAACTGCCGGTTCTGCTTCATGTGCCGGCATCTCTCCACGATCGGCCAGGTGCGCGGCACCGAGGTCGATACGCCCCGCATCCGCGCGGCGATGCTCTACGGCCTGCGGACGGGGACGAACTCGTTCGACGACTCCGACTTCGTCGAGGCGCTCTACCGCCAGGAGCTCTCGGCGTGCTGCGTCCACCACTGCGTGAACCACTACGACGAGAACGGCCTCGCCCTCGCGGCGCGCGCCGACGTCGTCGAGGCCGGCAAGGCGCCCGAGAAGGTTCAGAAGCTCGCGAAGAAGTACGGCAAGAGCGCATTCACCGCGAAGGGCAAGGGCGACCTCGCCTACTTCCTCGACGCGACCACGGCGGCCGACAAGGACGTCGTCGCGTCCGTGAAGAGGCTCTTCGCGGCGGCGAAGGCGACGCCCGTCTTCATCGAGGGCGGCTCGATCGGCAAGGCCCTCAAGGTGCTCGGCTACCTGCCCGAGGCGAAGGCGGCCGCCGAGGCGTTCGCCGCGTTCCTTGCGGAGAAGGGCGTCAAGACGCTCGTCGTCTCGAACCCGGCGGCGTTCGACGCGCTGACGCGGGACTATCCCGCGTTCGGCGTGAAGCTCCCCTGCAAGGTGCTGTGCCTCTCCAGCTACCTCCTTCAGGCGAAGGTCGCGTTCAAGAAGCCGGCGGGCGAGGTCTACTACCTTGCGGACGACTTCATGCGCAACTACGACGGCTGCGAATGCCCGGAGAAGCTTCTCAAGGCGCTCAAGGCGACGAACCTGCCGTTCGGCACGAACGACGAGGAGTCGTACTGCTGCGGCGAGGGCGCGGTCGTCTTCGACGAGCTGAACCCCGCGCTCGTGAAGGAGCTGGCCGCCTACGTCGCCGAGCGCGCCGACCACCCGAAGACGGATCGGATCGTCGTCCTCTCGGCCTACACGAAGAAGGTCCTGAAGAAGTACGGCAAGCTCGACGTCGTCACGATGGACGAGCTTGCGGCGGCCTGCCTGTGAGGTGAACGATGCTCGTTAACATGAAGGAGATGCTGGCGGCCGCGCGCAAGGCGCGCAAGGCCGTCGGCGCGTTCAACATCACGAACTACGAGACGGCGGCGGCCGTCCTCAAGGCGGCCGAGGCGGAGAACGAGCCGGTCATCATCCAGCTCTACATGCGCCTCTTCGACACGGGGAAGGCGTATGACCTCTGCGGCACGCTTCAGCGCCTCGCCTTTCGCGGCAAGGTGCCGGTCGCGCTCCATCTCGACCACGGCAGCACCGTCAAGCAGGCGACCGACGCCCTCGCGTGGGGCTACACGTCGGTCATGTACGACGGCAGTCGCGCGGCGTTCGACGAGAACGTGAAGTGGACGAAGCACGTCGCGGACTACGCGCACGCGCTTGGCGCGACGTGCGAAGGCGAGATCGGCCATGTCGCGCAGGGTGACGAGACGGCGCTCACGGACGTCGCCGAGGCCGTCTCCTTCGCCAAGGCGACGGGCGTCGATGCGCTCGCCGTCTCGATTGGCACGGCGCACGGCTACTACAAGGCGGAGCCGAAGCTCGACATCCCGCGCTGCGCGGCCATCGCCGCCGAGCTGCCCGACACCCCGCTTGTCCTGCACGGCGGCAGCGGTACGCCGCTCGCCGACGTGCGGCGCGCGATCGAGTCCGGCATCGCGAAGGTCAACATCGCGACGGAGTTCCTGGACGACTACATCAAGGCGACGCTCAAGGTCTTCGGCGACCTGAACGGGGCCTTCGTGCCGCCGGACAAGCTCGCCGACCCGATCATCGACGCCTGCGCGGCGCACGTCCAGCGGCTTATCCGCTTCTTCGCGGGCCGCTGACGCGGGGCGCGCAGGCATCGTCCCGCCGCCGCCCGTGCGGCGGGGCGATTGTGGTATAATCCTCTCATTTAGAATTGTCCACTATTAGGAGGAACGAAAAAATGAGCGAAGGACTGAAGGTCAAGGCGGCAGGAAGCTGCCAGTGGGATGCGGCGAGCCTCGGCGAGATCATGCTGCGGCTGGATCCGGGCGACGGGCGCATCCACACGGCGCGGGAATTCAAGGCCTGGGAGGGCGGCGGCGAATACAACGTCGTGCGCGGGCTGCGGCGCTGCTTCGGGCTGAAGACGACGGCGGTCACGGCGTTTGCCGACAATCCGGTCGGGCGGCTCGTCGAGGACTTCATGCTGCAAGGCGGCGTCGACACGAGCCATGTCTCCTGGGCGAAGTTCGACGGCATCGGGCGTGAGGTCCGCAACGGGCTCAACTTCGTCGAGCGCGGCTTCGGCTGCCGGGGCGCGCGCTCTTGCGCCGACCGGGGCCTCACGGCGGTGAGCCAGCTGAAGCCGGGGATGATCGACTGGGAGACGCTCTTCGGCAAGGAGGGCGTGCGCTGGTTCCACACGGGCGGCATCTTCGCCGCGCTGTCCGAGACGACGGCCGACGTCTGCATCGAGGCGCTGAAGGCCGCGAAGCGGCACGGCACGGTGACGTCCTACGATCTCAACTACCGCGCGAGCCTCTGGAAGTCGATTGGCGGGCAGACGAAGGCGCAGGAGGTGAACCGCGAGATTGCGAAGTACGTGGACGTCATGATCGGCAACGAGGAGGACTTCACGGCCGCGCTCGGCATCGAGGTCGAGGGCGTCGACAGGAACATGACGACGCTGCCGGTCGAGGGCTTCCGAAAGATGATCGACAAGGCGGTCGCGCTCTATCCGAACTTCAAGGCGGTCGCGACGACGCTCCGTAGCGTGAAGTCCGCGACGGTCAACGACTGGTCGGCGATCTGCTGGTACAAGGGCGAGCTCCACCAGTCGATCCAGCGCCCCGGACTGGAGATCTACGATCGCGTGGGCGGCGGCGACTCGTTCGCGTCGGGGCTCATCTACGGCTTCATGGCGTTCGACGACGCCGAGAAGGCCGTCAACTACGGCGCGGCGCACGGCGCGCTGGCGATGACGACGCCCGGCGACACGTCGATGGCGACCAAGGCCGACGTCGAGAAGCTTGTCGGCGGCGGCTCGGCGCGCGTCGATCGCTGACGCAGCGCAGGAGCGGCAGGGCTGCGGCTGTTGTCGTAGCGGCAGTTTTACAATCGCGTGGCGGATGGCGGCGGGTGCCGTTGGCCGGAAGCGCAGACAAACCAGGAAAGGACGGACGAATGAAGGTTTCTTCGAGATCGGCGGCGAATCGGATGTTCAAGTCCCTTGCGATGGGCGTGCTGCTCGGGGGAGCTCTTCCTCTTTCGGCAGAGACGACGGCGTGGTGGCGCTTCGATGAGCAGGCGCCCGGCCATGTGGTCGCGGCCAGCACGGAGACGTTCGTCGATGCCGTCAGCGGCGTCAAGGCCGAGCCCGTGACGGTCGTCAAGACAGGAACGACCTGGCAGCAGAACGAGACGCGCCCGCGCTACGTTCGCCCGTTCGTCAGCGGCTTTGTCTACGACCCCGTCAGCGGCGTGCGCAAGCAAAACCAGTCCGCCCTGCGGTTCACGACGGCGCCGTCGCAGACGGGCATTCCGTCCTGCTATGGGTCGGCCGTCCGCGTGCCGGGGGACGCGGCGGGCGCGGTGGCCGCGACGCAGCCGACGGACGCCATCACGGTCGAGTTCTTCTGCTGCACGACGGGCGGCGCCTTCAACGCGCTGGCGCCGCTTGTCGCCAAGCGGAACGGCTCGTCCTGGACGGCGGAGTCCTGGGCGGTCTACCAGCGCAAGGACGGCAATCTGGCCCTCCGACTGAGGACGGGCACGTCTGCTGCGAGTCTGTACGGGCACAATTCGGCCCCCTATGGGAAAGCGAAGATCAACGATGGCAACTGGCATCACGTGGCCTTCACCTACGACAAGGCGACGAGCCGCGCCCGCGTCTACGTGGACTATGTGCTCGACCAGGACATCGAGCACGCAGCGGGCGGGCCGATCGCGTATGACGCCAGCACGACGACGCCGAATCTCCATGCGCTCTGGATTGGCGGTTCGAATTCGTACGACGACACGTACGGTGGCCGCAGCTTCAACGGGTGCGTGGACGAGGTGCGCATCTCGGACGTGGCGCTGACGCCCGAACAGTTCCTGCGGATGGAGTTGCCGGACACGTATCGCCTGTCGTTCGCGCCGTCCTCCCACGATGAGACCGTCGTTGCGTCCGGTCGGAACCTCTCCGACAGCCTGACCGTGCCGGCGAAGTTCGTGCGCGCGGCGGCGGACGTGACGGTCGAGAAGGACGAGAAGGTTGCGGCGACTGTGCGGGACGGCTTCTTTTCCGCTGCGGCGTCCAATGCGGCGGCCCTTTCCTTTCAGACGAACGAAACGGGGACATGTGGCTACCTGAAGGCCGAGAATTTCACGAAGGCGATGTTCGGCAATACGAACGCCTCCTTCACGGCGGAGTGCTTCTTCAAGGCGCGCGGCAAGCTGGCGCGGACGGAAGCGGCCCGCCAGTGCCTGTTCCAGTTCGGAGAGAAGCCGACGGCGAAGATCCTGCTGGACGCAGCGACGCCTGGCGCCATGAACTACAGCTTCAATTCAAACAACGGCTGGCTTGGAAGCGCCGGTCGGGTCGGCCGCACGGCGGATGACGGCAACTGGCATCATGTGGCCCTCGTCTATGACCATGCCGGACATCATGTTCGGTGCTATTACGACTATCGGCTGGACTGGTACGCATTCGGCGTGACGAACATCATGTCGAAAGACGCTTCGCTTTTCGTTGGCGCGAGCCGCAATGTCGCGGTCGCCGGCAAGGGCGCCTCGGATTGGCAGTACTTTGACGGCTGGATCGACGACGTGCGCATCACGCGCGCGGCGCTCGCACCGGAGGCGTTCCTCTGCACGCACGACGTCGCCGTTCAGGCGGACGACCCGACGCGCCTGTTCGTCGCCTTTGACAACGACCGGAAGACGGGACTGTATCCCGCGTTCACGGGGGAATGGGAGAGCGGCCCGAATGTGGCGGGTGCGTCCGACGTCTCGTTCGCGCCGCCGCGTTCGTGCGGCGTCCTGCTGGGCGAGGGGGAGACGGCCGTGCGACTGGAGAACCGCGCGTCCCTCGCGCTCGATGGCGCGCATGTCGGCTTCCCCTATTCGCCGCTTTACGAGCAGGAGGCGCTGACCGTCGAGTTCTTCGGCAAGTTTTCGCGCGTGGGCACAAGCGCCAATCTCATCCGCTATACGGACGGCGTGACGAGCTACGTCGGCAGCAACCCCGTTTGGGCGCTCTACCGAAAGGACGAGACGAACCCCTGTCTCCAGTTCCGGCTCGCGCTCATCAATGAAAGCGGCGTTCGGTTCTATGACTACAGTTTCATGTTCGACATTCCGGGCCTTGAGGACAAGCGCTGGCATCACTATGCCTTCACGATTGCGCCGACAGACGATGGATTGGGGACGCGTGTCCAGTTGTTCGTCGATTACCAGCTTGTTCCGGCGCGGCTAGGCAAGGAGAGGGTCGCTGGACGGCTCACGTATGCCACCGGCTACGGCGGCCGACTCGTCCTCAACAACAAGGACAAGGCCAGCGAGCAGATTGCGGGGCGGTTTGATTCGCTTCGCTTCTCGAAGGGGGCGCTGACGCCGGAGAAGTTCCTGCGCAAGACACGGGATGGCCTGATGTGCGTGGTGCGGTAGCCTTCCGCGCGGTTCAGACAAGACAGTGAAAGGAAAAGAGAGAAGATGAAGAGACTCGGATTGTTGGGCGTCTGTCTGGTGGCGGCCGCGGCCGTCGCGGCGGAGAGGGAGCCGCTGGCGGCGTTCGTCAACGTCAACGGGCGGCTGGTCTCGCCGGGGACCTTTGACATGGGGCTGGCGGCCTTCCATCCGGGCTGGGACTCGCTCGGGACGACGGGCGACTTCAGCGGCTCGGACACGCGGTGCCGCTGGCAGCTCACCGACGGCGGCAAGCCGTGCTTCGACGCCGCGCTGGACTGGCGGCTTCAGCCGGACGGCGCGCTGGCGTGCACGTGGACGGTGACGTGCCGCGCGGCGGTCGAGCTGCAGTGCCTGGGCCTTGCGGTGCTGACGCCGGCGGCCGAGGCCGTCGGGCGCCCCTGGAAGGCGGACGGCACGGTGCGCGTCGTGCCGGCGGAGGTCGGCGGCGCGGGAAGCTCCGGCCACGGGCGGGCGCGGCACTTCGAGTACCCGGTCGCGGGCGGGCGCACGCTTGCCCTCGACTGGGAGGAGCCCGTCGTCTACAGCGCGCAGGACGGCCGGCGGTGGGGCGCGTCCGTCTTCACGCGCTTCGGCGACCGCCTGACCCCGCGCCGCTATGCGGCGGGCGACCAGGCCGTCTACCGGGTGCGCGTCTCCGTGACGGGCGGGTTCGCCCTGCGCCCGCGCGCGAACCTCGTCATCTCGGAGGGCGCGGGCTGGGCGCGCCTCGAGAACCGCAAGGACGTCCTTCCGGGCAGCGCGCTCGACTTCTCGGGGATGGGCCTTTCGGACGCGCCGGCCGGGAAGTACGGCTGGCTTAGGGCCGAGGGCGGCGACTTCGTCTTCGAGGGGCGTCCGGGCGTCCGCCAGCGCTTCTACGGCGTCAACCTCTGCGGCACGGCGAACTATCCGTCGCGCGAGGACGCGGAGATGCTCGTCGCGCGTCTCCGGCGGCTCGGCTACAACACGGTCCGCGTCCACCACCACGACGAGACGTGGCAGCGATACCCCGCCGAGCGAGACAAGCTCGACTACCTCGTCGCGACGGCGATCTCGAACGGCCTCTACGTGACGACCGACCTCTACGTCTCGCGCAGGGTCAAGTGGCGCGACATCGACGTCGACCAGGACGGCGACGTGCCGATGCAGCTCTACAAGACGCTGTGCGCGTGCCATGAGCCGGCCTACCGCGACTGGTGCCGCTTCGCCGAGGCGTTCCTGCGCCACGTGAACCCGTACACGGGCCGCGCCTACGCCGACGAGCCAGGCATGCCGTTCATCTCCCTCGTCAACGAGGGCAACCTGTCCATGGCATGGAAGCGCGACGGCAAGGCGAAAGACCCGCGCGTCCGCGCCGCCTGGAGGGCGTTCGGCGGCACGGACGACGTGCCGGTCCACGGCTCGGCGGACTACCTGCGCTTCGACGACCACCTGATGCGGACGTTCACCGAGAGGGCGACGCGGTTCGTCCGCAGCCTCGGCGCGAAGGCGCTCCTGACGAACGACAACAACGGCTCGCGCCACGGCGAGGGGGAGGGCGCGACGCCGCTCTTCGACTACGTGGACTCGCACTTCTACGTCGACCACCCGCAGTTCCTGGGGGAGCGCTGGCGGCTGCCGTCGTCGTGCCCGAACGAGAATCCGCTGCGCGGCGGCGGCGTGCCGCTCCTGAACAGGGGGTATGCGCGGACGGCGTCGAAGCCCTACGCGATCAGCGAGTGGAACTTCTCCGGGCCCGGCCGCTACCGGGCGCTGGGCGGCATCCTCACGGGGGCGCGCGCGGCGCAGGACGGCTGGGACGCGCTCTGGCGCTTCGCCTATTCGCACGGGCGCGGCAACTTCCGCGACGACCCGCGCCAGTTCCCCGGCTACTTCGACTGCGCGACGGACCCGCTCGGCCAGGCGGGCGACCGGGCGTCCGTCTGCCTGTTCCTGCGCGGCGACGCGGACGGCGGCACGCTGGAGACGGACGCGAAGGCCGGCTCGATGCGCCTCGTCTCGGCGCGGACGTGCGGCGGCTTCTCCGAGGGCGGCGACATCGACGCGGGCGCGGTCGCCGTGCGGGTGCGCGGCGTCCCGGCGACGGCCTGGGTCTCGTCGCTCGACGGAAGGGACATCCCGTCCGCGTCGCGCCTTCTCGCCGTGCACCTGACGGACGTGCAGGGCGCGGGAACGGTCTACGCCGACGAGACGCGCAAGATCGTGCTCAGGTGGGGGGAGGGCTGTCTCGTCGAGAAGGGCGAGGCGTCGTTCGCCGTCCGCCTCGCGCGCCCGGAGGCGTACGCGGTCTACGCGCTCGGCACGGACGGGGCGCGGCTGCGCCGCGTGCCGACGCGGGTGCGCGCGGGGCGGCTCGTCTTCACGGCCTCGACGGCCGAGGGCGTCCTCCACTACGAGATCGTCGCGGGGGAGTGAGTTGGAGGTGGAGCATGGATGTTAACAATTCCATTCTCCACCTCCACCTTGAGTCTCCAACTCGAGCATCCACTCTCCACCTCCACCTTGAGTCTCCAACTCTCGAGCCCACCTCCACCTTGTCACTCCGCCTCATCCCCCGCCTTTATGGTATACTGTCCGCATGAATAAAAAGAGCCTGGCTGTTCTTCTTCTGTCTTCACTCACGGGCTTCGGTGCGGCGGCGACCGAATCCGCGTCGCGCGGGGTCATCCGCTGGGACTTCCCGCGCCTCGGGAACTGCCACGAGGGCCTGGCGTTCGCGGACGGCGTGACGGGCGTCCTCGTCTGGGGCGGCGGCGACGAGCTACGCCTCACCGTCGGGCGGGCCGACCTCTGGGACCACCGGGGCGGCTATCCGTGGACGGACGCGCAGAGCTACACGAACGTCGTCGCCCTCTGGCGGGCGGGCGAGAAGGATCGCCTGCTCGCCCTCTTCAAGAAGGAGACGCCCGCCGGCGAGCCGCGCAATCCGTACCTCCTGCCGCTGGGGCGCGTCGTCGTGAAGATGTCCGGCGCAACGCTTGCGCGCGGCGAGCTGGACACGCGCACGGGCCTCGGCACGATCGTCCTCGCGGACGGGCGCGTCCTCGAGCTCGCGATGTCGAAGGCGTCGCGCGCGTTCGCGATCCGCTTCCCGGAAGGGCTGTCCTACGCGGTCGAGGCCGTCCCGTCGATGGCGCAGCCGCTCGCCCGCGAGGCCCTTGCGCCGCTGGGGTTCGCCGCGCCGACGCTGCGCGCGGACGGCTTCGACTGGGCGCTTCCGGCAGATCCGTCGGTCTCGCTCGACTTTGCGCAGAAGGGCCGCGAGCTCGCGGTCGCGACGCGGCGCGGCGACGCGGCGCCGGCGGCCGCCGTCCCGTTCGACCGCGTGGCGGCGGAGTCGCGCGCGCAGTGGGCGCGCTTCTGGGCGGAGGGCGCGCGGGTTTCCGTGCCCGATCCGGTTCTGCAGCGTCTCTTTGACTACGGGCTTTACCGCTTCGGGGCGATGACCGATCCGGACGGCGTGCCGGCGGGCTTGCAGGGCCCGTGGCTGGAGGATGACCGCCTTGTGCCGTGGAACGGCGACTACCATTTCAACATCAACGTCCAGGAATGCTATGCGCCGGCCTACCGGGGCGGGCACTTCGCGAACCTGAAGCCGCTCTTCCGCATGATCCTCTCGTGGCGGCCGCGAAGTGCCCGCGCCTCCGGGAGAACTCGCGCAAGTTCGCGGGCATCGACGACGGCTATGTGCTGCCGCATTCCGTCGATGACCGGGGCGTCTGCATCGGCGGCTTCTGGACGGGCACGATCGACCACGCCTCGACAGCCTGGATGGCCGCGCACATGTTCCGCGCCGTGCGCTATTCGGGCGACGTGGGCTTCCTGCGGGAGGCGGCCTACGACTTCATGAAGGGCGCGATGAACGTCTATCTCGCGATGCTGGAGGAGACGCCGGACGGCGCGCTCGCGCTGCCGCTCGGACCGAGCCCGGAGTGGATGGGCAGCGACTTCCGCCGTGCCGTGGGGCGGAATCCGAGCTTCCAGCTCGCGGCCTGCCACCGGCTCGCGCGCGACCTCGTCGCGGCGGCGGAGCTGCTGGGCGAGGCGCCCGATCCGCGCTGGGCGGACGTCCTCCGCCGTCTGCCGCGCTACGCCCGCGTCACGGCCGCGACGGGCGATGCGGCCGTCTGGGGCAACTCGGTCGAGGGTGGAATCGCGATCTTCGAGGGCGTGAACCTGAGCGAGAGCCACCGCCACCATTCGCACATGGCGGGCATCTTCCCGTTTGACGTCATTCCGCGCGCGAAGGGGGAGAGCCGCGCGCTCCTCGACGCGACCTACTCGAACTGGGCGCTGCGGGGCACGGGGCTCTGGACGGGCTGGTGCGTGCCGTGGGCGTCGGTGCTGCACACGGACGCGGGGAACGCGGTCGCGGCGGTCGAGATGCTGCGCGCGTGGGACGCCTACTTCTGCGACGAGGGACACGGCTCGCACCACAACGCGGTGCATGACGGCTTCACGAACTTCCGGAATGGACGGAACGTGATGCAGATGGACGGGCAGTGCGGCGCGGCGGCGGCCGTCCTCGAACTGCTTGTCCACGAGATCGACGGCGAGCCGCGCTACTTCCGGGGCTGTCCGGCGTCGTGGAAGGACGTCTCCTTCGAGAACGTCGCGCTCTCGGACGGTCGTCGCGCCAGCGGCCGCCGGCTGAACGGCGCCGTGACCGTCACCGTTCGCGCGCCCGCCGAGTGAGCATGAAGACGGTCGTCTATCTCTACGAGAGCGCGTTCATGATGTGGCGCCGGCGGCTCGAGGGCATCTACGCCGTTGTGCGGAAGGAGAACTGGCACATTGAGGCGGTTGACGTCGGCGAGCTGGTGGGAAGCGTGACGGCGCTGCTGGACTACTGGAAGCCGGACGGCCTCATCGTCGAGGGCGGCGTCCTCCTTCGCTCGGCGTGTCCGGTGGCGGCATTTGCCGGACGCCCGGTCGTCTACTGCGATGCGGACGTCGCGCGGATCGGCACACACGCCTTCGTCGTCCAGCAGGATTCCGAGGAGCTCGTGAAGAAGGCGCTGAAGGAACTGCTGTCGCGCGATTTCGACGACTATGCCTACGTCCACTATCGGACGCGCCGGGACTGGTCGCAGGCGCGCGAGGCCATCTTCCGGCGCGAGATGTCCCGCCGGGGCAAGCGGACGCATGTCTTCCGCTCCTGGGACGGCGCGCCGGACGAGGACGGACCGGCGTTCGGCCGGCGGCTGGAGGCGTTCGTCGCCGAATTGCCGAGGCCGTGCGGCGTGCTGGCGGCGAACGACGAGATGGCCGTGCACGTCCTGCGGGCGGCGGCGCGCGTGGGGCTGGACGTGCCGGACGAGCTGGCGGTCATGGGGATCGACGACGACACGCTCGTCTGCGAGAACACGATGCCGACGCTCTCCAGCGTGGCGCCGGCCTTCGCGCGCGCGGGCAAGCTCGCCGCCGGCCTTCTGGCCCGGCGCTTCCGGCATCCGGAGACGCCTCCCGTCCAGCTGACGTTCGGCTCGCTGCCGATTGTGCGGCGTCTCTCGACGCGCCCGGCCGCACGGGCCGACCGCCTGGCCCTCCAGGCCGTCGAGTACGTGCGCGTCAACGCCTGTTCGGGCATTACGGTCGCGGACGTCGTGCGCACGATGGGCCTGCGGACGCGGACGGCCGAGAATCGCTTCAAGGCCGTGGCCGGACGCCCCATCCGCGACGAGATCCTGTCCGTCCGGATCGCCCGCGCGAAGCAGCTGCTGGAGGAGACCGACAAGAGCATCGAGACCATCTTTGCGCGTTGCGGCTATCGGGACGCGCGCTCCCTGCGCTACGTCTTCATGAAGGCGACGGGCCTGTCCCCGCTGGCCTATCGCAAGCAGATCCGGCGCGAGCGGAAGGCGTCGGGGGACAAGGCCCAGCCGCCTGCCTGAAGTACGCGCCGCACCCCCTTGACAGCGTGCGCGGCGTTTTGATATCATACGCGCCGTTTGCGAGAAAGCAGACGAATCGAACATGAACACGAACCTTCTTAACCTTGGCCTTAGCATTGCCGCGATTATCATTAGTCGCGGGGCTGTTGGCTGTCGTTGAGGTGAGGAGATCAAATCTGGTACGCTAACGGCCCCGCTCGGAAACGAGAGGGGCCGTTCTGATTTAAAAGACAATCGGATAAACCGAAGAAAAGAAAGAAGCAAGCGAAATGAATACAGTCGAGACACAGGAAACCTTGAGGGGCATCGCCGCGCGCGTCCGGGAGATGCGCGAAATCGAGGGCCTCACGCAGGCGGAACTCGCGGCGCGCACGGGCGTGACGGAGGCGGAGTGCCGCGCGATCGAGGCGGCCGAGAGCGATCCGCCGTTCTCGTTCCTCCACAAGTGTGCGCTCGTCTTCGGCGTTGACCTGATGGCACTACTGGAAGGCCGCACGGCGAAGCTGGCGGACCTACAGGTCACGCGGGCCGGCGCGGGCGTCGTGACGGCGCGCGAGGCCGGCATCGAGATCCGCAACATGGCGGCGAACTTCCGCAATCGCCAGGCGACGCCGTATTTCGTGACGTACGACTACGACCCCGCGCTCCAGGACCGGCCAATCGCCACCTCGACGCACGGCGGCCAGGAGTACGACTACATCCTGAGCGGCGAGATGCGGCTCAAGGTCGGCGACCACGAGGAGACGCTCCGTCCCGGCGACTCGGCGTTCTACCGCTCGTCCGTGCCGCACGGCATGATCGCCGTCGGCGGCCAGGCCTGCACGTTCATGGCGATGATCATGCCGACCGAGGGCGACGAGGAGGCCCTGCCGACGGCGCAGGCGATTTTCCACCGGCCGCCGGCGCCCGGCGTCGCGCCGAAGGCCGTGCAGCGCTTCGTCGATGTCGAGGAGGACGGCGAAGGCCATCTGAAGCACATCGCCTTCAAGAACACGGAGCACTTCAACTTCGCCTTCGACATCGTCGACGAGATCGCGCGGCGCGACCCGGAGCGGCTGGCGATGCTGCACGTCTCCGACCACATGACGGAGCGCCGCTTCACGTTCAAGGACATGGCGGAGGACTCGAACCGCGCGGCGAACTACCTGCACGCGCTCGGCATCGGCAAGGGCGACAAGGTGATGCTCGTCCTCAAGCGCCACTACCAGTTCTGGCCCGTCGTCCTCGCGTGCCACAAGGTCGGCGCGGTCGTCATTCCGGCGACGAACCAGCTCATGACGCACGACTTCACCTACCGCTTCAAGGCCGGCGACGTGAAGGCGATCTTCTGCACGGCGGACGGCGTGACGGCCGAGCAGGCCGAGGAGGCGGAAAAGGAGCTGGGCGCGAGCCTCGTCAAGGTCCTCGTCAACGGCAAGCGGCCGGGCTGGCGCGCCTACGACAGCGAAATCCACGGCTACTCGTCCGTCTACGCGCGGCCGAGCGACGCGCCGGGCGGCAGCGACCCGATGCTCATGTTCTTCACGAGCGGCACGACGAGCTATCCGAAGATGGCGCTGCACAGCTACACCTACGCGCTCGGCCACTACGTGACGGCGAAGTACTGGCATCTCGTCGAGCCGGACGGCCTGCACTTCACGATCTCCGAGACGGGCTGGGGCAAGGCGCTCTGGGGCAAGCTCTACGGCCAGTGGCTCTGCGAGGGCGCGGTCTTCACGTACGACTTCACGCGCTTTGACGCGGAGAAGATCCTGCCGATGTTCGCGAAGTACAAGATCACGACGTTCTGCGCGCCGCCGACGATGTACCGCATGCTCATCAAGGAGGACATCTCGAAGTACGACTTCTCGTCGGTGAAGCACGCGACGACGGCGGGCGAGGCCCTGAACCCCGAGGTGTTCGTGCAGTTCGAGAAATCGACCGGGCTCAAGATCTACGAGGGCTTCGGCCAGACGGAGACGACGCTCGCGCTCGCGAACCTGGTCGGCGACAAGCTCAAGCCCGGCTCGATGGGTCTGCCCGTGCCGGACTACGGCATCGACCTCGTGGACGAGGCCTGCCGGACCGTCGCGCCCGGCGAACACGGCGAGATCGTCGTGCGCACGCCGCGTGACCACGCGCACCCCGGAATCTTCCTCGGCTACTACAAGGACGCGGAGAAGACCGACGAGGCCTGGCGCGGCGGCGTCTACCACACGGGCGACCTCGCGTGGAAGGACGAGGACGGCTACTACCACTACGTCGGCCGCGCCGACGACGTGATCAAGTCGTCCGGCTACCGGATCGGTCCGGCGGAGATCGAGAACGTCATCATGGAGCTGCCCTACGTCCTCGAATGCGGCGTCTCGGCGGCGCCCGACCCCGTGCGCGGCCAGGTCGTCAAGGCGACGATCAAGCTCGTGCGCGGCAAGGAGCCGTCGGAGGAGCTGAAGAAGGACGTGCAGAACTACGTCAAGACCCACACCGCGCCGTACAAGTATCCGCGCATCGTCGTCTTCCGCGACGACCTGCCGAAGACGATCAGCGGCAAGATCCAGCGCAACAAGCTGTAAGCGTATGATTATCGACGTCCATTCGCATGACTTCGCCCCGTCCGTCGCGACGCGCGCCATGGCCGGCATGTGCCATGGCCTGGGCGGGCGGCTGACGCCCTCCGGCGACGGCACGCTCGCCGGCCATCTCGACGCCCTCGACCTCGCGGGCGTCGACAAGGCGGTCATGTGCCCGATCGCCACGAAGCCCGGCCAGTTCGACGTCATCCTGCGCCGGTCGGTCGCGATCCTGTCCGGCGCGGCGGGCGAACGCGCCCAGCGGAAGATCGTCCCCTTCGCGTCCGTCCATCCGGCGGACCCGGACTGGTCGCGCCACCTCGACGCGGCGGCGGCGGCCGGGATCAAGGGTCTCAAGTTCCATCCGTACTATCAGGGCTTCTCGCTCGCTGACCCGGCCGTCTGGCCGATCTTCCGCAAGGCGGCGGAATTGGGCCTCGTTGTCCAGTGCCATGCGGGCCGCGACCTCGGCTACCCGGATCGCGCCGACGCCTGCGGGCCGGCGGAGATCGCGACGCTGCTGCGGAACGTGAAGGGGCTCGCCTTCATCGCCGCGCATCTGGGCGGCTGCTCGGGGTATGCGCCGCACGCGACGGACGAGCTGCTGGAGCTCGGCGCCTACATCGACACGTCCGCGCTCGTGCAGGACCACTACAAGGACGAGGAGATGCGCCTTCTGCGGTCGTGGCCGCGCGAGCGGATCCTCTTCGCGACCGACTGGCCGTGGACGCACTACCCGGAGGAACTCGCCTGGGTCAAGTCCGTCCGCGCGCCGGAGGACTGGGATGCCGTCCTCGGCGGCAATGCGGCGAGGTTGCTCGGAATTCCAACATAAAGGATTTCACTCCTTCAACCCTCCCACTTCCCCACCCTCCCACTTCCCCACCCTCCCACTTTCCCACTCTCCCACTTTCCCACTCTCCCACTCTCCCACTTTCCCACCTTCCCACCTTTATCCCAACAGAAAGAAACAAAACCATGAACAAGCCATTCAAGCTCACCGATCCGTTTGGCACGGCCCCGAAGACCGCGCCGTTCACCCAGTCCGTCTCGACGGGCGTGCCGTGGCACAACCTGCCGATTACGCGCGAGTACACGCTGGGCCAGCTCCTGGACCAGACGATCGCGCGCTGCGGCGAGAACGATGCCGTCGTCTACGCCGACCGCGACTATCGCCTGACCTGGTATCAGTTCGGCGAAGAGGTCGACCTCGTCGCGAAGGGCCTGATGGCGCTGGGCGTCAATCGCGGCGAGAAGGTGGCCCTGTGGGCGACGAATGTGCCGCACTGGGTCGTCCTCATGTTCGCGACGGCGAAGATTGGCGCGATCCTGCTGCCGCTGAACACGAACTACAAGTCGCACGAGATGGACTTCGCGCTGAAGCAGTCCGACGCGGAGAACCTCTTCGTCATCAACGGCTTCCGCGACTGCGACTACGTGCAGGTCATCAACGAGCTGGTGCCCGAGCTGAAGGAGTGTCCGCGCGGCGAGCTCAAGAGCGCGAACTATCCGCACCTGAAGCGCGTGTTCTTCCTCGGCGGCGAGAAGCATCGCGGCATGTACTCGCTGAACGAGGTGAAGTCCCTCGCGTGCGAGGTCTCGCAGGAGGACTACCTCGCGCGGCAGGCGACGGTGGACGTGAACGACGTCGTGAACATGCAGTACACGTCGGGCACGACGGGCTTCCCGAAGGGCGTGCAGCTCACGCACCGCAACATCGCGAACGACGGCTTCTGGATCGGCGCGTGCCAGAACCTGACGTGCCGCGACCGCGTCTGCATTCCCGTGCCGCTCTTCCACTGCTTCGGCTGCGTCCTCGGCGTGATGAGCTGCGTCAACCACGGCGCGACGATGGTCTTCCTCGAGAAGTTCGACCCCGTGCAGGTGATGAACTCGATCGAGCGCGAGAAGTGCACGGCGACGTACGGCGTGCCGACGATGTACATCGCGATGCTGGACCATCCGCTGTTCAACCGCTTCGACTTCCGCTCGCTCCGCACGGGCATCATGTCCGGCTCGGCGTGTCCGACGCACCGCATGCAGCAGGCGAACGACAAGATGTTCATGCGCGAGATCACGAACCCGTACGGCCTGACGGAGTCCGGCCCGGTGATGACGATGACGCGCTACTTCGAGACGTCCATCGCGCGCAAGTGCCAGACGATCGGCCAGGCGCTGCCCGGCGTCGAGGTCGCGATCATCGACCCCGAGTCGGGCGAGATCGCGCCGGTCGGGCAGGATGGCGAGATCTGCTGCCGGGGCTTCAACACGATGAAGGGCTACTACAAGATGCCCGAGCAGACGGCGAAGTGCATCGACAAGAACGGCTGGCTCCATTCGGGCGACATCGGCAAGATGGACGCGGACGGCTACTACTACATCACGGGGCGCCTGAAAGACCTGATCATTCGCGGCGGCGAGAACATCTCGCCGAAGGAGGTCGAGGACTTCCTCGGCACGATGCCGGGCGTCAAGGACGTCGCGGTCGTCGGCTGTCCCTCGAAGAAGTACGGCGAGCAGCCGGCGGCGTTCATCATCCGCTCGACGGGCTCCGAGATTTCGGAGCATGACGTGGCCGTCTTCTGCAAGGACAAGATCAGCTGGTTCAAGATCCCGAAGTACGTCCACTTCCTGGACGTCTTCCCGATGACGGCGAGCCAGAAGATCCAGAAGTACAAGCTGCGCGAGATGGCCGCCCAGCTGTGGCCCGAGGCGTAATCTGAAATCCAGAACCGAAAGAGAGAAAACAAAAATGAACACGGAAAACAAGGTTGGCGAGCGGATTCGCACGTACCGCGAAAAGTTCGACATGGGCGTGTGCGACCTCGCGAAGAAGAGCGGCGTCGACGAGGCGACGATCAACGCGATCGAAAAGGGCGAGGTGCTGCCCGCGCTGGGCGTGCTGACGAAGATCTCGCGGGCGCTCGGCCAGCGCCTCGGCACGTTCATGGACGACCAGTTCAAGCCCGACCCGATCGTCACGCGCGCGGCGGACATCGCGTCGGCGAAGGTCGCGGGCGAAGGCGTGAACACGCTCGGCTACTCGTCGCATTCGCTCGCGCGCGGCAAGCCCGACCGCCACATGGACCCGTTCCGCATCGAGTTCGAGGCCAATGGCGTGGACGAGGTCTCGTCGCATGAGGGCGAGGAGCTGATCATCTGCCTCGCGGGCGAGGTCGAGCTCACCTACGGCAACGACAAGACCGTCCTGAAGCCCGGCGACACGGCCTACTACAACGCCGTCGTCAAGCACGGCCTGCGCGCCCTGAACGGCCAGCCGGCCTCGATCTACGGCATCGTCTTCATGCCGTTCTGACGCGAAGGAGCCTGTGCGGAAAATGAAAATACTCGTCCTCAATCCCGGATCGACCTCGACGAAGGTGAGCCTGTTCGAGGACAGGCGGGCCGTCTTCGAGAAGAGCGTCTTCCATGACTCGTCCGTGCTGCTCAAGTTCGCGCACGTGAACGACCAGCTCGCGTTCCGCTACGACCTCGTCGTCTCGCTCCTGAAGGAGAAGGGCGTTGATCCGAGGGCGATCGACGCCTTCGTCGGTCGCGGCGGCAGCGCCTGCACGCAGCCGGGCGGCATCACGGTCATCGACCAGAAGCTCTATGACGACACGGTCGCCGGCGTCGGCGGCTCGGAGCATCCCGCCAAGCTCGGCGTCATGCTTGCGTGGACGTTCGCGCAGGAATACGGGAAGCCCGCCTATACGCTCAATCCGACGAACGTCGACGAGTACGGCGAGCTCGCGCGCCTGACGGGCATCAAGGGCGTCTACCGCACGCCGCATTCGCACGTCCTCAACCAGAAGGCCGTCGCCGAGTACCACGCCGAGAAGATGGGCCGCCGCTACGAGGACTGCAACTTCATCGTCGCGCACATCGACGGCGGCGTCACCGTCGGCGCGCACGACCACGGGCGGATGGTGGACGGCAACATGGGCGCCGACGGCGAGGGGGCCTTCACGCCGACGCGCATCGGCTCGGTGCCCGTCCTGCAGCTGCTCGACTACATCGAGGCGCATTCCCTCGACGACGTGCGCCTGCGCTGTTCGCGCGCGGGCGGCTTCGTCGATCTTTTCGGCACGTCCAACTCCGACTTCATCCACGCGAAGGTCGATGCGGGCGACCGCAAGGCGACGCTCGTCTGGCAGACGATGATCTACCAGGTCTGCAAGATGATCGGCGAGATGTCGGCCGTCCTCTGCGGACAGGTGGACGCGATCCTCCTGACGGGCGGGCTGCTGCGCTTCCCCGACGTCGAGGCGGGCATCCGCCACCGCTGCGGCTTCATTGCGCCGATCGCGACGTATCCGGGCGAGATGGAGCAGGAGGCGATGGCGTATCCGGCGCTGCGCGTCCTCAAGGGCGAGCTTGTGCCGAACCGGTATTCGGGCCGCAACGTCTGGAACGGCTTCGGCGACATTGACCTGTAGAACGGGAGGAAGACGACATGAACCTGATTGAGACGATTCGGAACAAGGCGCGGGCGAACGTGAAGACGATCGTCCTGCCGGAGGGCGACGAGCCGCGCACGGTCGCGGCGGCGGCGACCGTCGTGCGCGAGGGGCTGGCGAAGCCGATCCTCCTGGGCGACCCCGCGAAGATCCGCGCGGTCGCGGCGGCGCGGGGCGTCGATCTCGCGGGCGTCGCGCTCGTCGATCCGGCGACAAGCGAGAAGGCGGCGGCCTATGCGCGGACGCTCTTCGAGCTGCGCAAGGCGAAGGGCGTGACGGAGGCGAAGGCGGCCGAGCTTGTCGCCGACCCGATGTACTTCGGCATTCTCATGGTGAAGGCGGGCGATGCGGACGGCCTCGTCTCGGGCGCCGTCCACTCGACGGGCGACATGCTGCGTCCCGCGCTGCAGGTCATCAAGACGAAGCCGGGCATGAAGCTCGTCTCGTCGAGTTTCCTCATGGAGTGTCCGAACCGAGATTTGGGCGAAGACGGTCTGCTCGTCTACGCCGATTGCGTCGTCAATCCCTGCCCGAACGCCGAGGAGCTGGCGAACATCGCCGTCGCGGCGGCGGAGACGGCGCGGACGCTCTGCGGCATCGCCGAACCGCGCGTCGCGCTCCTGTCGTTCTCGACGAAGGGCAGCGCGAAGCATGCGCTCGTCGACAAGGTGCGCGAGGCGACGGCGATTGCGCACACGCTGGCGCCGGAACTCGTGCTCGACGGCGAGCTCCAGCTCGACGCGGCGCTTGTCCCCGAGGTCGCGGCCCTGAAGGCGAAGGGCAGTCCCGTCGGCGGACGGGCGAACGTCCTCGTCTTCCCCGACCTGCAGGCCGGCAACATCGGCTACAAGCTCACGCAGCGCATTGGCGGGGCGAACTGCTTTGCCGTGCTGCAGGGCCTCGCGAAGCCCTGCAACGACCTTTCGCGCGGCTGTTCGACGGAGGACATCGTCAACACGGTCGCGATGACGGCCGTCCAGGCGGCGGGCTGACGGCGACGGCTAATGTTGTCGGGACAACGAACGCCCGGCGGCATTTTTGGTAAACTGTTCGGCGTCAGCGGCGGGAAGACCCTGCCGCGCCAGTCCGTTCAAAGGAAAGAGGAAACACATGAACAAGAAGTACGTCTGCAAGATCTGCGGTTGGGTCTACGATCCGGCTGAACACGACAACGTGGCATTCGAGGACTTGCCGTCCGACTGGACATGCCCCGTCTGTGGCGTTGGCAAGGCCGATTTCGAGCCCGCCTCCTGATCGCGCCCCAAGGCCGAACACAAACGCCGCCCGTCCGCCGTGCGTGGTCATCCCCTTTGCGTGACGTGGCGGGCGGCGGCGCTCAACGTGCGCATCAAGGCGTGCGAAGCCGCCGAGATCGTGGGGCATGAATGCGCCCCTGCCGACCGCATCGTCTGTTAAGTCCTGCCGCTGGCGGATTTGAGTTGACGGTGTTATTTCGCTCATAAAAACTTATGTATGGCGTGTGAATGCTCCCGAACGGGAACATCTGCGGTTGCGCAATGGCGTCCGTTATGGTATGATACCGCTCGGTATCAAGAAGGAGGTTTCCGTGAAGGACATGAAGGAGGTGGGCGCGTTCGTCGCCAGAGTGCGCAAGTCGCAGGGAATTTCGCAGTTGGAACTATCCCTTGCGGCGGATGTCGGACGCCGCTTTGTGGTCGAGTTGGAGGCTGGAAAAGCGACACTGCAAAGCGGGAAATTGCTGAAGGTTCTGTCCGTCCTCGGCATCGATCTTCGGCTTGTAGAACCGAAAGGAGTCTGACGGCGATGGCAACGGAACAGCGAACAGGCGCACTGGATGTCTATCTCTTGGGCCAGCGGGTCGGACGAATCGACTATCGGTCGCATCACAACGAGATGCGCTTCTCCTATGCGTCGGACTATCTCGCGCGCGCGGATGCTGTGCCTTTGTCCCACGCGCTTCCGCTTCAGTCCGAACCTTTTGATTCGGATCGGACGACGGTGTTCTTCGAAAACCTTCTGCCGCCCGATGTCGTGCGTCGGAAGCTTGGCTCGGTCTTGCACCTTTCGCGGCACAACGTCTTTGGCTTCCTTGCGGCTTTGGGCGGAGACTGCGCGGGCGCGATTGCACTTTGGCCTGAAGGCGAGAAACCTCATGAGGCGGAGGAAACGGTGCGGATGCTGTCGGCGGCCGAGGCGGACGAGGTTCTGAAGTCTCTCCGAAAGCGACCGCTTTACGTCAACGGAATTGACGGCTATCGCATTTCGGGTGCAGGGGCGCAGAGCAAGTTGATTGTCCGCCTGAAGGACGGACGGATTGGGCTTCCCCTGTTCGGGACGCCGTCCTCCCACATCATCAAGCCGTCTGTCGAGGACTATCCGGATTCTGTGTACAATGAGTTCTTTTCCATGCGTTTGGCCGAGCGGCTGAAGCTTAAGGCTGCGCCGTGCGGCCTCATGCGCATTGGGAATGCCGTTTACTATTGGACGGAGCGGTTTGACAGGGAACTGGTTGACGGGCGGATGCACCGTCTTCACCAGGAGGATTTCTGCCAGGTGACCGGTGTCTCAGGCGAACTCAAATATGAAAGCGAAGGTGGCCCGTCGTTTCGCAGTTGCATATTGGCCATGCGTGACATGCGAATGTCGCTTTCCGATCAGTTTGCGTTCATCGACAGGATGGTGTTCAACTTCCTTCTTGGCAATGCCGATGCGCACGGAAAGAATTCGTCAATCCTCTACCGTGGCAAGGAAGGGCAATCGCTTGCTCCGATCTATGACGTGTTGTGCACGGCAGTCTATGGCACGTTGTCGCAGGTCAATGCCATGTCGATAGGCGGTGCACGGACATTTGATGAGGTCTCGCGCGATTCGTTTGCGGCGATGGCCCGTGAGGTCGGTATGCGACCGCAGCTTGTCTGGCGGCGACTCGACGCTCTTGCGAGGAAAATGTTGCCAGCCGCGCGACGGCTGGCGGAAGAGCTGTCGGCCGAATGGCCGAGCGAAGTCTATGCGAAAATCTGCCGTGTGATTGAGCGGCAGACCGGACGATGCGTCTGACGGGTGGACGACGGAAGTCGCGGAATCCCTTCGCGCGGCGTCCATGCGCGTGAAGAAGACAGCGTCGCTTCCAGAACTAAACTGGAATTCTGAAAGTAAACCGTCTGGATTCCGCTAAAGTCCGCCCGGTGTGATTCGTCGCATCGGGTGGCTTTTCACCTTCGCCCTTCAAGTCTGCCGTTTTCACCTGTTTTTCGGTGCCATCACCCGCTTGCGCGGACTTTTTGGTACAATGCTCCCGCATCCCGGGGCCAGGAGTGAGTTTTCGGTTCAGTGCTACTGGCGTCGGGCTGGGCTAGGCCTCCGAAAGGGGGCCTATTTTACTTCTTCTCTTCCGTCTTCCGCCGTCCGATGACTCCGTGTTTCTTCAGGATTGCCCTCTCCGCCGCGCGCTGGTACTTCTGTCCGAGCAGGAACGGATGCAGTGTCACCTGCGCCGCCGGGATCCGCTTGATGCCGAGCTTGTCGAGGAACGCCTTTCCGCTGTCTCCGTGCTGGGCGACGAAGAGGTCGTAGGGAGCCTTTCCTCCGAGCGATTCGCGCGGGTAGCTGTTGAGGTTGGAGAACGCGAAAGTGCGCAGCCAGTCATAGGCAGGGTAGCCGCGCAAGATTCACCGCACCCATCCGGGAGTGGAGTGCGGTGAATTACGCAGATGCGCCCGTGCTTGGCGCAAAGCCGCCGAACGTCTCGGCGTTGGCGCGGACGATTGCGGTCACGGACTGCCCGTTGCGTACGGACGGGGAGAGGATCTCGTTCATCTTCCTGACCGTCTCGTCGTCAGGACGGACTCCGGTACGGGAGAGACTGCGGAGGGACTCATAGGCGGCCTGCGCGGCGCTGGCGATGTGGAACTTCTTGTGCAGGGGGCACGAACGCTCCCGCTCGCATCCGTTGCAGACGTACGGGAACTTCGTGAGGCGGTGGCAGGCCGCCTCGCGGAAGTTGGGGCACGACTCGAAGCATCCCGGCGTGTTCTTGCGCAGGGCGTCCCTGGTCGCGGTCATGGTGCGCCGCTGACAGTCATCGAAGTGCGCACAGACCCTGTTCGAGCATCCGCATCCCCTGTCGCT
>OIYX01000075.1_pt1 | contig 32351 bp, 44 predicted proteins | sample 1588431 | NCBI WGS metagenome assembly OIYX01 (sample SAMN03283241) | human gut metagenome | biome: human-associated habitat; material: feces | host: Homo sapiens | place: Peru | collected 2012
CCCTCTCGGCCTTTTCCCTCTCGGCCTTTTCCCTCTCGGCCTTTTCCCTCTCGGCACGCAAGCGTTCCGAAATCAAGAACCCGGAGCCGTAAATGCCGGAGCCGGTCTGCGCGTCCAGTTTACGAATGAAGACGCTCTCGTCTTTCGGCATCTCGAACGGGATGCCCAGCCGGGCATAAGGCACAAGCATCGTGGACGTCACCACGCTGAGCGGATACGAGTACTTCGGGAGTTCCTTGTGCATCTCCTTGAGGTTCGCGTCATTGGCCTCTTTTATGGCCTTATAAAGGCTCGGAGAGGATTTCGCGGCCAGATGCCTGTCCTGAGGCAGGCCGCTGTAAAAGGACGTGTTCACGCTCGCCCCGTTGGCATAGGTCACACCGACTCCGGTGATGATTTTACAGGAGGAGGAGGAGGAGGAGAACAGGGTCAAGGTCGGCCCGAAGAGGAAATACGGGATACCTCTGTCCCCGTAAAACCTCAGTATCCGCGACAGGAGGGAAAACGGCGGGTTGTCGACGACCACGCACCCCTCCGGATAGTTGTAACGTTCAAAATCACCCCCGGGATAGAACGGGCGCACGAACTTCGCGCGGTCAAGCCCGTACTCGCACTCAAGCCACGCGCAGAGGGCGTCGTAGATTATGTCCGGGGTGTAGCAGTCGTCCGTGGTCTTGGCCAGCTCGAACTTCGCGCAGAATGCCTGATATTCCTCGTCCCCCTCCAGGTCTTCGCCTGCCTTCATGCGCTCGTCGAACTCCTTGCGCTTGCGCTCATATTCATCGCGCTCATCCGCCGGGGTCTCCCATTCCGGCACGCCCCAACCCTGCAAGTCCACATCGCCCCAATCCTTGGCCAGCATGTCGGTGTCCCACTCCCCGAACGAGCCGTTGTCCTTGATGACTATCTCCCTGAGCTTATCAGCCGGCGCGCCCGGGACGATGACATCGGCCGTCACCTCCCTCAGCCCGAGCGACCGCGCCGCCTCCAGCCGCAGGTTGCCGCCGAGCACCACCCGCGCGTCCCCGTGACGCAGGGCGATGAGCGGACGCAGCTCCAGCAGCTCCGGCGTCTCCCGGATGGACTGCGCCAGACGCTCCACCACCGCCTTCGTCCACTTGCGCGGATTGGCCGGCAGACCGTCCACCTGTCCCCGGTTCGGCTCGAACACCCCGAGAGGAAGCCTCTCCCTCTCGAAACTTATATCCCCGACCGTCCTCATGCCCTCTCCGCCTCCTCGCTCATCCTGGCGCACTCCGCGTCGTTGGCCGCGTCAATGGCCGCACGGCGTGCCGCCTCGTCCTCAAGCCACAGCGTGCCGGCCTCCGTCAGGAGACGCAGCACGCACGTGCCGCAGTTCGTGTCCCACCGCTCCCGGAGTCCGGCGGCGGCGTTGTATATCTCCCCGATAGTCTTCAGCGCGCGGCGCCCGGGGTTGCGCACCCACCGCGACTCCACCGCCGTGCGGAAGTGCCCGGCGTAAGGCTCCAAGGCCCGGAACTGTTCTTCAGTGTAGTTCATATCTTCTCAATCAGTTTGTCCACGAGGGCCGTCAGCCCCTCCCTTATGAATATCATCAACCGTCCGAACGGAACGGACAGCAGCGACAGCAGGCAGCAGAACGCCGCCGGCAGCAGCCGCAGCCCCACCGTGCACAGCATCCAGATGATGCAGGCCCAGAAGACCGCGCACTTCGCGCAGTCGAACGGCGGCAGGGCGCGGAGCCTCTCCACCTTCAGCAGCCTCGCGAGGGCGGAGCGCCACGACTCCGTGAACCCCGACACCTCCACGACATAGACAACCGCCACCGCGATTGTCAGAAGTTGACAATAGATGTTCATGTCATTCAAATTTGTTTGCGTTGTCAATCAATTCACGGCGGCGGGTCGTCTCCGCCTCGAAAGCCTCCAGCACCCGGGCGCGGATGCGCACCACCGCCCGCCGGCAGGTCATGTGCGACAGGTGCAGCGCGCGCCCCATCTTCCTGTATGACGCGAACTCCGCGTACAGCAGGAGCATCCGCCGGTCGGCCTCCGGCAGCGCGGCCACCACCTCCTTCAGCACCGACACCCTCTCCGGGTCGGGGTCGAACACCGTCCCGTCCGGGCGGTAGTCCTCGCGGATGTCCGTCACCACCTCCTGCAGTGTCCTCCCGTCCCTACGCATCCGGCCAGTCGCTCAGGCCTATCCGGGAGCACAGGCTCCGGAAACGGCGATACACATAATGGAACGGGCTACTCGCGCTCCGGTACTGGTTGAGCACGATGCGGGCGATGAAGTTCTCCAGCTGCCCGCAGTCGCGCAAGTCGTTGAGGCGCGCGGCGTCATAGGTGAGGATGACCTCGTACACCAGCTGCGACAGGTCGGCGAGGTCGTCGCACATCGGGCGGTGGGCTATCCTGCACACCACCGCCTCGACCGTGCGGGCCTCCGCCAGCTCCCCCGCTATGTCCGCTGCGCTCATCATGTCAGCAGGCGTCTATACGGATGACCTTCGACACCGTGCCCGCATAGCCGCGCCTCTTCAGCTCGGCCGTGAGCTCCGTGTCCGTGAACGTGTCCAGGCCGCGCCCCACGGCGCCTTCCTCCAGCAGCCCGGACTCGGAGCGCAGGGCGGCCACCGCCGACACGGCGTCATCCACATCTGCGGCGAGGGACTTCTGCGCCGCATCAAGACATCCCAGGGCATCCCGAAGCCCGGCGACCTCCCGGCGGAAATCCTCCAGGGCGTTCTTCATCGCCAGCATGCGCTCCCCGCTCCTCTCGTCCACGGCGCGGCGAATCTCGTCCTCTATGTCGGAGATGCGCTCCCGCTCCACGGGTTCCAGGATCTCGAACGCCTCCCCCTTCCACTCCTTCGGGGCGAGGCGCGTCCCGTCCTCCTTCACGATGCCCCCGAACGAGTCCACGGTATAGGTGACGATGCTCCCGTCCACCTCGATGCCGACGGTGTCCCCGACGGCGATGCTGTTGTACTTGCGGTCAAGCTTCCCGATGACCGTCCCCATTTTCATTCTTCCCATTTCCTGAAATTTTAATGTTGATTATCGTTTTTCCGTTTTCCGTCACTCCGGAGGCTGTCGTCGTCCTCCGGGTCAATCTCGACCCTGTTGCTGATGAACAGCAGGCCGGACACCGTGGCCACCGCCAGCAGCGCCATTATCACCGCGAAGCAGATCATGCCTTGTCCACCCACCACCTGTAATACTCCGGAGCTTCTTGAGCTGAGCCTACGAGATGCTTCGTGTCATCGTTGTAGGGGATACAATAATGCCACGCAGTAGAAAGAGTGACATTTCGGTACGCGCCTCCCTCTCTTAAACGTTCAAAGAAGTCACAGCCCCAGTCGTCGTCATCCTCATCCCGCACCAGCACCATGTCAAACGGCTGGAACGTTTTCGGGTCAAAGCGCTCCACTTTCGGCTTCGGGCACTCCCAGTTGTCCCAGTCGCGGTTGTCCTTAGATGGGAATAGCATGCACTCCTCCGAGGAGTCGAAATAATGGCCGTGCTTGTCGAAATAGGTACGCCCCATTTCGTCACATCTGATGACGACACACTCATCAGGATAGGTGGTTTCCATGTCTTCACCAAGTGCTACAAACTCGCACTCTCCGAACAGCGGAGACCACAACATCGTCCCTTTCGGACACCCCGCGAGCTTCTCGCAGAGATTCAATGTTTTGTTTTCTTTTTCCATTTCTTTCATTTCTTAAAAATGTTCGTACCCGGCGAGGGGCTTCCACCCTCCTGTCCGCTAATCACATTATGAAGACCACTGCCGTAAATCCGGCGTTCCGGGCATCCGCGCCTCACGGCGCGACTATTCTATTGGTTTGCATTCGGTGTCGGGGCGATAACGGAAGTCCAACCAGAGAGAGGCGAACTGTTTTCCAGCATACAAGGCGAGTTCCCTGGTCTTAAAGCAAAGGCGAGAGCCCGTATACGAGTGGATGCAGTACGCGCCCACACCGACGAAGCAACCATACGCACCGTTATACACGCTACCGTCAAGCAGAACGCCACGCTCTCGTTTGGTGTCTTCGGATAGGGGTAGGTCGTTCCAATCCTCTTCATTGTATAGTTCGAACCAAGGATAATACCTGTTTTCGTTGCCTATGAACTGCGGCATCCAACCCTCGTTCAATGCCGCTATGATGATACGAAGTTTGAGGTATGCGACAATATCAGATACCGCATCACCGCCCTCAAAAAGGAAATTATCGTACATCTCTCGAAAGTGTATGCATAAAGGGTGCGCCTCTCCGAGTTCCGCGACAGCGTCCTCAAAGGTTTTCACTCTCTCCGTCACTGGGCGGAGGTCTTCTTTTTTGTTTTTAGCCAGCGCCAGCACGCCGTCCACCCATTCTGCCTTGCAGCCTTTCGGGATTTCAATTTCTATTTTCATATTATTTATAAATTAAGTCTCGGCGGCTCCCGGGGAGTCGAACCCCGGGGAGGTTGTCCGGCACCTGCTTGCTACAGATAGCGCCGTGCCCCCGTCAACCCGGACGGGCCGCTTGCGTATAACAAACAAATAAACCATTCCTCCGGACTTCACAGCCGGGAGTTGGCGGGCGGGAGGGGAGTCGAACCCCTGTCCTGCGTTTGCGCCGCGAACCGCGCGGCCATTCCCGCCCTCCTGTTATCAAGGCTCCGCCATTGTCGTGTCAAACAAATCGAGCTGCGCGCCGCGTTGCGCCTTGCCGAGGATGAAGTCGTGGATGAAATTCCGGGCGTAGTCCGGGGAAATCATCGAGCGGTCTTCGGAGCACAAGCCCGCGTGCGGGGCGCTCTTGCAGTCAGATACACGCTTCACCTTCTTGTCCTTCTGGATGGTCAGACCATGAGTCGGCGCGCAGTTGATGAACCAGTAGGCGGTCGGCTTTACGAAGAAGTCCCCGCGCAAAGACCTGTCGTTGTCCACGACGCTCGGCGGCAGGATGAAATTGTTGGACAGGTAAGAACTCGTCCACGGGTTCTCCATTATCAACCGCAGCCCCCTTGTCTTCGCCACCGTGAGCATCTTTATCGCCAGGGAGAAGAACCGCAGGCGGTTTTCAGCCCTTTCGAGCGTCCGGCGCGTCCGTTCCTCATAGGGCAGCCCCCTATAATTGACATTATCCCAAAACATCGAGACTTGTGACATGGAGCAGAAATATATGCAGGGGAAAAACGCCATAATCAAATCGTCTTTCGTTATGCTGTCAAACACACTTTGCCCCCCCCTGTATGCGGTTTCTATCTCATTGAACAGGTCAACCACGTGGTCGGTCTGCCCGAAGTTGTCCTGTATGTCGTAATCGAACGCGGGGATTCCGAGCTTGACAAACTCGTTCTTGAAAGTCCCCGACTGCTCGAAGAAGCAGTGTGCCGAGCCTTTGAGTTCCATCACCTCGCCCTCCTCTCGTCAAAGCCGTACACCAGCATCGCCGCGTCCCTCTCGTGCTCGTTCGTCCGCCCCTCCCAGCCGGTGATCCGGCGGAAGGCGTCCGCGTCCAGCTTCGTGACGTTGCGCCTCGGCGCTATCGCCTCGTGGCGGATGCCCTTGTCCTTGAGGAACTCCGCCCAGATGGCGCAGTGGGCCTTCACATACCCGGCGCCCTGCGCCCGTCCACGGTTGCGGCGCTCCTCCTGATACCACGGCACCCATGTCCGCTGCCGCGCGTCCTCAAAGCGCACGAGGATGTCCTCCGTCCCCCCGTTCAGGCGGCTCACATAGGAGAGGGCCGCCCAGAGGTGGAACGTGCCGAGCGTCTCGAGGGCCTGCGCCCCGGTGTCCCACACCGCGACCGCGGTGTGGACGCCCGTGTCTATGCCTATCACCTTCATGACGCGTCAGAATGGGAGGTCGTCCTTCGGCTCCGGGTTGAGGTTGCCCTCCTCGTCGAACAGAGGCTTCTGCGCCGCCGGACGGGCCGGTGCTTTCGGCGCCGGGGCAGGGGCAGGGGCAGGGGCAGGGGCAGGGGCCGGAGCCGGGGCCTGCGTCCTGTCCGGGAACACCTGCGCGCTCCGCGGCTGGCCCGACGGCACCCTCTGCCCGTCCTCCTGACGCGAGCTCATCAGCACGACCTCCTGCGCCACTATCTCCGTGACGTACCTCTTCTCCCCGCTTTGGGATGTGTACTCCCGATAACGGATGCTTCCGCGCACCAGGAGCCTGCTCCCCTTCGTCACATACTGCTCGATGATCTCCGCCCTCGGGCTCCACGCCACGACGCGGTGCCAGTCCGTGAGCTCCCCGTCCCGGGTCTTCTGACTCGTCGCGAGGCTGAACTCCGCCACCTTGTTCTCGCCTATCTGCCGGACGTTCGGGTCTCCGCCCACGTTTCCGACCAGCACTACTGAATTGAAACTTGCCATAATTCTTTTCCTTTTATTCTGAAACTTTTGAAACTCCGCTTGAAACTTTCCTGTTCCCGGCGCGCCGCAGTTCAAGCGATATGCGGCGCTCCGCGTTCTGCAACTTCAGATTTCCCCCGGATTCGGCCCGTATTATGGCCAGACTCCGCCTTATGGACTCAAGACGGGCATCGGATAGCATCACTCCGTTCATAGCCGTAAATCCGCCCCTTTTGCGCGGAGGTGGCCGAAGAACATCGACAGCAGCTCCCGCTTGCAGTCCCAGTCCATCATCCCGTCCGTGTCCTGCGCCTTGCCGACGATGCGGAACATCTCCGCCACCGACCCGAACCGCGCGGCCTGCGCCTTGCGGAGGCGGCTCGCCCTGTACGCCTGCTCCACCGCCTCAGCCGTGGGCCTCAGCACCCCCGCCCGCATCAGGCGGTCGCACACCATTGCCGCGAACCCGTTGGTGACTATGTCCAGGCGCCCCTCGCGCTTGTAGTCCTCCCACGCCTGGAGGGCCGACTCCCGCTCCGCCCTCTCGTTCGCCTCCGCCCGCATCTCCGGCGTCATCAGCTCCTCGGGCCTCGGCCCCCTCGACCGCGACAGGCCGAGCATCACGTTCTTGCGTGGCTCGCTCTGGCAGTAGGCGTCCAGCCACCGCAGGCAGTTCGCCGGCGTCGGGCGCGTGTCCCGCCCCCACTCGCCCGCGGCCCCGGACTCTATGGCCAGGGTCACCTCGGCCGCGCACATGCCCGGGAACCGCGTCCGCAGCTTCGGGGTTATGGCCTCCGCGATCCTCTCCGCGTTGGAGTCCAGGTCGTCCGCGACCGTGAAGCCCGACATCACGAGGAGGGAGCGCACGGCCATGTGCACCGCAGTCCTGACCTCGCCGGGCGAAAGCACCGACAACATCCGCGAACCCGTGCGCGCCTGCCGTATCTCAGTCTCAGTGATCATAGCCGCAGTCCTCCCCGTCCTGCATGCCCCCGAGCTCGCAGATCTTCCGCTGGTTCTCCGCGTAGTCGAACGTCAGGTCTATCGCCGGGCGCAGCTTCGGGCGCTCGAACGCCGGGCGCGCCTTCGCCGCGAACTGCCTGTCCCTGCTTGCCCAGGTGCGCAGCCGCGCGGCCATGTCCCAGGTCTTCTCCCCCTGCCACCGCAGCAGCTTGCGCCCGACCGGGTTCGTGTACGGCTCCGTCCAGTAGTCGCAGAAGGCGTCCATCATCTCCTTCGTGTAGGTGGCGCCGCCCTCGGCCTCGGCCCTCTCGCGGAACTCCCGCTTGGCGTCAGCCACCAGCTCCTCACGCGTGCGCGCACCCGCGATAGATTGATTGCTTTTATATATATCTTTATTATTATCTTTTATATAAGGATGTACCCCGTTTCGGGGTAGGGTATCACCCCCGTTTCGGGGTAGGGTCACCCCCGTTTCGGGACCACCCCCGTTTCGGGGTAGGTCATGCGGGACAACGGCCATATAGCCACATCTCGTCACACCGTTCATCACAAATGTCCGTTTGTTAAGCAAGCCTCGCTCTATTAATTTCGCAAGCCTTTCAGAGCAACGACTGTCAGACGTGTGTATCCACTCCGCAAGCCTCGCAAGGCTGCCCGTAAATTCATTCTTCCCATCCTGACTAAATCCATAGATAAGGGCATAAATGAGTAGATCATGCCCGGATAATTTCAAATCATCCATCATCCACCCAAGGATGACTATAAATCTGTCGCCCTTCATCGTATCTGGATATTTTGGGATTCGACCATCTGGCACCCCTCCGGGCGCTCATCCTCCGGCAGGGCCTTGAGCATCGCCGCGTTGACCTTGAACTCCACGTCCAGCCATGACGGCAGGCTCGCACGGAACGCCTGGAGGCGCTCGAGGTACGGCCCCAGCAGCATCACCTCGTCCGTCGCCACTCTCTTGGTGGTGGTGTAGTAGACGCTGTGGAGCTTGCCGCTCTTCGCGCCGCCCAGACGCGTCACCTCCGCGAGCCTCATCGCCTCGTCGAAGTTCTGCTTCCAGAAGTCCACGGAGCGCCCCAGGCGGTTGACGCGCGCCATGCAGCGGTCGAGCACCCGCTTCTGCTCCTCCTTGACGGCCTTGACCTCCGCCTCCGCCACCTTCTTCTGCGCCGCCTTGTTCAGCGCGATCTCCGCGTAGGCGTCCGAGTTGTCCACCATCTCCCGGAGGCAGTCCTCCTTCAGTGCCTGGAGCTCCGCGAGCGCCCGCTCCCGTTCCTCGGTGTCGGCGGTCACCTCGCCCCCGTTCTCGTCATACATCTGCTCCAGCTCGTCGGCCAGAGCGTCGGCGCGCTCGCTCATCTCCGCGAAGCGCCCGGAAAGTGTGTAAAAATTCTCCATTGTCATTGTCCTTTTCTCGCTGCCTGCCCGGCCGCGGCGGCGGCCACCCTGCTGAACGTGTCAGGGCTGTCCCACTGGTAGCCGTTCCACAGCTGGTTATATTTTTCCTGATTGAACTCCCCCGTGGCCGGATTGAAGTGCGGAGCCAGCCAGTCCACGAGGCTCTGGAGCTGCCCGGCCTCCAGCATCTCCGCCGTCACCGACGGCTTCGTCTTCCGATCCGGCATCCGCTTCACCGGCTTCTCCTGCCCGGCCTTCGGACTCTCGGCCGCGGCGGCGCCGCCGCCCGGGTTGTACTTCGTGCGGTCGCTGCTCCAGTAGATGTCCGCCGCCATGCCCAGCTTCTTGCAGGCCACGCTCAGCGCGTCCGTCTCCGCCATCTTGAAGGCCTCGTCGTTGATGCCGTCACCCTGCCCCTTGCCGCACTGCTTGCTCCCGCCGACGCCCTCGATGGGTTCGGTCCATTCGCCGTTGATGCGCACGCGGAGCTCCAGGCGTACCCACGCCACGCTCTCCCCGTTGTCGCGCTCCACCCAGTGCTCGGTGATGCGGGTCGTCCACCCGTATCCGCACGGGCCGAACTGCGCCGTGAGCATCTTGATGCGCCACATCGGGTTGATGTCCGTCTTGCCCTTGAGCTTGCCGGCCGCTATCGGGCGCTGCGCCTCCTTCGGGCACGCCGCCCAGTTGTTGTAAAATTCAAGATTGTTCATAAGAGCGAGAGTTTTTTGTCGTTGTCTATCCGCGCCTGCCTGTCCTCCGCGTTCATCCGCAGGATCTCGTCGTGCAGGCGTCTCCCGAGGCCGCCGTCGAACATCCCCCAGGACGCCGCACGCCACACCAGCGTCTGGTCGTAGGCCCTGTCCCCCTCCGGCAGGAAGGTGACCGCTATCGCCATCTCCCACTGGTCAGGCGTGTGGGTGTTGTTGACCGTGTAGCCGCGTATGCGGCCCCGCTCCCAGAGGTTCATCGCCTCCATCTCCATCTGATGGAGTTCGAGGGTGTATTTGTTTTTTATCGCTATTTCCATATCTTTATGTCCCTATCGTGTAAAAGTTCTAATACTTTCCACGGTTATTGTTTATCCGGCGTCGCCGGCCGTGAGGCCTGCGGCGCTTCATTCGTCTTCTCGTGCGCCGCCCAGAGGGCCACCGCCAGGGGCATCGCCCACACGCGGCCGGAGAATGTCAACAGGAGCGCGCCCGCGCATCCCAGGAGCGTCAAGATTTTCAGTAGCATAACCTCCACCAGTTTATCAGATCCTGGCCGAGCCATACCCTGCGGCCGTTCGCCTTCCGCACCCTGTACGGGAGCCGCCCCGCGTCCGTGCGGTTGGACGCCTTCGTGACGGTGGACTTGTTCACCCCGAGGATGGCGGCGGCCTCGCTCAGCGTGTACAGGCCAGTCCGCTCGCATACGGGTTCCGTGCTTGTCATTCCGCACCCCCTTCGGCCTCCGGGGCCGCGTTCCTCCTGTTCCTCGGGGCCAGCGCCCCGATGCTTATCAGCGCGCGGCGGACGCCGGCGGCCGAGTGCAGGCCGCCGCATCCCCTGCGGGCCATCTCGAGGAGCACCTGCTGCGTGGTGCTCCCCGGGTACTGCCGGAGCAGCTCCTCGAACTGCTCTCTCAGGCGGAGGTCGCGCTGCCTGCGCGCCCTCTGCGCATAAGTCATCAACGGTACTCGTTCCATTCCCAAAATTTTTTTACTGCTCGATGCTCGTGTCGAGTACTGTCTGGAGCATAGCGCGGTACTCCTCCCCCTCTTTGCTTTCATCTTTCAGCATCTCATCCACGGCTGAAAGAATGTCCTTGATGGCCTCACATTTCACCGCGTACAGACTGAGCACACCCGCAATGCTTCCTCGATGTCCGTAGCTGCATAGACTGGTGTTAGGGCCGGAGTGGAGCGCCACAATCAGCGCCGAGTTTTCGTGCTGCTCGGCAAAGGTTTTTAGAATCCGGATGGCCTTATTGGCCTCTTTTACGGTGATGGTTTTCTTCTCTTCCATTGTGTTCTGTGTTTCCATTTCTTTGATTCTTAAAAATTTTACTATTTTTGCAATCGCTTTTGTGTTGCTTTCGACTACAAAGATAGTATAGATTTTAGCAAATCCAGAATTTATTTAGCAAAAATGACGAAAAAAGTAAAATTGCCGATTACGCAAGCAGAAGAGATGCGCAAGTATTTTGCGCTTAATAATATAAAGAACAAGGATATCGCGGAGATGCTAAATGTATCCCCCGCCGCCATTAGCAATATGCTTGCAGGGCGCGACTCGATTGGCAAGCAGCGCGCCTTCGCGCTGCATGACGCCTACGGCTTCGACGTCACCTTCCTCCTGACGGGCGTCGGCTCCCTCATCCCGGGGGAGGGCAACGCCTACGCCGCCCCGGAGTCCAAGGCGCCCGAACGCGAGGACGCCCCGGGACTCCCAGCCGGTGCCGTGACTCACGGGTGGCTCGTCGACTTCCCCGCCATGATGTCGCGCCTCGACGACATCGCCCGACGGGTCGCCGCCATCCAGGACGACATCCGGGAGTTCCGCCGCGACCAGGGCGGAGGAGACCCGGAGAAGGAGCGACTGTGGGAGCTCGTGGGCCGGCTCACCCGGGCCGGGGACGCCGCCTCCGGAAAGGACGCGGACGGGGGAAAATCCGAGAAAGACTGAACGCAGACTGCCGACCCTCAACGGGCAAAACAAGTAAAATGGTGACATGCTGATATTTACAAGGGAACGCAATCGGTTGTTTATGAACGAGACTTGTCTGCGGGGTATTTCCGCATTTCACGCGCCCAGACGGCCACATCCCGGCCGGAGGCGCAATCGGGATGAGTGCGCAAAGGTGCGCGGAGTGTGTGGCCAATTCCGCAAAGGGCCGAAAAACTGAACCGAAAATGAACGAAAAATGATACACATCTCGCTCTACTATGACGGCCGGCGGCTGGACGCCAACGGCTGCGGGCGCGTGCGCCTGATGATTAACAACCACTCCCGCACCGCGCTCCTGGACACGGGCGTGAAGGTCGCCCCCGACCAGTGGCACGCCCCCTCCCGGAAGATAGTCCGCCACCCGCAGCGCGGCAACCTCAACGCCTGGCTCGGCAAGCTGCTCATCGCCGCCGAGGACAGGGCGCGGGAGCTGGCCCTTTCGGGGGCCGCGCAGTCCATGTCCGTGACAGACATCGCCGGCGACTTCCGGGCGCGCCTGTGGGGCTCCGGCGACACGGCCGCCGCGCACCCGTTCCGCGAATACGCCGACCGGTTCGTCGCCGGCAAGAAAGGGGCGACGGCCGCGAACTACAGGACGATGCTCAACCGCCTCTATCGCTACGACCCCAAGGCGGCGGAGCGCGACATCGGCGCCTTCACCCCGCAGTGGGCGCGCCGGCTCGACAGCTGGGTGACGGAGGAGTACTCCCCGACCACCCGCAACACGTTCCTCGTCAGCATCTCGGCGATATTCCTCCAGGCGCAGCGCGACGGCCTCGTCAGTTCCAACCCCCTCGCGGCGCTCAAGCGGAAGACCGTCCAGACGCGCAAGCGCTCCCTCTCCCGGGAGCAGTTCCGCAAGCTCTGGAACGCCGAACCGTGCGGACGGGGGGAGACCCTCGCCCTCGACCTCTTCAAGGCGTCGTTCCTGATGATCGCAGCCAACCCCGTGGACATCTCCCGGATGACGGAGAAATCCATCGTCAACGGGCGCATCGAGTACGACCGCGCCAAGACCGGCAAACACTACTCCGTCGCGGTCGTGCCGGAACTCTCCGCCGTCCTGGAGCCGTACCGCAAGCGGGGCGCGCTCTTCGCGCCGCTCCATAAAGTCCAGTACACCGGCACGGCGAATTACCTCAATGTCCACCTCCGGCAGCTTGCGGAACGCCTCGGCCTCCCCCCGGTGACCTTCTACTGGGCGCGCCACTCCTGGGCGAGCTTCGCCGCCGAGCTGGACATCCCCGTGGAGGTCATCAGCTCCGCCCTCGGTCACAGTCACGGATCCGCCGTCACCCTCGTCTATATCGCCATCGACCTGCGCAAGGTCGACCGGGCGCACCGGCAGGTCATCGATTACGCGCTCGGGGACAAATGACAAAGCCCCGGCATCGCTGCCGGGGCACAAAACAAAGGTGTGGAAATGCTGAGCGACAATGCGCCCAGATGCCGTCTATTTATTTTTGAATTATACAAACTTTTTTCAAGAAAATGCATCTTTTTTCATGAAAAAGGGAGAGGCGTGCGCCCCTCCCCGTTGGAACAATGAACAAATCCGCCGTCAGGCGAACTTGACCTTTGAGAGGCGGTCGCAGAACCCCTTGACCCCCTCCTCTATCTTGCGCGCGGTCGCTGCTGAAGGATGCCTGTAGCCGCTGACGTAGTGCCCGAGCTGCTTCTGGTTCACACCCGTGAGGCGCGAAAGCCCGGCGAGGGTGAACACGTTCGCGAACTCCTGCAAAAATGAGGGCACGTCATAGACGAACTCGAACTCCGCCTCCGGAAATTCTCGCCCCTCTTCCGCGAACACCCTGCGGATGTCGTCATAGCCTCCAAGAAATACCTGCCTTGCCTCCTCGATCGTTGCCCCCGTCCCCGTCACCAGATAAGGGAGCGTGTCGTCAGACGAGTAGATGCTGAATCGCCCGTCTCTGCCTTTTTCAATGATTGCCTTTACTTTCCTTGTTTCCATCTTCTTTCCTTTTTTTAAGCGTGCGGGGCTATTTCAACCCCGCCGCTTTCATGATTGAGTTAAGTGTTCCGGTCGCTACTTCTTCCGAGCCGTGGTGGCTTGTCGTGAAGTATTTGCCCGTTCGCGGCGAATACCATAGCGGATGCCCTGCCCGTTCCTTTTCGGTGTCGTAGCATCCGGCGTCCCGGAGCTTCTTGTGCAGTTCTTTGTACTTCATTTTTGTTCATTGTTTCCACATACAAAGATAGTAATTTTTCTAACAACTGCAAAATTTTTCTGACTTTTCGCAAAAAATCGCCGCCCGGAGGGGCGGCGAAACCATTGAGCCGTGCAGGCCGTCAGAACGACCACCGGACGCCGGCGGTGACCCCCACGCCGAAGCGCGGCGCGCCCCCGACATCAACCAGGAACGACGGGCCGGCGGCGATGCCGAACCCGAGGCGGGACGCCCTCTCGACCTGCGTCACCGTGACCACCTGCGTGGCCGTCCGCCGGTAGATGTCGAGGACTTCGAGCCGGGGGTCGTAGCCCGACACCACCGCCCTGTAGGTGCTGTCCTCGTACACGCGCTCCGTCCTCGGGACGACCGTGTACACGGTGTCCGTGACCCTCACCGTGTCCCGTACCGGGACGAGCACGAAGTCCTTGACCTCGGAACGCACATAAACGGGCGTACGCAGCCTTATCGTGTCCCGTCTGACCACTTCTACCGTCTTGACCTTTACGGCCTCCTCACGGCCTTTTGTGTGCGAAAAGCGGCCGGCCGCGAAACCCGCGGCGAAAAGGAGCGCGGCCAATGTGGCCGCACCCGCGAAAATGAACCGCTCATTCATAGTAGTCCCAGATGACGTCCTGCGCCTTGCCGGCGTCGCAGTCCGCGTGCACGAATGTCCTGCCGACACCTATCCGCCGGAATCCCGCCGCCAGCAGGCCCGACACGACGCGGAAGCGCGCCGCCGAACTCCCGCAGCGGATGTCCACCGCCTTGCCGGCGCAGTGGGCCGACGTCCCCGTCCTCCCGTGGGACTTCTCCCACTGGACGGGGCGATAGGCCGAGTTGAGCACGAACGGGATGCCGGCCTTGGCGCGTGCGAGGTCGAGCATCGAGACGAGGCGCGCGTCCATGTCCTGGAGCGAGCACGGAGGGGAGCACCGCTCGAACTCCTCCTCCTTGAAGTATACGCTCTCAATCATTTCCGCCCTCCTCCTTGCAGAGCTTGCAGATGCGCTTCAGGCGCTCGTCGTTCGCCGCGTCGACCGGGCACGGGGACGCCGGGTCCTTGAAGCGGTGCGGGCACTTCGCCGCCTGCGCTATCACGTGCGACTTCGCCGCGCTGTCCTCCCTCTCGTCCGCCAGTTCGGCCCGTATCTCCGAGCAGAGTTGCTCTTGCCTGTCCATGACCTCCATGAATCGGTCGTACGGGCTTTTCTTCTTGTCCACCGCCGCCTTGATGACGGCCCACAGTCCGCCCCCTCCAAGGGCGGACAGTGCCGCTGTTATTACCGTAGTCCAGTCCATTGTCAGTCGATGTCCGCGTCGGGGGTCAGTTTCCCGTCAGCAAAAGTGATTTTCACCATCGTCCCGTTGGAGGCCAGCACATAACCGTGTAGTATCCCGGACCCGTTATCACCCCGGAAGCCGAACACGTTGAGGGAGACCACGCGGAAGCCTGTAGCCATGCCTCTAAGGATTATCACCCTATCCGGGGACAATTCTCCTCTTTCGATACTGTATTCTGTCGCGACGCCTGCCTTCGGAAGCGTGCCTACATCGAGGAGGCACGGCGTGTACTTGTCCACATAGTCCTTGATGGCCTTGGTGCCCGGGACGTTCTCGTTGCCCGGCGCGACCGGGATGGTCGTGTCGATGTTGACGAGGTTGGCCTCCGACACATCGACCGTCAGGCCGGTAGAGCCGTTGGTCACCACGACATAGATGTACGCCTTGTTGACATACCCCTGCATGACGACCACGTTCCCCGCGCTGCTATACAGCAGGAGCGTTGCCGTGAAGGCGTCCCCGTCATAGCTCCCGCCGCTCATCGTGAATATGACGCCCCTCTTTGCGTCCACCGCTGCCGCCAGTTCCGCGAACGTGCAGTCCATCGACCACTTGTCACCCGTGCCCAGCGTGAGCGTCAGCGCGAACGGGCCGCCGCCAGCGGACTCCAGTTCGGAGATGACGGTGGCCAAGTCCTTGATGCCGCCGGAAGCGATTTGCTGCGAGGTCTCGACCCCGGTGAAGTTGCCGACTCCCGGGATGTAGTGCTTTCCGTATTGCGTTATGCGGTGGGCATCTTTTCGGACAGTATCAGTTCCAATTCCAACTTCGTGAATGCTGTCTGATTGTCCGGTGTTGCTTTTCCCCTCAGCGTGACCTGCCGCACATCTCGCTATTGTATACCTTCCCTCCGTGTGACAATAGGAGTCGTCCGCATATGTCGCATACCCTTCCGCATGGCTCATCTCCCCCCATGCGGATGAGCCACCCCCTTCCGCATGGCTGAATCTTCCTTTTGCTGTTGTGTTATATCCCTCTGCATGACTTTGCTCTCCAGACGCTGTTGAAGTGCTCGAACTTCCAGCGTTGAAGATTTCAGAATATTGCCCCTCCCCGGCCTTTATGGTCGGCAAGCCCCCGGAGACGGCAAGGTCGCCGGGGCCGAGCAGCGACTTCCCGTTGATGGTCTTGATGTTCGTCCCGGATTCGAGCGCCGCCTGCGGGGTGAACCGGTACAGGGCGACATCGCCGCCGTCCGTCCACTGGAAGACCACGCTGTTGAAGTTGGTCTGCACATCGGCGGCCGCGTCATATCGCGGCGACACGGCGTGCAGCAGCAGCGGCCCGTCGGGCGCGGTATAGCTGTAGCCGACGACACGGAGCACAGATGTCGGAGAGGCGAACTCCGCGTCCGCGTTCTGGATTTTTACCGACACCTCCGCCCCCTTTTCAAGGGCTGCGGCGACCTCGGCCATCGTGCCCCCGAAGAGCTCCTGCGCATCCAGGTCGTAGGTGAGCATAATCGCTGCCGGCGGCAACGCGTCTATGGCGGCCTGCAGGGCCGCGTCCGCCGCCTTGCGGTCTTCCGTCTCCTTGGCGATGGCGTCGGCGTTCACCTTCTCCGCCGCCTGAGCGCGCGTCTTCTCGGCAGCCACCGCGTCGGCGTTCGCCTTGTCCCCCTCCTTGCGGTCTTCCGTCTCCTTGGCGATGGCGTCGGCGTTCACCTTCTCCGCCGCCTGAGCGCGCGTCTTCTCGGCAGCCACCGCGTCGGCGTTCGCCTTGTCCCCCTCCTTGCGGTCGGCGGTCTCCTGCGCCAACGCCGCGGCGGTGGCCTTGTCAGCCGCCTGCAGCGCCGCGATGACGTCGGCCGTCACCCCGGAGTTGAGGGCCGCCCACTGCGCCGCCGTGAAGCTGGAGTTGTTCAGGCGGTACTCGAACCGCCACTCCGCGCCGTCGTAGGTGTACTTGTCATAGCAGGTGTTCCCGGCCTCGTCCTTGTGCACCCAGAAGGCGTAATCGTTCTTGTCCGCCTCCGCCGCCTTCAGCGCCTCAAGGCTCTCGAACGTCCCCCGGAAGGTGGCCGTGGCCGTCGATATGGAGGAATTCACGAACGCCTTGTCCGCAAGCTGGTTCTCCGCGCTCGCCTGCGCCGGTATCTTGGCCTCCACGGCCGTCACCCTGCCGTCGAGGGCGGCGTCCGCGCTCTTCCTCTCGGCGGTCTCCGCGTCAATCCTGTCCCCCAGGGCGGCATCCGCAGCGGTGCGCGCGTCAGCCTCGGCCTTGACGGCCTCCGCCCTGTCGGCTACCTCCTTGGCTATCGCCGCCGCGTTGGCCTGCTCGGCCCTTTCGGCACGCGCCTGCTCGTCGGCCATGGCCTTCTCCCGGGCGGCCTTCTCCTCCGCGTCCGCAGCCTTGCGCTCCCGCGCTTCAGCCGCCACGGCTTCCGTCCTGTCGGCCACCTCCTTGTCGATGCCCTCCTGCAGAAGGGCCTCGGCTATCAGGGCGCGGCTGCGCTCCTCGGCCACCGCGTCCGCTATCCACTCCCGGACCGACGCGCCGAACGGCACGTCCACCGCCCTCACCAGCCACTGCCCGCCGCCCCAGACGAGCCACGACAGCTCCGTCACGGACACGCCCCCGCAGTGGCGGTAGACCCCGGCCTCCGAGGCCAGCCACGCGAACCGCTGGTCAGGCTCCCCCGGGTCGTCGTCAGGCCCGAGCACGCCGGCCACCTGGTAGCCCGCCCCGAGGCTCCTGACCATAGCCTCAAGGACATCGTGCAGCGTCTGGCCGGTGATTTCCCTCCGGCCGTTCGCCCTTATGCGGTCGTCAATGGCCGCGATTAACTTCGAGTAGTTCATATCGTCGTAATTGTTATGAATTTTCCGCGCACACAGTGCTCTGAGCAGCTCCGATATACACATTTGCAAACACGCCGGCGCACTCGTCGGCAAATCTTTGGTTAAACGTCTGATAGGTGACGGAGTTCGCGATGAAGAGCCGCCCGTCACCTTCCACGGCCCTCAGGATGTCGGCGAGGGTGTCCACCCCGACCGACTGAATCTCCAGCTCGTTCGCGCGGTCGGCCGTCAGCCTGTCCACGTAGAAGAGCGTGAACGCGTAGGTGACCAGCGGGCTCCCCGCCTGCTGGACGTGCATCCCCTGCGTCCACCCGAACACACCGTACCGCGCCGCCGGCATCGCCGACAGGCGGAAGATGTCCTGCGGCACCACCGTCTCCACGGACGGCTGCGCCAGCGCCGCGCCCTCCAGCGCGGCCACCACCTCACGGAGCGTCATCTCCTGCGCCCTCCCCGGCGCTTGCCCCTCGGGCCTCCGAGCCATACCCCGCACGTGGCGGCGCTCCGCAGGTTCGAGCCGATGCGCGCGCACTGCGCCTCCGTGAGCTCCGGGAACTTCTCCCGACGCTCGAGGAGCCAGTTCTGCAGGTCGAGGCAGCACCCGTCCGCCTTCGCCTGCCAATACGCCTGCGTGCGGCTCAGCTCCTCGACGCTCGCCCCCTGGTGGTTGTCGTCCGTGTCACGCACCACGCCGAAGTTCGCCACCTTGAAGGACACCTTCCACAGCACCTCCACCACGGACGTGTATGCGAGGAAGTACTGGCAGCGCCGCAGCAGGTCGCGGTAATCCGGCTCGCTGCCGTCATACGCCGCCAGGAAGTCGTCATTGAAGTCCCCGTTGAAGTCCGCCCGCACGAGCGTCTTCAGGCGCGCCAGCAGCGCGCCCCCGAGGACGTTGCGCAGCTGCATGTCCTGCGCCTCCCGTATCGCCGGGAGCAGGTACTTGCCGGCGAGGTTGTCGCTGATGCTCGTCACTGACTTCACAAACTTCTCGGAAGTCAGAAGTATCTCCACCTGTGCCGCCATCACCGCACCTCCTTCTCCGTGCCGTAATCCAAAGAGAACGGCGTTATCGTCAGGACGCCCGTCTGGCCGTAGATGCGGTCGTAGGCGTCACAAATCAGCCGCTGCATCGGCCGCACCGCCGTGCGGTTGTACAGGCGGAAGCTCTCCTCGTACTGCTCGTTCGCGAAGCCGTTCCCCTCGGTCGGGATGCCGAACAGGTTCGGGTTCGCCCGGAACGCCGTGAACAGCTGCTGCCGCGAGCGCTCCGAGAGGGCCTTGTAGCGGTCGCCGAAGTCCTCCACCGTCGGGGACTCGATGGTCGTGGCCGTGTCCTTCGAGTTGTTCCAGCTGAAGAGGATACGCCCCGCGTTGGAGTGCCCGCTGAACTTCTCCGTGAACTCGTCCTCGATCTGCTCCTTCATCTCGTCACTCGTTTCGCCGTTGTTGAAATTCACGATCTGCGAGCTCGTGAACCCGTTGTCCAGGGAGTTGAGGTGGAAGTCGTCGATTCCGCGCTCTATCTCCCCGGCCTTGACGGCGGAGGCGAACTTCGGCACAGGATAGACGCGCCGCCGGACCGTCTTCACGAAGACGATGCTCGACGCGTGCAGGCTCCGCCCCTCCTCGTCTAGCGCCGCCCAGTCAAGCGACGGCATGAACACCGGATAGCGCACCGTCTCGTGCGCCGTCCGCTTCTCCCAGTCCTCGCACCACCAGAAGACGGTGTTGTCGCGGTTCGTGCGCAGGCGGCGGACGTCGATGTAGTAGATTTCCGCCGGGCGTCCGTCCCGCCCCCTGATGACCTGGAGCGCGAAGCCGCCGTACATGTTGAGGTCGGTGGCCACGTCACGCAGCTGCTCCTCGATGGTGTCCCCCCGCAGGTTCATCGCCGACGGGGCCAGCCCTCCCCGGAGCTGCATTATCTCGACGCCGTCGCCGACGATGAAGTCCACCGTGCCGTCGATGATGCTCTGGAGCGTCGGCACGGTGTCGTAGAGCTCCGTCAGGTATTCGGGGTACAGGTTGCCGTCCCCCCACTCCACAAGGCCGTCCCGGCCCCGCGCGACCTTCTCCCGGGGAGACATGATCTTCGTCTCCAGATACGGGTCGAGGGCCGCGAAGCTGACCGCCTTGCGCTTGATTTCATTCGTTGCCATATTGTCTGTAAATTATCTCGTTGTCCTCGTTCTCCTGCCGGTCGGCGCCGTAGTCCCCGACCACGGCCACGCCGGTGGCCAGCCTGTCGCCGCCGGCGTCCAGGAGGTCGTATTCCCACTCCCCGTCCGGGCGCTCCCACGCCTTGCGCGTCTCCGGGAGAGACACCCGGAGCGTGTCGGACACCGCCCCGGACGACACCACCTCCACCGTGGCGTCGACCTCCCGGTGGTCGATGCAGCTGCGGAGCCTGAGCCTCGCGGGTGTCCCCGCCCGGCTCTTCATCAGCCGCAGCTCCTGCGGCCCGCTTGTGTTGCTCAGATATATCATCCTGTCGCTTTTACGTGTGTATATGTCCCGCGCCCGTTCCGTAACCGCAAAGGGGCGTCCCGTGAAAGGGGCGCCCCGGAAAAGGAAAAAGAACATGGAAAGAGTGTCAGTCCGTGATGGTCGACAGGTCGACGCCGCCCTCCCCGGTGAGAATCTCGAAAGGCATCTCGAGGGAGGTGTCCTGGAGGGTGATGCTGTACCCGTTGCGGTCGCTCCACGCGGTGCCCGTCTGCCCGTCCCCGGCGGAGGCCATGACTGGCTCGTCCTTGCCGAGGTACCAGAGCAGGCCGTTGGCGTCCTTGACGATGCAGGCCAGCTCGCCCGTGGCGAGGGCGGACATCTCCACGCGCTTCGCCGTCTCCATCCGGTTGAACGGGAGGACGAGGTCGCTCTGGACGTAGGTCACGCCGTTGGGCTTGTCGATGGTGTAGGTCGATGTCAGGCTCCCCGCCTGACGGGCGAAGCTGTAACCCTTGAACTTCGCGGACGCGGCCATGGTGATCGCGCTTATCTTGCCGTCCTTGACGGCCACGGCGGAGACGTCCGCCGCGTTGGCTATGTACACCTCCACGATGCCGCCCATCGATGGGGCGCAGTCGTGGGCGATGCCGCCGAGTGTCTGTGTGCAACTCATGTGTCTGTCTGTTTTATGGCCGGCAGGCAAAAGGGCGGGGCACCGCCCCGCCCCCTGTCCACAAGCCGTGCGTTAAACTTGTCTATGCCGCCGTCTTCGTGTTGAAGACGTGTGAATCGTCAGCGAGCTTGGCCACGTTGGCCGCGATGCTCTCGACGCCCGCCGGGCTGGTCGGTGCCGCCGCGAAGGTGCCGACCACGCAGAGGTCAGGGAACGCCACCTGCACGCCGGAGTTCCAGAGAACCTTCAGGCGGAAGACGTCGTGGTCTTCGGAGTACCACAGGCGGATGTCCTCCTCGTCGCCCTGCATGTCGGTGCCGTAGATGAGGTTGCGGGCGAAAGTGCCGACAATCTTCAACGCCCCCTCAAGGCCGTAGGTCTTGGCGATGCGGCACGCGGTGCCCGGGAGCACGATCTCGGACGGCTCCTCATTCTGAGGGCCGCTGTAGTGGTAGAGGTTCGCGGCCACGAGCTCCAGCGCGAACTGGTCGAAAATCTCCGGGGCCACGAAGATGGTCGCGCCCCTCTTGCGGGCCTCGGCCGGCAGGGCCTTGAACACGGCGATGATGCCGGCGTAGGCTGACGATCCGGCGGCGATGGCCACCTTCTTCGCGGTGCTCTCCCCGGCGAGAATCTTCAGGAGGCCGTCAATCCACTTGAGGTCGGCGTCGCTGGTCTTGGTCTTGTCGCCCTGCCATACGAGCTTCTCGATCTTGTTGTTGAGCACGTCGGTGACGCCCTGCATCACCTCGGCCTCGAACGGGAGGCTCTCCGCGTTGGCGTTGTTGCGCACGAGGTACTCGGCATACTTGCCGATGAGGGTGCGCGGGCATATCTCCATGTTGACCTTGATAGGCGGGGCGTTCAGAAGGCGCTGCGAGAGCTCCACGTCACCCGCCGCGTTGAAGCCGCAGGCGGTCCCGTCCTGAAGGGTCGGGTCGACATCGAGGAAATTGACATAGGCGTTGAGCTTCACGCCCGTCTGGATGGTCATCTTCGCCCTCGTACCGGCACCGGCGAGGGCGAAGGTCTTGAGCAGGATGTCCCTGTTGGTCTGCACGTAGTCCGGCAGGGTGTTCACAAGAAAATTAACGTTTGCCATAATTGCTGTTTTTTGAGTGTTTGTCGATCTTTATTTCCCGGCCTCAAGGATGGCGGCCAGACGGTCGAGGCCCTTGTTGCCCGTCCGGACATACTTCACGGTGGTCTGCACGACCTCCTTCACCGGCTTCGCCAGCGGCTGCGCCTTCAGCTCCTCGACCTGACGGCGGAGCGCCGTGGCCTCGGTCTGCGCGGCGTCGATGTCGTAGTCCACCGGCACGTATGCCGGCTTCACCTCGGTCTCGGCGCCGAGGGTGACGGAATCGTCCTCCCCGCGCGTCACCGCGATGCGCACATATTTCGAGTTGTAGTCCTCGTCCCAGGTGCAGATGACCACATGGCTATCTGACGCTTCAGTGAGATAGAAATCCTTGTAGCCCTTGGCGGCGACGGCCTCCGCGAGCTGCACGGTCTTCTCGTTGTAGGTCATCTCGTACGCCTGCCGCACGCGCCTCGCGGCCACCTCGGCGCGGTCGTCGGTGATGTCCTCCACCTTGCCGTCCTTGACCCTGATGACCTTGCCGTCCGCGGTGACGTACTCTCCATCCGGAGCGGCCTCGCGTTCCCCGTCCTCGCCGGTCACGAACACCTCGTCCCCGGCTTTGAGGTCGCCGTCGCCGTCCCACGACAGGCGTCCCTTGTCAGTGTCCACGTCTCCGAACTCCTCCTCGGTGGTGGCCACCTCGGCGTCCGGGTCGCGGATTTCGCTCACCTTGCCGTCCGCCACGACTATCGTCTTGTTGTCGGGGGTCTTGTACTCCCCGTCAGCCGCCTGCGACGTGGTGCCGTCCTCCGCCTCCACGGACACGGCGTCCCCCTCCTTGAGGTCGCCGTCACCGTCCCAGACGAGGACGCCCTTGTCGGTCGTCACGCTGCCGAACTGCGCCAGCACCTTGGCCAGCGCAGCCTTGAATTTTGATATTCTCATCTTCGATGAATTGTTAAGTTGCCTGCTGAACTCCCCGGCACGGGCCGCGTCCCTGTCGACCCTGTCCTGGTTGCGGTCGGGCACGAAGTCGAACACGCCCTCAAGGCTGAAGCCCTTATAGGTGCCGGCCTTCACCTCGTCCCACACCTCGTCGTTGGTGACGTGGAACTCCGCGAACAGCGACCCGTCGGCGATGTCCCCGAAGCCGTCGGGGCTGAGCCCCCTGTCCCCGTCCTTGAGGAACCACTGCACCATCTGCACGCCGTCCACGTCGGAGTCCTCCCGGTGCATCAGGTTCACGTCGTTCTGCCGCCCGTCCGCGAGGTACTGCTCCGCCATCTGACGGATAGTGTCGCGGCGGTAGATGACATAATACTCCCCGTTCTTGTCGTCCTTGCGGTACATCGGGAAGTCCGCGCGCATCACCACGCCGAAGACCAGCCGCTTCTCCTCGTCCTCCACCCGGTACAGCTGCACCGCCCGCTCCGAGGCCATGGCCACGAAGCCGGAGCACACCGCCGGGTCATCCACGAGCGATATACGCAGCATTCCCGTGCCGTCGGAGCCGACACGGGCGTCGTATACCGGAATTCCGTTTATGGTCGCCAAATCGCCCATCTTTTGCCGTTTTTACGGGTGGATATGGAAACGGCCCCGTCTGTAACAGGGCCGCTCCGTCAGAATGATGTCTCCGCCACCCTCGCCCGGGCGTCGTTCCTCTCCGCCTGCAGGTCGGACGCGAGGATGTACACGCGTGACGACTGCCGCTGCCGCGCGTTCAGGCGCTCCGTCCCCCCGCCGGCGGTGACGCTCTTGACCTGCTCCAGGTTCAGGGCCGTGGACGGCGCGGCCTGCGCCACGCTGACCCCGGAGGCGCTGCCGCCTCCCCCGCCCGTCACGGAGGTGTTGCGTATCTGCGCTATCTGCGCGAGTCCCGTCGCCGTCACGGCCGCCGCCTGCACGGCACCGAGGATGACGCCCGCCGGCCCTTTGATGACCTCTATCGTGCCTGTATATGCCGCTATCGCGCCGCTGATGGTGTCGATGGTGGCGGACGCGATGCGCATCGCCTTGATGCGCTCTGCCTGCTCCACCGAGACGTCCCCGTTGGCCTCATACATGTCCGCGATGCTCCCGAGGATGGCGGACGTGGCGGACGCCGCCCCCTCCATCAGGGCCTTCTGCTGCCGCACGCGCTCCGCCATCGCGGCCAGCTCCGCCTCCTGCTGCTGCCGCATGCGCTCCTCAGCCTCAGCCCTCTCGGCCAGCTCCGCCTTCCGCATAGCGTCGATTTCGGACAGCACCTCGTCCACCTCGGTCATTGTCCCGGCGAGGTCTTCCTCGATGAGCGCGTCGATGGCCTTCATCTCCTCGGCCGCCGCCTTCCGCGCCTCGATCTGCTTGGCTATCGTCTTGTCCGTGGCGTTGATCATCGCGTCCGTGACCTTCGCCAGCTTCAGGCCCTCGCCCGCCGCCTTGCCGACCTCGGCGCCCGCCTCCTTGGCCTTATCCTTGGTGGAGCCCAGCCCCTCGGCGAACTTCTCCCCTGTCTCCTTGCCTGCGCGGAAGTTGGCCTCGAAGTCGAAGCCCTTGCGCAGCGCCTCCCCGACGCCCTTGGCGGCCTCGCCCGCGCTCCGCGCCGCCTCCTTGAACTGCCCCTTGAAGAGGTTCTTCGCCGCCTCCCCGAGGCCCTTCACCGCCTCGATGGTCGTGCGCAGCGGCGTCAGCAGGAACTGCAGGACGGTATTGCCCACGCCCACCGCCCCCGCGATGATTTTCTTGAACGACTCCCCGGACTCCCCGGCCATCTCCGTGAAGTAGCCTATCACCTTGGCCACGATTTCGGCCACCTTCTGGAGCGCGACCCCGATGAGGTCGATAATCGGCTGGAGCGCGTCCATGGCCTTGTCTATCGCAGCCAGCACCGTCTCGTTGTCCTTGAGGCTCTCGGTTATCTTCATGATGGCCGGGGCCAGCAGGCCGATGACGGCCAGCACCGGCTGCTTGCCGATGAGGCCGAGCGTCTCGCCCACCCTGCCCAGCTGCTCCTTGGTGCTGCCGAGCGTCGGCGGCATGCTCTTGAGGATGTCGCCCAGGTTCGTCAGCGCGCTCGTGTAGTTGCCCACGTTGCGCTGATAGTTCCCCTGCATCGCGTCCATCTCCTTCAGCCGGTCGTTCACCTCGTTGACCTGGTCGGCCAGCTGCTTGAACCGCTGGCGCCCGCTCTCGGTGCTCACGTCCGTGGAGCGCAGCTCCTCCTTCAGCGCCGCCATGCGGTGCACGAGCGAGTTGTAAGTCTCGCTCGTCCCTGTCGCGGCCGCCGCCAGGTCGTCCATCGAGGACGAGGTGGCATACATCGCGTCCTTGAGCGCGTTCTGGTTCACCTTCAGCTCGCTGAGGGTGTCCTGATATTCCTGCGTCCCTATCTCCAGCTCCCCGAGCTGGCCCTTGAGCGCCTTGATGTTGTCCCGGAGGTCGTTGACGCTCCTGACCGCCTCCCCCGAGTCCACCCGGACGATGGTGAGGGTCTCCATTGTATTCTCCGCCATAACTATCCCGTATAATTGCTCTTGTCCTTCACCTGTACGAACTCGCACTCCGTGAGGTCGTCAGTCGTGAGGCTGTAGTTTATAATCTTGTTCAGGCTCCAGACGCAGCCGCCCCACCTGTAGAAGCGGCGGAGCAGCGCGCCCCCCACCTCCAGCCCGGAGAGGTCGACCTGCGCCGTCAGCACTTTCGTGTCGCGGTCGAAGCGGTCGGCCACATACGAGTTCCACCCGCTGCGCCCGTAGAGCGTCACCGTCTTCGCCGGGGGTTCCGGAAAGCCCACCACCTGCGACACCCCGAAATCCAGCACCGGCACGCCCTCCGTGGCGGCGGCCGCGTCGTTGACCTTCCACCGGCGGAAGGACGGGAACCGTGTGATTTCTACAATGTCCGCCGACGGCTCCAGCGTGACGTCCCAGCACGGCACGCCGTCATTGAGGTCGAGCATCGTGGCCGTGTCGTTCGAGAGATGGAGGCGGACTGACACCGCGCCCTCCTCGTACGAAGGCGTCACCGCGAACGAGTCCAGGAAGAGCAGGGCCATCGACCCGTCCTCCGCTTTGCGGTCGTCTCCGCAGAACTGCGGCAGCACCGCGAAATGTCTCCCCGGCACCGCCTCGTCATAGTAGTGATATTGAGGGGCCGTGTCTCCGGAAGCCTTGCAGTCAAGCGTCTTGCCGGAAGAGGCATACAGCAGCCACGACACGCCGCCCTTGTACGCGAACTTGAGCTGGTATTCAATGCGGTCAGACCCCTGGCCTGTCGTGAATTCCCGCCCCGCGATGAAATACAGGCCGTCCACGTCAAGCACGTCCGCCGCACCCCTCAGCGCCGTCCCGGACATCGCCTCGGTGTCCTCGTCGCTGAAGCCGTAGCCGGTGTTGACCCGCTGCGCCCCGTACTGCACGCCGTAGGTCTCGTCGTACTGCTTAGCGAACGCGCCCGGCACCTCCTTCGTGCCGAACGTGTAGAAACGCCTGTCCATCAGGTTCGGCCTGATGGTCACCTCCCCGGCAAGCCGTCCCTCCAGGTCGACGGCGTCCCCGCCCCCGGAGTAGTAGAGCGCCCTGTCCATCAGCGTCACCGTGGCCTGCCCGTCATCATAGACGAACATCCACCCCATCGCCTTCGCCACCGAGATGAGCACCTCCGCCGGTGACGGCGTGCCCTTCAGCAGCTGCGCCAGCGTGGCCTCCGCCGGGTCGAAGCTCTTGCGGTCGAACAGGGGAAGCGTCAGCCACACGTCGTCAATCCACTTGTCCGCGCCCCCGAATGTCGTGCTGTCAAGGACAAGCTCGTAGCCCGTGTCTTTCGACGAGTAGGCCACGCTGCGCAGGAACTGCCGGAGGTTGAGCACGGGCCGCTGGAGATAGGCGCGCAAGTCCTGCGCCTCCCACTCCGTCGCGCTCTCCGGCAGGTTGAGCAGGATTGTCCTGTCGACCTTCGCGGAGTATTCCACCCCGTCGACCGTCTTTGTCACATATAGACCCGTATAGCCCTTGTCTCTCAGCAAGGCTGAACTCGGGGCCTTGTACACCGCGTGCTTCGCGTCGAAGCCCTCCGTCGGGATGCCGTTCAGGCAGGGCGCGAAATTCAGCAGCCGGTAAATCGGGTACTTCGTCCCCGTGAACTCCGGGTCTATCGCGTTCCAGGCGTTCCGCACCGTCTCCGCCGTCAGCGGCACCGGCTCATGCTCCGGCACCAGCGGGTCGTCCTCGCTCCCGGGGACGAGCCACATCATGTCCGCAAGGCTGCGCTTCTGCCCGTCCGTCCGGTTGGTCATCGCGTAAAAGAAGCCGCCCAGACCGCCGTAAAGGGTCACAGAGTAGGAGGCCACGCCTCCCGGGCCGGTGGCGATGCTGTCAAGCTTGAGGTATCCCCCGGAGACGCGGTCGCCCGTCTCGGACACGAGGTCGAACGGAGTCCGCGCCAGCGGGTCGAACCCGCCGTCCGGCGTCACCCTGTCGGGCCTCCAGAAGTAGCCGAAAATCGCGTTGTTCGCCGGCGTGGCGGGGAGGGTCACGGACTGGCTGTAAGAGTTCCGCACCGTGGCGGGACTCGACGCCTCGTCCTGCGTCCAGTTCATCAGCAGAAAGGAGGCGTCATCGAGGTCGGCGCGCTTCCCGGCTATGTAGAGCGTCAGCCGTCTCATCGCCTCACGAAATTAAGTGCCACCCGCGCCTCGAAGTCGTAGCGAACCATCTGGCCGCCGTTCCCCTTGAACGTCTTGTACTCCACCGCGTCGTCCGTCAGCGCCAGCGGGATGAACCGCCCCGCCTCGCTCGTGGCCTGCGTGTCGAAGAGCAGGATGTCCGTCGAGTTGAACAGGCCGCGCATCAGCGCGCTCCCGCGGTCGTCCAGCCACCCCGTACCGAGGCGCACCGTCCGCTCCGTGACGTTGGCGTACTCGCGCTCCGCCCTTGCCGAGCCGTTCCACCCGGAGGTGTTCAGCCTCCCCGTCTGCACCGTGTACCGGGTCACGGAGTCGGCCTGCGGCGCGCCGTTGCGCACAGGCATCTGCTCCCAGCCGCCGTAATCGTTCACCCAGTACAGCACATAGCGCGCGCAGTTCTCCTCCACGCGGAATGTCAGCCCGGCCACCTCCAGCACGTCACCCGGGGACGCGAAGTCCGGGAGGGTGAAGACCCCCGTCCCGATGAGCGCGCCCGCCGGCACCGCCACCTCCCGCGTGTATTCCGTCCCGTCCTTCCTCGTCCCCTTCAGCGTCAGAGTCGTGGCCGCGGGGGCCGTTCCCGGCTCCGCCATCACGGTAACGAACAGGTACTGCCCCGGCACCGCCTCCCCGGACGGGGCCATGGTCAGGGGGCGCGCCCTCTCCGTGAACTCCCAGTCGTAGCTCCAGTTCGGGTAAAACTCGACCGTGCCCTTCGTCAGCCACGCCACCCCCGTCGCGCTTATCTCAAGCGTGAACGCCACCGGGTTGTGCACGGTGAACTCCTCCCCCTCGTCGAGCTGCGGCAGCGGCACCCGGAGGTGGTCAGCGCACACGCCGTTCATCAGAACCGCGCCCCCGGGATCCGTCACGCGCCCGTGGAAGATGACCTCCCCGTCCGCGCCGCCCTTGCGGATGCGCGTGTACACCGCGCGCCCCGTGTTGGACGCGCTCAATTCCGTATCTTTCCAGATTGGTATCATATCTTCGTTTTACGGGGAATATAAAACGCGGTGGGGTTGTACCTCACCGCGCCGCTCCGTCAGCCCTCAAAGACCCGCGTGACGTATTGCAGGGCATCCTTGCCCAGCGCTTCCGAAATGCGCGGCAGATACCACGCCAAGACCCTGTCCACCGTGTCCTTCAGGTCGGGCTTCCCCTCCGTGCCCTCACGCGCTATCTTGCGCGCGATGAGGTACGCCAGCTGCTTCGGGGTCGGCACCCTGCCGTCCCGCCCCGGGCGGGGGATGACCGGCTTGATCTGCACCCACTCCAGAATCTTCGACACCGGAGGCCAGTGCGGACGCGTCCCGCGCTCGATGTACTTCCAATACTCCAGCATCGACATCTTCACCTCCCAGGCGTGGCCGTTGGCCTCCACCCGGGCGGACACGGAGTTATACAGGGCGCGCGACGCCACCCTGTCGCTGCGCAGCAGCTGGTCGCGGTAGTTGGTGGCGAGGTCTTCGGCCATCTCCCCGAGCACCTCACGCAGGTGCGACGCGCTGAAAAGCATCTTCGTCTCCATCACCTCGCCCCCCTCCTGCGTTCAGCCTCCAGCCTCTCCCGCTCCGCCCGGTCGCGGCGGTAGCAGAGGATGTTCAGGAACTCCGTCGCGCTCATCTTCCAGACCTCCTCCCAGCTGCACCGGCACGTCCCGCTGACCGCGTCGACGTTGGCGACCCATCCCCATTTCCGGTCAAACGCCTCCACATCGCCCGCACCTTCATCAGCCGCTCCCGCGTCTCCGTCCTCGCCGGCTCCGGCATCCTCTCCGCTGCCCGTTCCGAAAAGCTGAGGGAATCCTGAATTAATCCGGCGAACCGCCTCAAAAAAAAAGCCGACACCCGGAGCACCTCCTCCACGCTCATCCCCTCGCGGATGGCGGCCTGCACCTCCGCGACGTCGTAGCCCTGATTGTACGCGCACCCCCTCGGCACCATCAGCACCGAAAGCAGCTCCACGATGTGCTCGGGCTTTGTGCAGAACGTCTGGAAGTCCACGTACTGCGCGACCGTTATCCTGCGCGCGTCCGCCACCGGGACGAGCTCCCAGCCCCCGACGCGGTACACCTGCGCCGCGCGGCCGCCGACATGCTCCGGCTCCGCCGACAGGAACGCCGACCGCTCGGAAAGCTCCCGGTACTCCGCGATCGGGAGATTGAGGATGTCCTCCGGGTGCCGCCCCGTCAGGATGGCTATCACACGGGCCTGCCGCTCCACCGCGTCGATGTCCTGCCGCGCGCCCTCGCGGCAGATGTCAAGGTAGCGCCCTATCGGGAGCGACCTGTAATTGTCAATCATGTCCATATATGTTCTTTCGTATCGTTATCCTGTACTGCCCCCTCCCGGCGTCCCTGCCGAACTTCGTCCAGACGGCATAGCGGAGCGCGTCAAGGAGGTGGTTGAACCTGTCCACGGGCCAGTTCAGCGGTTTGCCGTCCCTGTCCTGCGCCCAGGTGTAGTTGCGCAGCTCCTCGATGAGGTCGAGGCTGTCCTTCGTCACCAGCAGCCGCCACCCCCTCATCCACTGGAGCTGGAACGCCAGCTTGTCGGACTTCACCGGCGCGTCCTTGTCGCACGGCATGATGCGGAAGCCCGCCCGCCGTATCTCCTCGATGGACTTCGGCTCAGCGCAGTCCGCGAACACCTCCACATTCGGCGGCACCCCGTCCGCCTTGAGGTCGGCGATGATGTCTGAGTTCAGCATCCGCGTCCGGTAGCACCGCTGCCGGCAGTAGAGCACCTTGCGCCCCGTGTCCGCCAGCACCTGCACGCGCGCCGTCGGGTCGTTGGTGAAGCCGAAGTCCAGCCCCTGCACCTCCACGAGCGACGAGCGCTCCTCCGGCAGCGCGTCGATGGTGTCGAAGTCGTAGACCGCCCCCTCCAGCGTCCCGATCTCCCCCAGGCCGTACACCTTCCACCACTTCTCGTCCCCCCGGTTGCTCTCTATCTCCGCCACCTGGTCGGCGCTGAGGAAGTCGCGGTTGTCCTCGTAGGTCGTGCGGATGCACACGCAGCCCGTGCGCGGCTCCACCTTCTCGATGGCCCAGAACATCGCCGCCGGGTTGTAGTCGAGGAGGATGAGCCCGGTGGTGCGGACGGCCAGCTGCCTGTAAGTCTCGTAACGGATGTGGTTGCACTCGTTGACGAACAGGCGCTTGCGCGCGGGACCCATCACCTTGTCCGGGCTGTCCGCGCTGAAGAACTCCAGCCGCGCGCCGTTGGCGTAAGTCCACGTGAGGGTCGAGGCGTTCCACTCGCCGCACGCCGACAGGGGACGCCCCACGATGCGCTCGAAGTCCCTCACCGCTCCCCTCTTCAGGTGCGGGAGCGTCTCCGACACCACGGACGTCACATCGCCCGGGCCGTCGGCCTCGGGGATGACGAGGTGGAGGAACTGCAGCGTGCTGAAAGTCTTGCCGGAGCGGGTCCCCCCTCTCTGGCTGATGATGCGCGGACGGCGCGCGGCCGCCGCATACAGCTTCCAGAACACGCCCGAGAACTCCATGTCACACCCCGAGCTCCCCGATGTTCTCTATCTTCTCTCTCTCGTCCTGCGAGCGCACGACGATGGTGACACCGTCCCCGGCGTCCACCTTCTGGTCTATCTGCATCTTCGGCTTGCCCTTGATGCGTTCGAGCAGCCACTGCATCGTCGCCGCCGCCGTCCTCGGCGTGCAGAGGCTCAGCGCCATGACGCGCAGCGCCTGGTTCGGCGCCTCGTTCGCCAGCTTGCGGAAGTCGTCAAGCGTGGACTTCCCGAACGCCATCCTCGAAAGGTCGTCCAGGAACTTGTCCGCCATCTCCTCCGCGCTCTTCCTGCGGCGGCGGGCCTCTATGCTCTTCATCGCGGCACTCTGCGCCGCCTCTTTCGTCCGGAACCCGTTCTTCAGGTTCTCAAGGCATTTCGGATTGTAAGCCATACCGTTGCAATTTTCATTGTCATCAAATCCAGCCCGACATCCGGGCCATCTCAATCTCTATATCCCGCAGGCGGTCGGCATCCCCGGGCTCCGGCAGGTAAATCCCCTCCTGCGCCGCCCAGCGCTTCAGCCGGTCGACCGCCCGCGACATCTCCTCGACCGTGAGTGCGGCGCTGCTCCTGAGCTCCGTCACCTCCCCGAGGTACGGGTCGGCGCGCTTCACCTCGAAGATGTCCGGATTGACGAGGCGCTTGAAGTACCATTCCTTCGCGTACTGGAGCGTCACCCCGGTCTCGATGGCCAGCGCGCCCAGCAGGGCGTGGAGGTAACTGTTCTGCGCCTTCGTCCGCCCGGTGCGCTCCGACAGGTCGACGGCCGCCCCCCTCTTCATCAGGGCGGCGACGCGGGCCTCGAAGCGGCTGCGGTCAAGGTCGCGGGAAAGGTCGTAAGTCATGCCGCACCCCCTCCCATCTGCCTGATGGACTTCGGCCTCGGCGGCTCCGTGGCTTTCACGGTGTCCGTCACCCGGTGGGGGCACGGCTCGTCCGACACCCCGCGCTCCTCGTGGAAGATGTAGCCGTACCAGCGGCACGCCCTGTAAGGCGTCCCGTCCGGGAACTCCCCCGTGACGCGGCGCAGGCAGCCCGCGCAGGATGCGCTCATCTGGTCGAACCACCTCATCATCCCAAGCCCTTGATTATTTCGCGTTCGCGGTCTGACAGTTCCCAGACCGTCGCCTTTTCCCTCTCGGCCTTTTCCCTCTCGGCCTTTTCCCTCTCGGCCTTTTCCCTCTCGGC
>OIYX01000076.1_pt1 | contig 32275 bp, 30 predicted proteins | sample 1588431 | NCBI WGS metagenome assembly OIYX01 (sample SAMN03283241) | human gut metagenome | biome: human-associated habitat; material: feces | host: Homo sapiens | place: Peru | collected 2012
ACCAATAGCTTCTATTTTCGGAAGTGGGATGCCCTATGCTGCCCGGACTTTCCTCCCGCATTCCCATCAAGGAATGCCAGCGACAGACCGGAGCGCTGCTTTCAGTCTGCAAAGGTACAAAAAACTTTTGAATCTCTGCTATGTTTCTTTACTTTTTTCCAATATTACCCTATAGAGGTCTTCTTGCGCCGCATCATATTCTTCCTACACCTTATTATATATATGCACGAATCATAGTAAGTACAGAATAAATAGGCGCAATCAAATTAGTGCTTGCAGCAGCAACCTCCTTCGTGCTTTACACCGCCAATGACAGCCTGATGCTGATCACGCAACAAGTCGTTGACAGTCTTTACAGGATTGAAAGTGCTCAGAGGAACCTCTACAAAGACGGTATTCCAATCGCTCATCGCACCATTCCACAGACCAGGCAACTCCAATGCCTTCAGGTCCTTACCATTCTTACTCTTGCTTGATATAAATCCCGTAGTAGGATCTACATAGTCTGGCAGATTGAATGGTTCGCCCTTATAGTTCTTTGTAGCACAAACGAGATCAACAGGATTGAAGTGAGTGCCCTGAGTAAACATCTTCATGTATTCCTCATTGTTTGTATCAATCTGAGAGCTCTCAAGAATCTGCAAACTTACAGTGCCATCATTATTATAAGTAAGGAAAGGACCGCCACCAGGCTCACCAACGTTCTTGACTACACCGCAGACACGCATAGGTCGGTTCAATTTCTTACGCAAATAAATAACCAGTTCGGCATCCTCCAATTCCTTGATATCTGCACGGCGGCAACAGAGATCGCGCTGAACGAAGCGGATAATCTCCTCCAATTTCTCATGATTATAAAGACCAGAGTCAAGCAAATTCAAGTATTCGAAAGCCTTCTTCTGAAGCGTAACCAGAATACCAGCAATAACCTGCTTATAGGTAACTGTATCTGCCTTCAAGCGATCTGGCACTACATTATCAATGTTCTTCACAAAGACAACGTCGGCATCAATTTCATTCAGATTTTGGATCAGAGCGCCATGACCTCCCGGACGGAACAGCAAGCTGCCATCCTCATTGCGGAAAGGTGTGTTGTCAGGATTTGCTGCAATCGTATCGGTGCTTGGTTTCTGCTCAGAGAAAGAAATGTTGTACTTCACACCAAACTTCTCTGCATAGAAATCAGCCTTCTCTGCCACCTTCTGCTTGAAAAGTTCCAAATGGTCATGAGAAACTGTAAAGTGTACGTTAGCCTCACCATTGCTACTTGCATAGAGAGCTGCCTCTACCAGGTGTTCCTCCATAGGAGTGCGCACCTCATCGGCAGAATACTCATGGAAGAGCAATAAGCCCTTAGGCAATTGACCGTAATTGAGTCCCTTTGCTTCCAAAAGGTTAGCCACTACTGCCTTGTAGTTACCTTCACCCATCAGTTTCTTGATGCCCTTGCCTTCATTCTCACGACATTTGTCACAGAGAGCCTCACGGAAAGCAAACTTCTTGATGTTCTCGAAGAAATGCTTCTCAAAGTCTGTAGTAGGTACATCGTAAGGAGCGCTCAAGAAAGCAAACATATTCTTGAACATACGACTGGCAGCACCGGATGCAGGCACAAACTTCACGATTTTGTGACCCTCAGCCTTGTACTCATTCCAGGCCTGCTCATAGTTTTTCACTTCGTCATCTGTAGGAGCCATGATGCCCTTGCCGATAGCGGCAGCAGCCTCAAGTTTCAAGAAAGGAAAACCATTCTTGATCTGCTCCAACTGATGTTCAATTTGTTGCTCGCTAATGCCACGAGCCTTGATTTGACTTAGATCTTGCTGATTCATAATACCACATTTATGTTATTTTATGCGATTATGCCACAAATATAGTAACTTTTTTTGAAAATGCGAAATATTTGCGCGATTTTTTGTACCTTTGCAGCAAAATATTAACAAGGAGGGATAAAAATGAACGAAGTTTTTACATTTACACCCGAAGAGAAGGAGCAAACCATGCTCATCCTCGAAAGATTGAGAAATGCCATCGGAGAGACTTTCACGCAGGAAGATGAAACCCATTTGCGTGAGGATATCCACCATGCTTTCGAAAATCACCAGATACGCCGTGACGTGTTTGGACTGAATCCTATTTTGCATGCACTCCAGACGGCAGAAATAGCTGTCAACGAGATTGGTCTGAAACGAGATGGTGTCATTTCCATACTGATGCAGACCAGCGTCATCGACGGATACCAGACATTAGCAGACATCAAACGCAAATATGGTGACAACGTGGAGCACATCATCGGAGGTCTTCTCCGCATTCACGATCTGTACAAACGAAATCCTATTATAGAAAGCGAGAATTTCAGAAATCTGCTTATCTCGTTTTCAGAAGACATGCGCGTCATCCTCATCATGATAGCAGACCGCGTGAATGTGATGCGACAGATAAGGGACACGAAGCAGGAAGAGGCTAAAAAGGAAGTCAGCGAGGAAGCCAGTTACCTCTATGCCCCACTCGCCCACAAATTGGGTCTCTATAAACTGAAGAGCGAACTGGAAGATCTCAGTCTGAAGTATCTGGAGCATGATGCCTATTATTTAATAAAGGAGAAATTGAATGCCACCAAAGCATCCCGAGATGCTTATATCGCCCGTTTCATCAAACCTATCCAGGAAAAGCTGGATGAGGCTGGACTGAAATACCACATGAAGGGACGAACAAAGAGCATCCATTCCATCTGGCAGAAAATGAAAAAGCAGGGATGCGGATTTGAAGGTGTATATGACCTGTTTGCCATCAGAATCATCCTGGATGTGCCTCGTGAAATGGAATACAAACAGTGCTGGCAAGTGTTCGCCATCATCACGGACATGTATCAGCCTAATCCGAAGCGTATGCGCGACTGGTTATCCGTACCAAAGAGTAATGGATATGAAAGTTTGCACACCACCGTACTGGGTCCGGAAAAGAAATGGGTGGAAGTCCAAATCAGAACAGAACGTATGGACGATATCGCCGAGCATGGTCTTGCTGCCCACTGGCGCTATAAAGGTATCAGACAGGGAGAAGGCGGCATTGACGAATGGCTTGCCAATATCCGAAGTGCACTGGAGAACAATGACGATCTGCAATTGATGGACCAGTTCACCACTGATCTGAAGGAAGATGAGGTGTATGTATTTACCCCGAAGGGTGATCTGCTCAACTTCCCTAAAGGAGCCACTGTGCTCGATTTCGCCTACTATATCCACTCGCGTATTGGCAACAACTGCGTGGGAGGTAAAATCAACGGAAGGGCCGTAAGTTTCAGACAAGAGCTCCATTCCGGCGACCAGATTGAAATTCTCACCCAGAGCAATCAAAAGCCAAGACAAGAATGGTTGAATATCGTACAGACCTCGAAGGCTAAGGCAAAAATCAGACTCGCCCTCAAGGAAACCCAGAAGAAGGATGGTCTCCTTGCCAAAGAACTCATCGAGCGACGATTCAAAAACCGCAAAATTGAAATCGATGAAAGTACGATGGCTCGTATCATCAAGAAGATGGGCTACAAAGAGAACTCGGATTTCTATAAAGATATAGCAGAAGAAAGACTGGATGTCAACAGCGTTATCGACAGATATGTGGCAGAACGAGACCACGATCTCAACTTGTCCAACGCCACTAAGCCTGCTGAGAGTGCAGCCAACTTCGAATACGAAAATCCTACAGAGGAACTGGTGAAGCAAAGCGACGACGTACTTACCATAGACGAAAATCTCAAAGGCATAGACTTCGAACTTGCTCATTGTTGCCACCCTATCTATGGTGATCCGATTTTTGGTTTCGTAACCATCAACAAGGGTATCAAGATTCACCGTACCGACTGTCCAAATGCCCGCGAATTGCGCAGACGTTTCGGTTACCGTATCGTAAGAGCCCGCTGGAGCGGTAAAGGTTCTTCCAAGTATGCCATTACTCTGCGAATTATCGGCAATGATGATATCGGTATTGTCAGCAACATTACCAACATTATTTCCAAAGAGGATAAACTCGTGATGCGCGGAATCAACATCTCCTCCAAGGATGGACTCTTCTCTGGTAACGTAACAGTCATGATAGATGATGCTACAAAGACAGAAACACTCATCAAGAAACTGAGTGCAGTAAAGGGAGTAAAACAGGTAATAAGAATCTAAACGTAAGACAAAGGTTTGCTGAAGTTATCACACAACTTTTTCGGCATAAATTCAACGAGATTAAGGCTAAATGCGATGCTATAAGCATCAAGCATTTAGCCTTAATTTTATTTAAGCACAAGTATGCGAGTATTAAAGTTTGTTATAAATAAACAGATTTTCATAAAAATCCATTGCTATTTCGAATATAATAACTATTTTTGTACGTGTGTTTTTCATAGTATTAGATTTAAGGTTAACAAGGAATGGGTCACAGCGGTGACCCTTTTTTTATTTTCTCTTGAATTTTCTATAAAGTTTCCAAGCCAACAAAGCCCCATCAAAGGCACTTGCACCGATGGAGAACAGGCTCTGCATTCTTTTGCTTGGACTTGCGTTCTTGGACAAAGCATCAGGCTTTGCAAACAAAGATTTCCACAAAGCCTTGATTCTTGCATCATCAGCCTCGATATCCTTTTGCAACAATTCCTTTCGCAAACGGATTTCTGTCAATGAACTATATTTCGTCGGATTAGAATTATCTTGACTCATCATCTTATCATTATTTTTGCATGAGAATACCGGCAAGGAATTTCACCAAAGGACGTTCAATCCATTGATGGCGGAATATAAAGAATACCACTAATATAAATAGGTATATAGCCGCAACGATGCAGAATCCCCAGACATATCCAATAAGTTCACCCAAGCCATAAGCCAAGGCAAAAGAAAAATAAATAAGGGCTATCATGAGCAAGCCGACTAACACAACGGTAACAGTTAAGGCAGTCAGCAAGCGTACTACTTTATCCACTACATCGAGCTTCACATATTCCGTCTGAAGCCCGATATAGTGTTTGAGCACTTCAACAAGTTGCCCAATAGTTTCTACATTTTTATCGTTAGAAAACATCATGATAAATTATCGTCCTCAAAAAGACATGATAAATTATACCTCAGGAGCAGCGTCCTTAATGTCATCTACCAAATCATCAACATCTTTTTTGCTGAGCTTGATGTTATGCTTGCTGCAGAAATTGTCAACTGCATCAGCAATTTTGCTACGTGTATCCTCACCCTTTTCAGGAGCAAAAATCAAACCTAAAGCTGAACCAGCGATTGCACCGCCGAGGAAAGCTCCAATGTAACCTAATGCTTTCATAATTACTAAGTTTTTATTGTTAAACATGTTATCAAGAGATCAACGGGCTAACCTTAAAAGATGGTCCGATGACTTCTTTATGTTGCAAATGTACTAAATAATATTCAATAAACAATGATTTTTTCCTTAATTTTTATTTAAAGGTGTTGTATTACCCATGTTTTAACAAACTTTATGCGATGTTTCTTGTTGTATTTGCAATATTATTTGTATTTTCGCAGAACGAAAGCGACACGAATTGTCAACGGGTGGTGATTATATCACTACTAAACAACAAAGAAATCAAATAAGTTAAACAATAAAAACATTAAGTTATGAAGAAATTATCAGTTTTGAGCTTGGGCTTGTGCATTGTTTTGGCACTTGCAAGTTGTAAGTCTAAAGAAAGCATGTATAAGAAAGCATACGAGAAGGCACAGGCTCAGGAAGTACAGCAGCCTACAACAACAGAACCAGTTGTTACTCCATTGGAGACAACTACTCCTAGCGAATCAACAAATACAGAAGTAGATAATGCATCTGTACGTCAGGAGAATGTATCACTTGTTTCTGGTTCTGGTCTCCAGAATTTCAGCGTAGTAGTAGGTTCTTTCTCTTTGAAGGCTAACGCTGAGGGTCTCTACAACACATTGAAGAGTTCAGGCTATGACGCACAAATCGTATTCAACAATGAGCGCAACATGTATCGTGTGGTTGCTTCCACATTCGTAGATAAGGCTGGTGCTGTAAAGAGCCGTAACGAACTCCGTGCCAGCAAGTACCCAGACGCTTGGTTGCTCTTTAAGAAATAATGCGCATCTTATCCATAGATTACGGTAAGAAACGTACCGGACTGGCAGTGACCGACCCATTGCAGATTATTGCAGGTGGGTTGGCCACTGTTGCTACATCTGAACTATTTGCCTTCATCGAAGGCTATATAAAAAAGGAGCAGGTGGAGCGCATTGTCATCGGCAAACCGATGCAGCCCAACGGGCAACCCAGCGAAAACCTGGCACGTGTGGAGAACTTCTTCAACAGATGGCGCAAGGCACACCCGGAGATTCCCATTGAGTACTATGATGAAAGATTCACTTCTGTACTCGCCCATCGAGCAATGATAGACGGCGGAGTAAAGAAGAAAGTGAGAAAAGAAAACAAAGGACTGGTGGACGAGATTAGCGCCACCATTATTTTACAAGATTTTTTGCAATCCAGAAAATGATTTTACCTATTTATATATATGGTCAGCCTGTATTGAGAAAAGTGGCTGAAGATATTACTCCGGATTATCCGGAACTGAAACAGCTGATTTCCAACATGTATGAAACTCTTGACGCAAGTAATGGAGTGGGTCTTGCTGCCCCTCAGATTGGTCTCGACATCCGTGTTGTTGTTATCGATTTGGATGTACTTAGCGAGGATTTCCCTGAGTACAAAGGTTTCAGAAAAGCATTTATCAATGCTCACATCATCGAGCGCGACGAGGAAAGCAAGACTGAGTCTTTGGAAGAAGGCTGCCTGTCTATCCCTGGCATCTCTGAAAAAGTAACCCGCCCTACCCGTATCCATGTGAAATATCTTGATGAAGAGTATCAGGAGCATGACGAATGGGTAGAAGGTTATCTGGCAAGAGTGATGCAGCATGAATTTGACCACCTGGAGGGCACCATGTTTGTAGATCGTATTTCACCTCTACGCAAGAACATGATTGCCGGTAAGCTCAAAAACATCATCAAGGGCAAATTCCGCTGTGCTTATCGCACCAAAATTCGTCGCTAATCAGCGAAAAAGCAAATTCAATAGGTTTTAGTTCTATTTATACATTCAGTATGAACAAAAAGAGATTATTGGCTATAGCTTTCCTTGCATTGTCTATAGCACCGGTTGCTGCGCAATATCGAGTAGATCGCCTCATTACTGCAGGTAGAAGTGCTCTGTATTACGAAGACTATGTTTTGTCTATCAAATACTTTAATTTGGCAATTGGCGCCAAGCCATATCTCTATGAACCATGGTATTATCGCAGCGTGGCTAAATTCAGCCTCGATGACTATACGGGTGCAGAGAGCGATGCTACAGAAGCATTGCATCTCAACCCTTATATCAATGACATCTATGACCTACGTGCTATTTGCCGTATCAGACAGAGCAAATATGATGAGGCTATCCAGGATTACAATTCTGCCATCAAGATTGAACCGAGAAATCGCAACTATTGGTTCAACCGTGCTCTCTGTCTGATGCAGGACAAGAAATACGATCCTGCTCTGGTACAACTTGATTCTATTATCAAGCAGTGGCATGACTTTTCCAATGCTTATTCTCTCAAGGCAGAAGTGTATCTCCAGAAAAAAGATACCATAAGTGCCGAAAAATGGCTGGATAAAAGTCTGGAACTCAATCCATACGATGGAGATACATGGACCACACGTGCCTACATGGCTCTCGCAAGAAAAGAATGGAACATTGCCGATGAGGCTCTCACCAAGTCTTTGCATTTCAAGCCGAACAATGTAAACAACTATATCAATAGAGCCTTGGCTCGTATCAACCTCAATAATCTGAGAGGTGCTATGAGCGATTACGACAATGCGCTGGATCTGGATCCGAACAATTTCCTCGCACACTACAACCGTGGTCTGATGCGTGTCCAACTGGGAGACGACAACAGAGCTATCTCCGACTTTGACTTCGTCATCAAGATGGAGCCACAAAATTTCATGGCGATTTTCAACCGTGCACTCCTGCATGAGAAAACAGGAAATCTCCGTGCTGCCATCCGTGACCTTACTACGGTAATCAACCAATTTCCTAATTTCTGGACAGGTCTCTCCTATCGCGCCAACTGTTACCGACGCCTGGGTATGACAGATAAGGCGGAGCTTGACGAATTCCGCATACTCAAAGCACAGATGAACAAACATCTGGGAATACAACCAAGATGGAGTTCCAAGACCAAGAAAGAAATACGTAAGCGCTCAGAAATTGATCCGAATAAGTTTGCCAGCCTCGTTGTAGAAGACGAACCAAAATACGAGCACGAATACAAGAGTGAGTATCGCGGACGCATTCAAAACAGATTGGTGGAGACCGCTTATCTCCCAATGTACAGAATCAGTTATTTCCCAAGTACACAAAGCATTACGGGTGTACAGGCATTTGACAAGGATGTAGAGCAACTCAATATTCAGAACAAACAAAATAAGGATACAAAGCTCTACATTGTATGCAACAAGGAACAGCTGGACGAGAATGGCTCTATGAAAATATTCTCGCTGATTGATAAGCTATCAGCAGAATTAAGCGTAGCAAAAGACGACGAAAGAAAGAAGGAACTTCTGATTCACAGGGCTGTTGCCAATGCTGTATTGCGTGATTTCGAGGCAGCCATCAGTGATTTCACAGAATACATCAAGTTGGACGATACCAATGCATTAGCATATTGGCAAAGAGCCGTTTGTCAGACAGAAATGGACGAATTCAATGTTTCAGAGGGACAGCCTATCATCAACATCCACTCTGCAGAAGCAGATTTCAGTGATGCCATCCGTCTGAGCAAGAACAATAATGCATACATTTATTATAATAGAGGTAATCTGCACGCTAACCGCAAGGAATTGTCCAAGGCCATTGACGACTATACCATGGCCATCAAGATAGACAACAAACTTGCAGAAGCATATTATAATAGAGGTATCGCACGTTCAAAAACAGGCAATAAGGCTACTGCCATCCAAGATTTGTCTAAAGCAGGAGAATTAGGTCTTTATGATGCTTACTCTGTCATCAAAAGGCTAAACAAACAGAAAGAAGAAAAGAAATAGATTTTGTTTGCAGGTAATGCAACAACAGCTAAATCCAACAAAGGGGGTGTATCAAGCAAAATTATCAGCTTAATACACCCCCTTCTGCATACATATTATACTAACTTATAGATTTCACTCGGAGTTTTACGTTTCAGCACTTCCAGATCAAAATCCTTTCCTGCCACGATGCCATAACTTCTCAAAACATGTTCAACAGTCTTTCGTGCCAATTCTGGATGATTGTTTTCTTCACTAAGATGACAGAGCCAAACATGTCGGAGATTAGAAGTTGCATGTTCAGCAAGTGCCTTTCCACAAGCATCATTACTCAGATGCCCGTTAGGACCCAGAATACGATCTTTCAGATATTGAGGATAATTACCCTGCAACAACATTTCAACACTATGGTTTGCTTCTATTACCAGATAATTAGCACGACCAATGAATTCGTGCATTTCTTCTGTAATATGTCCGACATCAGTAAGCAGACAGAAGCACACACCACCCTGTTCCACAAAATAGCCCACATTATCGGTACTATCATGAGGAACTCCAAATGGTGTAACCTTAAACTCTCCCAGAGTAAAAGGAACCCCTTTTTCTATGACATGGACATTTTGCGGAACAATCTTCTTGCGAACACAATAATTCCTCTCTATCCCCATGTGAACTTTACGGGTTGTATATACTGGTAGATGAAAATCATTACTCAAACTTCCCACAGACTTAACATGGTCTGCATGATCATGAGTGATAAGGATATGATGAATATCCTCAAACTGCATGCCATAATTATGAAAATGCTTTTTCAAGCTTCTCAATCCGACACCTACATCTATCAATATAGAATCCGTCTCAGTGTAAAGATAGTAGCAATTACCACTACTTCCACTGCCGAAGGAAATAAATCTCAGCATTTAAAATTATATTTTCATGCAAAATTAGCAAAAAAAACTCATATTACAAAGTTTTTTAGTACCTTTGTAGCAATTTTTAGCAATTTAATAGGATTTAAACATCAGTTTTATGGTAAGAAATGTAATCACATATACAAAAAACCGCTTTTATCCCATACTTTCTTCAATTGTATGCGGAAGTTTATTCGGATTTTTGTCCCTCATGAGTTGCCAGCCACATGAAGGAAGCGAAGAACAACTGAAAGCAGACGTTGATTCCTTCGCTACCTATTATTATAATTGGCATTTTGAAAAGGCAGCCAGGTTTTGCACCCCCGAATCTAAGGTTTGGCTACGCTATGCCGCAAGCAACGTACACCCAGCAGACATAGAACTTCTGAAAGCAAAAAATGAAGATGCACACATCGAAATTGGAGACATAGACTTCAAAGAAGATGAAGTATCTGCTACCGTCAATCTGGAAATAACCAATTTTCTACAAATGGATACAATCGGTAAAGAGGCCCGTCTCATCAACAAGTCGAAACTCACATTGCCGATGACTATCCATAATGGCAAATGGAAAGTAGAACTCAAGCAGTTACCTACCTTGCAAAAATAGGTTTGCCCTTCCCTCTTTAGAAAGGCAAACCTACTGCAAAGTGAAAATCGAAATCACGGCTCAACTTTGGATGGAAGATAGACCAATGTTCCTTTTCTGATTCATAAGCAGGATTGATAGCTTTCATACCTACATCAAATCGCAAGATGAAATAATCAAAGTTCAATCTCAGACCCATACCGTATGAAGCGGCTATTTGCTTATAGAATTCAGTAAACTTGAATTGGCCACCAGGCTGTTCTGCATAATTGCGGAGCGTCCAGATATTACCTGCATCAATAAAGAGCGCACCCTGCAATTTCCAGAACAAAGAAGAGCGATACTCAGCATTTAAGTCGAGTTTGACATCACCCGTCTGATTGATAAAATCGATACGGCCGTCAGTTCCCTTAAACTTACCCGGACCTAATTCTCTTACACTCCAACCTCTTACGGAATTGGCACCGCCAGAGAAATATCGTTTTTCAAAAGGCAGCACCGTGCTATTACCATAAGGATAAGCAACTCCCAGACCAGCATGAAGAGCCAAGGCATTACGCTTATCAAACTGGAACAGATGAGTATAATCAAAATCAAACTTCACATACTGCGCATAAGCGATATTAAACAAAGTATGTTGTCCCTGAGAATTGGTTTTAAATCCAAATCCTTTAGAAACACCATTCAGCAAATTACCTGCCGACTCAAAATTAGCCCTGACTGCATCTACACCATCCGTATAACTGACAGTAAAACCAGCCTTCATGATAAAGATATCCTCGTAGTTATAACGCAGGATAGCATTCCTATTTTCCGCATTATCCAGATAATCACGCTTGAACGTAGAAGAAATCCAAGGCATATACACATAATTGAGATCCAGCAAATCAAAGCGGTAATTCAGATGATGCTTCGGTTCACTCCAGCGATAACGCCATGCAGAGGAGAACACTCTACGATGAAATTCAGGTCGATTCTGAAAATCCCAACTTACAGCCCACTCAGAACTTGCCGTCTGTCTGCGCCTGAAACTCTTGGAAAGAAATGGAGCCAGGAAACGAGGGAAAACCAATTTCGTTTCTACGGAAAACTCCGTATAGTTCTGATCCTGATAACCTTCCAAACCGGTAATTGCCTCATAAGCACCACGGAACTCAATACTCAACTGCTCACTTCCATGAAAGAGATTGCGATTGGTATAGGTAATGGATGCAGCAGCACCCAAGTCACCAGCTGTGTTTGTACCTTCCGGCTGAAAAGAGATAGTAGAAGGCTTATTGGTACTTATCTGAATATGACAATCCAGCAAATTGGTATCCGGCACTTCAGCAAATTTAATATTCGTGTATTTTACAGCTTGGAGGCGCGCGAAATTATTGTATGTCCGCTGCAAGGCAGAAGCATCATAAGGTCGCCCCTCTTTGATGGCGGTCGCATTGAGAAGTACCTGTTTACGAAGATGAATTCGATCACTGTCATTACTTTGGAAAAGTACATCACGTATCAGATAACGGGTGTGATCAACTTCTGGAGAATTGTTATTTGGCTTGTACTTTCTCAACTGAAGCGTCAGAGCTATATCCTTGCGCCCCATGATTGTATCAGCCGTAAAGTGAATAAAATCCTTATTGAAACGGAAATATCCATTATCTGACAATAAACCTGCAATACGCTTACGCTCATTATCCAATGTTTCAACAGTAAAACGCATACCAGGTTTTATCTGCTGATTATCAGTCTGATCGAGATGCAACAACTGCTGGACACCTTCATCCTGGATGTCATAATTTACCTTTCCTATCAGAAAAGGTTGCCCTGGATGAAGAAGATAGGTAACCTTCAGTTTTTTTCCTTTTGTCTCAGTATTAAGAGAAACATCCGCATTCATATATCCCTCATTCTGCATGGCGGTCATCAGATCCTGACAGGACAGACGAGCCTGCAAGGTATCATAAATGACAGGCTTGCGGCTGAAAGGATTTCTGAAAAGCGAAAACAACTTGGGCTTCTCTTTCTGACGTACATACTGAGATAGAGGGGCAGCATTATAATCAGACTGATCTGACACAACCGCCACCTTATCTAATATATACTCACCCTCTTGTACATACTTGCCAGTAGAACAAGCCGTAGTCAACAAAAGGATTGAAAACGGAATATAACTATATCTCTTCATTGCTGCAAAGTTACGACAAAAAATCGAGCCAACGAAAAAAAAATATAAAAATTCAAACAAATTAAGGCTTTAACAGGAGGAATATTTTGCCATGTCCTATTTTTAATGTAACTTTGCCAAAAATAAGTCCTATGGTAAAAGACTTACAAGATTCATAATAAGAATAGAAGATACATATATGATAAGCAAGAATAAAATTAAATATATTCACTCTCTTGAGCTCAAAAAGAACCGAAATAAAGAAGGCGTATTTGTAGCCGAAGGACATAAGGTGGTGGAAGACCTCCTGGAACTCCAGCCTGCAGAAATCCTCGTTGCTACAGAAGAATGGCTGAAAGGTAAACACTTTGGAGCCTCAACAGAAGTGATTGAAGTAACTGATGAAGAACTCAAAAAAGTGAGTTTCTTACAGCATCCCCAACAGGTTCTTGCTGTTTTCAAACAGACCGGCAGGGAACATCCTACATCTACTACAGGCTTTTCTGAAGTAGATACTTCGATTCTCAATCTTGCACTGGATGGAGTCCAAGACCCGGGAAATCTGGGAACTATCATACGAATCGCAGACTGGTTTGGTATCGAACATATCTACTGCAGTCTGGACACAGCAGACGTCTATAATCCCAAAGTAGTACAAGCTACCATGGGAAGTATAGCCCGCGTAAAAGTGGAATATGGCAACCTGCAGGCTTTGATGGAATCACTTTCTCAGGAGACACCGATTTACGGTACACTGTTAGATGGTGAGAATATCTACCAGCAAAAGTTAGAGAACCGTGGTTTTATCATCATGGGAAATGAGGGGAAAGGTATCACTCCTGCATTGACCAAACTCGTCAACCACCGCCTGTTAATTCCCAACTTCCCTGAAGGAAGAGCCACCGCAGACAGTCTCAATGTAGCGATAGCCACCGCTATTACTTGTGCAGAATTCAGAAGACAGGACATATCCCTCTCATAAAAGAAGGTTACGTTCTTAAAAGGAAGAAAATATTCATAAATGAAGAAGATCATGGATACTAAAGTTTTATTCAAGAATCGCAGCATAACATCCTGTATGAAAGCTGCTTATGATTACACCGGAAGCCATTTTACTTCACTCATCAAGAAGACATGGTGGGCTACACTCATCTATGCTGTTCTGATGGCAATTACCATATATTTCAGAATGCCCAATAAGGGACTGCATGATTGGGGAGTAGAAAATCCCATCACGTCATACCTTTTGCAAACATTCATTTATGCATTGACATGGCTTTCGTTCTGTCTCAGTAGTGCAGCTATCTGGACATGGTTTACCAAGACATCATTCTGGAAGAACTTGTTCAGATTCACCATCATATATGTAATATTCGAGATAATAGGTTGTTTTGCCATCGGTTTTGGATATGGAGGTACATTTGCTATTTACCAGGCTATGGCAACCAAGGCTATGGCAGCCAATTCCACATTAACCCTGACTTATGCAGTAACAGGCATTGTCGCAATCATCTTATTGGTTATCATTGCACTCTTGGTTTTGCCTTTTGCCCATATCATCCCCCATGTTATGCTCAAGCAAAAAGAAGAAAAGCTGAAACCTTGGAGCACTTACAAAGAAGGAGCCAAACACCTGGGCAGTATTTTCCTGATGGGTTTCTTGGGAACGATCATTATCTGCATCATTTCCTGTATCGTATTGATACCAACCTTCATCATGAGTTGGGCACAGATGTCATCTCAAGTGGGAGCTTTAGGTGGCGACCCGCTTGGAGTCCCTGCTTATTTCACTCCATTACTTTTGATTGTCTTGACTATCACAATATTTATCCTGACATACGTTGCAAGCTGGTTAGGCATTTCCTATGCCTACCTCTATGGTTCAAATTCCTGTCTGGAGAAAAAGAAAAAAGAACTGCAAAATACAAACGAAGGCTCTTTCACCAATCAATGAAGCTGCTTTCATCTGCCAATGAAACTGCTTTCACTTGCCAACGAAGCTGCTTTCATTTTAAAGCATCATAAAATAGTATCAACATAAAAATACAGAATTCAATGAAAAAGACAAAATTGCTTTTCATCGACCGCGATGGAACCTTGATTCAAGAACCTGAGGATGAACAGATAGACAGCTTTGCAAAGCTCGTCTTTACCAAGGGCGTGTTCAGAAATCTCTCTTTCATAGCTCAACATACAGATTTCAAGTTAATCATGGTGAGCAATCAGGATGGTTTGGGCACTGACAGTTTTCCAGAAGATACTTTCTGGCCTGTACACAATTTTATCATCCAAAGTTTGGAAAGCGAAGGTATCCATTTTGAAAAACAGCATATCGACCGACATTTTCCGGAAGATCATTCACCTATGAGAAAGCCGGGTACGGGAATGCTGCAAGAATACATGAATAATCCTGAGTATGATCTGGTCAACAGTTATGTAATCGGAGACAGAGAGACGGATGCGCAATTAGCAGAAAATCTCGGTTGCAAGAGCCTCATCCTCGGCAAAGACGGAATGGATTGGGACAAGATTGCAGAAATTCTCTTTGCAGGTGACCGTATCGCTGAGGTGAAGCGCACCACCAAGGAAACTGATATCTACATCAAGGTAAATCTCGATGGTTCTGGCAAGTGCGATATATCTACAGGATTGGGCTTCTTCGACCACATGCTGGAACAAATTGGTAAGCATGGCATGATGGATCTCACCATACATACCAAGGGAGATCTTGAAGTAGATGAGCACCATACCATCGAAGATACAGGTATAGCCCTCGGTGAATGTCTCCTCCAGGCATTAGGTGATAAAAGAGGAATTGAAAGATATGGCTATTGCCTGCCAATGGACGACTGTCTGTGCCAGGTAGCATTGGATTTCGGAGGTCGCCCATGGCTGATATGGGATGCAGAATTTCATAGAGAGAAAGTAGGCGAAATGCCTACAGAGATGTTTAAGCATTTCTTCAAAAGCTTAAGCGATGCTGCCAAGATGAATCTCAACATCAAGGCAGAGGGTGAAAATGAACACCATAAGATAGAAGGAATCTTCAAAGCGCTTGCCCGCTCACTGAAAATGGCAGTGAAGCGAGACATCTACCACTTCGAACTGCCAAGTTCCAAGGGTATGCTTTAAAGAATTTCTATCACTTGAGTATCATAAGCAAACTGGAAGCCAGCAGGCAGTCGCCTGTTGGCTTTTTCGTATAAGCCAATCTGGTGAGTTACATGAGTAAGATAAACCTGTCTGGCTCCTATGCGCCTTGCTACACGGATGGCATCATCTACCAGCTGATGACTGTGATGAGGCTTCTCAAAACGCAACGCATTGATTACCAGTACCTCTACCCCTTCCAGATAAGAATATTCTTCATCATCCATCGACTTCATATCTGTGATATAGGCAAACTTTCCGAAGCGATAGCCCAAAATAGGCATTTTATCATGCATTACCCTAATTGGCATGTAGGAGATATCCCCTATCGTATATTCACGATGAGGCTCTATGGTATGCAGCGATAATTTGGGAGCACCGGGATAAAGGAGTTCTGGATTAGCAGGGAAACAGTAAGGCATGGTATGGGGCAAGGTGGAAGTAACCAACCCGTCACCATAAACCTGAATATCCCCAAACTTACAGAAACCGCGCAAGTCATCCATTCCTCCTACATGATCATAATGGATATGAGTAATCAGCACCCCATCTAACTTACGGAAAGGGACACGGAGAAGTTGCATACGGATATCAGGACCTGCATCTATCAGTATCCGGGTATGCTCTGTTTCTACCAATACAGCACAGCGAAACCTCTTATCCTTTGGATTCTGGCTTCTGCAGACCTCACAATTACATCCCAAAACAGGAACACCGCTTGATGTTCCTGTTCCCAATAAAGTTATCTTTAATTTACTATTCATGAGACAACTCTTTATTTGATGTTTACCTCAGGGTGAATCTCAATGCCAAACTTATGAAAGACATCATCTTGAATAGCCTTACACAATCTGACCACATCCTGTCCCTTAGCACCACCTCTATTTACCAAGACCAGAGCCTGCTTATCATGAACACCAGCAGGGCCAAGGCTCTTACCTTTCCATCCACACTGATCAATCATCCATCCTGCAGGAATTTTCTCATGAGATGCATCTATCGTATAATGAGGCATATTCGGATAAAGCGATGCCAATTCCTCATACTTAGTCTTATCCACGATAGGATTCATAAAGAAACTACCCGCATTGCCCTGAATCTTCGGATCTGGCAATTTAGCATTACGGATATCCATGATGACCTCTCTCAACTGGCTTGCCGTAGGATTAGAGATACCTCTTTCAGCCAAAGAACTGCGGATATTGCCATAGTCAAGGTCTGGAGTAAAGGTCTTTGACAGACGATATACCACACGGGTAACCAAATACTTATCGCGCCATTCCTTCTTGAATTTACTCTGGCGATAACTGTACTCGCAGTCGGAATTATCAAATTTTACAATCTTACCCGTAGAGAGTTCTACAGCCTCTACCTTATAAATAATATCCTTTGCCTCAACGCCATAAGCACCAATATTCTGCACCGCACTGGCTCCCACCTCACCAGGAATAATCGACAGATTCTCGGCACCATAGTAACCATGCTCAACACAATATGCAACAAAATCATCAAAGACAACGCCGCTTCCGCACTCTACGAAGATTTTCCCCTCTTGAGAAGCAAGAGAGTCCATCGTCTTTTCAGCAGTTACATCTGCAGCAGCAATCCATCCCTCATTCAGGAGTTCCTGCCTATCAATGACACGAATTCCCAAGATGGAAGAGTGGATGACCGTAGCTGGATAATCACCCGTCAAAAGCAGGTTACTACCACTTCCGATAATCAAAACAGGCTGATCCTGCTCTGTAAGTATCTCAGCCACCTTTCTTGCATCCTCTACAGAAGCATATTCCAGAAAGCGACGGCAAGTAGCAGCTATGCCAAAAGTATTGTGAGCCAAGAGGCTATAATCTTTAATATCCTTCATTCTGTATTACATATTAAGTTTGGTAAGCATCCATTTTCCATGAACACGCTTGAAAGTCAATATTGTTTCCATTCCATTTGCAATGCCACGTATCACAAAGATTTTCTGATTGCTCTCAGCATATTTCTGTCCATATATAATATTGTATATCATTCCATGAGGCAATTGCGGAGCAAAGGCTGGCCAGGTTTCCGGTTCAATATCTCCACTCATGGTACTGAAATCATCATCCGGATCAGGACCAACAAATTTCACAGGATTGTGGAGGTGTTCAGCCTGGAAAGCAGAATCCGTAGCAAATTTTCCATAGAACTTCAAGAAACTGGCATTCATGTTGGTGTACATAGGCTTATAATTGATAGAAGTCATCATCCACTCACCATTGATGCGATTGAAAAGGAACTGCTGCACTGTTTTCTTGGCATAAAACACCTTTTCTATGACCACATGGTCGATAGCAGTATCCTTCACCAGATTCATCTGCTTCTGATTATCCAAAATCAAGGTGTAATAATCCTGATGCATGAAGAAATGCTCCATTTTCCAAGCCCGCTTTTCTATCGTTTTTACGAGTTTATCATTATGATAGACAGGCAATGGGAAATGAACACGTTTCATTTGCAGTTTTCTATTCGCAGCAAAATTAAATACGAAATCATCGAAAAGCTCATCTGCAGCCTTAGGCATCGGAGTCTCCTCGATCAATTTCTCCGTAGAATCAACAGCTTGGGTATCTGCGATAACAGAATCAACAGATGTAGAATCATGCACCTGAGCCGGCTTCTTGTCAGAGCATCCAACAGACGTAAAACAAACGACTGTAAGGACCGCCAGTAGCACTGATAAAAAAGAAAGTTTCTTCATAAACCTATAAATTTCTCAAATTTTCAATGCAAAAGTACAACTTTCTTTTGAGATATTTCATATTTTGAGCGAAAAATGTTATCTTTGCACTCAAAATATATAATTTAAGATTATGTTATTAGAAAAAATAGAAGAACTCTTGAAGGAAGTGAGCACTCTTTCTGCTCAAAATGCAGAAGAAGTAGAGCAACTCCGACTCAAGTATTTGAGCAAGAAGGGCTCGATTAATGCCCTTATGGCCGACTTCCGCACAGTGCCAGCCGACCAGAAGAAAACAATTGGTATAAAGATCAATGAGTTGAAGCAAGCTGTTACAGAACGCATCAACGCTCTCAAGGAGCAAATGGAAGAGGCTGATGCATCCAGCGATGATATTGACTTGACACGTACCGCCTACCCTGTAGCTCTCGGTACCCGTCATCCATTGACAGTTGTCAAGAATCAGATTATCGACATTTTCTCTCGCATGGGCTTTACCCTCTATCATGGTCCAGAGGTTGACGATGACAAGCATGTTTTCACCATGCTCAACTTTGCCGCCGATCATCCAGCCCGCGATATGCAGGATACTTTCTTCATTGAGCAGAGCGACCCTAACGATGTGACCAAGAACATTCTCCTGCGCAGTCATACGTCGGGTGATGAGGCTCACTATATGGAGACCCACGAGCCACCTATCCGTGTACTTTGCCCTGGTCGTGTATATCGTAACGAGGCCATCAGCGCACGTGCACACTGTTTCTTCCATCAGGTAGAAGGTCTGTATGTTGACAAGAATGTCAGCTTTACCGACTTGAAGCAGGTTCTCCTTACATTTGCTCGCGAGATGTTTGGTGCTGACACCAAGATTCGTCTGCGTCCAAGCTATTTCCCATTCACTGAGCCAAGTGCAGAGATGGATATCTCTTGTAACATCTGTGGTGGTAAGGGATGTAACTTCTGTAAGCATACCGGTTGGGTAGAAATTCTCGGTTGCGGCATGGTTGACCCTCATGATCTTGAGGCTTGCGGCATCGATTCTAATGTTTACACTGGTTATGCATTTGGTATGGGCGTAGAGCGTATTACCAACTTGAAGTATCGTGTAAGCGACCTCCGTCTCTTCTCTGAGAATGATACACGTTTCTTGCGTGAATTCGAATCTGCAAAGTAAATAGATACTGATTCAAGAAATCCGGCAAAAGTAGGTTTTCACCTGACTTTTGCCGGATTTCTTCTTTTATTTTATGGATGATAAAACCAAATTCGGATAATACCGGAATAACTCTATGATTATATCATACACCCGATTACATGAAATACTTCTTGTATTCATTCTCAAAATTCGGAGTAAACACTTCTTTACCCATATTTTCGAGTATTTCCTCCTTTGTCCAGAATCTGCCTCCATCCAGTTCATCCTGACTTGGCTTCACTTCGCCATCATACACACAGCGATGCACATAGACCAATTCCTTCTCACGCTTACTCTCAAAGACATAATGTCCCATGGATATTGGTTCAAAGTCGGTTATTCCAAGTTCCTCCTTCACTTCGCGGTGCAGAGCCTGGTCCACACTCTCGCCTAAATCGACATGTCCACCGCAAGCTGTATCCCACTTGTCAGGTTGAATATCCTTCCAAGCCGGGCGATGCTGGAGAAACAGATCGCCTTTATTATTAAAAAGGTGTAGATGTACCACGGGATGCAATATTTTACTACCATCATGAGCATGACCACGACTGATGGCACCCAAAATATTACCCATCTCATCTACTACAGGAAACTGTTCGTCTTTATTATCTTTCATTTTCATTACTGCTTTAATGCTACTTTGTTATAGCGTCTTATAGCGTACCATATTCATCAGAATATCTGAGCATCTGGTGCTCATAGGATTCTGTATAATCGAGAAAAACCTTTGTCACATTACCCTCTTCATCATACTCCAGTTTCATCCATGGATTGATAAATCCCTTATAAGGAGCCAGGTTAAGTTTCTTGTATCGTTCCAAGATCTCATGATGCAACTCCGGATTGAGATTCACAGCATATTTCTCTACCAGAATACGGGCCGCATCAAAATCACCCTCACTCTTGATACGCTGGATTTCAGCCAACAAGTCTGCGAAAGCATGACGGAGAGCAGGATAATCAGTGATCTGAACGTAAGTCTTGCCATCTTTCTTCACCAGTTGTACCGCCTGAGAATAGTGTTCCAAGACCCAATTTGCTATCAACGCACGATTGCGCATGTGAGCTTCCTCTATCTTATCACCCTCCTTGATACGTATCGCCTGTGTCAACAGACCATTCATCAAATAAGAATAATATTGAGCCTTATAAGCCTCATCATCAGGAGTCAATCCCAGCTCTACCAGTTTGTGATCAGCCACATAATACAAGCCAAACAAATCAGCACGAGCCTCCTCGATAGTATTGCCATAAGCCTTGAGAGCATCAGGGTCAACACCAGGAAGCAACTGACCACTACCATGTCCCAGACATTCATGCAGGTCGGTATGCAGGTCATCCGTCACATCACCATATCGGTTGATGAGATCAAGAGTTTCCTGATCAACAACAAATTCATCCTGAAATCCATTGCCATGCGCAGCCTTATTGTAAGCTTCTGTCAGATTTCCTATCGTCACACTCTTGCTGCCATGAGTCTCGCGAATCCAGTTAGCATTCGGGAGATTGATACCGATGGCTGAAGCTGGATATTCATCACCACCCAACATGGCAGCACAGATGACATGAGCCGTCACACCTTTCACCTCAGCCTTCTTAAACTGAGGAGCTACAGGAGAATGGTCCTCAAACCACTGTGCGTTCTGGCTGATAGCCTGAGTACGTCGGGTTGCTTCCATATCTTTAAATTCAACAAGACCTTCCCAGGTTCCTTTCAGTCCAAGAGGATCACCATAAACCTCAATAAAACCATTGATAAAATCAACCATACCCTCCTGCTGCTTGACCCACGCAATGCTATATCGGTCGAAATCAGAAAGGTCGCCAGTGCGATAATACTTGATCAGAAGATCGATGACATGAGCCTGCTGCTCATTTTCTACATATTTCTGAGCTTTCAAGAGCCAGGAAATAATCTCCTTAATGGCAGTACCATACATACCATCTTCTTTCCAGGTCATTTCTACGATTTCTCCATTCCGCTTCATCAGTTTGGAATTGAGTCCATAGGAAGGTGGTGTCAGGTCTTCACCATCCTTCAGTTTGGCATAAAATCTTTCCACCTCATTCTGGGTAACGTCTTCATAGAAATTGCAGGCAGAAGTGGCTACCAGATCAACCCCATCAGTCTGATTCACACGCTTCGGAAGAACTTCCTCATCAAAGATAACGGGCACCAATTCATCCAGCAGGTCCTCCTTGGTCTCACCTCTTCTTAAAGGCAGTTCTGTCTCTGGCATCAGAGAAACTGCCTCATAGAAGAAATGCTCGGAAAAACCCGGTTTGAATTTTTCACAACCATAATGGTGATAGATGCCGCTGGAGAACCAGACTCTCTTGAGGTAAACCTCGAGAGCCTTGAAGTCATCAGATGTTCTATCTCCATCGTAATGCTTATAGATAGCCTCCAAAGTCTTACGGATACGAAGATTGTACTTTCCCTGCTGGTCGAAGGTAATATCACGGCCCATCAAGGTAGCCTTTGCCAAGCAATAAATATATATTTGCTGAGAAAGTGTCAAATCCTCAAAACCATTCAAGCGATAGCGCAACATTTGCAAGTCGGCAAAACGCTCATCTGTGAACTGAAAATGTTCGTTAGAATTGCTCATCATTCTGTTAATTAATTTATTATGATGCAAAAGTAACAACTTTCTTTGAAATAATCAAATAAAAAGTCTGTTTTCTAATAAAAAATATGTACCTTTGCCGGAAATTCATGCGAAATGCAAATAATAGATATACTGAAAAATTATTTTGGATACGATTCCTTCCGTTCTAATCAGGAAGCTATCATCCGGGAAATCATGCAGGGCAAGGATTGTCTCGTACTGATGCCTACAGGAGGCGGTAAAAGTCTCTGCTATCAGATACCCGCCTTAGCCTTGCCTGGTACCGCTGTGGTTATATCACCACTTATCAGTCTGATGCACGATCAGGTGGAAGCGCTCAAAGCCAATGGTATTCCGGCAGAAGCACTCAACAGTAGTACGGATACGATAGAGGAAACCATCATCAGAAGAAGATGTGAGGCTGGTGACCTGAAAATCATATACGTTTCTCCAGAGAAATTGCTGAGCGAAATACCATATCTCTTCAGCAATATCAAAATCTCATTATTTGCCGTAGATGAGGCTCACTGCATCAGCCAATGGGGACATGACTTCAGACCGGAATATTCACAATTGGGACTTCTTCACGAAAGATTCCAAGGAGTACCGGTCATGGCTCTGACCGCCACTGCTGATAAAATCACCCGTGAGGACATCGTCAAGCAGCTACACCTCAATGGCAAGACATTCGTCAGCAGCTTCGACCGCCCCAACTTAAGTCTGGCTGTACGCCGTGAAGGAACCAAGGCTGAAAAGATCAAATTCATCCTGCGCCATATCGGTTCCCATCCGGGCGATGCAGGTATCATCTATTGTCTTTCGAGAAAGAATACAGAGCTTGTGGCAGAAGAACTCAAAAAGAAGGGCATCAATGCTGCCGCCTATCATGCCGGACTTCCTACAGAAGAACGGGCTTCCATCCAGGAACGGTTCAAGATGGACCAGATTCAGGTGGTATGTGCCACCATTGCCTTCGGCATGGGTATCGACAAGGGAAACGTAAGATGGGTCATCCACTATAATCTGCCACAGAGCATCGAGAGTTTCTATCAGGAAATAGGACGAGCCGGACGCGACGGTGCACCTGCAGACACCATCCTATTCTACTCGCTCGCTGATGTCATACAGAGAAAGAGTTTTGCTGAAGCAAGTGGGCAAAAGGCAATCAATGCAGAGAAACTGCAACGTATGCAGGAATATGCTGAAGCCAGAGTCTGCCGCAGAAGAATCCTGCTCAATTACTTTGGCGAAACCTCGGCAGAAGACTGCGGGCACTGCGATGTATGCGCCCATCCGCCAAGAACATTTGATGGTACGATTGTCACACAAAAAGCACTGAGCGCCATTGTCAGAACTAACGAAAAGATTCACATCGGACAATGTATCGAAGTTCTCAGGGGCATCAAATCACCTACAGTGGTCAAAAACCATTACAATGAACTCAAGACCTTTGGCGTGGGAAGTGACGTCAGCGTGAAAGACTGGCAAAACTACATGTTACAGATGATGCAGATGGGATTTTTCGAAATTGCCTACAATGAGCACAATGTCATGAAAGTAACCAGCCTCGGCTGGCAGGTACTCAAGGGAGAACACCCTGTACAATTGGCTGTCATACAGCAAAGCGATAAGTGCAAGACCCCAGTGGTACATCCAAGACTGGTACGCGTATCACATACCAGAACAGAGAATCAGGACCTTTTCGAAAGACTGAGAAAACTCCGACTCAAACTGGCTACAGAACAGGGCTACCCACCTTACATCATTCTGTCAGACCAGTCTTTGCATGAATTGGCAGCCATGAAACCAAGAACCATCGAACAGTTTGGTTTAGTGCATGGCATCGGTGAATTCAAGAAGAAAAAGTATGGGGAAATCTTCCTCAAAGAAATCAATAAAGAACCAAGAATGTTTGAATAAAAAAAGAATGTTCTTCTAAAATAGAATATTTGAACAAAATACATAGTAAATATGAAGTTTATCGGAATTATTCCTGCGCGCTTCGCCTCTACAAGATTTCCAGGCAAGCCGCTGGCTATGTTGGGCGACAAGCCTGTCATCCAGCATGTTTATGAAAAAGTTTCCGCTGCCTTAGAGGAAGCTTATGTAGCAACCGACGACACCCGCATCTATGATGCTGTAGTGGCCTTTGGCGGTAAGGCGGTTATGACACGTTCAGACCACAAGAGCGGCACAGACCGTATTGAGGAAGCTATTGAGAAAATTGGCGGCGACTGGGATGTCATCGTCAACGTACAGGGTGACGAACCGTTTGTTGCTAAAAGTCAGCTCAATACCATCTGCCATTGTTTTGACGATGAGGCTACCCAGATTGCAACCCTTGGCAAACCATTTACAAGCATGGATGCAGTAGCCAACCCTAACAGTCCAAAGATCGTAGTTGACAACTTTGGTTTTGCCATGTATTTCTCCAGAAGCATCATACCTTTTGTAAGAGGAAAAGAACAGGAAGAATGGCTCGGCAACTATCCTTTCCTCAAGCACCTCGGCATCTATGCTTACAGAAAGGAAGTACTACGGAAAATCACCCAGTTGCCACAGAGTTCTCTTGAGATAGCAGAAAGTCTGGAACAACTCAGATGGCTGCAGAACGGATACAAGATCAAAGTGGGTAAGACAGACGTTGAAACAGTAGGAATCGATACTCCGCAAGATTTGGAAAAAGCCGAAGCTTTCCTGAAAGCACAGACTTCCAACGATTAATACTCAGCACTTTTAAACCGCTTAACGTTGGGTATCAAAATAACGATTAATATTGAGCATCAAAATAAGATAACAACATGAAGTTCGTACAAACCATACAGCAAAACATCACACAACAGCATCTATTGGAAAAAGATAAAAAATATCTGGTTGCCCTTTCCGGAGGAGCAGACAGTGTAGCTTTGCTGCTGGTACTTCATGAGTTGGGTTATACCGTAGAGGCATGTCATTGTAATTTTCATCTGAGAGGAGAAGAGTCTGACAGAGATGAGCGGTTCTGTGTTACCCTCTGCCAGCAACTCAATATAGAGTTGCATCGCATCCACTTTGATACCAAGACTTATGCCGAACTACATAAAGAAAGCATCGAATTAGCGGCTCGCAACTTACGCTACCGCTATTTCGATCAGCTTCGCAAGGATATGAACGCTGCAGGTATATGCGTAGCCCATCATCAGGACGACAATGTTGAGACAATTCTTATCAATTTGGTAAGAGGTACAGGACTGAAAGGACTTACAGGCATTTCTCCTGTCAACGGATACATCATCCGTCCATTCCTTTGTATCACCCGACAGGACATCCTCGATTATCTGACGGAACGCCAGCAGAATTTTGTAACAGACAGTTCCAATCTGGTAGATGACGTCGTAAGAAACAAGATACGGCTGAATATCATCCCGATGCTCAAAGAAATCAACCCGGCAGTTTGCCACAACATAGCAGCTACCGCCCGATATCTGACTGAAGCTTCGAAGATGCTCACGGCAGCCCTGGAGAAAGAAAAGGAGCAGATATACCAGGAAATACCAGCCTCTTTCTGTATGCCACAGCCAGTTATCCGCATCAGCAAATCATGGCTATTAAACCAGGCAAGCACAGAGTATGCCCTGTTTCATACCCTTTCTCCATACGGAGCCTCCAGCAAGATGATTCAGGAGATACTCCTCTCTATCAATTCTACAGGAAAAACGTGGCAAACACCTACCCATCAGATACTTATAGATAGAGAACAAATTCTGATAAAAGAAAATAAGGAGGATGATTTCAGAAAAATTCTGATACCAGAACCAGGCAGCTACGTGACTGCAATAGGAAAAATAAGGATTTCCAAAGAAACAGTAACAGAAGACTTCCAACCAAGCAAAGAGAAGCATCTGATTACACTGGAAGCCAGAAATATCAAATTTCCGCTCATGCTCCGACGCACCCAACAGGGAGACGCATTCATACCTTTCGGAATGAAAGGCAGAAAATTAGTTAGCGACTATTTAACAGATAGAAAAAGAAATCTATTTGAAAAACAGTCGCAACTCATTTTGGAAGATTCTGCTGGAAATATTCTATGGGTAGTGGGTGAACGCACTTCAGATGACTTCAGAATCAAGCATACGACAGAAACTATTCTAAAGATTGAAATTGTTCAAGATTAGATAGAATACAAGAGGGTGTGTCACAAGTCCATGACACACCCTTTTGAGATTAATCAGTAATCTTGGCTCCAAACTGAAGGATGAACTTGATTTTCTTCCCCTTCATGTTTTCAGGCTTCTTCCAGGAACCATCGAGTACAAGAACCTTAACACGCTTACCTGCAGGAACAGCATCCACAGCATCCTGGAGTGTAAAGTAATTGCCACGTCCACGGGTTGAAACCACATAGTCATAATGGCGAACATGCTTCTTGAGTTCAGGTACCTGCTTACCAATCTCATCAGCCAAGGCATTGGCTACCAGGCGAGCTCCATATACATTATAATGGGTATTATCCTGACGACCTTTAGGAATCTGAGAACATTCACCCGGACGGAACCACATATGCAACTTACGGCTTCCCTCAATGCCCAACTCTGTCTCAATATCATGAGTAATCTTTGTGGCATCCACAAAAGGAACATTCAGACGATGCGCCACATTACGAGGAGCTACGACATAGGCTCCGTGAGTATCTATGAGTGTATCACTGTTTATCTTCTCTTCGCCCGCAAAAGTCGTCTTCCTCAATTTCTCGTCGTCATCATTCTCCACTGGTGCCTGATAGAAACATCTGCGCACTACCGAATTAAACAAAACCGGGATACCGCCCTTGGCACGTGTTTCCTTGACAAAACGCTCCAGATTGGCATCAAAGGTAGAGCCTGGATCTGTATGACGGTCGGCATGAGGCTTCTCGTCATTGTGACCAAACTGAATAAACACATAATCCCCCGGTTTCAGTTTATCCAATACTTTCTGCCATCTGCCTTCATCGATAAAACTCTTAGAACTTCTACCATTGACGGCATGATTATCAACGATGATTTTATCATCAAAACAACCTTGCAGTACCATACCCCATCCTCTTTCTGGATTATTCTTGGCATTACCTTTCTCAGCAGCAGTAGAATCACCTATCACAAAGATGGTCGTTACCTTACTGCCAGATGTCAGAGCGAGCACCAGAAACAGGCAGGCAAACCAGGACAAAATCTTTTTCATCATTACGATTTGTTTTTAAGTTTGAATTTTCAGTTATTATTTTTAAAAAAGGCAGGAAGACCATCCAAACTGATGCTCCCTGCCTTTATTTCATATTGGCAATAAAACAAGAAAAATATTTCTTGATAACGCCTAAGTAAATTACTTCTTGATGACAGCGATAAGTTCATCAGCAGAAACCAACTGCTGTTCACCACTCTCCATATTCTTCAAAGTAACCTTCCCCTGTTCAATCTCATTCTCACCAGCAAGAACCACGAAAGGAATATTCTTGGCATTGGCGTAACTCATCTGCTTCTTCATCTTAGCTTTGTCAGGGAAGATTTCTGCACGGATACCTGCCTCACGAGCCTGACGGGCGATAGGCAGACAGTATGCAGTTTCTTTCTCACCGAAATTGATGAAGAGAACCTGTGTGGCATTCACAGCCTCCTTTGGATAAAGGTCGAGAGCATTGAGTACATCATAGATACGGTCTGCACCGAAAGAAATACCCACACCGCTCAATCCAGGAAGACCGAAGATACCAGTAAGGTTGTCATATCGGCCACCACCAGTAATACTGCCCATAGGAGTATCAAGCGCCTTCACTTCGAAGATAGCACCAGTATAGTAGTTCAATCCACGGGCCAAAGTAAGATCCAGTTCAATCTCATTCTTCAAGCCTACAGTCTTCAGCGTATCAAGGATAAATTTAGTTTCCTCTACACCCTTCAAACCGATTTCTGAAGTTTCCAAAACCTTAGCAATTACTTCAAGCTTCTCATCGTTAGAACCTGATAATGAGATAATTGGCTGCAACTTCTCGATAGCTTCTTCTGAGATACCATCAGCACGAAGTTCATCATTCACATTGTCAAGTCCAATCTTATCGAGCTTATCAATAGCCACGGTAATATCTACTATCTTCTCAGCCTCGCCGATTACCTCTGCGATACCGGTCAGGATCTTGCGGTTATTGATTTTGATGCAGACACGAACACCAAACTTGGTGAAAACTGTATCCACAATTTGCATCAACTCCACCTCATTGAGCAAGGAATCAGAACCTACCACATCCGCATCGCACTGATAAAACTCGCGGTAGCGACCCTTCTGTGGACGGTCTGCACGCCAAACTGGCTGAATCTGATAACGCTTGAACGGCATCTGAAGTTCATCACGATGCTGAACCACATAACGAGCGAAAGGTACGGTCAAATCATAACGCAAACCTTTCTCACAAAGTTTTGCTGCCAACTTCAATGATCCTAAAGAATGAATATCCTCATCACTGATTTTATTCATATAGTCGCCAGAATTCAGAATTTTGAACAGCAACTTATCACCTTCCTCGCCATATTTACCCATCAGCGTCTGAAGGGTTTCCATAGCAGGTGTTTCTATCTGTTGGAATCCATAGAGTGCATATACATCCTTAATGGTATTAAAGATGTAATTGCGTTTCGCCATTTCGATAGGTCCGAAATCGCGAGTACCCTTTGGAATACTTGGTTTTTGAGCCATTTATTATTGTTTTATATTAAATGTTTAGTGCTTAATGTTCTGCGCAATATCTACCCTCAAGTAAAATTAAACACAAAACATTAAACACTATATTATAAATTACTTTCTTACGATAGTTTGTTCACGGTCTGGACCAATAGAAATGATACCGATGCGAGTCTCGAGGAACTCTTCGAGGAAAGCTATGTAATCCTTGAATTCCTGTGGGAACTGATCCTCAGAAGTAAACTGAGTCATATCGGTCTTCCAACCCTTGAACTCCTTATATACTGGCTCTACATCGTCGATTTCGTATGGGAAGTCTGTAGTTACAGAACCATCCTTCAACTTGTATGCAACACAAGCCTTGATAGTGTCGAAACCATCGAGCACGTCGCTCTTCATCATGATAAGCTCAGTAACACCATTTACCATCACAGAATACTTCAACTGTACGAGGTCGCACCAACCGCAACGGCGCTCACGGCCTGTAACAGCACCATACTCATGACCAAGGTCGCGAATCTTGGCACCAGTCTCATCAAACAACTCTGTTGGGAAAGGACCAGCACCTACACGAGTACAGTAAGCCTTCATGATACCATATACATTACCGATGCGGTTAGGACCGATACCCAAACCGATACAAGCACCCGCACAGATTGTATTGGATGAAGTTACGAAAGGATAAGAACCGAAATCTACATCAAGCATAGTACCCTGAGCACCCTCGCAAAGAATATCCTTGCCAGAACGGAGCACCTTATTGATCTCCACCTCGCTGTCAACGATAGAGAACTGCTTCAGGTATTCGATACCTTCCATCCAAGTCTTCTCTACCTCAGTAATATCGAAATCAGTATAACCAAGAGATGCTATCTGCTTGAGGTGCAAAGCCTTATGAGCTTCATACTTCTCCTGGAAGTTCTCAAGGATATCACCCACGCGCAAACCAGTACGGCTTACCTTGTCAGTATAAGTAGGACCAATACCCTTACCAGTTGTACCAACCTTATTTTTACCCTTAGAAGCCTCGATGGCTGCGTCGAGCACACGATGAGTAGGCATGATGAGATGAGCCTTCTTGGAAATATGAAGACGGCTCTTGAGGTCATGACCGCTCTTCTCCAAGTCCTTAGCCTCCTGCATGAAGAGGTCTGGAGCCAGAACGACACCATTACCAATAATGTTCACCTTACCGCCCTGGAAAATACCAGAAGGGATAGAGCGAAGAACGTATTTCTGTCCCTCAAACTCCAATGTATGTCCTGCATTAGGACCACCCTGAAAGCGAGCTACCACATCATACTTAGGGGTCAACACGTCAACCACCTTACCTTTACCTTCATCGCCCCACTGAAGACCCAGCAGGACATCTACTTTACCTGTGTTCATTTTATAAATAGTTATTTTGACTTTTCTACTTTACCATTGTTACGTTTTCTGGTCATCTTGCCCTGACACGTACTGCACACTCCATAGATATAGAGAGCGAAGGCATCACGACGGAATCTTTGCAGCTTGGTCTCGTTGATGGCATCCACTACCAGCGGAGCCTGTATCTCCGTTACCTTACCACAAACCGTACATACCTGATGCACATGGTTTTCATTATTAAAACTTGCTTCATACTTGGTACCATCTACCAAACTATGTCGCACGACCAGCCGGAGTTCGATGAATAGATGCATCGTATTGTAAAGCGTAGCCCTACTTACGGGGAAATGCATCTTTTCCAACTGCGCCCCAAGGTCTTCGAGCGTAAAATGCCCATCTAAGCTATAAACAGCATCAAGGATTGCATAACGTTCTGGAGTCTTGCGATGCTTATTCATCTCCAGATAATTATCCAAAACATCCCTGACTTTTGACTTCACATTATTAGTCATATTACTACCTAAGTTACATAAAACGCACAAAGATAGCCATAATTTATGACATAGAGAAAACTATTCTTTTAAAAAAAACTAAATGAGGAATCTTTCCCTGTCACGAGAGGAAAAAACTGGGAACCCCACATGCAAAACGCATAATTATAACAAAATCCTTACCCCTTAGAATTTCTTTAATTCCTCATAGATTCTTTGCACAGGAAGTCCCATGACATTAAAGTAACTTCCCTTCAAACTCGTGCAACCGATATAACCTATCCATTCCTGAATGCCATAGGCTCCAGCCTTATCGAACGGTTTGTAATGCTCTACATAATAATCTATCTCATTCTTTGACAGTTTCTTGAAAGTAACCTCCGTAATAACAGAAAACTGTCGCTGTTTTTCCTGAGAAGTGATACAGACACCAGTCACCACATGATGGGTTTTCCCGCTCAGCATTTCCAGCATTCTGATCGCATCCGCAGCATCCTTCGGTTTTCCCAAAATGATACCCTTTCCTTCCTGGTCATTCTGTTCTTCACTGCTCGGTGCTATCACTACGGTATCAGCAGTAAGTATCAATAATTCAGGATTTCCATCCGAAGGTTGCTGATGATTGATGGAAGTTTCCTGATGATTGATGGCAGAATCAAGCAGTGGGCGGTATGCCTGGGCTTTTTTCACGGCTATATACTGGGCTGTATCGTATGCAGGTAGAGATTCTGGAAAACTTTCGTCTATACCCTGAATGACCTTCACTTCGAAAGGAATATCGAGACCTGCCAAAAGTTCCTTGCGTCGAGGCGAATTACTTGCCAATATAATTCTAAAATTCTTCATATTCTTGTTCTGTTTCCATATTAATCTACCATCCGAAAGCCTTTGCTCCAGACAACCATTTTCCCTGTGCACGAAGCACCTGTTCCACGACATCTCTACCACAGCCTTCACCACCATTGCAGGAAGATACATAAGTAGAGATTTCCTTGATGTCTGAACATGCGTCGGCAGGACAACAAGGACATCCGCATTCTCTCATCACCTCGTAATCAGGAATATCATCACCAACGTAGATGATTTCCTCGTTCGTCAACTGATATTTCTCCAGAAACTCACGATAGGTCTTGATCTTAACGGCACAACCCATATAAATATCCTCTACGCCCAATCCCGCATAACGAAGACGGATGGCCTCTGATTTTCCACCCGTGAGTATCACTATGCGTAAATCAGATTTCTGCGCCAACTGGATGGCATATCCATCCTTGATATTCACCGTACGCAAAGGCTCACC
>OIYX01000077.1_pt1 | contig 32268 bp, 36 predicted proteins | sample 1588431 | NCBI WGS metagenome assembly OIYX01 (sample SAMN03283241) | human gut metagenome | biome: human-associated habitat; material: feces | host: Homo sapiens | place: Peru | collected 2012
CGTTTCCGACGGTTACCTCTCGTTCGGACAGAACGGCTACGCCTACATCGACCAGACGGGCGGGCGGTTCCTCGGGCGCGCCCACTCGGGTCTGATGCGCGGCGGCTCCACGGGCATCTACCATCTGCGCGGGGGGACGTTCGGCTACATCCCCGGCCAGACGAGGACGTGCAACTTCACGCTCTCGCGCGGCGACGGCATGGGCGTGCTCCACCAGACGGGCGGCGTCCACGATACGCCGGACAAGTCCCTCTACATGGGCATCCAGGACTATTCGGACCCGACGGGCGGCCTCGCCGTCGCGACGCTGGACGGCCCGAATGCGCTCATGAAGGTGGGGTCCGTCGATCTGGGCCGCCGCCTCACGAACTTCACGGCCATCGTCAACCTCATGAACGGCGGCGTGCTGAACACGAAGGCGATTTCGCACACCGTCGCGGCGGAGCGCGTGAACACGCACGGCTACGTGAACTTCAACGGGGGCGTGTTCCGGGCCGCCGGCGCGAACACGGACGTCTTCGGCCCGGACGGACGGCGCCCGGCGCGTGTCACGGTCTTCCGGAAGGGCGCCGTGTTCGACACCGCCGGCTTCGACTGCGGCCTCGGCGCGCCCGGCCTCGCCGCACCGTCCGGAAAGGGCGTGGAGAAGATCGAAATCCCCGATTCCGCGAAGCGGACGGGCTACTACGGCTCGCCGGAGGTCGTCATCACGGGCGATGGAACGGGCGCGACGGCCTTCTGCGAATTCGACGCGGCGACGGGCACGATCGGCCCGATCACGGTGACGTGCCCCGGCTGGGACTACACGACGGCCACGGCCACGATCCGCACGGCCGACCGCACGGACACCGTCGCGCTCGCTGTCACGCTCGCCACGCAGACGGGCGGCGGCCTCGTGAAGCTCGGCGCGAACACGCTCACGCTCAACGGCGTCCACACCTACGCGGGCGAGACGGTCGTCTCGAACGGCACGCTCCGCCTCGCCGCCGCCGCCAGCCTCCCCGCCACGAACACCGTCATGCTGGCGGGCGGCACGCTCGACCTCAACGCCGCTATGGCGCATGAACTCGGCACGATCGGCGGGTTCGGCACGGTGGCGAACGGCGCGCTCGCAGTGAAGGGCCTGCGCTTCCACGCGCGGGACCTGATAGCCCCGCATGCCGCCGCCCTCGACGTGACGGCGACGCTGGCGGTCGCAGACGGCGCGCCGGTGGTGATCGAGGAGCCGGAGCTGCTGCCGGCCACCGGGCGCTCCTACATGCTCGCCACGTCCAGGACGGCGTTCCCGCGCAACCTCGTTCTGGAAGGTCTGGCGACGCCCTGGCAGCTGGTCTGCCTGAACGAGGGGAAGACGCTCAAATTGCTCTGCGCCCGTGGCACGGCCATTCTGCTGCGGTAGGGGCGCCCCCGCCCGTCCTCCCCGTGTGGCGACGATGGCCTCGAACACCTCCAGCACGCACTCGCTCGTCTTCGCGCCGCTCAAGCCTCCCGCAGCGCCCGGTCGCATCCCCCCGCCTGGGAACTCGTGGATGCGATGACCCCGGTCGCATTGCGTTTGGGAAGCGACGCCGAAAAATCGGATAGGGGTGAGGAAGAAATCGCGATTGAGTTTCCGCCCGGATTCCGCTATACTACTTGCCAAATTTTTTCTTCAAGGAAGGAATGGTCGAATGGAAATCATAGGGCAGGGCCTCGTGCTGATGGTCGCGGGCATGGGTATCGTCTACGTCTTCTTGACGGTCTTGATCGCCGTCACGAAGGGTTCGAGTACGTTCGTCGCGCGCTTCGACCACATCCTTCCGCAGGACGCGCCCAAGAAGGCGCCGAAGAAGGCCGTCGCCTCGGATGACGACGCGAACGTCGCCCTCGCCCTCGCCGTTGCGCTGGGGTGAGGGGGAGATTAAGTGATTAAGTAGTTAAGTAGTTAAGTTTTTTAAGTAGTTAAGTGGTTAAGTGGTTAAGTTTTGAGTTCGTAGAATCGATACGTTGACAGTAACTTAACTACTTAACCACTTAAAGCGAAGCGACTTAATCCAAACTTAAAGCGAAGCGACTTAATCGCCTAAAGCGAAACGACTTAACGAAGCGAACGAGAAGGCAAAGAAGAAGTTCTTTTATAGAAAGGCAAACACCATGGCCAAGAAAACAGTCAAGTACATGCTCACCGCGTTCCGCGACGGCTTCCAGTCGGTGGTCGGCGCCCGCGTCCTCTCCAAGGACTTCCTCCCGTGCGTGGAGGAGTGCTACGACGCCGGCGTGCGCTGGTTCGAGGCGGGCGGCGGCGCGCGCTTCCAGAGCTGTTACTTCTACTGCCAGGAAGACGCCTTTGACGTGATGGACAAGTTCCGCAAGGCGGCGCCGGAGGCCGACCTCCAGACGCTGTCGCGCGGCGTGAACGTCGTCGGCCTCGAGAGCCAGTCGAGCGACATGATCAAGCTCCATGCCCAGATGTTCAAGAAGCACGGCATGAGCTCGATCCGCAACTTCGACGCCCTCAACGACGTCAACAACCTCAAGTGGTCGGGCCAGTGCATCCACGACGCGGGCCTCAAGCACGAGGTCGTCGTCACGATGATGGGCCTGCCGCCCGGGATCGACAACCAGGGCACGCACACGCCGGAGTTCTACCGCGACCGCCTGAAGATGATCATGGACGCGGGCATCCCGTTCGACCGCGTGTGCTTCAAGGACGCCTCGGGCACGTCGACGCCCGCGACCGTCTACAACACGATGAAGCTCGCGCGCAAGCTCCTCGGCGACAAGGTGCACATCCAGTTCCACTCGCACGAGACGGCCGGCAACGGCGTCGCGTGCTACCTCGCGGCCCTTCGCGGCGGCGCGGACGGCCTTGACCTCTCGATGGCCCCGATGAGCGGCGGCACCTGCCAGCCGGACATCATCACGATGTGGCACTGCCTCGACGGCGACCCTGACTTCGGCTTCGACTTCGACATCAACAAGATCAAGAAGGCCGAGGACGCCTTCAAGAACGCGATGAAGAAGTACTTCCTCCCGCCGGAGGCGATGAACGTGAACCCGCAGATCGTGTGGAGCCCGATGCCGGGCGGCGCGCTCACGGCGAACACGCAGATGCTCCGCGACAACGGCATGATGGACAAGTACGACGACATGATCGCGGAGATGTACGACTGCGTGCGCCTCGGCGGCTTCGGCACGTCCGTGACGCCGGTCTCGCAGTTCTACGCCCAGCAGGCGATCCAGAACGTCATGTTCGGCAAGTTCAAGAAGTTCGCGCCGGGCTACGCGAAGATGGTCCTGGGCTACTTCGGCAAGACGCCCGTCGCGCCCGATCCGGAGCTCGTGAAGAAGGCTTCCGCGTTCATGGCCTCCAACGAGCTGACGAAGGCCTACTCGACCCCGACGACGAAGACGGTGCTGGAGCTCAACGACGCCGACCCGAAGAAGGGCGGCGCGGTCGCGAAGAAGGCGCTCGAGGACGCGGGGCTGCCCGTGACGGACGAGAACATCTTCATCGCGGCGTCCTGCAAGGAGAAGGGCATCCTCTTCCTCAAGGACCCGTCCAAGGCCCCGATGGGCTGCCGCTTCGCGGAGGACGCGCCCAAGGCGTCCGGCAAGGGCGGCGCGGTCACGGTGACGATCGGCGGCAAGGCCTACGGCGTCGAGATCAAGGGCGACGGCAAGGCAGTCGTGAACGGCAAGCCGGTCGACTTCAAGGCCGAGGACGGCCTCAAGGCGGCGTCGGCCGCGGCGGCGGCCCCGGCGGGCGGCCAGGAGGTCAAGGCCCCCGTGCCGGGCACGGTGCTCCGCGTCTCGGCGACGAACGGCGCCAAGGTCGCGAAGGGCGACGAGCTCCTCGTCATGGACGTCATGAAGATGGAGACGCCGGTCACGGCGCCGTGCGACGGCACGGTCACGGTCATGGTCGCCGCGACGGACAAGGTCGCGACGGGCGACGTGCTGGCGGTCATTGGGTAAGGGTAAGGAAATAATCGAATGGTCGAATTCCGAATGATCGAATTGAAGAGAGCTTGAAGCCTTCAGCTTTCAATCATTTCCCATTCGACCATCCCATTCGATCATTCGACCATTCGATTATCCGACCATTTCCCATTCGGCCATTTTCCATTCGATTATTCGACCATTCGATTATTCGATTATTTCTCACCGATCATTTCTCATCTAAAGGTTCACTTATGAAAAAGTTTCTGATGGCTCTCCTGGTCGCGGCGGGCGCGTGCGCGTCCTTCGCCGGCGACGGCGGCGAGAAGCCGGCGTGGATGGGCACGCTCGGCAAGGTGACGGACATGTGGGCCGACACGGGCCTCTGCTCGTTCGGCAAGCAGGAGGCACCCGCCTACATCACGGGCAACTTCGCCGAGGCCGACCGGCCCGCGAAGAAGCCGCTGGCGGCGAACCGCAACGGCTACTACGACAAGGACATGAAGTGGCACGGCGGCTACTTCGACGACGGCGGCCGCTTCGTCGAGGGGCATGAGGTCCACGTGCTGGGCGGGATGCGCTACGGCATCGGCCAGCTCATCATGATCCCGATCTGCCTCGTCCTCCTGTACCTGGCGATCGTGAAGGGCTTCGAGCCGCTCCTGCTGCTGCCGATCGGCTTCGGCGGACTGCTCGCGAACTGCCCGCTCGCGGGCGTGACCGCGCCGGCGATGCTGCACGACGGCGTGATCACCTTCCTTGAGTCGGGCATCCCCGTCATGCAGGGCGGCATCGTCGAGCCGGGCGGCTTCCTCTACTACTTCTTCCGCTTCGGCATCGACACGGGCGTGTTCCCGATCATGATCTTCATGGGCGTCGGCGCGATGACCGACTTCGGCCCGCTGATCGCGAACCCGAAGGCGGCGCTCCTCGGCGGCGCGGCGCAGTTCGGCATCTTCTTCGCGCTCTTCGGCGCGCTCGGGATCGCCGCGATCTTCGGTCAGGACTTCTTCGGCTGCGACCCGCTCAAGGCGGCCGCGTCAATCGGCATCATCGGCGGCGCGGACGGCCCGACGGCGATCTGGCTCACCTCGCGACTCGCCCCGGACCTCCTCGGCGCGATCGCCGTCGCCGCGTACTCGTACATGGCGCTCGTCCCGATCATCCAGCCGCCGATCATGAACGCGCTGACGACGAAGGCCGAGCGGCTCATCAAGATGCCGCAGCTCCGTCCCGTCAAGAAGATTGAGAAGATCTGCTTCCCGCTGATCGTGCTGCTCCTCTGCGCGCTCCTTCTGCCGTCGGCCGTGCCGCTCATCGGCGCGCTGATGCTCGGCAACCTCGCGAAGGAAGTCGGCCCCTCGGTCTCGCGCATCGCGGACACGATGTCGAACGCGCTCTGCAACATCGTCACGATCATGCTCGGCCTCTCGGTCGGCTCGAAGCTCGCGTGCGAGAAGTTCCTGTCCGGCACGACCCTCGCGATTCTCGCGCTCGGCCTCGTCGCGTTCTGCGTCGGCACGGCGGGCGGCGTCCTGATGGCGAAGCTGATGAACGTCTTCTCGAAGGAGAAGATCAACCCGCTCATCGGCTCGGCCGGCGTCTCGGCCGTCCCGATGGCCGCGCGCGTCTCGAACAAGGTCTCGCTCGGCAACGACCCGACGAACTTCATCCTCATGCAGGCGATGGGCCCGAACGTCTCGGGCGTCATCGGCTCGGCCGTCGTCGCGGGCGTCCTCTACACGCTCTGCCGCTGACGCGGCGGGGCGTCGAGTTGCCTGTCGGGCTGAAAAATGATACAATACCGAAAATTATAGTCAAACAAGGCAGTTGCGCATGGCGAAAGAAGAAGATCAGGCGATTGAGGTCACGGGAACCGTCACGAAGGTTCTCCCGGCGACGATGTACAAGGTTCAGCTCGAAAACGGGCACGAGGTTCTCGCGCACATTTCGGGCAAGATGCGAAAGTTCTTCATCAAGATCGCGATCGGCGACAAGGTCACGGTCGAGATCTCGCCGTATGACCTCGGCAAGGGCCGCATCACCTACCGCCACAAGGTCTGATCGGGGCGTTCCAAACATCCAAACCCCCAAACATCCAAACTTCTCAACCCCCAAACTTCCAAACATCCAAACTTAACTTAAGGAGAGACACACATGTCAGGTCACAGCCACTGGGCGACAATCAAGCGCGCGAAAGGCGCGGCGGACGCGAAGAAGGGCAAGATCTTCTCGAAACTCGGCAAGGAAATCACGATCGTCGTGAAGGCGAAGGGCGGCAACCCCGACAACAACCCGACGCTCCGCACGCTCATCGCGAAGGCGAAGGCGGCGCAGATGCCGAACGACAACATCGACCGCGCGATCAAGAAGGGCACGGGCGAGCTCGAGTCGGCCGAAATGGTCGATGCCCAGTACGAGGGCATCAAGAACGGCACGGCCGTCGTCGTGCGCGTCCTCACCGACAACAAGAACCGCGCGGCGGCCGAGGTCTCGAACGTCTTCAAGAAGAACGGCATCGAGCTCGCGAAGCCGGGCAGCGCGTCGCGCCTGTTCGACAAGCTGGGACAGATCATGATTCCGGCGGCGGACGGCCTGACGGAAGACAAGGTCATGGAAGTCGCGCTTGAGGCGGGCGCCGAGGACGTGGTCGCCGAGGACGGCGGCTTCACGGTCAAGACGCAGCCGAACGACTTCATCGCGGTCAGCGACGCCATCAAGGCGGCGGGCATCGCGATCGACGAGGAGAACTCGAACGTCGGCCTCGTGCCGAACATGACGAATCCCGTCTCCGACGTCGCGGTCGCCAAGGCGATCAACAAGTTCGTCGAGATGCTCGAAGACCTCGAGGACACGCAGGACGTCTATCACAACATGGAGACGACCGATGAGGTCGATGCGGCGCTCGAAGCCGAGGGCTGAACGATCGGTGCGGATTGATCTGCGCCTCGCCTCTGACCGCTTAGCGTCGAGAGGCGGGGCGCGTTCCGTTTTTGGGGGCTCGCCGGGAATCGCGGCAGTCGCGCCCACGGGATGGTGAACTGAGGAGAACAGGAGAGGAGCGTTCAAATGAAGACGAGTCGGGTTATCTGTTTCTGTCTGGCGGTCGCCTGCGGGTGCGGGACGGTTGGGGCGGACGCAAGCCCCGTTGAGCCGGCGCGGCTGGACTTCGGGCCGTTCGAGCTGGCGAACCCCGCGCGCGAGGCGCGCGTGATGATCGGGCCGGACGAGACGCCGGAGGTGCGCGCGGCGATCGCGCAGCTCGTCGAGGACGTCGCGAAGCGCACGGGCGTGCGGCTGAAGCGCTCGACCTACTCCTCGCCGATGGGCGGCGACGTCTTCGTCTCCACTCAGCCCTGGGCCGCGAAGGCCGCCTGGTTCGTGCGCCTCAAGAACAACGTCGTCGCGGTTCACGGCAGCGACGCGGCGGGGACGCTCAAGGCCGTGCGCGCATTTGCGGACTTCGTGCAGGGCCTTGCGACGCCGACGCTCGCGTTCGACGGCGTCGACCTGAAGGAAGGCCCGCAGCCGGGCGACGTCTTCGAGGCCGAGCGCGCGCGCGTCGAGGCACTGCGGCGCGGCAACCGCGACTGGGAGAACGAGTGCGTGACCGAGATCAACCGCCGCCCCGCGCGCGCGGACGGCTATCCGCTCGCCCGCGTCGCGGACGCGCTGACCGAGGAGCTGCCGCAGACGCCCTACGCGAAGTCGCTGAACGGACGCTGGAAATTCGCGTGGAACGGCTCGCCGAAGCAGCGACCCGCCGACTTCTGGCGCGCCGACTATGACGACGCCGACTGGCTGGAGATCGATGTGCCCTCCTGCGTGGAGATGAAGGGCTTCGGTTCGCCGGGCTACGTGAACATCCTCTACCCGCACGTCAACAATCCGCCGTTCATCGGCGACGCCTACAATCCCGTCTCCAGCTACCGCACGCGCTTCACGGTTCCGCCGGAATGGGCGGGACGCCGGATCATCCTGCGCTTCGACGGCGTCTACTCCGCCTACTACGTGTGGGTGAACGGCGAGAAGGTCGGCTACGCCGAAGACAGCTGCCTTCCCTCGGAGTTCGACATCACCCCCTACCTCAACTCCCCCAACACGCCAAACCCCCAAACCTCCAAACATCCAAACGCCCAAACCTCCAACACCCTCTGCGTCGAAGTCTATCGCTGGTCGGACGGCAGCTATCTCGAAGACCAGGACTTCTTCCGCTTCTCCGGCATCTACCGGGGCGTCACGCTCTGGGCCGAGCCGATGGACGGCATTCGGGACTACGCCGTGCGGACGCATCTCGACGGACGCATCGAGGTGGACTGCCCCGGCGCGAGCTGGACGCTCTATGACGCCGCCTTCCGTCCCGTCGAGACGCCCGTTCGCGACGTGCGCCTCTGGAGCGCGGAAGATCCGTATCTCTATACGCTCGTCCTGACGAAGGGCGATGACATCCGCTCCTGCAAGGTCGGCTTCCGCGAAGTGCGACTCGCCCCGAACGGCGAGCTCCTCTTCAACGGCAAGCCGCTCAAGTTCAAGGGCGTGAACCGCCACGACGCCTCGCCCGTCAATGGACGCGCCGTGACGCGCGCGGAGATGCGGACGGACGTCCTTCTCATGAAGAAGGGCAACTTCGACACGGTGCGCACGGCGCACTATCCGAACGATCCGTACTTCTACTACCTCTGCGACCGCTATGGCCTCTACGTGCAGTGCGAGGCCAACGTCGAGTCGCACGGCACCTACTACGGCTGGAAGTCGCTGGCCTATCCGCCGTCCTGGGCGAAGGCCACCGTCGAACGCTGCGCGCGCATGGTGGCCTTCTACCGCAACCATCCGTCGATCTACCTCTGGTCGCTCGGCAACGAGGCGGGGACGGGGCACAACTTCGAGATTGCGCACCGCGAGATGCTCAAGCTCGACGACACGCGCCTCTACATGAACCGCAACGACAACGAGAACTTCAAGATCCACGGACACGGCTACCTGACGCTGGAGGAGCTCGCGCGCCTGGCGAAGTGGGCGCCGTTCCACCAGAGCGAATATGCGCACGGCATGGGCAACGCCATGGGGAATTTCCGCGAGTACTGGGACGTCTACCGCGCGCACGCGGCGCTGTCCGGCGGCTGCGTCTGGGACTGGTACGACCAGACGGTTCGGATCGACACGGACCGGATCGGGCCGGACGGCGCGCGCATCTCCTACTGGGGCTATGGCGGCGACTGGGACGAGCGACCGAACGACGCGAACTTCTGCGTGAACGGCGTCATCGGCCCGAAGCGGGAATGGTCGCCGAAGCTGACGGAGGTCGCGCACGTGCAGCAGGATCTTGAGGTCGTCTGCGCCGACGCGGCGAGCGGGCGCGCGCAGCTCGTCAACCGCGCGGCGTTCACGTTCGCCGACGCCTACGACGGCACATGGGCGCTCTTCGAGGACGGCGTGCGGGTGGACGGCGGGCCGCTCGCGGTGCCGCACCTCGCGCCGCAGCGCGCGTGCGAACTCGCCTTGCCGAAGCCGTCCGTCGCGTTCCGCCCCGGCGCGGAGCGCTTCTACCGCGTCGCGTTCGCGCTGAAGGACGACCGGCCGTGGGCGCCGCGCGGCTGGGAGGTCGCGCACAGCCAGCTGCGCTACGGGAAGCCGCCGGCGCCCGTCGCGCGCGCCGCCGTTCCGGGCGCGGTCTGCGAATGGGATGAGACGGCGGACGAGATTCGCGTGCGCGGCGGCGGGACGGAAAGCGTGTTCGCGAAGCGGACGGGCACGCTCGCGCGGCTTGCCCTGAACGGCAAGACGATTCTCGCGGACGAGCAGGGCATCTGTCGCGGGCCGCGCCTCACTTGCCAGCGGGCGTTCACGGACAACGATGCGCAGCTGCGCAAGGCGTTCTACGCCTCGGGCCTGACGCAGCTGCGCTACCATCCGCGCCCCGTGAAGGTCGAGCGGACGGCGGACGGGGCGGTGGTCGTCCGCGCCGTCGTCGAGGTGACGGGCTCGAAGAGCGCGGCGTTTACGCATGAGCAGACCTGGACGTTCCGTGGGGACGGATCGGTCGAACTCGCGAGCGTGACGACGCCGCGCGGCGACATGCCGCAGCTGCCGCGCCTCGGCCTCTCGATGATTCTCGATTCCGCGCTGGAGAACGTCCGCTACTACGGACGCGGCCCGTGGGAGAACTACGTCGATCGCTGCACGGGGTCGGACATTGCGTGCTGGGAGACGACCGTGACGGATCTCTACGTCGAGTATGCGCGCCCGCAGGACAACGGCTATCGAAGCGACGTGCGCTGGGCGGCGTTTCTGGACGACGCGGGCGACGGCGTGCTGGTCAAGGGGTCTGTCCCCCTCTTCGTGCAGGCCCTGCACTATTCGATGAGCGAGCTGGAGCTTCAGCGCCACCGGGGCGCGGGCTCGTGGAGCGATGCCTCGAAGGAGCGGTTCTACGCGCCGATGTTCCCCCGGAAGGAGGTCATGCTCAATCTGGACGTCCGCCAGCGGGGCCTCGGCAACGGCAGCTGCGGGCCGGGCCCGCTTGCGGGCTACACGTTCCCGAACCAGCGCGAGAGCTGGTCGGTGACGTTCGTGCCGGTGAAGGGCGCGACGCGCGAGACGCTGCGCCGCGCGGCGGCGACCGTTCCGCAGACGATCCCGGACAGCCCGGCGCCGCGCTCGATCCGTGCCTCCGGCATGGGCTTCGACGGCGGCTGATCGGGCTGGACGAAGCCGATTCTTGGGGACGCTTGACGGCGTTCCCCGCCCGTTGTAAGTACAACGGACGGGCGGCGTTTCCTTTTGCTACAATGCGCGGCGTCAAGGGAGCGGTGCGTCCGCGCCACGGTGGCCGGGCGTCGAAGCCGCTCCCCGAAACACCAGCAAAGGGGAGGAGTCGTCATGAAGTTCTACAAGTGCGACGTGTGCGGCAAGATTGTCGCCATGGTAAAGGAAACGCCCGTCGAGACGGTCTGCTGCGGCCAGCCGATGCGCGAGCTCGTGCCCGGCCAGACGGACGGCGCGATGGAGAAACACGTCCCCGTCTACAAAGTCGAGGGCGACACGGTCACGGTGACGGTCGGCGCGCTGGAGCATCCGATGACGGAGGCCCATCACATCGAATGGATCGCCCTCGAGACCGCGCACGGCAACCAGCGCCAGGAGCTGAAGCCGGGGGACAGGCCCCAGGCGACGTTCGCGCTCGTGCCGTCCGACATGGTGAAGAGCGTCTACGAATACTGCAACCTCCACGGCCTGTGGCGGTGCGATGGAAAGGAGGCCTGACCATGAACGACATCCACACGCAAAAGAACGCGATGTTCTGCCGGCAGTGCCAGGAGACGTTCGGCAACACGGGCTGCACGCGCGTCGGCGTCTGCGGGAAGCGCCCCGAGACGGCGGCGCTCATGGACGTCCTGGTCGCCGGGCTGGAGGAGCTGGCGGCGGCGAAGGAGCCGACGCGCGCGCGCGGGCGCTTCGTCACGGAGGCCCTGTTCCTGACGCTCACGAACGCGAACTTCGACGACGCGCGCCTGCGGGAGGCGGTCGCGGCGTGCGAGCGTGACCTCGGCCATCCGATCGGCCGCACGGTGCCGCGCGCCTTCTCGGACGTCGATGCCGACGTGCGCAGCCTCAAGGAGGTCACGCTCTTCGGGCTGAAGGGCGTCGCGGCCTACGCGCATCACGCGGCCGTGCTCGGCAAGGAGGACGACGCGATCTACGCCTTCGTCTTCCGTGCGCTCAAGGCAATGGGCGAGGGCCTGTCGGCCGACGCGCTCACGCGGCTCGTCCTCGCCTGCGGCGAGACGGCCGTCCGGGCGATGACGCTCCTTGACGCGGCGAACACGGAGGCCTACGGCACGCCGGCGGCCACGCCCGTGAGCCTCGGCGTCGGGACGCGGCCCGGCATCCTCGTCTCGGGGCATGACCTGCGCGACCTCGCGGAACTCCTCGAGCAGACGAAGGACAGCGGGCTCGACGTGTACACGCACGGCGAGATGCTGCCGGCCCACGGCTATCCGGCGTTTCGGAAGTACGCCCACCTGAAGGGCAACTACGGCGACGCCTGGCATCGTCAGCAGAAGGACTTCGCGTCGTTCAACGGCGCGATCCTCATGACGACGAACTGCATCGTGCCGGTGCTGGACGCCTACCGCGACCGCATCTTCACGACGGGCGTCGCCGGGTATCCGGGCGTGCCGCATGTCGCCGACCGCGTGGACGGGAAGCCGAAGGACTTCTCGTCCGTCATCGCGCGGGCGAAGCGGTGCGCGCCGCCGCAGCCGCTGGGCGTGGGCGAGGTGACGACGGGCTTCGCGCACGGCCAGGTGCTGGCACTCAAGGACAAGGTGATTGCGGCCGTGAAGGCCGGGAAGATCCGCAAGTTCGTCGTGATGGCCGGCTGCGACGGCCGCCACCTCACGCGCGACTACTACGCGCGCGTGGCGGAGGTGCTGCCGTCCGACGCCGTGATCCTGACGGCGGGCTGCGCGAAGTACCGGTACATCCGGCGCGTGACGGGGACGATCGACGGCATTCCGCGCGTCCTGGACGCGGGGCAGTGCAACGACTCCTACTCGCTTGCGGTCGTCGCCCTCGCGCTCAAGGACGCCTTCGGGCTGGACGACGTCAACAAGCTGCCGCTCGCGTTCGACATCGCCTGGTACGAGCAGAAGGCGGTCGCGGTTCTGCTGGCGCTTCTTGCGCTCGGCTTCCGCAACATCCGGCTCGGGCCGACGCATCCGGCGTTCCTCTCGCCGGGCGTGGCGCAGACGCTCGTCGCGCGTTTCGGGCTTGCGGGCATCGGCACGCCCGAGGACGACGTGCGCGCGATCATGGGCTGACGCGCGTTCAGCCCGGCTTCGACGGCGGGGGAACGTCACGGGATTTGGTATAATACGCGGCCATGAAGACAAAGCCGCTCTTTCTCGTGATGTCCGCGCCGTCGGGGTGCGGCAAGTCGACGCTGATCGACATGCTCCTGCAGGAATATCCCGATTTCGTCTATTCGATTTCCTGCACGACGCGTGCGCCGCGCGGCGAGGAGGAGGACGGGCTCGACTACCATTTCAAGACGAAGGAGCGCTTCGAGGAGCTGATCCGCGAAGATGCCTTCATCGAATACGCGAAAGTCCATGACCACTACTACGGCACGCTGAAGGCGCCGATTGAGGAGGTTCTCGCCGAGGGGAACTCGATGATCCTCGACATTGACGTGCAGGGCGCGGCGAAGGTGCGCGACTACGTGCGGCGGCTGCCGAACACCGACCCGCTCAAGATCGGCTATGTGGACGTCTTCGTCAATCCGCCGTCGCTGGAGGAGCTGCGCGCCCGCCTGGAGGGGCGCGGCACGGATGCGCCGGACGTCATCGAGAAGCGGCTGGCGAACGCCGAGGGCGAGATGGCGCGAGCGGGCGAGTACATGTTCCAGGTCACGAACGACGACCTCGGCCATTGCTACAAGCGCCTCTGCGACCTCATCGACGCCTTGAGCGGACGTATGTGAGAGAGAGGTTTGGGTGTTTGTCGGTTTGGAAGTTTGGGTGCTTGGAGGCTGAGACATTGAGGAGTTTGGAAGTCTGGAGGTTGAGATGAAGAAGCGACTGAAATATGCGATGGTGGGTGGGGCGAAGACCTCGTTCATCGGGCCGATTCACCGCATGGCGATTCGGATGGATGACTTGGCCGACCTCGTGGCGGGGAACTTCTCGCGCGACGCGCGGACGAACGCGGCGAACGGCGCGGCGTTCCGGCTTGACCCGGCGCGCGTTTACCCCGACTGGCAGCGGCTCATCGCCGCCGAAAAGGGGCGGATCGACTTCCTCGTCATCTGCACGACAAACGAGACGCACTACGCGATCGCGAAGGCGGCGCTTGAGGCGGCGGTGCAGGAAGCGGTCGGCCGCCATTGCCCGCGGCGCTTGAGGCGGGGCTCGACGTCTTCTGCGAAAAGCCGCTGTCGCTCACCGTCCGGGAGGCCGAGACGCTGGGGCGGCTCGCCGCGCGCAAGGGGCTCGTCCTCGGCATCCCGTTCACCTACACGGGCTATCCGATGATCAAGCTCGCTCGTGACCTCGTGAAGAAGGGCGAGATCGGGCCGATCGACAAGATCCACCTCGAATACGTGCAAGGCTCGTTCCGCAAGCCCGACCGCCGCAACGGCTGGAAGATGGATCCGAAGATCGCGGGTCCGAGCTGTGTCGTCGCCGACATCGGCGTGCATGCGTTCACGATGCTCGAATACGTGTCGGGGCTGCGCGTCGAGTCGCTCCTGGCCGACCTCTCGTCCTATGCGAACGGGGCGGGGCTGGACGATGACGCGTCGATCCTGCTGCGGCTCGAAGGCGGCGCGAAGGCCGCGCTCGTCACGTCGAAGGTCGCCACGGGCGAGGAGAACGGCGTCCGTCTGCGCGTCTATGGCGCGAAGGGGTCGATCCATTGGGATCAGGAGGCGCCGAACTACCTGACCGTCAAGTATCCGATGAAGCCGGATCAGACCTTCCGGCGGAAGGCGCCCTATGTCGAGGGCCTGTCCCCGGCGTCCGTCCGCGCGTCGCGTTTCCCGGCGGGTCATCACGAGGGCTTCGTCGAGGCGCTGGGGAACATCTACGACGAGTTCGTCGCGTCCGTCCTCTCGCGCAAGGCGCGGGACTTCCCCGGCGCGGAGGCAGGCGTGCGCTCCATGCGGTTCGTCGCGGCGGCGCTGAAGTCGTCCAAGGTGGGGGCGCGGTGGACGCGGCTCTGAAATTATGGTAAACTATGCAGATATTTTCGAAATAGAGGAGATTGTAGTCAAATGAAGACTAGCAGCAAGGCGCAGGACAAGTGCCAGGTTAAGCTTTCCGTCACGCTCGACGCCGACGAGATGAAGGCCATCGTCAAGGACGTCGAGAAGGTGTTCGTCCGCGAGGCGCAGATTCCGGGCTTCCGCAAGGGCAAGGTGCCGCTGGAGCTGATCCGCAAGGAGTTCGCGTCCGGCCTGAAGCAGGAGATCGAGCGCGCGATGTTCCAGAAGAACTACGCCGAGGCCGTGAAGGCCGAGAAGCTCGACGAGGTCGCGCTTGCCGACGTGCAGGGCATCACGTACAATGCGGACGGCGGCTCGTTCGACGCGATCGTCGAGGTGAAGCCGACGTTCAAGCTTCCGACCTACAAGGGCCTGAAGGTCGAGTTCAAGGACGCGAAGATCGAGGACGCCGCCGTGAAGGACCAGATGGCGCGTCTGCGCGCCGCGTACGCGACGTTCGAGGACGCGAAGGAAGGCGAGTCCGTCGCCGAGGGCGACTATGTCCAGATCGACTACGAGGGCATGGTCGGCAAGAAGAAGATCCTGGAAATCAACCCCGAGGCGAAGATCGTCGGCGAGGGCAAGGGCTTCTGGGTGCAGGTCGAGGAAGGCCGCTTCCTGCCGGAGATCCTGGACGCGGTCAAGGGCATGAAGGTCGGCGAGACGAAGGCGGACGTCAAGGCGAAGTTCGACAAGGAGGCGGCGCCGGACGGCCTCAAGGGCGAGAAGGCCGTCTACACGGTCACGCTCAAGGGCTTCCGCCGCCGCGTTCTCCCCGACGACAAGGCGTTCGCCGAGAAGGCGAAGGCCGCGAGCGTCGAGAAGCTGGAGGCGACGATCCGCGAGTCGATGGAGAAGCGCGCCGTCGAGCAGGAGTCCGCGCGCCGCGAGAACGAGGCGATCGACCTCCTCATGAAGAAGGTCGACTTCGACGTGCCCGGCTCGCAGGTCCGCCGCGCGATGGACGGCTATCTGCAGGAGCTGGCGCAGCGCGCCCAGTATTCGGGGCTTGACGCGAGCTACTTCGAGAAGAACCGCGACCAGATCATCAAGGACGCCGAGGCGACGGCGACGAAGCAGGTTCGCCTCTGGTACGTGATTGACGCCATCGCCAAGGAAGAGAAGATCGAGGCGAAGGACGAGGAGAAGGGCAAGAAGGTCATCGAGTTCATCCTCGCGAACGCGAAGAAGTAAGGCGCGATGAAAGATTACATGATCCCTTATGTCGTCGAGCAGACGGGCAAGGGCGAGCGGACGTATGACATCTACTCGCGCCTCCTGCTTGATCGCATCGTCTTCCTCGCGGGCGAGGTGCATGACGAGATGGCGAACGCCATCTGCGCGCAGCTCCTCTTCCTGCAGTCGCAGGACGCGAAGAAGGAGATTTCCGTCTACGTGAACTCGCCGGGCGGCAGCGTCACGGCGGGGCTCGCGATCTACGACACGATGCAGTTCGTGACGTGCCCGATCGCGACGTATTGCATCGGCCAGGCCGCGTCCATGGGCGCGGTGCTGCTTGCGGCCGGCACAAAGGGGCGGCGCTTCGCTCTCCCGAACGCCCGCATCATGGTTCACCAGCCGTCCGGCGGCGCCGAGGGCAAGGCGACGGACATCGAGATCACGGCGAAGGAGATCCTGCGCCTGAAGGACGTCCTGAACGGCATCCTCGCGAAGCATTCGGGCAAGAAGTTCGAGGACGTCGTCCGCGACACGGAGCGCGACTACTTCATGGGCGCCGACGAGGCGAAGGCGTGGGGCCTCATCGACGAGGTCCTGAAGAAGTAAGCCAACTGGTTCGACCGTGAAGAAGAAAGAAGAAGAGCCGATCGTCTGCTCGTTCTGCGGGCGCTCGTCGAAGGAAGTCGCGATCATCCCCGGCGTCGATGGCAACATCTGCGTCGATTGCGTCCGGCACGCGAACGACCTCATCTCGCGCCATGCGGCGTCCGCGAAGGACGTCCCGCCCCTGCCGCCCACGCCGACGCCGAAGGAGATCAAGGCGTTCCTCGACCAGTACGTGATTGGTCACGACGAGGTGAAGAAAGTCCTCTCCGTCGCCGTCCACAACCACTACCGCCGCCTGGAAGCGGCGGAAGGCGCAAATGGCAAGAAGGCGGACAAGTCGGGCGATGCGTTCGCCGACGTCGAGATCGAGAAGTCGAACATCCTCCTCATCGGGCCGACGGGCTGCGGCAAGACGCTCCTCGCGAAGACGCTCGCGAAGATGCTGGGCGTGCCGTTCGCAATCGGCGACGCGACCGTCCTCACGCAGGCGGGCTACGTCGGCGAAGACGTCGAGAACCTCGTGCGCTACCTTCTGCAGAACGCCGACGGCAACGTCGAGCTCGCGAAGCGCGGCATCATCTACGTGGACGAGATCGACAAGATCGCGTCGAAGACGGACAACGTCTCAATCACGCGCGACGTGGGCGGCGAGGGCGTGCAGCAGACGCTCCTCAAGCTGATCGAGGGGTCGATCTGCCGCATCCCGCCGAAGGGCGGGCGCAAGCATCCCGACCAGGAGTACATCGAGGTCGACACGACGAACATCCTCTTCATCTGCGGCGGCGCGTTCGTCGGGCTCGACAAGATCGTCGCCGCGCGCAAGGACGCGCACGCGATTGGCTTTGGCGCCGCCCCGACTTCTTCGGACGCCCAGGCCTCCCAAACGACCAAACCCGATTCCGAGATCAATCCGCAGGACGTGCGGCCGGAGGATCTCGTCAAGTTCGGCCTCATCCCCGAGTTCACGGGGCGTCTTCCCGTCATCACGACGATGAAGGACCTTTCCGAGGACGATCTCGTGCGGATTCTGACGGAGCCGAAGAACTCGCTCGTCAAGCAGTACCAGAAGCTGCTGGCGATGGACGGCGTCGATCTTTCCTTCGAGCCGGATGCGCTCAAGGCCCTCGCGAAGACGGCGTTGGCGCGCAAGACGGGCGCGCGCGGCCTCCGGGCCGAGATGGAGAAGCTCATGACCGACGTCATGTACGAGGCGCCGGGCAACGCGCAGATGAAGCAGGTCGTCGTCACGACGAAGATGATCGAGGAAAGGTTGGGAAAATAATCGAATAATCCCTCCTCTCTCATTCGCTTATTCGACCATTCGATTATTTCCCCCATGACTCTCACTCTTCTGAAAGCGAAGCTTCACCGCATCCGGATCACGGAGGCGTGTCTCGACTACGAGGGTTCGCTCACGCTCGATCCGGACGACATGGAGGCCGTCGGCATCCGCCCCTACGAGAAGATTCTCTGTGCGGACGTCGAGAACGGCAACCGCTTCGAGACGTATGCCATCGCCGGCGCGCGCGGCAGCCATGTCTGCTGCCTCAACGGCGCGGCGGCGCATCAGGGCCAGGTCGGCGACCGCCTCATCGTCATGTGCTTTGCGCAGATGACGGAGGCCGAAGCGGCCGGCTGGTCTCCGAAAGTGAAGCACTTTTCCTGACGGCGGTCGGTGCCGCGCGTACCCTTGTCCCGGGTTTTGACCGGGCAAGGGTAGACAGACTCATCGTTCATCGCTGTGGCGCGTCCCTCCTCTGCGCCTCCACCGTCCCTGTCGGGGCACTCCCAGCGTGTTCCACCAGAAAAGCTCCCTGCGCATCCGACGGCGGCTGAGAACGAATCTGAGTCAATGATCGAGGCGTGTCGGCGCGGCGGTTCGTTGTTATTCCAACGGACTTGCGCATGCGAAAAGCGTATTCTGTGCGGCGTCGGGAAAATGTCTTCTCGGTTTCAAGGAAGGGAATATGCCATGAGTCAGACACGGAAGGTGACAGTCGTCGGCGCGGGAAATGTCGGGGCGAGCTTCGCCTACGCGCTCATGCAGTCGGGGGACGCCGAGGAGATCGTCCTGACGGACGCCTCGGAGAGGTTTGCGCGGGGGCAGGCCCTCGACCTCGCGCAGGGCGCGGCATTCGTCCCGGAGGTGAACGTCCGCGTCGGCACGGACGCCGACTTCGCCGATTCCGACCTCATCGTCGTCACGGCCGGCGCCAAGCAGGCGCCCGGCGAGACGCGAATTGACCTCCTGCGGCGGAACGCCGCCCTTGTCGCGGACTTGACTCGTCGAATCGCGGCGTCCCGCTCAAGGGGTGTCCTGATGCTCGTCTCCAATCCGGTGGACATCCTGACGAAGATTGCCGCCGACGTCTCCGGCTGGCCGCGCACACGGGTCATCGGTTCGGGCACCGTGCTCGACACGGCCCGCTTCCGTCACGCGCTTGCCGCCTGCGCGGGCATCGACGCGCGGAACGTCCACGGCTACATCCTCGGCGAGCACGGTGACAGCGAGTTCGCCGCCTGGTCCCTGACGACGATCGCCGGGCAGCCCCCGCTCGCGTTCTGCTCGTCCTGCCCGAACTGTGCCGGACACGTCGCGCCCGCCGAAATCCGGGCCTCCATTCTCCGGCGCGTCCGCGATTCGGCCTACGAGATCATCGCGGACAAGGGCTCGACCTACTATGCGATCGGGCTGGCCATGTGCCGCATCGCCCGGGCCATTCTGCGCGACGAGCGCGCCGTGCTGCCCGTCTCAGTCTCGCTGAACGGCGAATACGGGATTTCGGACGTCGCGCTCTCCGTGCCCTGCGTCATCGGTCGCGGCGGCGTCCGCCGCATCCTTGACGCGCGCCTTTCCGAGGACGAGCAACGGGCGCTTGTTGCCTCCGGGGAACGCCTCCGCGCGGCGCGAGGCGAGATTGGGCTGGGCTGAACGCGCGGATCCTCCCCTGATGGTGCGCATGGCACTTGCTGCAGTTGCTGAGGCCCCCGATGGCGTTGACGCGGTTCTGCCGCCCGCCCGAAGGTGACATTCAGCGGATGAAATTCGTCATCTGCCACGGCTCGCGCGGGGGCGCGCCCGTCGCAAGGCCTTTCGCCATCCACGCAAGGTTGTGCCCCAGGAGGCGCATCGTCTGGAGGCCCTCCGCGTCCTGGGCGACTTCACCTGGCGCGCGGCCGTAGGCGATGTTCCAGTACTGTGATCCCGCGATGGGCATGCCAAGGATGCCATAGAAGAGGTTTAGCGTCTGGAATGCCGTGCTTGCGCCGCCCCGGCGGCAGACCGCGACGGACGCGGCGGGCTTGCCCCGAAGACGCCCCCCTGACGCGAACAGGACGCGCTGCATGACCGCGAGCAGGGCCCCGTTCGGCTGGGCGTAGTAGACGGGCGTGCCAAGGACGAGCGCATCCGCCGCGATTGCCTTTTCGAGGATGGCGTTCGCGACGTCGTCCTCGAAGGCGCAGCGGCCGAGTTCTCGGCATCGTCCGCAGGCGACGCAGCCGCGCACGGGCTTCACGCCGATCGGCACGATTTTCGCTTCGACGCCATCCGCCGTAAGGGCGGCGGCGACTTCCTCCAATGCCCGCGCCGTGTTGCCGTTTGCGTGTGGGCTTCCATTGACCAGCAGTGCCTTCATCTTTTGGGTGTGCTCCTTTCCCCTCGTCCTTTGACTTTGCGCAGTATAGCACACCTCTGCGGTGCCGTCAATTATGCGCCAGCCTCCCGGACGTCACTTGCCGGGATATTCCAGGCCTTGGTGTGCCGCAATGTGGGGGTAGTCCTCGGCGGTGATAGATGGGCGGACAGGTTTGGGGACAGACCCCGGCGGGCAGTCCACGAATCTTCACGAATCACTCGAATTTTGTTCAGATTCGTGAAATTCGTGTTAATTCGTGGACAACAAGGCGTTGGCGGGCTCAATCGGCAAGGGGCGCAAGGAGCAGTTGCGCGGCGGGCGGCGGATAGTGTAGAATAGCGCCTGGTCATCGCCTGATGGTGGGTGCGCCGTCGGGCGGCGAGGACGGGACGGGGCGGCGGAGGGCCGCTTCGGAAACCGGGCTCGCATGGCTCTTTGACAGGGACCGGTGCCGCACCTGGGCATTGGCCGTTGGCCTGACGGAAGGCGGAGGACGGGCATAGACGTTCTCCGCTGACCAGAGGGCAGAACCTTGGAAGACCGCTGCAGTCATGGGCGGAGGGACCAGGGAGTGGTGCCTAGATCATTTGTCGAGCGGCGGCGACGGCAACCGGGTGCTGCGCGGCGGCGCGTTTGGCAGCGATGCGTCGTCCTGCGCGTTCGCGCACCGCTCCGGCAACAGCCCGTCCCTCGGCGCCATCGACTACGGTTTCCGGCTGTTCTGCCGCCCCGGATCGGAATGAGTTTCCTGCGGCGGAAACGGGCAGGATCGCGCGCGCAAGGCGGCGAGGGGCACTTGCGCGCAGACGCCCATTTTTGATATACTACGCACAATTCTCTCAAGAGGAGGGTCGCGATACGGGCGAGAAAATCCCGTCGCGTCGTGACCGTTGAAGCTCAGCGCTCGCGGTCACGGTGTGGTCGCGAGCCTTGTTTTGAGGGGGTAACTGAGCGAAGACTCAGTTGCGAGCGGGGTGCCAACGGGCCTCCCGCGCCAACAAGGCGAGCGTCCTTGCGCGCGGAAATCGCAACCGTCGGAGGTCAGGTCAATGGGGCGAAGCGGCGGGAAAGGTCTGCTGCGGAGCCGAAACTGAAGTCAGAAACAGAAGGAAAAGACAGAAATGCAGAAGCAGAGAGTCCGCATCCGCCTCCAGGCATACGATCACCGTGTGCTGGACCAGGCCGTCGGTGGCATCATCGACACGGCCCGGGGCACGGGTGCGCAGGTGGTGGGCCCGATCCCGCTCCCGACCCGCGTCGAGCGTTACACGGTGAACCGTTCGCCGAACGTCGACAAGAAGTCCATGGACCAGTTCGAGATGCGCACGCACAAGCGCCTCCTCGACATCGTCAACCCGACCGCGCAGACGATCGACGAGCTGAAGAAGCTCAATCTCCCCGCGGGCGTCGACATCACCATCAAGGTCTGAGAGGAGCGTCGACATGGAAGGTTTGATTGGCAAGAAGATCGGCATGACCCAGGTGTTCGACGCCGACGGCAACCGCACGTGCGTGACCGTCATCGAATGCGGGCCGTGCCCGGTTGTCCAGCTCAAGACGCTGGAGAACGACGGCTACGTCGCCGCGCAGGTGGCGTTCGGCTCGCAGAAGCCGCACCGCCTGTCGAAGGCCGAGCAGAAGCACTTCGAGAAGGCCGGCGTTCCGTGCGCCAAGGTCCTCAAGGAGTTCGCGCTTGACGACGGCGAGACGCTGAAGGTCGGCGAGGCCGTGACGGTCGCCAACTTCGAGGGCGTCAAGTACGTCGACGTCTCGGGCGTGACCAAGGGCAAGGGCTTTGCGGGCGTGCTCAAGAAGTGGGGCTTCGCCGGCGGCAACATGACGCACGGCGGCCATTCGAAGCGCCGCACGGGCGGCCTTGCCGCGCGTGACCTCCCGGGCTGGATCGAGAAGGGCAAGAAGATGCCGGGCGACATGGGTGACGTGAACCGCAAGGTCGTCGGCCTTGAGGTCGTCCAGATTCGTCCCGAAGACAACGCGATTCTCGTGAAGGGCTCGATTCCGGGCGCCCGCAACGGCATCGTGTTCGTCCGCAAGTCCCTCAAGAACAACGTCAAGAAGGGGGCTAAGTAAGCATGAAGAAGATCGAAGTGACGTTTGACCAGGCGCAGCTGACGCTCGACAAGGGCGCGCAGGCCGTCAAGGACGCGATCACCGCCATTCGCAACGCGCTGCGCGCGGGCACGGCCTGTACGAAGAGCAAGGGCGAGGTCGCGGGCTCGAACAAGAAGCCCTGGAAGCAGAAGGGGACGGGCAACGCCCGTGCCGGCTTCCGCCAGTCGCCCGTGTGGCGCGGCGGTGGCGTCGCGCACGGCCCGAAGCCGCGCTCCTACGAGCAGAAGCTCAACAAGAAGGTGTGGAAGCTCGCGTTCGCGCGCGCCCTCTCCGACAAGCTCGTGGCGGGCGAGGTGATCGTCGTCGACGAGTTCGCGTTCGAGGCGCCGAAGACGAAGCTCATGGCCAAGTTCCTCAAGGAGCTCGGCGTCACGCGCACGGCGGTCGTCGTCCAGAAGGACGTCGATGACACGGTCGTCCTCGTGACCTCCAACCTTCCGAAGATCGACTACTCGACCGCGCAGGCCCTTGACGTGTACACCGTGGTGGCGAACCGTCAGATCGTCTGCGACAAGGCCGGGTTCGAGGCGCTCATGGCCCGCATCGCCAAGTAAGGAGATTTCAGTCATGACGAAACAGGAACTCAAGACCAAGACCAACGGCGTCATCCTCGACGTGCTGATCACCGAGAAGGGGTCGGCGCTCTCGACGCAGAACCGCTACCTCCTTGAGGTCGCGCGCGACGCCCGCAAGCCGCAGATCGCCGTCGAGGCCGAGAAGGCCTTTGGCGTGCACGTCCTCGCGGTCCGCACCGCCAACATGAAGGGCGGTCTCCGGTACGTTCGCGGCACGCGCAAGGCCGTCCAGGAACCCACGTGGAAGAAGGCGATCGTCACCGTGAAGGCCGGCGAGCGCATCGAACTCGCGTAAGGAGCGAAGAAGACTATGGCACTTAAGACATACAAGGCCCGTTCGTGCGGCATGCGCTTCCGCGAGTCCGCGACGTTCGAGGAGATCACCGAGAAGAATCCGGTGAAGCGCCTGACGGTGGCCGTCCGCAAGACGGCGGGCCGCAACAACCAGGGCCGCATCACGTGCCGTCACCACGGCGGCGGCGCGAAGCAGCGCATGCGCATCGTCGACTTCCGTCGCAACAAGTTCGACGTCGAGGCGACGGTCAAGGAGATCGCGTACGATCCGACGCGCAGCGCGTATCTCGCGCTCATCGAGTACACGGACGGCACGCTCAGCTACATTCTCGCCCCGGAGGGCCTGAAGCAGGGCATGAAGGTCATGAACGGGACGAAGGCGGAGGCCACGGTCGGCAACTGCCTTCCGCTCGCGCAGATTCCGCTCGGGCTGTTCGTCCACGCGATTGAGCTCGTGCCGGGCAAGGGCGCGAAGGTCGCGCGTTCGGCGGGCAACTCCTGCCAGGTGATGGCGCGTTCCGGCAACACGGTCACGCTGAAGATGCCGTCCGGCGAAGTCCGCCTGTTCGACGGCCGCTGCCTCGCGTGCGTCGGCTCGGTCGGCAACAAGGACTGGGGCTCGATCAAGCTCGGCAAGGCGGGTCGCAAGCGCTACCTCGGCATCCGGCCGACGGTGCGCGGCGTCGCGATGAACCCGGTCGACCACCCGATGGGCGGCGGCGAAGGCCGCACGTCCGGCGGCAGCCACCCGCGTTCGCCGTGGGGCCAGCTCGCGAAGGGCGGCAAGACCCGCGCGAAGCGCAAGGCGTCCAACAAGGTCATTGTCAAGAGGAGGAAGTAATCGATGAGTCGTTCTCTCAAGAAGGGACCTTATGTCGAGGAGAGCCTCCTCCGCAAGGTCGAGAAGGCGCAGGCGAGCGGCAAGAAGCAGCCGATCAAGACGTGGAGCCGCCGTTCGATGGTGCTCCCGGAGTTCGTGGGGCTGACGTTCGCGATTCACAACGGCCGGCAGCACCTGCCGATCTTCATCACCGAGAACATGGTCGGCCATCGTCTCGGCGAGTTCGCCCCGACCCGCACGTTCAAGGGCCACGGCAACTCGGTCGAGAAGGCCAAGTAAGGGGATAAGCAATGGAAGTTACCGCCATTACCCGCAACCAGCGCATGTCCGCGTTCAAGGGGCGTCCGCTGTGCCGCGCGTGCCAGGGCCTCAAGGCCGCCGACGCGCTGAAAATCGTCGAGTTCTCGCCCAAGAAGGCGGCCGTGATCATCAAGAAGACGATCATGAGCGCCGTGGCGAACGCGAAGAACAACAACGGAATCGAGAACGCGGCCGACCTCACGGTGAAGCTCTGCGTCCTTGACGAGTCCACCCGCATGCGCCGCTACTGGCCGACGGCACGCGGCAGCGCCCATCCGATCGCGCGCCGCCTGTGCCACTGCAAGGTGGTTCTCTCCGACGTTCCGGCCAAGTCCAAGAAGGCCAAGAAGGAGGCCAAGTAACCATGGGACAGAAAGTCAATCCGATCGGCTTCCGCGTCGGCGTCAACCACGCCTGGGGCAGCCGCTGGTTCGCGCCCAAGAAGACCTTCGGAGCCCTCCTCGTCGAGGACCAGAAGATCCGTGAGGCGATCAAGTCGAAGCTGGTCGAGGCCGGCATCTCGAAGATTCTCATCGAGCGCTACGCGAACTCCGTCCGCGCGACGATCTTCAGCGCCCGTCCGGGCGTGATCATCGGCCGCAAGGGCGGTGACGTGGAGGCGATCCGCGCCGACCTCGAGAAGATGACCAAGAAGCAGGTCTATCTCGACATCAAGGAGGTGCAGGGGGCCGACGCCGACGCGCAGCTCGTCGCGGAGGGCATCGCCCAGCAGCTCGAGCGCCGCATCATGCTCAAGCGCGCGATGAAGCGCGCGATGAAGGTGGCGATGGACATGGGCGTGGACGGCATCAAGGTCCATGCGGGCGGCCGCATCAACGGCGCGGAGATCGCGCGCGTCGAGTGGTCCCGCGAGGGCAAGGTCCCGCTGCACACGCTGCGTGCGAACATCGACTACGGTTTCGCGGAAGCCAACACCACGGCCGGCAAGATCGGCATCAAGGTGTGGATCTGCAAGAGAGAGGGTTTCCAGGCCCGTCCGCCCCGCAGCGACCGTCGCGGCGACCGGCGCGAGCGCGGCGACCGCAAGGAGGGGAGGTAAGCCATGCCGTTGATGCCCAAGAGAGTCAAGTACCGCAAGGTCTCGAAGGGAAACCGCGCCGGCTACGCCACGTCGGGCACGGAGCTCGCGTACGGCGAGTTCGGCCTCAAGGCGCTGACGCGCGGCCTTCTCACGGCCACGCAGATCGAGGCCTGCCGCGTCGCGATCAACCGCGAGATGAAGCGCAAGGGCAAGCTCTGGATCCGCGTGTTCCCGGACAAGCCCGTCACCCGCAAGCCGATTGAAGTCCGCATGGGCGGAGGAAAGGGCAACCCGGAGTTCTGGGCGGCCGTCATCCTCCCCGGCAAGGTCCTCTTCGAGGTCGGCGGCGTGAGCGAGGAAGTCGCGAAGGAGTGCCTCCGTCTCGCGGCGACCAAGATCGGCATTCACACCAAGTTCATCACCCGCGCAGGAGTCAAGATCTAATGAGCACGGAAACTGTTAATCGCGGCGCGCGCAAGCTTCGCAAGGGCGTCGTCGTTTCGAAGTCCGGCGCGAAGACCGTCAAGGTGGCGGTCTCGTACCGTGAGGTCCACCCCGTGTACGGCAAGGTCATCACGCGCACGAAGAACTATCATGCGCACGACGAGGCCGACACGGCCAAGGTCGGTGACGCCGTCACCATCGTTGAGACGCGTCCGCTGTCCGCCACCAAGCGGTGGCGCATCGTCGCGAAGTAAAAGGAGCAGACAACCATGTTGCAGGAACTCTCCAACCTCGTGGTTGCGGACAACACCGGCGCCAAGCGCGCGATGTGCTTCCGCATCCTCAAGCAGCGCAAGGAGTACGCGCATCTCGGCGACGTGATCCGCGTGGCGATCAAGGAGGCGTCGCCGACGTCCTCCATCAAGAAGGGCTCTGTCGCGACGGCGGTCATCGTCCGCACGGGCAACCCGATCCGCCGCGCCGACGGCTCGACCGTCCACTTCGACCAGAACGCGTGCGTCCTCGTCGACTCGAAGCTCAACCCGATCGGAACCCGCGTGTTCGGGCCGGTCGCCCGCGAGCTCCGCGACAAGAACTACATGAAGATCCTCTCGATGGCCCCGGAAGTGGTCTGATCAAGGAGCAACGAAAATGGCTATCGCAAGAATCAGGAAGAACGACACCGTGATCTGCACCAGCGGCAACGACGCGGGCAAGACGGGCACGGTCTTGAAGGTCGACCCCAAGAAGGGCGTCGCGATCGTCGGTGGGCTCAACGTCCACAAGAAGGCGGTTCGCCGCACCGAGAAGACGGCCGGCGGCCTCATCGACAAGGAACTCCCGATCCGCCTCTGCAAGCTCATGCCCTACGATGCCGAGAAGAAGTGCGGCACGCGCGTGAGGACGGGCGAGAAGGACGGCAAGAAGGCGCGCGTCTCGGTCAAGAGCGGCAAGGCCCTCTAAGGTAAGGAACATCCATCATGGCAAGACTCAAAGACGAATACGCGAGCCGCATGGTTCCCGAGCTTGAGAAGAAGCTCGGCACCACGAACAAGATGCTCGTTCCCCGCCTTCAGAAGATCGTCATCAACATGGGCTTCGGCATCGTCTCGAAGGACGAGCAGAAGACCCTCGTCGACGACCTGACGGCGATCACCGGCCAGAAGCCCATGCTCTGCAAGGCGAAGAAGTCGATTTCGAACTTCAAGCTCCGCGAGGGCATGGTCATCGGCGCGAAGGTCACGCTGCGCGGCGAGCGCATGTGGGAATTCGCCGACCGCCTCATCGCGGCGGCGCTGCCCCGCATCCGCGACTTCCGCGGCGTCCCGAACCGCGGCTTCGACGGCGCGGGCAACTACACGCTCGGCGTCAAGGAGCACACGATCTTCCCGGAGCTCGTGGACTCGTCCGCGCACTCGGGCATGGACATCACGTTCGTGACCTCGTCCACCGACAACAAGGCCTGCAAGGAGCTTCTCAACTCCATGGGCATGCCGTTCGCAGGAAGGAACTAAGTCATGGCTAAGCAGTGTCTCATCGAAAAGCAGAAGAAGACGCCCAAGTTCAAGGTGCGCGCGTACAACCGCTGCCAGCGCTGCGGCCGTCGCCACGCCTACCTCCGCAAGTTCGGCGTCTGCCGTCTCTGCTTCCGCGAACTCGCCGTCGCCGGCCTGATCCCCGGCGTCACGAAGGCGTCGTGGTAACCGAACAGGAAAGGAATCAACCAAAATGTCTATGGATCCCATTTCCGACATGCTGTCGTCGATCCGCAACGGACTGAAGGCCCGCCTTTACTCCGTCGCGACGCCCGCCAGCGCCCTCAAGGCCGAGATCGCCCGCGTCATGAAAGAGGCCGGCTACATCTCGGACTGCGTCACGACGAGCGAATTCCCGAAGAAGCTCGTGATCACGCTGAAGTACTCGGACCGGGCGATTCCCGCCATCCGCGAGATCAAGCGCATCTCGAGGCCGGGTCTCCGCCGCTACGCCCCCGTCACCAAGATCCCGTCCGTCCTCGACGGCATGGGCCTTGTGATCCTCTCGACGTCGAAGGGCGTCATGAGCGGCGCGCAGGCGAAGAAGGAAAACCTCGGCGGCGAAGTCATCTGCACGGTCGCTTAACATCAGGAGCTAAAGACAATGTCTCGAATCGGTAAAGAACCCGTCAAGCTCGCCGAGGGCGTCACCGCCACGGTCGCGGGCCAGACGGTGACGGTCAAGGGCAAGCTCGGCGAGCTGTCCTACACGATGCATGAAGGCATCACGGCGAAGGTTGAGGACGGCAACATCCTCGTGGCGTGTGCCGACGACTACAGGCTCGGCAACTTCCACGGCCTCGCCCGCGCGCTGATCCACAACATGGTGGTCGGCGTGTCTGCCGGCTACATGAAGCAGCTCTCGATCGAGGGCACCGGCTTCAAGGCGGTCCTGAAGGGACAGGAGCTCGCGCTCTCGCTCGGCTTCGCCTCCCCGAAGGTCTACACGATCCCTGCGGGCCTGACGGTGACCGTCGAGAACGACGGCCTCCAGGTCACGATCAAGGGCATCGACCGCCAGGCCGTCGGCGAAGCCGCCGCGCGCATCCGCGCGTACTACCCGGCCGAGCCGTACAAGGGCAAGGGCATCAAGTACGTCGGCGAGGTCATCCGCCGCAAGCAGGGCAAGAAGGTCGCCTAACCGCGGCGCAAGGAGAACGCAAAATGTTCAATCGCAAAGTTCAGCGTCAGAAGAGGCATCTCCGCCTCCGCCAGCGCGTGATCGGCACGGCGGCGCGTCCGCGCATGTCGATCTGCGTGACGAACAAGCACATGTACGTCCAGTTCATCGACGACGACGCGGGCCGCACCCTCGCCCAGGCGAACAGCCTCAAGGACGAGAAGGCGAACCTCGAGGTCGCGAAGACGCTCGGCGCGAAGGCGGCGGAAGCCGCGAAGGCGGCGGGCATCTCGCTCGTCGTGGTCGACCGCGGCGGGCGCAAGTACACGGGCCGCGTCGCGGCGATCGTGGAAGCCGCCGTCGCCGGTGGCGTCGCCATCTCGGCCAAGAAGGAGGAGAAGTAAGCCATGGCATTCAATCGTGACAAGCGTCAGGAGCAGGACGACGCGCTCGACGAGCACACCGTCTTCATCAACCGCTGCGCCAAGACCGTCAAGGGCGGCCGCCGCATGAGCTTTTCCGCCGTCATCGTCGTCGGTGACAAGGAAGGCAAGGTCGGCGTCGGCTTCGGCAAGGCCAACGAGGTCGCCGACGCGATCCGCAAGGGCGGCGAGGCCGCGCGCAAGGACATGCGCAAGGTCGTCATGAAGGGCAAGACCATCCCGCACGACGTCGAGGGCGTCTGCGACGGCGGTCGCGTCATCCTGAAGCCGGCGGAAGAGGGCACGGGCCTCATCGTCGGCGGCGGCATGCGCCCCGTCCTCGAGGCGGCCGGCATCCGCGATGCGGTCGGCAAGTCGCTCGGCTCGAAGAACCGCCTCAACGTGGTCAAGGCCACGCTGAACGCGCTCTCGAAGCTCCGCAGCGCCGAGGAAATCGCGGCGACCAGAGCGTAAGCGAGAAAGGAGTAATCGAAAATGGAATTGCATTCTCTTACGAACACCGCCGGCGCGCGCCAGCGTCGGAAGCGCGTCGGCCGTGGCTGCGGTTCGGGCCTCGGCAAGACCTGCGGCAAGGGCCAGAAGGGCCAGCAGTCGCGCAAGGGCCACAAGCACAAGCTCGTGTTCGAAGGCGGCCAGATGCCGCTCGTCCGGCGTCTGCCGAAGCGCGGCTTCAACAACGCCGCGTTCAACGCGAAAGCGCTCGCGGTCAACGTTTCCGACCTTGAGAAGAAGTTCGAGGCGGGCGCGGAGATCACGGTCGAGTCGCTCGCGAAGGCTGGCTTCTCGGACAATAAGCAGCCGAAGATCAAGATCCTCGGCACGGGCGAGCTCACGAAGAAGTTCACCGTGAAGGTCCCCTGCTCGGCCGCCGCAAAGGCGAAGATCGAGGCGGCGGGCGGCACGGTCGCCTAAAGTCGGTTCGAGCTGACTCTTGGAAGCCGCGATACCTCTATCGCGGCTTTCATTTTTTTGTGATCGGAAGCGCAAGGACTTTTCGGGCCGCGCCGGAAGCGCAACGGGTGTCGCCTCGTCCACGAATCTTCACGAATTTGCACGAATTCTATTTGTATTCGTGAGATTCGTGTTAATTCGTTGACAGTCAATTGAGCGCTTCGCGCGAACACGAAACGGCGCTTTACGCCGTTCACGAAAACCCGCGTAACGCGGGACACGAAAGCGGTTGGGCCGGTTGTCGAGACACGGAAGCGCTTCGCCCTTCGCTCGAATTCTCGACTTGCCGTGGCGAAGGACGCAGGACTGCGGATTTCACGGATTAGCGCGGATATGAGTTGGGTGATCGAGGCACAGGAAAGGGGGAAAAAGAATTCCGCATTGAATTCTCATTTTGTGAAATGGCATGGGGGACAACCCCTCATGACTTCCCGTTTACTCCTTTGGTGCCTGGGGACAGGCCCCGGCATGTTTTTTTTCTTGCGCAAAATGGACGAAGATTTTTGCGCGATATAGACGGAAAAATTTGACTCGCGAAGGGCGTTTTTGATAGAATGCACATCTAGTTTGTAACAGTGGGGAAGGTGGCTTCTCGGTGGGGGATGGGTGTCCCCCCCCCCCTATAACTGCAAAAAAGGTGAGCAATGAATACGAAAAGCATCATTAAGACGTGCCTGTGCGCAATTGTCGCGGGCAGTGCCGGTCTGCGCCTCGTGGCGGAGACGCGGGTTGTGGACAAGGCAAACGGCCCTTACTACACGATTCAGGACGCCGTGGACGCGGCGGCGGACGGCGACATCGTGCTCATCAAAAACGGCGTTCACGACCAGGGCGGCGCGGTTGACGGCTTTTCGTCTTCCATGTCGAACCGCGTCTATCTCACGAAGTCCCTCACGCTCGTCGGCGAGTCGAAGGAAGGCGCAATCGTCAAGGGAGCGCACGCGACGGGCGCGGCGGCGGTGCTGGGCTGCGGCGCGGACGCCGTCCGAGTCCTCGGCATCAACGCGGACAACGTCGTCGTCTCGAACCTGACGCTCACGGGCGGCGCGACGCACAACTCGTCCGCCGGAAACGACTCGCCAGAGAACAACGGCGGCGGCGTCTACGTGGCGAACGGCAAGGCGGGCATCGTCCTCGTGGACTGCATCGTCTCCAACAACGTCGCCCGGCGAGCGGGAGCCGTCCGCTACGGCAACGACGCCGCGTCGAGCCATGCCAACTGCCTTCACGTGCGCACGTGGCTGCACGAGAACAAGGCGGGGACGGGCGGCGGTCCCGCCGTGCGCGGCTGCCTTGTCGCGCACAGTCTCTTCACGCGCCACTACAGCAACAGCGCCCTCACCTACGCGGCGACGTTTGTGAACTGCACGTTCGCGGACGGCTACTGCCGCAACCAGAGCGGGAGCGCGGACGTGGCGGGCTACAACTGCCTCTTCGCCGACGGGTGGTACAAGGACGACGGCGTGGCCAAGTGGTTCAGCTGTGCGTTCAACAAGGACGTCGCCGAGACGTCATCGACAATGAATGCATGCGTTCTCAATCCCGGCTTCGATCTCTTCATGGCGCCGCCGCTCATCGATTACCGTCTGCACGCCGGCGCGACAACGGTGATCGGCAAGGGTAATGCGGAGTACCTGGCCCTGATTCCCGAAGCCTACCGCAACACGGATTTCTACGGTCACGCGGTGGATGCGGCGTCCGTCAGTCTCGGCTGTGCGCAGGAGATCGTGACGCCGACGGGCGGCACGCTCACGTTTGCCGGACAGGCTGGCATGTCGGACGCGAAGTCCCCGACGGGGCATGCGGGCTCGACAACGACGTATGGTCTCTATTCGTTCAACGGGGTGGCGCTTGGCTCGGCGAAGGATCTCGGCTACATCCGCACGATGGAGGGCCGCACGGTCGTCACCGTCACGCACGATCCGACGGGGGCGACGCAGACGGCGGCGCTGAAGGGACTCCACTCCTTTGCCGCGTCGGGTGCGGACACGAGGCGCCGCTTCGCGCAGCCAGACGGCGCGTTCGTCCTGATGGCGCCGCCCGCCGGGAAGACGCTCACGCTCAAGCCGACGTTCAACGAGGCCGTCCTCACCGTGGATCGCGCCTCGACCGCCGCCGCACCAGACGGCACGGAGGCGGCGCCGTATGCGAGCCTTCGGGCGGCGCTCGACGCCGTGCCGTCGGGCAAGTTCGCGACGATTCGCGTCAAGGCCGGTGTCTACGACAACGAGACGATGACGCAGACGCGGCGCTTCGGCAATGTCGCCACGGACGCCTACGCGCACAAGGCGCGCGCAGTCGTCCCGTCGGGCGTGTCGGTCGTCGGCGCGGGCGCGGAGACGACGTTCATCGTCGGCGCATCGGATCCGGACGCGGCGGCGGCGGACAAGGGATGCGGCCCGAACGCCGTTCGCTGCGTCGCGCTCGCGAAGGGGGCGCGGCTGTCGGGCTTCACGCTGACGGGCGGGCGCACGGACGTCG
>OIYX01000079.1_pt1 | contig 32069 bp, 25 predicted proteins | sample 1588431 | NCBI WGS metagenome assembly OIYX01 (sample SAMN03283241) | human gut metagenome | biome: human-associated habitat; material: feces | host: Homo sapiens | place: Peru | collected 2012
CAGAGCACAGCGGTTGCTTATTTACGCGTCGAATCGACTTGGATCTCGCCGTCGGCGATCTTCTTGGCCAGCTCCTCGACCTCAGCCTTCAGCTCGTCGGGAACCTGCTGGGTCGCGCCCTCGTCGCCATAGCCGATGCCGACGAAGCCCGTGGCCAGATCGGCCACCCACGTCGTTCCGAGGCGCGAATCGTCGCCGGAGACGAAGGCCTTGACGGCCTCATAGATGGAGTCTCCGACCTCCTTCTTCATGGAGCAGATGATGACGTCCGGGTCGATGTACTTCTGGTCGGAGTCGACGCCGATGGCATAGAAGCCCTTCTCCTTGGCGGCCTCGAACACGCCGTCGCCGCAGGCCGAGGCAATCTGGAAGATCACGTCCGCACCGGCGTCGTTGAGCGCGATCGCGCAGTCCTTGCCGACCGCCGGATCGTCATAGGTCATGGAGTAGTTGTGGTTGACCGCGATCTCCTTGCCGTTCTCGGTGCCGTAGTACTTCGCACCCTGCTCATAGCCGACGATGAAGTCGTTGATCGTGTCGGAGTCCTCACCGCCGACCGCGCCGACCGAGCCGTTGGCCGACATGGCCGCCGCAATGTAACCGGCGAGGAACGAGCCTTCATTCTGGGCATAGGTGATGTTCAGAACGTTCGCGACCGGCTCGGAGGTCGCGTTGTCGATCCAGATCCACTTCACGTCGGGATAATCCGGCGCGATGGTCTCGATGTTGTAGAACTCCCAGCCGACGCAGACGACGATGTCCGCGCCGTCGGCGGCGTTCTTCATCTGTGTGTCGTGGTTTTCGTTGTTGCACTCGATCGTCGTGACCTGCACGCCGAGATCGGCGGCCAGACGGTCGGCGCCCTCCTTGGAGGAGTCATAGAACGAGCGGTCGCCGAATTTGCCCGCCACGACCAGTGCCAGCTTGGTCGCCGACGCCGAGTCGGTCGTGGTCTCTCCCTTGTCCTCGGTCTTGCCGCAGCCGGCCAGCAGGCCGAGCATCAAAACCGCCGCGAGGAGTAACGCCAGAAGCTTTTTCATAGATCATACCTCTTTCCCATTTGATTTTTTGATTTGTCCCGTCTCCGGGACGCCTTCTTCCGGGGAGCGATGCCCCCTTGTCTCCATTATAAACGCTCCCGGCGCGCCGCGCAAGCTAAAAATGCGTTCCACGCGCGTTATTTTTCGTTTTTCTCCCCGACGGAACGATCGACGAGCCGGTTTTTTCGGAGGATGTCGCGCAAAAGGATGTTGCCCCGCGCTGGATCATGTGTTATAATTAATTTATACCAACACGCGACCCATTAAGAAAGGACGGCGGTGTCCATGACGACTCACAACGCTCCCCCAAGCCGAGATTATCCGGCGACGGGCTCCCCGGAGGGCGCTGCCCATTCGGGCAACTTCTTCCCTCCCGATCCTCTCAGCGAAGACCTGCAAGCGCCTCTCTCGCCGGACTTCCTCAACGACTCCCGGAGCAGCCCGCATTGTCCGGATTGCGGCGCAGTTTTCGCCTTCGGCAGCCTGTTTTGTCCACGCTGTGGCCGGCGTCTCGGCGTTGTCGGCCTGCCTCCGGCGCCGAAAAAGCGCGCTCCCAAGAATAAGGCTCTTTCGATCGGGCTTGCCGTCGGCGCAGCCGTGTTCTGCGTGGCTGTTGCAGTCTTTTTGGCGATTTGGTTCGGCAAAAAAGAACCCGGCTCGCAGCAGACCGACGAGGCGCTCTCTTCTCAGCAAGACTCGGTCGTGACCCTGCAAAGCACGGTCTCCCCTACGCAGGACGACGCATCGAATGACGACGACGCAATGCTGCTCGGCGAATGGCGTTGCTGCCGCCGAGGCACCGACAACCCCGACGAGGTCTGCGTGTATGTCCTCTCTCTGTCGCCGACGTTGGATGCCTCTGCGGGAATTTATTACTATCGCTCCGACTACTTCGCCATTCACGACGGAAGATGGTCGTTCGTTCGCCTGTCTGACGGGAGCTATCGGATCACGCTGCAATTAGACGACGGAACGGCATGGTACGACGACAATGGAGAGCTGCGCAACACAAGCGACTGTGCTTTAACCGTGCGTGTGAGTGAGGGGCGCATGGACATTCTTTCCACGCAAGGGCAGATCGATTTCTTTTCCGACCTGCATTTTATCAAGGATCTGGATCCGGACGAGTGGGTCGCTCAAAATCCGAGCCCCTCCCGTCCGACGCTCAATGACCTTTCGGAGCAAGAGATCTCCGACATATATAAAGCATATTACGGAGCGCATTTCCCGGGGGACGCAGTCTCGCTCGTCAACGTTGCGGAAAGCCCCTGCTGGCTGGATATGATCATTCTGCATATTGATGAGGAAGAGCCGTATACCATACACGGCTACGTCTTTTCGCTGAACGAAAACTGCGAGGTTTATGAGGTTTACCACCGAACCGGCTCGGATATTCATGCCCTTGGGTATTTCAGTTGGTATATCAGCGACGAATTCGACGCCCCGACCGATCTTGTTTTCGCCAGCGTGGATGGCTCATGGGGCATGGGGCTGGGCGAATTAACCTTCCATGTATATTATCTCTCCGCCGATGGGAGAGAGGTCGACATTTATTCTGTTTCCGTCCGCAGTTCAGACTATCGCACGCAAGAGGAGATCGACGCTGCATATAATCGATACGAAGCCGCAGTCGCCGAGCACATACCGAAGTTTTATTCTCTTTATGTCGGCGCCGCTGTCGAAGGGATCGACCCGAATTCGCTCGGCTCGTTCTTCGAAGGGATCGACTACGCTTTTTTTGAATGAGCCTCCTCGCTTCCCGCACGTCCGCCGTGAGCGGGCGTGCGGGAGGGGATAATTTTTCGGAAATTTTCGCAATCAGACAAATCCCTCTTGCTTTTTTGCCGGATCGGTGCTATACTATATACACGATTTCTCATGCAGGTGTAGTTCATCGGTAGAACATCAGCTTCCCAAGCTGAATAGGAGGGTTCGACTCCCTTCACCTGCTCCAAAACGCTCCGCGCGGTCGTCTGAGCCGCGCGGAGCGCTTTTTCTTTGGTCGGCTGCTTTTTTCTCGCCATTCTCCCGCCCTGTGCCGAGATCGGCCATGCCGCTGTTCGGCGCAGCCCATTGCGCGCTCCGAAAGAGTTCGGGGACTGGCGCGGCAAGCCGTGCCAGCCCCCTCGGAAGAAGGAAAAAATTGTTGGGAGAAACAATTGATCTGTCGGGTGCAGCCGGGGCAGGGCGCCCGAGGCGACCTATCGGACGGTCTCGACGAAGGCACGCACAAGCGTGCGGTCGACCGGCGCGTCAAGGTCGCCGCCGGGCTTAAAGCCGCTGCCGATGATCGCGCCCCCGGCAAACGGCCAGAGCGCCGCGGCATTGTTGACGTTCAGGCCGCTGCCGATGAGCACGGGGATCGGAAGATTTTTGCCGACTTCATTCAGGAGCGCCGCATCCGGCGCGACGCCGGTGGCCGTTCCGGTCAGGATGGCAGCCTCCGCGCCGCTGACGGCGATGTCATGCGCCTTTTCGCGCAGGGAGCGGTCGGCGGTGATGGCATGGCTGCCGTGCTTGACCTGAAAATCGCCGAAGACCATGATCCGCTCCGCGTCGAGCTGACGGCGGTAGCGCATCAGCTCGGGCGCAGCCGCGCCGACGAAGCCGCTGTTGCTGATATAGGCGTTCATCAGATTGAAGCAGCGGATGAAATCCGCGCCGACGGCCTTGGCCACAGCCATGGCCTGCAGGGCGCCGTTCAGATGCACCGTGACGCCGAGCGGGATCTCGGGGAAACGGGTCTTGATCCTTTCGGCGGCGACGGCCAGAAATGCGCTCGTCTCCGGGCCGAGGTCGGCGGCAAGGCGGTAGGGCGTGTCAAACTGGTTCTCCACCTGCACGGCGTCCGCGCCACCCTCGATCAGGGCTTCGGCGTCGCGCAGGGCGAGGTCATAAATTTGCTCGAGCGGGAGCGCGGCGCGCGGGCTTCCGGGCAGCGCCTTGAGATGCACCATGCCGATGACGGGCTTTTTTTCGCCCCAAAATTCACGGAAGGTCATGGCTCACGCCCCGACGACCTGCACGTAGACCTTGCGGTCGCGCGGGCCGTCAAACTCAAAGAAGTAGATCTCCTGCGAGCCGCCGAGCATCAGCTCCCCGTTCGAGATCGGGAAGGTCTGCTGGGCGTTGGTCAGGATGGATTTCAGATGACCGGCCGCGTCGGTGGCCGGGTCGACGGTGTGTGCAAAGGGCGAGTCGATCGGCACGAGCTTGCGCACAAGGCGGTCGACGTCGGTCAGGGCGTTCGGGTCGATGCCGCAGGCGATGACGACGCCGGCGGTGGAGTGCGGCGTGTAGACGAGGCAGATGCCGTCCTTCACGCCGGAGCGCGCGACGATCTCGCGCACCTGCGCGGTCAGGTCATGCAGCTCGTGCTTTTCGGTTTTCAGATGAAGAACTTCCATCTCCGGCCTCCTGTTTTATACCTGCCAGCCGGCGACGGGGCCGGTGTAAAGCAGCTCGATGACGTGCTTCAGGTCGACGTCGTGCGGCGCGTCGGGATCCTTGAAGGACAGGCGCGACAGGGCGCAGGCGAACAGATGCAGCACGACCATGCTCGCCAGAACAGCGGGGAAGGGACTCAGCTCGGAGATAAAGGGCGCGACCCTGACGACGTTTTCCGTCTCCTCGCAGGCAACGTTGCCGACGACAAGCACGCGGGCGCACTGCGCCTTGGCGTATTCGACGACCTGCTGCTCGCGGTGGTCGCTGATGTTGTTGCCGATGACGACGACGGCGTCGGCGCTCTTGATGGCAAAGCCGTTCAGATGCAGATACTCCTCGGCGTTGGTCGTCATGATGCGGATGCGGTTGGTCTCGATGATCTTCGCCGCGCCGATCATGCTGGCGCTGCGCGCCGGGCCGCTGCCTGCGAAGGCGTAGCAGCGCGCCTCGAGGAACTTCTGCGCGTTGGCGCGGATCTTCTCGTGCTCCTCGGCATAGATGCGGCGGATGATCTGCGGGGTCTTGACGGTCAGCTCCTCGGTCAGCGCGTCGCAGGCGGCGACGTCGAGCTGCTTTTCGCGCCCCAGAGCCGCCGCGAGGGCGTACATCAGGGCAAGGCCGCTCGTGCTGGTCTTGGTCGGGAAGGATTTGGAGACGCCGGTCGCAGCGGTGACGAGCGGCGCGGTGCAGTCCTTTCCGAGGGGGCTGTCGGCGTGGTTCGTCACGCCGACGGCGATGCCGTTGCAGGACGAGACGTATTCCAGCGATTTCAGAACGTAGAGGGACTTGCCGGAGGAGCTGAACAGCACGACCATGGTCTTCTCGTCGACCTTCGGCTGCAGGAGATAGAAGTCATAGGCCTCGTAGCCGAAGGCCTCGACCCCGGCGTATTTGCGGAAGGCGTGGGCGGCGGCGAAGCCGATGAAGTAGCAGTCGCCGGAGCCGACGATGTAGACGCGCTCAACATCCTTGCCCAGCTTGGCCAGCTCGTTCAGGCGGCCGGTCAGCTCTTTCATGCAGTTTTCAATGGCGTCGGCCTGCTCCATCATTTCGTTCGGAAAATAGTATTCATCCCAGTTCAGCTTCATGTTGCTGTCCTTTCTTTGCTCAAATAGGCGTCGATTTCTTCTCGCTTGGGCATGGAGCGCGCGCCGCTGCGCGTGACGGAGATGCCCGCCGCGACGGTGGCGAAGCGCATGGCCTCCTCAACGGTGCGCCCCTCCAGCTCGGCGCAGACATAGGCGGCTGCATAGGTGTCGCCCGCGCCGGTGGCGTCGGATGCGACGTGTTCGGTCGGCGCGGCGCGGCAGACCATCTGCCCGTGCTCGTCGAGCAGCAGGGAGCCCTCCTTGCCGCGCTTGACGATGAAGGTCTGGCCGGGCAGCGGCCGCAGCTCGAGCGCGTCCATCTCGCCCTGCCCCGTCAGAACGACGTCGCTCAGGGCGCACAGACGCTGCATCGAGGCCTTCACGGCGGGCGGGATGGCCTCCGGGGGATAGCGCAGGTTCGGGTCAAAATAGATCTTGGCGCGTCCCTTCCACTTGGGAAGCTCGGCGAAGATGCTCTCCTCGGCCGGGTGGACGCCCATCATCACGCCGGAGACGAAGATCGCGTCCGGCTGTACCTTGTCCAGATAGGCCACGTCCTCGGGCTTGAGCTTTTCATAGGCCGAGCCGTTGGCCAGCACCCAGATCGTGCGCTCGCCGTCGGGCGTGACGGCAATGAGCACCAGACCGCTGGCGTACTCAGGGTCGAGGGGGATGCCCTCGTTATGCACGTTGTAGTTGCGCATATCATCCTTGAGGTAGTGGCCGACCTCGTCGTCGCCGAGGCGGCAGATGATGGACGTATCCACGCCCAGAACACCCAATCCGGCCGCGATATTGCCGCCGGTGCCGCCGCCGTTGCGGTGCATCGGGGTGCCGTAGGTGCCGTCTCCGCAATGAGGATAGGCCATGATATGCGTGGTCATATCGGCAAAAATATCGCCGATGACAACAACCTTTTTATTCATGCGGTTTCCTCCGTTATTTCGGCGCGCGGGCGAGCTTGGCGAACAGGTCGCCGAAGACGGCGTCGCGGTAGATATAGTTGCAGACGCGGACGCTGTGCCCCAGCGGCGCAGCGCAGTCCCAGCGGATGTCGTCGGTCAGGCGCGCCTGCGGCACGACCCGAGACGGGCACCACGCGGGATTGATGAGATAGGCGACGGTCGAGATGTCCCAAATGATACGCGAGGGCGAGAGCGCCGTCTGCGTCGTCGGGACGCCGTCCGCGCCGTAGTCGTCGAGCCCCTTGTTATAGGTGGCGTGGAAGAGGCGCAGCCAGTTGAGCCCCATCTCCTGCGTGAGCTGGCTGGTGACGATGTGCGTCAGATAGTCGCCCACGCGGCTTGCGCCCTGAAGATGACGCTCCAGCTCGGGGGCCGAGACGGTCAGGTTCGAGGCGACGCTCATGCACGGCACGAGCACGAGCGGCACGCCGCACTCGACCATGAGCTGCGAGGCGAGCATATCCTGCCCGAGGTTGAACTCGACCGTGTGCGGCCAGTGGAAGGGCTGCCCGGCCAGCCAGACCACGACGAGCTTGCGGATGATCGACGGGTCCATCAAAATGGCCGAGGCGACGTTCGTGATCTCGCCGATGGCGATGACATAGAGCGGCTCGTCGCTCTCGTGGGCGCGGCGGATCAGGTCGCGCGCGGCCTCGCTCTCGACGGGCGTTTCGCGATCCGTGAGGTAGGTCGGCGACCCGCGGAAGACCATTCCGGCCGGGTCGCGGCCGAGCAGGGAGAACAGATGCAGGATCTCCTGATAGCTCTGCTCCAGCCCCTCCTGCAAATTTGCGGTCATGGGGATGCCGGCGTCGGCGTTCATCATTTTGGCCAAAAAGGCCGAGGAGAACGGCGCGGCATAGACGGCCTCGACGTTCAGCCGCTCCGGCGACATCAGGGCATAGGCAATGGCGAACTGATCGTCCACCTCGTTATAGGTATCCGAATCAATGACTACGCGAAGCTTTCCGGTGGGCGGCGCCAGACGGGCGGCGCGCTCCTGCGCGGTCAAAACGGGAAATTTCATGGCAAGGCTTCCTTTCTCACTCATGCGCGCTCCGGCTGCGCGGCGCGCAGGGGGGAACGGCGCAGCTTAAAGCGTTCGGCGTTCTGGAAGAAGATCATGACGATCAGCAGGAACAGTCCGAGCACGACGTTCTGGAAGGTGTCGGGCATACCGGCGGCGATCAGGCCGATGAAGATGATGTTCAGGCTGAACTGGCTGATGAAAATTCCGATGGTCAGGTTGCAGATGCGCTGCAGAACCAGCGCAAGCAGGATGCTGATGAGCGGCTTAAAGACGATGGTCACGCTCCCGAGGCCGGTCTGCGCGCCAACGGAGCCGGACTGGCTCAGCGTCAGGATCGCGGCGACGGAGAGGAAAATGCCGCCGTAGACGAAGGACTTGAATTTCACGAGGCCGGTCTTGATGCCGGCGTTTTTGGCGACCAGCTCGTTGCTGCCGACCGCCCGCATGTGGAAGCTGAATTTGGTGTGGTTAAAGAGGAAATAGAACAGCAGCATCGCGCCGAGGAAAACGAAAATGATATTCGGCGAGGAGCCGAGGAAGGCATACTTGCTGTCGATCTGGACAAAGCCGAACTGACCGGCCAGCTGCTTTCCGACGATCTCGTAGATCATGGTCAGACCCATGGTCAGAACCAGCGACGGGATCTTGAGCACCCAGTTGAGCAGACCCGTCACGGCGGTCGTCAGAAGCCCCGCAGCGAGCGCGCCGAGCACCATGCCGGCAAAGCCGAACTTCGCCGCGCACAGGCCGCCGATCACGCCGCTGATGATGAGCGCCGAGCCGACGGTGAAGTCGAACACGCCGCAGATATTGCCGTAGGCAACGGCATAGGCGGTGATGGTGGGGATGATCGATTGCAGGAAGATGGTGTAAACGCAGTTCCAATTGCTGAAGCGGTCAAAGCAGATGCAAAGGAAGATGCCGTAGAGGATGACCGGCAGCAGAAGCGTCTTGACGGTATTGAAAAGAATTTTTTTCATGAAAGATCAGATCCTTTTGAATCGGTTTCCGGCAGGATGCCGTGCAGCGCCGGGGGTATCCTTTGGGGTGGTGGGCAGGCCGGAGCCTGCCCACGCGGAGAAGGAACGGGGTTTCTATGGGGAAGGAGGCTCTGAAGCAGCTGGCTCCCGCCTCAGAGCCTCCGGGAAAGGTTACTTGCTGTGACGGGCGACGACGTCGGCAACGGAGAAGCCCTTGAGCAGCTCGTTGATGGAGTCGACGGTGACGTCGGGGTTGGTCTTCTTGATCATGAGGCTGCTGACCTCGTCCTTGGTGTAGATCGGGGTGTCGCCAAGGAAGTACTGGGTGTATTCGGCGGCCTCTTCGGCGGAGGTCAGCTCCAGATACGGAGTGATGATGATGGTCGGGCCGTCCTCGGTGAGCGGGGTGCCGAGCACCTTGTTGACCAGGATGACTGCGGACATCAGCGGGTCGATCTGCTGCTGGCCGCCGTAGGAGACGTGGAACGTGCCCTCAGCCAGATAGTCGCCCATGGTGGACTCGAAGTCGATGCGGCCGACGATGACCTTGCCGGCCTTGCCGTTGTCGGCCAGAGCCTTTTCGATCGTGGGCAGCGCGGACGGGCAGTAGGTGCCGAGCAGCAGGATGCCGTCCATCTCGGGGTAAGCGGCAATGTAGCTGTTGATGGTCTTGGTCATGTCGGTGGTGACGGTGATGCCGTAGGTGGTGTTCAGCAGGTTGATGCCGGAGGCCTCAACGCCCATCGCGGTGCCCTTGTCGCGGAGGTCAGAGGAGGTGTCGCCCTTGGCGATGTTAATCGCGCAGAGGTTCTTCACGCCCATCTCGGCCATCTTCTGCACGATGTTGGAGGCGCAGGCCTCGTCGTCCTCGTTGCAGCCGCCGGCGAACCACTTCGAGGCATAGACCTGAGCGCGGATGTCGTCGTCGCTGATGGTGCGGAACATGGTCGCCCAGTAAACGCCGGCCTCGGCGCAGAGGGAGTCAACGGTGGGGAGCATCGAGTCGGAGGCGGGCATGAACAGGATGCCGTCAACGCCGCGGCTGATGAGCTCGGTGATGTTGTTGATGAGGGTGTCGGCGGTCAGGTCGGTCTGAACGGTGATGAGCTCGCCGCCCGCGCCTTCCACGGCGACCTTGACGCTTTCATAGATGGAGACCCACGTCGGGTCGGTGCTGGCCGTGTCCCAGGGGAAGCCGATGGTGAAGGATGCCTTGCCGCCGTCGTTGGTCTTGTCGGCGTCGTCGGCCTTGCCGCAGCCCGCGAACAGGCACGCGATCATGGCAAGCGCCAGAATGAGTGCGATCAGTTTCTTCATTTTCTTTACCTCCGATATGTTTTGTTTTCTGTTTTATTCACAAGGGGCTCCCTTGCAAATCACTTGATGACGGCCGCGTTCTTGCGGTCAAAGGACAGCGTGACGACCACGATCAGGATGATGCCCTGCACCACCTGCTGCACCATGCCGTCGATGCCGGTCAGGGACATGCCGCTTTTCAGGATGGCCATGGCCACCGCGCCGATCACGGCGGAGCGGAAGCGCACCGTCCAGCCGCCGGAGAGCGGCATTCCGCCGAAGAGCACGGCCAGCAGCACATCGAATTCAAAGGCGTTGCCGGTGCCGGACGAGGCGGTGCAGCCGCGGATCAGCGTGAAGAAGCCGACCAGCCCGCACACGGCGCCGGAGAGGAGGAAGGCCGCCGTCCGGACGCTCTTGCAGCGCACGCCGGATTGCCGCGCGGCCTCGCTCGACGCGCCGACGGCGCGGCAGCGCTTGCCGTAGGCGCAGTGCTCATAGAGGAAATACAGCAGCACCATCACGACCACGAAGGTCAGGATCTTGACCCAGCTCGCGTCGAAGATGCGCATCGAGATCGGGACGCCGACGGAGCCGTTGAGCAGCCACGTCGTCATGCCGCGGCAGATGAAGGACATGGCCAGCGTGCCGATGAAGGACTCCACGCGCAGGTGGGCAATGGCCAAGCCGTTCAGGCCGCCGATCAGCAGACCGGCCAGCAGCGCCGCCGGGAGGATCAGCCAGAGGCTGACCTTTGCGGCAAAGGCGCCGGCCATGGCGGCGAAGCCGACGATCGCGCCGACCGAGAGGTCAAGCTCGCCGAGCGCCATAACAAAGGTGAAGGCCATGGCGCTCAGGCCGATGGTGAAGAAGTTATTGAAGATGTTGAGCAGGTTTTTCTGCCCGAGCAGCCTGCCCTCGGTGAGGATCTCGAACAGAACGACGACCAGCAGCAGCCCGGCGAAGGAGAAGTTCTTGAGCAGCAGCTCCTTGACCTTGGCGCCGCGCAGGGTCTTTTTCAGCGCGGTTTGCGTTTCCATGTTGCGCCCTCCTCAGATCATTTTCTCGATCAGCTTGGCTTCCGTCAGGCCGTCTTTGCGGAAGAACTCGCCGGAGATGCGGCCGTCCTTCAGCAGCAGGATGCGGTCGGACATGCCGATCAGCTCCGGAAGCTCCTCGGAGATCAGAACGATCGAGCGTCCCTCGGCCTTCAGCTCCTCAATGAGCTGATAAATGGCCGCCTTCGTGCCGACGTCGATGCCGCGCGTCGGGCAATCGAGGATCAGGATCTCCGCGCCCTTGCCCAGCCATTTGGCCAGAACGACCTTTTGCTTGTTGCCGCCGCTGAGCGTGTTGCAGAAGGTCTCGACCGAGTTGGCCTTGACCTCCATCTTTTTTGCCCACTGCGCGGCGTGCTTTTTCTGCTTTTTCGGGGAAATGGGGCCGAACGCCGCCAGATCGTGCAGCGACGGCAGGCAGATATTGTCCTTGACGCTGCAAACGAGCATCATCGACTCCGTGTCGCGGTTCTTTGAAACATAGGCCATGCCGTTGCGCACCGCCCACGACGGGCTCTTCACGCGCTGCGTGCCGTTCTTGCGCACCTCGCCGCGCACCGGCGGCAGCAGACCGTAGAGCGCCTTGCCCAGCGTGTGGATGCCGCAGTCGCTCAGGCCGCCGATGCCGAGGATCTCGCCGCGGTGGAGCTGCATCGTCACGTCGTGCAGGTCGCCGGCGGTCACGCTCTGCATTTCCAGAACGACCTCGTCGCTCAGCTTCTCGCCCTTGTCCTCGCGGTAGTAGTGGCCGGAAAGCTCGCGGCCGATCATGAGCTGGCGGATCGTATCGGTGGAGAATTCTTCTTTTTTCAGGTTGGCCGTCAGCACGCCGTCGCGCAGGATGGTCAGCGAGTCGCACATGCGCATGATCTCGTCGATGTCGTGCGAGATGAACAGCACCGCGTTGCCCTCCTCGCGCATCCGGTTCATCAGCCGGTAGAGGATGTCGCGGCCGGAGATGGACAGCGCCGTGGTCGTCTCGTCGACGATCCAGAGCTTCGGCTTGGAGTACAGCGCGCGAGCCAGCTCGACGAGCTTGCGATCCTCAAAGGACAGGGTGTCGATGAGCTGCGCGGGATCCATTCCCGTCACGCCGATGTCCTCGAGCGCCCGCCTTGCCTCGGCGTTCATGCGCCGGACGTTCAAAACGCCGCCGTGCACGAACAAATGCTCCTTGCCGAAGAAGATGTTCGCCGCGATGGAGATCTTCGAGATCGTGCCCTGCTCCTGAACGACCATGCTGACGCCGCGTTCCATGGCGTCGACGGTGTTGCCGGGGTGGTACGGCTCGCCGCAGAGCCACATTTTTCCGTTGTCGCACCGCTGCATACCGGCCGCGATCGAGGAAAAGGTCGATTTACCGGAGCCGTTTTCTCCGACCAGACCGCGGATCTCGCCGGGCGCGATGTCGATGCTGAAATCGACCAGCGCCCGCACCTGCCCGAAGCTCTTGCAAATGCCCTCCGCACGGAACAGACTGTCTTCGGAACCTTGCATGTTGCTGCACCTCGCTTTTTCGCCAGTGTTTTTCTTTCTGATTTCATTATAGGGAACCTTGTCGTTTTGCGACAGAGCAATTTCTTCCTTTTTTGTTTGACTTCTTCATGAAAAAAACACCGTCCTCCAAAAATGAGGGCGGTGTTTTGTGCACTATGCATAAAATCAGGAGCTTAGAAACCGGATCGAGATCGTCGTGCCCTTCCCGGGCGCGCTCTCGATGGTCAGGCAGTCGGCCGAGCCATAGAGGTAATAGAGGCGGCTGCGGATGTTGGAAAGGCCGATCTTGCTGCCGCGCTCATCCGGACGGCGCGTCCGGCGCAGAAGCTCCTGCAGCCGCTCCGGCTCCATGCCGACGCCGTTGTCGCGGACGGTCAGCAGCAGCCCGTCGTCCGTTCGCCTCAGGCCGATGCGGATCTCGCCGTCGAGCATCCCGCTCTCCTGATCGATCAGCCCGTGGAAGAGGGCGTTCTCCACCAGCGGCTGGATCATGTTCTTCGGGATCTGCTCCTCGGAAAGCCCCGGCTCGATGTCCCAGAGGACGCGCAGATCGCCGCCGTACATAAAGCGCTGGATCTTGAGATACTGCTCGACGACCTCCGCCTCCTTGGCCACGGTGTCCGTGATCTCGATGTCGTTCACGCGCAGGCGGTCGCGCAGGATAGCCATGAGCGCGGTGTTCACCGTCACGACGTCGGCGCTGCGGTTTTTCCGGGCGAGATAGTTGATGCTGTTGATCGTGTTGCAAATGAAATGCGGGTCGATCTGGCTGACGAGCAGGCTGAAGCGGATCTGCTGCTCGGTTCGCTCCTTTTCGGCGATGAGGTCGATACTCCGGCGCAGATCGTCGAGCATTTTGTTATACGACTGCTGCAAAAGGCCGATCTCGTCGTCGCCGTGGATCTCGACCTTCTGCTCCAGATTGCCCTTGGCCGCTCCGTCCATCGTCCGCGCCAGCGAGACGATCGGCCGCAGCATCTGGCCGAGCATACCGGAGAGCACCGCCAGCATCGTCAGCAGCATACACGTCAGCGAGATCAGCATTCCCAGCCAATAGGGCATCAGCGAGCGGAAGATGCTTTCGCTCGAGACAAAGGAGGTGATCTCCCAGCCGGTGCTGACGCTTCGGCGGGTCAGGGCGGTGCCGCTCTCCGTCTCCGCCATGGCCGTCAGCCCGGCCTCCGGCCGCAGCGCCTGTGTCCGCTCCGCCCACGCCTCGTCCCCGGCGCTGTAAAACACGGTGCCGGTCGAGTCGCGCAGGAGGAAGTAGTCATAGTTGTTTTCACCGACGGTGCGCACGTCGAAGAGCGTGTCGTTCAGGCTCGTGAAGATCACGAAGGTGCACCAGCGGTTGTTGAGATAAAAGTTCCGCGCGTAGGCGAAGGTCGAATAGTCGATGTTATTGATGCTCACGTTGTAAACGCCCGAGAGGCGGCGGCTGAACTCCGAGTCGCGAATGTCGCGGTACCACTGCGATTGCAGCAGCGTGTAGTCCTCCGGGCAGGCACGGATCAGCGAGTCGAGCAGCGGCAGGCCGTTCATCTCCAAAAAAACCGCGCGCACGATGCCCTCGTAGCTTGTCAGATTGCTCAGCGAGAGCATCGCAATGTTCCGGTTGTTCTCCGTCGGGTCGGAAAAATAGCGCATAATGGCGGCGTTCTGCTGCACCGAGAGCGCCAGATTTTCCGTAAAGCTGTCGACAAAATCCACGGTGCTGTCCATACGGCTGATGATCTCCTCGTTGCCGTTCTCGGCGGTCTTGAGCGCGCGGGCGCGCATCGACGGCATCCAGACGAGCAGGGAGATCAGCAGCGAGACGAAGAAGCAGATCAGCCCCACCAGCACGATGCGCCTGCGCAGCTTGCTCTGAATGCCCTTTCTCCGCTTCATACTCCGTCCCCCCCGGTCTTGCGGTATTCGGCCGGGTACATGCCGACCTTTTTATAAAAGACCTGACTGAAATACTGGCTGTTCGGATAGCCCACGGCGGTGCAGATCTCATAGATCTTCGCGTGCCCCGTGCACAGCAGGCGCTTGGCCTCCTCAATGCGCACGTCGGTGATGTGGTTTTTGAGCGTCACGCCCGTCTCATTCTTGAACAGCATACACAGATAGCCCACGCTGAGGTGCAGACTGTCGGCCACGTCGTTGAGCGAAAGCTCCGGCTCGGAGAAATGCGCGCGGACATAGGCGATGGCGTCGCCGACCGGGCGGGAATAGGCGCTGCGGCGCGCGTCGGAGAGCGCGGCCAGCAGGGCGCGCGTCCGCTCCGTCAGCCAGCGGCAGATGCTCTCGGCGTTGCGCCACTGCGCCCGGTCATTCGGCGTGTTCAGCTCCGTTCCGAGCGGCTCGGCGCGGTGCGCCAGCGCATAATACAGCTCCTGCGAGCAGCTCAGCAGGGCGCGGCGGTCGGCGCAGTCCGTGAGCGCGGCATAGAGCTGCCGCACAAACTTCTCCGCGCCGTCTGCGTCGCCCGCGTCGAGCAGCGCCTCGAAGGCCGCGCGATCCGGGCGCGGCGCGGGCGCGCTGCGCTCCGGCTGCCGCTCGAGCAGGATGAGCGCGTCCGGCGGCAGAAAGTATTTCCGGCGGAAGACCTCCGAATGATTCTGCAAAAACCGTCGGAATTCATAAAAATCCATCGGACGCATGGTGATATAGAGCGTGGTCGCCCCGGCGCCGCTCTGCGCCAGCGCGGTCTGCAGCCGCAGGGCGTTGCGGTGCATCAGGTCGTAGGTGCGGAAGGTCGAGTTGTCCGGCGTTTTGAGCACGAGCAGCAGCCGCCTGTGCCCGAGCGGGCACGAGCCGACGAGCTGCAGCTCCTCATAGCCGTGCTCCGAGGCAAGCCGCCGCAGCTCGGACTGCGGCAGCCCCTCGCCCTCCTGCGCCGCGCCGCCGTCGAGCGGGAGCGGCTCGTCGCGCTCCATGATCAGGAAGGCATAGAGCTTGCCGAGCATCTCGTGCGTCTCGTCGGACACGCGCGACTCCGGCGCGGCGAAGAACCGCTCGAGTATCGTGCCGGTGAGGATGTTCCGGTTCTGCATCTGCCGCTCGATCGTCCCGCGCAGCTTGGTCAGCAGCGCGCCCATGCTCTGCTCCGTGATCTCGCTTTTGATGATGTAGTCCGTGATGCCGAGCTGGATGGCCTTGCGCGCGTAGGAAAAATCGGCATAGGCCGTCAGCAGGAGCAGCGCCACCTGCCTGTCCACCTCTCGGATCTTCTGGATCAGTTCAATGCCGTCCATAATGGGCATCTTGATGTCCGTAATGACGAGCTGCGGCCGAAGCTGCATGAATTTTGTAAAGGCCTGCGCCCCGTTGAAGGCCGTCGCCACGATCTCGAAGCCATAGGCGTTCCAATCCACAATGGTGCTTAAGTCCTCAATGGCCAGCCGCTCGTCGTCGACGATCATCAGCCGGATCAAATCGCGCATGGCGCCTCCCCCCTTCTGCGCCGTTTCGGCGTCTCTCTTCTGACATTGAATACAATAGCAAACCGTCCGGAAAAAGTCAAGGGAGGCTCTGCATTCCCCTGCGCAGTCGGAGAATGCGGAGCCTCCCGAAATAAAAATCGTTATTCCACGGTGACGGATTTCGCGAGATTGCGCGGCTTATCGACGTCACAGCCGCGCGCCAGCGCGACATAATAGGCAAAAATTTGCAGCGGCACGACGTTCAGGCTCGGCTGCAGCACCGGGTGCGTCTGCGGCACGAGGACGAAGCGGTCGACGCTCTTGGCGATCTCCTGCTCGTTGCGGGCGGTCGTCAGGCCGAGGACGTTCGCGCCGCGCGCCTTGACCTCCTTGACGTTGGACATGGTCTTGTCGAACAGCTCCTGCACGCTCGCCACGGCGATGACCAGCGTGTTATCCTCGATCAGGGAGATCGGCCCATGCTTCAGCTCGCCCGCGGCATAGGCCTCGGAGTGGACATAGGCGATCTCCTTGAGCTTGAGGCTGCCCTCGAGGCAGGTGGCGCTGTCGACGTTGCGGCCGATGAAAAAGACGTCGTGGTGCTGCTTATAGTGCTCGGCCAGCTCGCGGATCTGCCCGAGGTAGTCCTCGGTGAGCATCTTTTCCATCTTGTCGGGCAGCTCAATGAGCGCCTTGAGCAGCTCGTCATACTGCTCGGGCAGGAGCGTGTGCAGCGTTTGCGCCATATAAAGAGACAGCAGATAGATCACGGAGAGCTGCGTGGAATACGCCTTGGTGGTCGCCACGGCGATCTCCGGCCCCGCCCACGTATAGATCACGTCGGTCGCCGCCTTGGAAATGGCGCTGCCGACGACGTTGACGATCGCCAGCGTGCGCGCGCCGAGGCTCGTGGCCGAGCGGGTCGCGGCCAGCGTGTCGGCCGTCTCGCCGGATTGGCTGATGATGACAACGAGCGTGTCGTCGCCGAGCACCGGCTCGGAATAGCGGAACTCCGAGGCCAGGATCGGCTCGACCGGGATGCGGCAGGTTTTTTCGATGATGTATTTGCCGACGCAGCCGACGATATAGATCCGGCGGATGCCGCGCAGATAGTCCTCCGTGAGGCTCAGGTCGTCGAGCACAACGCGGCCGTTGCGGATGCGCGGGCTGATGGTCGCGCGCAGCGCCTTGGGCTGCTCGTGGATCTCCTTGAGCATGAAATGCGGATAGCCGCCCTTCTCGGCCGCAGACATCTCCCATTCGATGTACTCCGGCTCCTTTATGACGCGCTCGCCGAGCGCGTTATAGAACGCAGCGCCGTCGGCCGTGAAGTCGACCATATCGCCGTCGTTGAGGTAGACGACCTCGCGGGTGTATTTGAGGATGGCCGGAACGTCCGAGGCGATGAAATTCTCGCCCTTTCCGTAGCCGAAGATCAGCGGGCTGTCCTTCTTAATGGCCAGCATCGAGCCGGGGCGGTCGATGCAGAGGATGCCCAGCGCATAGCTGCCCTCCATCATCTCCGAAGCGCGGCGCACCGCGAAGAGCAGGTCGTCCTCCCACTCGTAGAAATACTCCAGCAGATTGGCCACGACCTCGGTGTCCGTGTCGGAGACGAATTGCTTGCCGTTTTTGATGAGGAACTCCTTGAGCGGCAGATAGTTCTCAATGATGCCGTTGTGAACGACGCAGATCTTGCCGTCCGTGGACAGATGCGGATGCGAGTTGGCGTCCGAGGGCGCGCCGTGCGTCGCCCAACGGGTGTGGCCGATGCCGGCCGTGCCGCGCAGACGGGCGCCGTTTCCGGTCTGCTCGGCCAGCGCCGCGAGGCGCCCCTTGGTTTTTGAGACGGTAAAGACCCCGTCGGAAGCAACGCAGATGCCTGCCGAGTCATAGCCGCGGTATTCCAGCTTGCTCAGGCCGTCGAGGAGGATCGGCGCGGCCTGCTTCGACCCGACATATCCAACGATTCCACACATAGTTCAAACCTCCGTAAAACGAAATCAGGCGTCCGGCGCTGCCGGGCGGCCTGCGGAAAATCGAAAAACCCACAGCGCGGAGGCTGCTCCGACGCTGTGGGTCAATTATACTGCACTCGTTTGTCAAAATCAACTGAAAATTTACGATTTTCGCACGAAACGGAAAAATCAGTCGAAAATGGACAATTCTGTAACTGCGTATTTTCCAATTGAGCGGACATTCTCCGGGATCGGCGTCGCGCCGAGCGCCAGAAGCGCAAGGCTGCCGGGGCTGTCGTCGTCCGGAACGCAGAGGCGACTCAGACCGCGCCGCAGATTTTCCCGCGCCCCCGACCAGCTCCCGCCGCGCTCCGGCGTGCAGGCGGCGACGACGGCCGCCGCGCCCAGCGCGTGGATCAGGCGGTTGCGGCTCAGGGCGCGCGCGGCGGAAAACGGGACGTCCGCGCCATGCTCGCTGACAAACAGACGGCGCTCGGCCTGCGCGTGGCGGCACAGCGCGTCCGGCACGAAGCTCACGACGCTGCCGCCGCCCTGAAGGCAGGCGTCCTGCGCGGCGCGATCGGCTCCGGCGGCGTTTCCGGAGACGAGCGTCAGCCCCTCGGCGGCGCAGAGCGCGCCGATGCGGCGGGCAAAGCGCAGCGCGCCGGGCGAGGCGTTTCGCGAGCCGACCAGCGCAATGCAGCGCGTTTGCAGCAGCGCGGCATCTCCCCGGCAGAACAGCACGGGCGGGCATTGCGCGCCCAGCCTGAGCAGCCGCGCCGGGAAGCCCGGCTCGTCTGCGGCCAGAACGGTCAGCGGCGCGTTGCGCGCCGTGTAGCGGCGCAGGGCGTCCGGCCGGCTGAGCAGCGCCGCGGCGCGCGCCGAGAATTCGGCGGAAAAGCCCAGCGCGGCCAGCTCCGCGGCGCCGACCGTCCTCGGCAGCCCGGTCACGCCGGCGTCCTGCATACGGCGCAGGAGCTGACCGGCCTGCAGCGCCGTCAGCGGCGCCACGTCCTCTCCGAGGGCGCAGCAGAGCAGCGCCGTCACCTGCGCCTGCGGCGTCATCTCAGCTTTCTGCGCGGCGGCGCGGGCGGCTCCTCGGCCGGAACCAGACAGCCGTAGTCGTCAAACACCATCGGCGCGATGCGGAAGCCCGCGAATTTTGCGATCTCGTCGAGCTTGGCCTTCTCGGGGAAGGAGCCGATCAGCGTGAAGGCGATGCCCTTCTTGCGGGCGCGGCCGGTGCGGCCGATGCGGTGGATGTAGTATTCGTTCTCGTCCGGCACATCGTAATTGATGACGCCGTCGACGTCGTCGACGTCGATGCCGCGCGAGGCGACGTCCGTCGCGATGAGCACGGGCAGCTTGCCCATGCGGAAGGCGGCCATGGTCTTTTCGCGGGTGGCCTGCTTGATGTCCCCGTGGAGGCAGTCGGCCTGAATCCCGGCGCGGCGCAGCTCGTCGCTCAGCCGCTGGCACATGACCTTGGTGTTGCAGAAGACGATCACGCGCTCAAACGCGCCGCTTCGCAGGATGCGGAGCATCGCCTCGTCCTTTTCCAGACGCGGCACGGTGATGGAATACTGATCGATGTCCGGCTTGCTCTCCTGCGTGGGCGCGACGGTGATCTCCACCTCGTCGCGCTGGTACATCCAGCTCACGGTCATGACCTCCTGCGAGATCGTCGCGGAGAACAGCCCGAGATTTTTGCGGTTTTTGATGCGGTTGAGGATGCTCGTGACGTCGTCGAAGAAGCCCATGTCGAGCATCCGGTCGGCCTCGTCGAGCACGACGGTTTTGATCTTGTCGAAGCGGATGTTCTTGCGCTTATAATGATCCATCAGGCGCCCCGGCGTGGCCACGACGATCTGCGGATGGCGGCTCAGGCTCTTGAGCTGCGGCTCCATGCGCTGGCCGCCGTAGAGCACGGCGACGTTCAAATTGTCATAAAAGGTCATCAGACCGCTCAGCTCGTCGCCGATCTGCAGCGCCAGCTCGCGCGTCGGGGCGAGGATCAGCGCCTGCACGCCCTCGACGGCCGGGTCGATGTGCTCGATGATCGGGATGCCGAAGGCGAAGGTCTTGCCCGTGCCCGTCGGCGCCTTGGCGATCACATCGCGCCACGCCTGCAGCGGCGGAATGGCCTCCTCCTGCACGCGGGTCGGCTTTTCCAGCCCCTTTTGCGCCAGCGCGCGCAGGATCGGCTCGCTGACACCCAGCTCCTGAAAGGTTTTTGTCGTTTCCATGATGTATTTGCTCTCCAAAATTGTAAAAATCCTATGAATTATTATAGTATAGCAGATATTGCGTCCAAATGCAAGCCGTGGCGCACTTGCAAGCCGAGAAAGATTGTGATATAATACACAGTAAGGAACCGCCGGAGGCCGCTCCGGCAGACGAGAAAGGAGCGTTCCCTATGTTCAACGCAGCAGACCGCGTGCGCTATGCCAAGCCGCAGATGATCGAGGTGATCTGCCAGCTCCGCTTCCCCACGATCCTCTCCATTGAGGCCAGAGAGCCTGTGGATTTTCAGGAGCGGATCCGCAGCACCTACCCGCTTTACACCCGCAACATCGAGAAGCTGCCCCCCAAGGTGACGGGTCAGCCGGGGAGCATGAAGCTCGAGGAGCAGCCGAATGTCACAAACTACCAATTCGCCACGTCGGATAACGGCTGGCGCGTGAATATGACCAAAAATTTCATCTCCCTCGCCACCGCGCGCTATACCGTCTGGGAGGATTTCGCCGGCAAGCTCGACGAGGTGCTGGCCGATTTCATCAAAATTTACCGTCCGGCGCATTTTGACCGCATCGGTCTGCGCTATATCAACGCCTTCTCGCGCCGCGACCTCGGGCTGGAGAGCGAGCCGTTCTCCGAGCTGATCGCCCCGGGCTATCTCGGCCTGCTCAACGAGGAGGACGTCCGCGAGCAGCAGTTCGCCCGCATCACGCAGGAGGCCGAGCTGAGCCTGCCCGGCGGCTGCCGCGCGAAGATTCACTGCGGCCCCGGCATGGTGAAAAAAGGCAACGTCGAGGACAAGGAGATCAAGTATATTCTTGATTTGGATGTGTTCATGATGGGAAAGGTAGAAAAGCAGCACTCCGCCGGGGCGCTCACGACCGTGCACTCCAACGCAGACCGGCTCTTCCGCGGCGCCATCACGCAGACGCTCCACGAGGCCATGGAGCCGACGGAGCTTTGAGCCTGCCCGCCAGCGAGGCGGCGTCCGTTTGAGCTGCATCGACTTACCGAAAGAAGGAACGAACCCCATGTATTACGGCTACGGCTATTATTTTGATTGGTATTATATCCCGATCCTGTTTGCCGTCCTGTTCTCGATCTGGACGAGCATCCAGGTGCGCTCGACCTTCCGGCGCTATTCGCAGGTGCGCAACCGCCGCGGCGTGACCGGGGCGGACGCCGCCCGCGCCGTGCTCTCGGCAAACGGCGTCGCGGGCGTGCGCATCGAGCGCATCTCCGGCGAGCTGACCGACCACTACGACCCCAAGGCGAACGTCATTCGCCTGTCCGCCGACGTCTATGACTCGCCGACCCCGGCGGCCGTCGGCGTGGCGGCGCACGAGGCCGGGCACGCCGTGCAGTACGCCGTGGGCTACGGCCCGATCAAGCTCCGCGCAGCCATCATCCCGGCGGTCAACTTCGGCTCGAAGCTGTCCATGCCGCTGCTGCTGGTCGGCCTTCTGCTCATGAGCTTCACGCGCTACGCCGAGCTGCGGATGGTGTTCTATTACGTTGCGCTTGCCGGTGTGCTCTGCTTCGGGCTGTGCGTATTTTTCCAGCTCGTGACGCTTCCGACCGAGTTCAACGCCAGCCGCCGCGCCATGCAGGCCATCCGCACGACGAGCCTGCTCGACGGCGAGGAATGCGCCGCCGCGCGCAAGACCCTGACCGCCGCCGCGCTGACCTATGTCGCGGCGATGACCGTCTCGCTGCTGCAGTTTTTGCGCCTGCTGAGCATGTTCTCCCGCAGACGCGATTGAATCGCAGCCGATCTTTCGAAGCCGCAGCAGTTCTCTCTGCTGCGGCTTCTCTTCTTATTTTTCCGGCTCGAACAGCCCGTCGAGGGTGCCGAAGCGGTAGCCCTGCTCCGTCCACCGGTCGATCAGCGTGCCGAGGATGCGGGCGTTCGTCTCCGACGTCGCGTGCAGCAGGATGACCGCGCCGTTGTGCGTGCGCGGCAGCAGCTTCTCAAACGCCGCCTCGTCCGAGGGCTGGTTGTCGCGCAGCCAGTCCACGTAGGCAAGGCTCCAAAACACCGTTCGGTAGCCCAGCCTCTGCGCCATTTGCAAATTTTCCTCCGAAAAGATCCCCTGCGGCGGCCGGTAATAGCGCGGCATTTCCCGCCCGCAGGCCGCCCGATAGGCGTCGGCGACGCTTTGCAGCTCCGATGCAAACGTCGTCTCGTCGCCGATCTTCGACATATCCCAGTGGTGATAGGTGTGATTTCCGACGGTGTGTCCCTCGTCGGCCATGCGCCTGACCAGCTCCGGATTCTGCTCGACGTACGTCCCGACGACAAAAAACGCCGCCGGGACGTTTTTTTCGCGAAGCGTGTCGAGGATCTGCGCGGTGAAGCCGCCCTCATAGCCGAGGTCAAAGGTCAGATAGAGCACCTTTTCCTCCGTGTTGCCCAAAAAGGCCGCGTCAAGCCTCCGCAGCTCGTCGCTGCCCGCGTTGCCGACCGGCGCCTCGCCCTCGTTCGGAAAGCTCAGCCCCCACGAGCCCGTCTCGAGCGCATTGCCGGAGCAGCCGCCGAGCAGAAGACACAGCAGCGCAAGCACCGCCGTCAGCCGAATGAATTTCATGTTGCATCCCTCCGTTCGCTGCTATCCTATGTCCGAGCCGCGCCGGACAGAACGCAGGCTCGACGCGCAGCCCCGGATTTTTTCATTCTTCCCCCGAAAAAGCAAAAAAACGGGAGAAATCGCACGTTTGCGATTTCTCCCGGCTTCTCACAGCCGCTGCATTTTTGCAAGCTGACTGTTGCGGTAGGCGGGGTCGTTCGTGACCTCGCGGATGATGCGGATCTCGGGCGGGATCGCGATCTCCTCGCGATCTTTCGGCATGGCCGCGCGCATAATGGCGCGCTCCTCGGAGAAGGGATAGACGTCGATCTCGAAGCGATGCCCCTCATAGCTGAAGCGGTATTTCACCTTGTGCACGGCGTGCAGGCTGATGTCGCCCTCCATGAGGTACTGGATGTATTCCTTGCCGGAGATCGGCCGCTCGGTCTCCCACGTGCCGTCGCCGGTGTAGTGCTTCTCGGTGTAAAAATAGAGGTATTCGTCGCCGTTCTTCTGCTGACGGATGCGGCGCACGATGCTCGGGCTGGTCTGGGAAAGATAGGTCTGCATCATGTCGATGCCGGCGGCGCGATAGCGCTCGACGAGCTGCTCGACGTCGGGCAGCTCGATGAGGTACTTGTGCCAGACCTCCTCGGGCACCGGCTCGCCGATCGTCTCATAAATGGCGCGCAGGCCGCGGGCGATCTTGTCCTCAAAATTGACGGAGTTGTCGATCACGCGCAGATTCGGATGCTTCGACCATGCGCGCAGCGTCAGGTCGTCCTTCTCGCGGGCGACCTCGAGCGGCTCATAGCGCGCCTCGTTTCCGAAGTTATAGGCAAATTCCGCGCCCTTTGCGCAGGAGACCAGATGCAGCACCGCGTCATAGTAGCCCATGACCTCCTCCTCGGTGCGGCCGAAGGCGGCAAGCACCTCGCGGAATTCCTCGTCGGAGATATAGGCCTTGTCGTCGAGCAGCGCCCGGTCATAGATGATGAGCACGTTTTCCTCGGGCACCATCTGCGCGGCCTTGAGGGCAAGCCGATCCTTGTGGAGCTGATCCTCAACGACGAAATACTGGAAATCGTACATGGAAACGCAGTTGCCGAACGGCTTGATGCCAAAGCCGGTGATCAGGTCGGTCGCGGTTTCGGGAACGGTGATTACCTTCCAGCCGTCGTCCTGCTTGAACTCCTTGAGGATGCGGCTGATGAGGGTGGTTTTTCCTGCGGCGGGGCCGCCGGTCAGGACGATGCGGGTAATTTTCTTAGCCAACTGGGTCACCCCTTTGCAAAATTTCGAGCCGCACAGTCCGCGCGGCGCAGAGAATTGTTCGGCACATAAAAATATTCTATCATTTCATTGGGCAAAAAGCAAGAGAAATCCGCCGCAGACCATGGTTTTTCAGTCGGAGCTCTGCCCGCGCAGCGGCTCCGGCTTCTTCTGCCGCTCCTCGGGGACGACGGCAAAGAGGCGCGTGTGGCGCAGCAGCGCCGTCAGAGCGACCGCGCCGCAGCCGAGGGCGAGCGAGGCCTGCCCCGCGCGCAGCAGATGCGCCACGGCATAGAGCCCGAAGAGCGCATAGACGACGATGCTCCGCACCCGCGTCGGGCGCAGGCGGATCAGAGTGAAGAACAGATACAGCCCCGCCAGCGCCAGACCGACGCGCGTGAGCGGCAGCAGCGCCAGCGCCACGCCGAAGGAGGTCGCGATGCATTTTCCGCCGCGGAAGCGGTTGAGCGGCGCAATGGCGTGGCCGAGCACCGGCGCGGCAATCGCGGCGGCGAAGGACAGGCGGCGCACGTCGAGCGCGCGCTCGGCAAGCAGCACGGGCACAAAGCCCTTGCCGAGGTCGAGCAGCAGGCACAGCGCGCCGAGCGGTATGCCGCACAGGGCGAACACATTCGTCGCGCCGGGGTTTCGGTCGGCGCTCTCTCCGCCGACGTCAACATGGGCAAGCAGGCCGGGCAGCAGGCTGCTGAACATCACGCTGCCGAGCAGAAAGCCCCCGACGGTGCACAGCAGCCAGCGAAGAAGCTCCGCGTTCATTTTCCCGTCACCACCTGTGCAATGCGGTCGGCGGCGTCGGGGTGGATCTCGCGGCGCTGCGCCTGCCGCATTTGCTCGGCCTCCTCGGGGCTGTCAAGCAGGCGCTTTGCCGCAAGGATCGCCTCGCGCTCGCTCTCGGCGCGCAGGGAAAGCCCGTGCGCCGTGAAAAATTCGACATTTTTCGTCTCGCAGCCGTTAAAGGCCAGCAGATGCACCAGCGGAATGCCCGCCACGGCCGCCTCGGTGCTGGAAAGGCCGCCCGGCTTGGAGATCAGGACGTCCGCCGCGTTCATATAGAGCGGCACGTCGCGCGTGAACGGCACAAAGTGCAGCCACGGGCGCTCGCCGTATGCCCCGCGCAGCTTCTCGCGCAGCGCGTCGTTGTGGCCGACGAGCAGATGGGTCTGCGGCGCCTCGTCGCCCAGCTCGCACAGCGTGTCGCAGAGCGCGAAGGGGTTGCCGCAGCCCGCGCCGCCGGTCATGATGAGCAGCATTTTTGCCTCCCGCGGCACGCCGAGCGCCGTGCGCGCCTCGTTGCGCGGCGTGTGCGCGGCAAAGCGCGCGCTGACGGGGATGCCCGTGGCGATCAGGCGGCTGCCGTCGACGCCCTTGGCCTCCAGCTCGGGGCGCAGCGCCTCGTGCGGAATAAAATAGCCGTCGAGCTTCGTCTCGGGGAAGAACGGAATGCAGGTGTAGTCCGTCAGCACGCCGTAGCAGGGCACGGATGCGCCGAATTTCCGCCGCATGGCCGTCAGCGCCTCCATGGCGAACAGATGGGTCGTGACGACGGCGTCGAAGCGGTGCGCTTCGATGTAGTCGCGCAGCGCCCCGGCGTAACGCGCGTTGGCATAATAGATCGGGGAGATGAGCCGCGTCGAGCTGTAGAGCGCGCCGGCGCGGTAGAGCAGGCCGAAGGCCGCGGGGGTCTTTTTGATGATGCCGTTGTAGGAAGCGGCGACGAGCCGCGCGGTGCGCTGGGAGCGGAGCGTCAGCGGGTCGAGCAGCTCATGCTCCGCGCCGACGCGGTCGAGCGCCTCGGCTACGGCGTAGGCCGCGCTGTTATGGCCCTCGCCCGTCCCGCTGCTGAGGATCAATATCTTCATGCGGATGCGCCTCCTGTTTTGTTCCGTTTTGGTGGGAAGTCCGGCACGCGGACTTGCTTCTCGTTCCTTTGGGGAGCTCCGATCCCATGCGAATGCTGATTCTTGGGAAGCTCTGATTCAATCGCAAGAGCGGTCAGCGAGGGAGTTTGCTCCAAATTGAGGTTTGGAAATCGCAGGAATCCTTTGCGTATTTCAAGGATCAGTTGGAGAAAAAGACCCGCTGAGCGCCGCAGCCGATTGATTCAGAGGTTCCCAAGTATAAAAGCAGGAGCAAACGCTCTGCCGAAGTCGGTCGTTTCGGAGATCCCCTTGTATTATAACCAATTCGACGCGATCGGTCAAGCGCCGAAAAACCGCGCGCCGACCCTTTTCGGGGCAGCGCGCGGTTCTGCATACTGAAGCGCTCAGCCGACGCGGATGAGCCTCCAACGCTGGGCGCTCGTGCCGTTGCCGCCCCAGCCTTGGATATTCGTGCCGTTGGACGGGCACGCGCCGTTGACGTCGAGGTACAGCCCCGTTCCGCTGACGAGGTAGACATAGCCGTTTCCGGCGTCCTTAACGAGCCATCTCTGCGCGGCCGTGCCGTTGGGCTCATACGTCTGCACGTTTGCGCCGGGGTTGGACGAGCCGTCAGCCACGTCGAGCGCCTTGCCGCTGTGGCGCGCCGTGACGGTGTAGTAGCCGTTTCCGGCATAGGTGAAGACGAACTGCTGCTGCGGGACGTTCAGATATTGCCAGAGATGCACATTCGTGAAGTTGGCCATGCCCGCGCCCGAGACGTCGACGCCCTTGGCCGGATCCACCGCCGAGGCGATGCGGTAGACGCCGTTCGGAACGGCCTGCTCGTCCGTGGAAAGGAGCTTCCACTTCTGCGCCCTCGTGCCGTTGCCGTACCAGCCTTGGATGTTCGTTCCGTCGGCCGTTGACGTCCAGATACAGGCCGATGGAGTTGACGATGTAGTAAGTGCCGTCTCCGGCGTCCTTGATCATCCAGTTCTGGGTATCCGTGCCGTCCTGCGAATATTGCTCGACGTTTGCGCCCGGCGCGATGCACTGATAGTGCAGGTCAAGGCGCTTGCCGCTGTGGCGTGCCCTGAGGGAATAGAAGCCGTTGCCCTGATAGGCCACGTCGAACTGTTGGTTCGCGCCGCCGGAATACGTCCAGAGGTGCACGTTCGCGGCCTCGCCCGTGGAGACGCCCGCAACGTCGACACACTTGCTCGTGTCCGCCGCCCACGCGATGCGGTAGGTGCCGTCGGGGATGGTCTGCCCGCCGTCCACCGCGACGAGGCGCCACTTCTGCGCCTTCGTGCCGTTGCCGATCCAGCCCTGAATATTCGTGCCGTTGGCGGTGGCGCCGCCGTTGACGTCCAGATACAGGCCGGTCTTGCTGATGATGTAGAAGTAGCCGTCTCCGGCGTCCTTGAGCACCCACTGCTGGGCGCTCGTGCCGTTCCATTCATACTGCTGAATGTTCGTTCCGGCCGTGTTGCGAGCCTCGTTGACGTCGAGGCTCTTGCCGGAATGCGTGGCCTTGATGGAATAATAGCCGTTGTTCAGGTAGGTAAACGTGAACTTCTGCTGCGGGCAGTTGGCGTTTGACCAGATCTGGACGTTTGCGAAGTTTGCGGCGCTCCCGGCGGAGATGTCGACACACTTGTTGTTATCCAGCGCCGAGACGATGCGATAGGTCCCGTTGCTGACGGTCTGCGCCCCGCCGGGCTGGGCGACGGCCGCCGCCGCGCCGGAGGAGGACTGCGAGCCGGTTTGATAGGACGTGTTGGCGCCGATGCTGTAGGACGAGACGTACCAATAGGCCGTCGCATTGGCGAGAATGTTGGCCTGCGAGCCGTAGATCTGGCCGAGATATGTATTGGTGATGGGGCGGCGGCCGAAATAATAGGTGCAGGAGGAATCGGCCGAGTAGATCACGCCGTTTTCGATGTCGGTGATGTACTGCGCGTGGGGCAGACCCTGGCAATAGAGCACGATGCCCTCGGGGTGGCTGCCGAGCAGCGCCTGAAGCGAGGCAAGGCTGATGCCGTTGACGCTGCTGTGCGCCACGTTCACGCGGTTGCCGCCAAAGGGATACTGGAAGCTCCAGCGAAGCCCCGCGCCGTCCAGCCAGCCATAGGGCTCAACGGCGCTCTCGGTGATAAAGCTCCAACTGCTGTTGTTGCTCAGGTAGGCTCTGGCGCGGATCATCATGGTCGTCGCGGCAAGCGTGCAGGTCACGTTTGTCTGCTGCGTCAGATACAGACTCGAGGGATACGGGACGGCGGCCTCGGCCGTGCCCGAGAAGGGCAGCAGCGCGGTCAGCGCAAGCGCAAGCGCGAGAAGCAGGGACAGGGCTCTCTTTTTCATCATGTTCTCTCCGTTCGGTTGAAAAATTCCTATTATTATCATAATAGCACAAGAAGGGAAAAGCTGTCAACAAAGAATTGTCGCTTTCGCTGACCTATTATCTGATACCGATTCTTGGGAAGCTCTGATTAAAATATTGAATCAGTGCGAATGCACGCTGCGCCGTCTCATGCAGACGCTCATGCGCCCCGGCGCAAAAAACCGGCACGCCCCCCGCAGAGGCCGCAATGCTCGCGGCCGCCCACGGGGAGCGTGTCGGTTTGGAGCCGCCGGCGCCCGAGATCTCTCCCGGCCGGCTGGCTCACTGATTTCTGGATTTCATAAGCTGACGCATACGCACGGCGTGATCCAGCTCGCGCTTGCGGATGCGCAGGGACTTCGGCGTGACCTCGAGCAGCTCGTCGTCCGCGAGGAACTCCATGCACTGCTCGAGCGACATGACGCGCGGGCTGGTGAGGCGGAGCGCCTCGTCCGAGCCGGCGGCGCGCATATTGGTCAGCTGCTTCTTTTTGCAGACGTTGACGGTCATATCCTCGTTGCGGCTGCAGATGCCGACGACCATGCCCGCGTAGACCTCGGTGCCCGGCTCGATGAAGAGCTGGCCGCGCTCCTGCGCGTTGAACAGGCCGTAGGCGCAGGCCTCGCCCGTCTCAAAGGCGACCAGCGAGCCGGTCTTGCGGCGCTCGATCTCGCCCTTGACGGGGGCATAGGAATCCAGCACGGAGGACATGATGCCCTCGCCGCGCGTGTCGGTCAAAAATTCGCTGCGGTAACCGAACAGGCCGCGCGACGGAACCAAAAATTCCAGACGGTAACGGCTGCCGACCGGCGTCATGGCAAGCAGGTCGCCCTTGCGCCTGCCCATTTTTTCGATCACGCTGCCCATGGACGCCTCGGGGACGTCGGCGATCATGCGCTCGATCGGCTCGCAGAGCTTGCCGTCGATCGTTTTGGTCAAAACGCGCGGGGTGCTGACCTGGAACTCGTAGCCCTCGCGGCGCATCGTCTCGATCAGGATGGACAGATGCATCTCGCCGCGCCCGGCGACGTTGAAGGCGTCCGTGCCCTGCTCGGAGACGCGCAGGGAGACGTCCTTGAGCAGCTCGCGGTTCAGGCGGTCGCGCAGGTTGCGCGAGGTGACGAACTTGCCCTCGCGCCCGGCGAAGGGAGAGTCGTTGACCGAGAAGGTCATTTCGATGGTCGGGTCGGAGATCTTCACGAAGGGCAGCGGCTCGACCTGCTCCGGTGCGCAGATAGTGCGGCCGATGGTGATGTCGGCCATGCCGGAGAAGGCGACGATCTCGCCGGCCGAGGCCTCGGAGATGGGCTTCTTGCCCAGACCGTCGAACTCATAGAGCGCGGCGATCTTGCCCTTGGCGCTGTGGCTCGGGTCGTGATAGTCGCAGATGGCGACCTCCTGATTCAGGCGGATCGTGCCGCGCTCGATGCGCCCGATGCCGATGCGGCCGACATAGTCGTTATAGTCGATGGACGAGACGAGCATTTGCAGCGGCGCAGCGGCGTCGCCGGTGGGGGCGGGGATATAATCGACGATCGTGTCAAACAGCGGCGCAAGGTCAACGCCGGACTCGTTCGGCGAATAGCTGCAGATGCCCTGACGGGCGGAGCAGAACAGCGTCGGCGACTCGAACTGCTCGTCGGTCGCGTTGAGGTCGAGCAGCAGCTCGAGCACCTCCTCCATGACCTCCTCGATGCGGGCATCGAGCCGGTCGATCTTGTTGACGACGACGATGACCTTGTGCCCCAGCTCGAGCGCCTTTTGCAGCACGAAGCGGGTCTGCGGCATCGGCCCCTCGGCGGCGTCGACCAGCAGGATGACGCCGTTGACCATCTTGAGGATGCGCTCCACCTCGCCGCCGAAATCGGCGTGCCCCGGGGTGTCGACGATGTTGATCTTATAGTCCTTGTAGTGCACGGCGGTGTTTTTTGCGAGGATCGTGATGCCGCGCTCGCGCTCAAGGTCGCCGGAGTCCATCACGCGGTCAACGACCGCCTGATTCTCGCGGTAAATGCCGCCCTGCTTGAGCATCTCGTCGACCAGCGTGGTCTTGCCGTGGTCAACGTGGGCGATGATGGCAATATTTCTGATTTTTCCTTGTTCGATCATGGGTTTTCCCCTCTCTGCGGACTCTGCCGCAAGTATAAAAAGCATGTGTTCACAAAGAAGAAATATATCACATTTTTCTCCGTTGTGCAAGAGTATATTCCCTATTTTCTGTCCGGAAACGCCGCTTTTCCCGAAAAAAGCTGCTCGATCGCGTCGCCGACCGCGCCGTCGGCCGAAGCAGCGGCAAAATGCACGCAGTCGAGCGCCGCGATGGTCGGGTCGCAGTCGCGCGGGACGAAGGACAGATCGGCGCTTTGCAGCAGCTCAAGGTCGTTCGGCGCATCCCCGGCGCAGACGAGCCGGTCGCAGCCCAGAAGCCGCATCAGCCGCCGCGCCGCCGCGCCCTTGTCGCAGCCCTTCGGCCCGACCTCGAGCACGCGCGGAAGGGAGCGCGTCACATAGCAACTATCCCCGGCCTCGCGGAGCAAAAAGTCCCACAGCCGCTGCACGCGCTGCGCCGTCTGCGGCGAAAGCTCGTCCGGCCGCTCGATGAGGATCGCCTCGGCCGCCGTGCGCTCGGACGGCACGCAGAACACGAGCTTCATCCACGGCTGCGGCGGCAGCTCGCCGAAATGCGGCACGACGCCCTGCGTTTGCAGAAAATATGCGCGCTGATCGGGCTGGCCGCGCATGAAATGCCCCTCAGCGGTCTGCACCTCGGCCTCGATGCCGGGATCAAAAGCGACGGCGGCGTCGATGAGCCGCTGCGCGTCGAAGCGCATCGGCTGCTCCCAAATCAGGCGCTCCCCGGCATAATCATAGCAGGCCGAGCCGTTGAAGCAGAGGCAGGGCGCGTTGACCGGCACCTGCTCCAGCCGCGACGAGAGCAGCCGCACGCTGCGGCCGCTGGCGATACAGAAGCGTCCGCCGGCGTCGATGAAGCGCCGGATCCCGGCGCGGTTCGCCTCGGGGACGGTGCCGTCCGGCGCGGAGAGCGTGTGGTCGTAGTCGCTGGCGAACAGCACGCCGGCAAAGGGTTTTTCGTTCATGGCAGCCTCCTTCAAAAAACGCGGGATTCAGAGATTCCTTAGGAAAACGGGGCTGTAGCAAGCGTTTCGTTTTGCTACAGCCCCGTGCGTTATACATTTGCCCAATGGGGAGAGGCGCGGAGCCGAGCGGCACCGCCTCCCGAACAGGCTTACTTTTCGGACTCTGCGATCTCCTTCAGCGCGTCCTTGCGGCTGAAGTTGGCGCGACCCTTCTCGTCGAAGCCCATGAACTTGACCCACGTCATATCGCCGACGTTGAGCACGTCCTCGACCTTTTCGACGCGGCGGTTCTCGAGCTTGGAGATGTGGACCATGCCGTCATGCCCCGGAGCGATCTCGACAAAGGCGCCGATCGGCAGGATGCGCACGACCTTGCCGTAGTACAGCGCGCCGACCTCGGGCACGAAGCAGATGTCGTCGATCATCTTCTTGGCGGCGTAGCCCGCTGCGGGATCGACCGCCGCGATGAAGACGTTGCCGTCGTCGTCGATGTCGACCTTGGCGCCGGTGTCGGCGCAGATCTTCTGAATGGTCTTGCCGCCGGAGCCGATGACCTCGCGGATCTTCTCGACCGGGATCTTCATGGAGATCATCTTCGGCGCATAGTCCGACACGTCGGGACGCGGCTCGGAGATGCAGGGCAGCATGACCTCGTTGAGGATCTCCAGACGCGCCTTGCGGCAGCGCTCGAGCGCGTCGGCGATGATCTCCATCGTCAGACCCTTGTTCTTCAGATCCATCTGAATGGCGGTGATGCCCTCGGTCGTGCCGGCGACCTTGAAGTCCATTTCGCCGTGGAAGTCCTCAACGCCCTGAATGTCGGTGAAGGTTCTCCACTCGCCGGTCTCCTGGTCGGAGATCA
>OIYX01000081.1_pt1 | contig 31999 bp, 24 predicted proteins | sample 1588431 | NCBI WGS metagenome assembly OIYX01 (sample SAMN03283241) | human gut metagenome | biome: human-associated habitat; material: feces | host: Homo sapiens | place: Peru | collected 2012
CTATTGAATTCTTTGCTTCGGTTTTGCCTTCGACTCTTCCTTCAGCTCTTCCTTCTTCCATACCTTCCAATTTTGCATTGCCAAGAACATCGTTTTGAATCATGATGGCATTCACGTGCTCATCGTATGCATGGCGCTCTGCATTTGTCATGGAATAATATTTCAGTTTTTCGCGAGCTTCCTGTAGTCCTGGAGCTTGAGTTTCAGGGTTGATAATGCCATTCTTCAGATATTCTACCCATTCCTCCAAAGGAGTTTTTGCCACTTTATTAAATTCGTTTACACGAACCAGAATATAAGTTGGGAATATCTCGGAAGGCGATTTCCTTACTATCGTATCTTTCTCTTTGGTACTGATAACAAGATGGTCTTGGGTATGCAAGCCCACGAAGTTATTCTGTCCCACATAAATATAGTCAGAACCCTTGCCCAAATCAAAGTAAAGAATGCTGATGGAATATACTTTCTTCACTTCTTTATAGGTATTACCTAAATTGATATGTTCTGTGATGGCTTTGGCAACTCCATAGAGCACACGTTCCAAGTAGTATAGCTCACTTGTATTTTGAATTTCAACGATGATGATTTCACCCTTGCTGTTCTTGGCCTTGATATCTACTCGGTTGAATTTGTCATCCGCTTCTTGTTGGTTTCCTTCGCTTTCAAGGATTTCCACAATCTTGATAGGCTCATTCAGAAACACAGTCAGGAAGCCCTCAAGCACTCCAAAGTTAGCCTTTTGGCGAAGCAAGCGCTTGATTGCCCAGTCAAATCTGATGTATCTATCTCTTAGCTCTGTCATATTTGCCTCCTTATTTTAAGGATTCAACTTTCGTGCTGCAAAGAAAATGCCAGCGAGCGCAATGTAAGCTTGCTTACAAATTGCCGAGTGCAGCTTTTCTTCTGCAAAGAAAATGCCAGCGAGCGCAATGAAAGCTTGCTTTCAAATTGCCGAGTGCAGCTTTTCTTCTGCAAAGATACGCTTTTCTTCTGAAAGATGCAAAGATTTTGGGGAAAATGTTTGAGGCTGAGGAAGATAAAAAGAAAAAGGTGTATCCTCCGCTTGCCCGTATTGTTGGGCAAGAAGGATACACCTTTCTTTAATTATTCTCCACGATAAATAGAGGTAATACCCACATATCATAAAATCGTAATATTTAGGCATAAGCTTGCTCCATTAATTTTTTGTTTCGTATCCAATACTTTTGAACGATGCTGATTTCAATATCATCCATATTGGTTTCTGTAACTTCACCCTCACTAGTCATAACAAGAGCATGATATGGCGGGTGTAGATACACTACACGTATAAGGCCTTCTTCGGTTTTCGAAAATGCATATCCGCAAACAATCATCATAGCATTTTCTGCCACGATTTTAATCTCTTCTTCCTTCATTATAATCTATTTTTACTGACTTGATTGGTTTGAGAAAAGTCTCAGGATTGATATACAGATTCTTCAATATGGGCAAAAGGTCAATATACTCTTCCGTTTCGCCCAAACCTTCATAATCAGCCATAACAACAATATATCCATTATCCCATTCCTTAACATCCACATATCGCTTGAGGCGCTTGGGAGTACGGAATCGGATATTACTATTGCCATATCGAAAAGAAGTCATATCTCCTTGATTAGAGAGTAACGCTTCTGATGAATTTTTCTTGTCGTCCATATTTACCTCCTTGTTTTAATGATTCACTTATCCTTCTGTTGCAAAAAATCCTTTTATTATGCTTGATAATAAATAGTATCTTCTGCATTTGACGGTTTGTATATACCAGCATCTGCGAACAGTCCTTCAAAGCATAAATCTTCGTTTAATTCAGGCCAATGAATACCATATCTACTCAATACGAAAGCCTTACGCTGTGCAGGTGTGGCGTTAGCAAGACGGTTCCAACGACTGAAAGGATAGTTAGCCTTCCAGCCATTTTGGGTTTCTGCCCAAATATGGGCATCGTCAACCCAAACGCGATTTACTCTATATTGCTCCATAATATCTTATTTTTGATTAAAATACTCTTTCTTGTTTCATTTCCATCCTTGATAACATGGACATGAATTGGTTCATGATCATTAGAATAAAACATGAATCTGAATCCGAAAAATATAAATATTGTTGGCATCGTTTCTTTTTTTGCAAAGATACGTTTTTCTTCTGAAAGAAGCAAGGATTTATTGGAAAATGTTTGAGGGTGAGGGAGATAAAAAAGGTGTATCCTCGCTTGCCCGATGTGTGGGGCAAGAAGGATACACCTTATTATATTATAGTCCTTTAATTTCCTGCTCTGTCAAACCAGTAATTAAAGCAATCTGCTCTATGCTCAATCCATTAGCCAGCATTTTGCGGGCAATGTCATTTTTCTCTTTGGTTCTTCCTTCTTCCATACCTTCCAGTCTTGCATTTCCCAAAACATCATTTTGAATCATGATGGCATTGATGTGCTCATCGTATGCATAACGTTCAGCATCCGACATGGAATAGTATTTCAGCTTCTCACGAGCTTCCTGCAGACCTGGCGCTTGGGTTTCAGGAGAGATGACACCATTCTTCAGATACTCAACCCATTCTTCCAATGGTGATTTAGCCACCCTATTGAATTCATTAACTCGAACCAGAATATAGGTTGGGAATATCTCTGAAGGCGATTTTCGCACTATCGTATCTTTCTCCTTAGTGCTGATGATCAGATGGTCTTGGGTATGCAAGCCCACGAAGTTATTTTGTCCCACATAAATATAGTCAGAACCCTTGCCCAGATCAAAGTACAGAATGCTGATGGAATATACCTTCTTCACCTCTTTGTAGGTATTTCCCAGATTGATATGCTCTGTGATGGCTTTGGCTACTCCATAGAGCACACGCTCCAGGTAATACAGTTCACTTGTGTTCTGTATCTCGACGATAATGATTTCTCCCTTGCTGTTTTTGGCCTTGATATCTACTCGGTTGAATTTGTCATCCGCTTCTTGTTGGTTTCCTTCACTTTCCAGAATATCAACAATCTTGATAGGTTCATTCAGAAACACTGTCAGGAAGCCCTCAAGCACCCCAAAGTTCGCCTTCTGGCGAAGCAAACGCTTAATAGCCCAGTCAAAACGTATGTATCTATCTCTTAGCTCTGTCATATTTGCCTCCTTATTTTAATGATTCAACTTTCGTGCTGCACAGATTATGCCAGTGAGCGCAATGAAAGCTTGCTTTCAAATTGCCGAGTGCAACTTTTCTTCTGCAAAGATACGCTTTTCTTCTGAAAGAAGCAAGGATTTATTGGAAAATGTTTGAGGGTGAGGGAGATAAAAAAGGTGTATCCTCGCTTGCCCGATGTGTGGGGCAAGAAGGATACACCTTATTATATTATAGTCCTTTAATTTCCTGCTCTGTCAAACCAGTAATTAAAGCAATCTGCTCTATGCTCAATCCATTAGCCAGCATTTTGCGGGCAATGTCATTTTTCTCTTTGGTTCTTCCTTCTTCCATACCTTCCAGTCTTGCATTTCCCAAAACATCATTTTGAATCATGATGGCATTGATGTGCTCATCGTATGCATAACGTTCAGCATCCGACATGGAATAGTATTTCAGCTTCTCACGGGCTTCCTGCAGACCTGGTGCCTGGGTTTCTGGCGAGATGACTCCATTTTTCAGGTATTCTACCCATTCTTCCAATGGAGATTTAGCCACCTTGTTGAATTCGCGCGGCTGGTAGGCACACCTTTTTAGTATAATAAATCTAAAAATTTTTGGTTAGAACTCTACTTTCGCATATCTTTGCACTTAAAAAAAGTGGCACATGTGCCAGAAATTTTAAGTAGCATGAAGGAAATTAAGCGCGAATATTATCTCAACCAACTCATATCAAGCAAACAAAATGGCTTGATAAAGATAGTTACAGGTATCAGAAGATGTGGCAAATCATATCTTCTATTCAAGTTGTTTAGAGATCATCTCCTGGCAGATGGCATTTCTCCAGACCATATTATATCTCTGGCTTTGGATGATATACTGAACGATGAATACTGTGACCCCAAGAAACTGCTACACTATATTAAAGGTAACATCAAAGATTCTGAAATTCATTATGTCCTATTGGATGAAGTTCAAATGGTAAACAACTTTGTTGGAGCCTTGAACAGTCTTCTTCATATAGACAATGTGGATGTCTACGTAACAGGAAGCAATTCTAAGTTTCTATCTTCCGACATTGCCACAGAGTTCAGAGGAAGAGGTGATGAAATACGTATTTACCCTCTGTCTTTTTCAGAATATGTATCGGCTTACGATGGCAACAAAGAATATGCGTGGCGAGATTATATTACGTATGGCAGTTTGCCTTTAATCTTGTCTTTGGATACCCAGCAAAAGAAGATGAGTTATCTGCGTAATCTCTATACTACGGTGTATCTAAAAGACTTGATAGACAGAAATAATGTCAAGAAAAACACGGAGTTCGACTCTCTTGTTAAAGTAATGGCATCATCGGTAGGCTCACCATGCAATCCGAATAAATTGAGCAACACTTTCAAGAGCGTAAGCAATGCAGACCTGTCTCCGTTAACAATCGACAATTACTTAGGATTCTTGCAAGAAGCCTTCCTGATAGAGAAAGCGATGCGGTATGACATTAAGGGGAAAAAGTACATCGGTACATTGTCTAAATACTATTTCGTAGACTTAGGACTGCGCAATAGCCTTCTGGATTTCCGTCAAATAGAAGAAACCCATCTCATGGAAAATGTGATATACAATGAATTACGATGCCGTGGCTATCTTGTGGATGTTGGTATGGTAGAAACTCGTACCAGAACACCGCAACAAGGAATGATGCGCAAGCAATTGGAAGTAGATTTTGTAGTCAACAATGGCTCTAAGCGTTATTACATCCAATCTGCCCTTGCTCTTCCTGATAAGGAAAAGATAGAACAAGAATCTGCATCACTAAAACATATCTCAGATAACTTCCAGAAGATAATCATAGTAAAGGACAATATTGTTTCTCATCACAATGAAGCAGGCATCTTGTTCATAAGCTTGTTTGATTTTCTTTTGCAACGAAACATATTAGAATAGGCTTCCACTTAAAAAAAGTGGCACATGTGCCATGAATTTTAAGTAGAGGCATCTATTCGAGCAGTCCTTAGGAAGCAAGTAAGCACTGGGAGGGCAGGTGTGTTACCTGCCCAATAGCAAGAATGCCCTATAACCATAAAGCTACGATTGTACAACAATATATCCGTTATCCCATTCCTTAACATCCACATATCGCTTGAGGCGCTTGGGAGTACGGAATCGGATATTACTATTGCCATATCGAAAAGAAGTCATATCTCCTTGATTAGAGAGTAACGCTTCTGATGAAAGATTCTTATTGTCCATATTTACCTCCTTGTTTTAATGATTCAACTTTTGTGCTGCACAGATTATGCCAGCGAGCGCAATGAAAGCTTGCTTTCAAATTGCCGAGTGCAGCTTTTCTTCTGCAAAGATACGCTTTTCTTCTGACAGAAGCAAGGAATTATTGAAAAATGTTTGAGGGTGAGGGAGATAACAAAAAAAGCAAAGAAAAAGGCTTTTTTGTTGTCACTATCAAAATATTTATGTACTTTTGCAAAAACAAAAACCCCGGGGTCATCACCAGCATCGAATAATCTGGGAGAGGGCCTTACCGGGACTGCGCTGCAAAGATAAGAATAAAAATGGAATATACCAAAGATTTTTTCGAAAAAGTTTTCTTGATATTCCTTAGGGAAAAGTAATGATGAAAATTCAACAATGCCCACCCTAGGTACGGTAAGTAACCATGGGTGGGCATAGTCTTTAATGAATGATGCATGATAGAAGAGTTTTTTACTTCACAACCTTTCTCGTTGTGTCGCCTTGCTTCACAATCAATACGCCGTGAGCAGGAACATCATCAAGACAGAAGTCCTGTGTCTTCGACTTATACACCTCCTGACCTTGCATATTATATATATAGGTGTAAGGAGCAGAGACGTTCTGCTTTACAGTAACGGCAGAGATGGCAGAAGTGCCATCCTGTGCTAATGTCATCGTGCCATCGGCAGCAACGGCAAGTGTGTACATGATGGTGCCACCTACGCCTCGTAAGCATTGATAAGAACTTTCTTTGGTCGACTTAGAACCAACAAACAGCTTATAAGTTCCTGCAGAAATATTCTTTAACTCAGGCTCCTGACTCAGATTGAAATCAACTTCAGGATGATCACTATCACCATAACTAAAACCACTCAACATACCAACATAAGGTGTTTCTGTATCCGTCTCGAAAATAGAATCAGTATAGAGTTTACTACTGTTGTCACCCATGCCTTGCAGCACGAAATCTAATCTGCCCTCGAACACGCGATGACTGTAATTATAGGCGTTAGTCAGTTTGACGTGCAACTCGTTATCGCTGATATAGAAACTATATCCGTCAGTTACCCATTGCGAAATGTTTTCTTCGTCAGCACTCGGAGTCTCCTGTTTCTTGAACCCTAAAACCATACTTTGACCAATGTTGAAACCCTCTCCGGTAAACCCAGTGATATTAGGTCTCAGAACATCAATATCAAACCATCCGTCTCCAGACTTTCCCCATCCCCAGTTGACATGTACTTTCCCATCTTCCTGTATACCATCGAGCAAGAAGGCATGACCTCCATCTATCTCATCGCTACCGCAGTAGAGAACAGGCTGTTTAGCTTCCATTTCTTTGCGTACCAATTCCATCCATTCCGCATCGGTATAGAAGTCGCGCTGCAGACAGCTGATAGCCAAAGAATCATATCTGAAGTTCTCGGCAAATCCCTTGGCTGCATACCATTCTATAGTACCACTGCTATTAGTCTGATAATTCATTTGACTGGCAGCACCGGCATCAGCCATCAGTGTGGCTACGGCATCATTCTCGTGGTCGGACAATATTCCATAGCTTGACTGCATAGCTGTCCATTGATAAGTATGTCCCAGTTCTCGCTTATACCACTTAGTGGTGCCCTCTTTGTCATTTTTATCTTTATACGTAGTTACGGAATATATGCCTGTACCCTTACTTGTATCAGGATATTGATAGTACTTCATAATCTGTGCCATAGCTGTAGCTATACAACCCGTTGGGGCGGCGCTGCCATTAATCTGAGGACAAAGATTGTTGAAGGGTGTGTCCTGATTCCAGTAGGTCTTGATAAAATAGGTGGGGCGTCCACTTGCTGCCATTAGGTTAGCACGATAAGTAATACCTTTGGCTTTCATCCTTTCAAGTGATTTGTTGGCAGTATTCAGCCACCACTTCATGCCACAAGGCATATTATTTACATCAAAGTCTTCATCAGAAATTCCAAGCACAGGCTCTATGTCGTCATCTTTGCTGATGAACACCACCCCTTTACCCTTGATTCCATAGACATTGACCATATCTAATGACTGATATTTCTCAACGGCAATATTGGCTACTGCCTTCTTGGCTCCACCTGCCTGAAGATTTGAGGAGCAGAGTGCTTGCAGTGCTATTGTCTGCATTTCCTCTTCGCTTCGGTCGTTAGCGAAGCTTGGCATAGCGAGCAGAGAAGCAATAAAAAGTGTAAGAGTCTTTCTCATATTATATAAATTTATTTGGGAGTAAAACTGACTCTAAACAAGAATGGCGAAGCACTTGTGGCTTCGCCATTCTTGTTTAGAATATAATAAACATTTTGTTTACTCGTTGGGCTCGAATGTATCGTAACCAGTAATCTGAGCCAAGTTACCGTCACTTACATACCATTGCATCAAAATCATGCAGTAATAATCATCGTACATGAAGCTTGGTGAGTTTACCGACTGGCGAGTGAGACCATCTGCATAAGAGATTGTTCCGTAGTCACCATAAGTAAATGGAGTAGCCTGCTCAGGAACTACAAGCTGGGTGATGGTAAGTCCATTTTCGTCTGTTCCCTTTTTGTCTGTAAGATTAAAAGTCATGTGTTTACCTGTTCCCCAGAAGTTCTTGAAGCGGAAGAGTTTCGGATTGGCATCATTTACCTGCAAGGTGGCAGCCTTGGAAGCGCCAAACAACTGAGCACCGGCACCATTGAAATTGTAAGTACCCTCGGCTACTGTAGTCCAGCTGTTGGCAGTAAACTGTACTGTAGCCAAAGACTTTCCACCACCTACAGCTACCACGGCTATAGTGTTGTCACCACTAAGGCTCTTGATGGTCTTGTCAATATTGGCAGCACCTTCTGCACCTTCAATCTTCTCACCATTCTCAACCACATAGTCCTTATAGCCTTCCTCGCCCAGTTGAGTAAGGCGACTTTCATAATCAGCAGTTTTCTCTACCAGCAGATAAGCACTCTGTGTAGCGCTGTTGGTAGCGATACGAATCTGCGTATCAATATCAGCATCATTAGGCTCTGTGGCTGTGTACTGATAAAGAGTTGCTTTAGCTTGGCTGTCAGAACCGATGTCGGAACCTTCATCCTCAGAGCAGGCGGTAAACATAATTACCGAAACGAGGGCAAAGAACAGTCCATAAATATATTTTTTCATATTCTTTTCTTTTATCTGTTAAACTAAAGTTTTACCATACATACTCTTGTGAGTCGCTTTGAGGTTTTGTTACCATCGGGTTCTGAGTACAATCGGCATTGTATGCACCCTCACTCTCCACAATCATCAAGGTCATCCATTGTGGCACACCAGTTGTGTTCCAACGAGATTCCTCGCAGTGGTTAGTACCGGCATAGCTGCGAATCACACTCTTGCCAAAGCGCTTGATGTCGAGAGTAGCGAAGCCCTCGCCCCAAAGCTCTACACGACGCTGCCACCAAATCTCGTTCTGGAAGCCGGAGTTACTGCTGTTGCCATACTTATCGTTGACGTGCTTGCCATATACGAATTGTGGGTCACGTGCCTTGGCAAAAGCCTCAAGCAACTGCTTGCCACGAGCTTCGTCCTGCATACCTGCAGCCTCTGCCTCGATGAGCTTCATTTCCTCAACACGCATCAATGGAACTGACTGGAGGAAGCCCTTATATTGATTGTTGTGTCCTTCCACGCCATTGGCTGTACGGAACTTCAAGCTCAGGCCACCTGTTCCTGGCCATTTGGCCATTTCTGCAGAATACTCAAGCCATGTAGGATAGTCAGAATATTCTTTCAACTTATTCTCGAGTTCCGTACCTTCCATGTCGTTGGTAGAGAAGTCTACAAAGCACTTCTTGCGACAGTCGGTAGCAGGAATGGTCTCATAGAGGTGACGGTCTATCAACTTGGCATCACCATAATTGGCAGCATAGCCACAGGCAGAGACATCCTTGTCTGGATTGATCTCAAGCGACATCTGAGATCCCCAAGAAGTATCAGCTTCGTTGAGTTTGATACATGGGTCTGTATCCTTGTAAGTCACGCAGAACATCCATGCCTCGTTAGGAGTGTTGAAACCAGTCTCACGATCGGTATATTCTGCAGAAGACATCACAGAATATCCTGCTTGTGCCTTTTTGGCATATTCTTCTGCCTTGTCCCATTTGCCCATTACGAGGTACGCACGGGCCTTCAGACCATAAACGACAGAAACATCAGGAGTAGTCTTGTCCGGACGCTCATAGCCAGCAAGATATTCCTCTGCCTTGTCGAGGTCGGAGATGATGAAGTTCCACATCTTCTCGTTGGTAGCACGAGGGTTGTGGTTCATGTCGATGCTCTCGTCATCAGAAACGATAGGCACGGTCTCTGCCTCTGGATTCTTGGTATAAGTCTCGTTGGCATACATCTGTGCCATATCCTCATAAAAGAAGGCGCGCATGGCGTATGCGATACCCACGCCACTCTTCTGCTCTTCTGTAGGATTGCCTGCACCCATCTTGATGACAGTATTACAGTTCTTGATCCACGCATAATATACAGTCCATGGAATTTGACACATCAAATATTGTGGTGTCAACACATCGAAAGTATTGTACCAGACTGTGAAAAATCCTGGTGCAACAGTGGCTGGATAAGCGATATCCTGACCCATAAGGTCACGCTGAATCATCTGTGAAGGATAACCGAAATCGTAGTTATTATCACCCAATTTGGAACTAGAGAACATCATTGGGCGACCATTCATATCGGCTGTTATAGCCGATACGAACTTGTTGAACGAGTTGGGAGCCGAAGCAGCCTGGTCTATGGTTACGGTGCTACTCTGAGGGTCTATCTCCTCGATACAACTGGTCAGCGAGGTGGCAGCCAAAACCAGGGCAGCAAATGTCATTTTATTTAATTTCATCATTGTTTCGTCTTTTTATGTTGTTAGAACGTCAATTGAATACCACCAGAAATGTTACGTGTAGGTGAGTAGCTTGTGCCTGTCACACCATCGTAAGAGTAGCGTGGGTCCAAGCCCTTGCGAGCAGAAATGAAACCAAGGTTCTCACCAGAGCAGTAAATGCGAATCTTAGAGAAGTATGGTATCAAGTTCTTTGGGAAGGTGTAACCTACTGTGAATGACTGGAAGTTGAAGTAACTTGCGTTGGTCAAGAAACGGTCAGATGCCTGACTGTTGTCATCACCATACTGCCAGCGAGGAATGTTGCTGCTGGTATTGTTAGGACTCCATGACTTGATATAGTCCTTATGAATAGCCACACCACCTGTAGAGTTGGCTGTCAGAGGATTCATCAAACCAGCATACTTCATATCGTACACCTTGCCTCCAATCTGGTAGTCGAAGCTGAATGTAGCATCAAATCCCTTATAAGAAACAGTGGTGCTAAGACCGCCAGATACCTTTGGCAACAAAGAACCTGTCTCATAGTTGCTGGCCTTGCTGGCGTCAGTTGTAGTGTAAGACAACTTCTGACCAGGGCGACCTGTTCTTTCACTGTCTGAGATATCCTCATCTACCCAATAGAGCGCCTCACCCTTTTCGTTGACGCCTGCATACTTAGGCAGGAAACCATTGTAGAGAGGTCCACCCTCCTTGTACCAATACATGGTGTATCTCATGTCACTTGTCTGTGAGAAGCCGCCATATTGGTTCTTTGAAGTAGAGTCAAGCTTCAATATTTCGGTCTTGTTGTGTGCCAAGTTTGCTGTAACTGACCAGTCGAAATCCTTAGTGCGGAAAATGTGACCTGTCAAGGTCAGCTCAACACCCGTGTTGCGAAGATCACCCACATTGCTGTAGTAGCCACGAGTACCCTGTGACTCTGGCACACGCAGCCAGAAGAGCAAGTCGGTAGTCTTCTTGGTATAGAAGTCGAAGCTACCACTCAGTCGACCCTTGAAGAAACTGAACTCAGTACCAATGTTGAAGTTGGTGGTAGTTTCCCAAGTGATATTCTTGTTACCCAATTGTGCGAAAGATGCCGACATCTCTGTATCTGAAACCTGAGACAAGGTATAGAGGTCGGTGTAAGCCCAGTTGCCGATGTTATCGTTACCCTGCTGACCGATAGAAGCCTTCAACTTCAACTCGTCTACCCAAGGAGCTTTAAACCATGCCTCCTTGTTGATCAGCCAAGCTGCGCCTACTGACCAGAAGCTACCCCAACGGTTCTCCTTGGCAAAGCGTGAAGATGCATCACGACGATAAGAGAAAGAGCCGAAATACTTGTTGTCGTAGTTGTACTGAGCATTGCCGAAGAAACCCTCTACGTTGTAAGCAGACTCATAGCCACTTGCATCCTTCTTGTTGGCAAAGGCGCTAATCTGCAAGATGTTTGGCGAGAAGCCGCCCTCAGCCAAGGCACCAAGATAGGTACTGTTAATCTTGTAGAATTCGTGACCAAGCATCACGGTAACACCATGCTTGCCAAAGTTGTCGAAATAGGTAAGAGTCTGTACGTGGTTCTGACGCCAACTTTCTGTAGAAGACTTAGTAAGCGAACCGTTCACACCCGCCTTGGAACCGAAGAATGGGTTGGCATAGCCTGTCGCATTGGTCTGTCCCCAGATAATGGTGCTGGTCAAGTTGGCCTTCAAGAAGTCTGTAATCTGAAAGTCTGCAGTAAATGTACCATTCAACTGATGACCCTTGTTCTCGCTCTTGTCATAGTTGTTGGAAGCAATAGGGTTGTAATTGTTGTTGAATGGACGGTTGATACCTAATGTAGAAGAACCTAAGTCGTACAAAGGCAAGCCTCTCTCATCGGTTGGGATATATACGTTGCCATTTTCGTCAATCTGACGGAGATACAATGGATAAATAGGAGCCATGCTGGATGTGAAGCTCAAGCTGGTACTTAAGTTGGCATCGGCTGCCTGTGTAGAGTTTACAAAGCCAATGTTGGCGCCCAACTTCAACCACTTCTTGATCTGATAGTCGGCCTTCAATCGAGCAGTGATACGCTCGAAACTTGAATTCTTGATGATACCCTCATCATTCAAGTAACCTAAGCTGGCATAATAAGAAGAACGGTCAGAACCGCCACTTGCGTTTACGTTATATTCCTGACGCAAAGAGTTCTGGAACACAGCATCTGTCCAGTCGTCAGGTGTTACATAGTATGACTTACCGCCGGCACCTGTGATAGTGCGGCCTAAAGTTGCATTAGGATTCAACTTGCCGTCCAAACCAATGAGCTGCTCTGTGTCAGGATAACTGTAAACATTGTATGCCAACTTGTTCAACATAGCGGAGTTTGCCTTTACATTGGCTGCACTGACATTCAAGCCATCACCATAGTAATATTTGTTGTAATATTCTGAGTACACAGCCTCGTAATACTGACCTGGGTCTGTGATAACATCATACTCAGAAACGGCACGAGAGTTGGAACCCCACTTCATGTCGACATTAATCTTTCCTTCAGAATTGTTGGCACCCTTCTTGGTTGTTACAATGATAACACCAGCAGCACCACGTGCACCATAAAGAGCAGCAGAGGCAGCATCCTTCAATACAGTAACCGACTCGATATCATCGGTAGGGATATTAGAAAGACTTGCAGAATAAGGAGCACCATCGACAATTACCAATGGGTCTGTAGCTGCATACATAGAAGCAATACCACGAATGTTGATACTACCCTGACCTGCACCAGGTTGACCAGAGCTACCGCGCATCTGCAAACCAGATACAGAACCAACTAAAGCATCAGCTACGTTAGTAGTAACTTTCTTGGAAAGTTCTTCAGAACCGATAACTGCAGCCGAACCTGTAAAGGCGCTCTTCTTGGCAGTACCGTAAGCAACAACCATTACCTCGTCCAAAGAATGATTGTCTGCATCCAGAACAATCTTCATGTTCTTGCCAGCCTTTACTGACTTGCTCTGCATACCAATATAAGTAATTTCCAGCTTGGCACCAGCTGGAGCGTTCAATGAAAAGTTACCATCAATATCGGTAACTGTACCAGTGTTTGTACCTGCTACCTTGATGGAAGCACCGATAATAGGGCTGCCATCCTCAGAAGAGGTAACCTTACCAGAGATTTGACTTTGCGCAAATGCCATGCTCGTACTAACGGCTATGGCTGCGGCTACTGTCATGAGTCTTTTTTCCATAAATCTCTCTCTCTTTTAAAAAAATTAATATATAATGTATTTCTTTCTCTACATGTCACGAGGTGCTCCCCATTGAGGGAATACCAAAGAATGCTTTCTCTACCTCTTGAACCGAGGTGGAAGAGTTATACCTTAATTATATATGCCAGTCTCAAATTCCTTGATCCAAGAGTTTAAAACTCTCCTTATGGTAAGAGAACTTAGCAAAATTTTAAAAATATTTTTAATCGGTTGCAAAATTACATAATATTTAGCTTTTCTCCAAATATTTTTTGTAAAAAGTTGCATTTTATTTGTATTTTGTTACAAAAAGACTATTATTGTGTCTTATTTTCTTCCTTTTATAAGTAAAAGATTACTTTTTAAAGGAAATTGCTGTTTGTTCAACCAATCCCTTTATGAGATTTATATTTATCAATTTTGCCTTGGAATGCCGTTTCTTTTTATCTTAAGAGGGCAGTTTGTTGCCTTTACTGAAGCACTTCTTTTCATAATCCATTCTTTTTTCTAAAATAGTAATAATCAGCGGATTACAAAAACAGAATCACATTTTTCTAAGGAGTTTCTCCCTTCTTGTAGCAGCCTCCCAAAGTGGAACACGAAAAATCCAGAGTATGGTGCACTTGGTGAAGGGAGAAATCGAGTATAGGCTCTGCTTTTTATATTCCTATATCTTGCATCAATGATTGGTTGGCAGAAGCCAGATTGGAATCAAAAAGACTTTTTATATAAACGAAGGTGGTGGAAGTCTTGGTATGTCCTAATGCCTTTCCGATTAATCCAATATCCATGTTATGCTGATAGGCGATACTCGCCCACGAGTGTCGAACCACATAAGAGGAAAGAGGGATAGATGAAGAAATCTTTTTGGAAAGAACATGCAACGAGTAGTTGTATTGGCGCAACCGACGAAGATATTCACGATGAAGCAAGTCAGGGGATTGAGTCGTTAACAACGGGAAAACATAGATGGAGTCAGAAGAACTATATCGTGAGATAATAGCTTGCATAGCTGGGACGAGGGCAATACTGATAGGCTGACCTGTCTTATGTCGAGCATATCGGATGACGTTATCTTTCATCTGGCTTTTCTTTAAGTAAGCAATATCAACAAAAGGCATCCCCATTGCATAAAAACTAAAAATAAAGATATCTCGAGACATCGCCAAGGTAGAACCCTCTTCCAAGTCCAAATCATGGAGTTTGCGGATTTCACTTTCGGTAATACTTCGTTTGGCAGTCTTCGTTCTTCCTGTGAAAGCTTTTGTAAAAGGACACACATCACCATTCGAAGAATATTCCTCTGCCCACCGATTGTACATTGCTCGTAAGGATCGAAGATAAGCTGAAATCGTATTGAGGCAAATACCCTTGTCACTTAGCCATCGCTGATAAAGCTCTACCTCTTGACTATCCATCTCAGAGAAAGTCCAGTCTTCACGTTGCAAGAACTTTGTCCAAGAGCGAGCCGCAGTCAAATAATTACTCGCAGTCTTGAACTTCTCCTCTTTCTTCAGCATTTCCACTTGGGAATGTACTATTTTCCATCCTAATACTTTTTTCTCCTTTTTCGTTGCAGCTTGTTTCTTGCCCTTACCAAGACTAAATTCAAATTTGAAATACATCATAATCTTTTATTTTTTATTATTAGACATACGGGGTTATACCCGATTAGTACATAAATACTATAAATATTTGGGACGTTATAGACGGAATCATCCAAAAACGCTCCAATTTCACCACCTCGGTTCAAGAGGTAGAGAAAGCATTCTTTGGTATTCCCTCAATGGGGAGCACCTCGTGACATGTAGAGAAAGAAATACATTATATATTAATTTTTTTAAAAGAGAGAGAGATTTATGGAAAAAAGACTCATGACAGTAGCCGCAGCCATAGCCGTTAGTACGAGCATGGCGTTTGCGCAAAGTCAAATCTCTGGTAAGGTTACCTCTTCTGAGGATGGAAGCCCAGTTATCGGTGCTTCCATCAAGGTCGCTGGTACCAACACCGGTACTGTTACCGACATCGACGGTAACTTCTCGTTGAATGCTCCTGCTGGTTCCAAGTTGGAAATTTCTTACATCGGTATGGTGAGCAAGACTGTAAAGGCAGGTAGAAACCTGAACATCGTCATGGATTCTGATAATCATTCCTTGGATGAGGTCATGGTTGTTGCCTTCGGTACAGCCAAGAAGAGCGCCTTCACTGGTTCTGCTGCCGTAGTAGGTTCTGAGGAACTTTCTAAGAAGGTAACTACAAATGTGGCTGATGCCTTGGTAGGTTCTGTTCCTGGCTTGCAATTACGTGGTGGCACAGGTCAACCTGGTGACACTCAGGGTAAAATTAACATTCGTGGTATCGCTTCTATGTATGCTAGTACCGACCCATTAATAATTGTTGACGGCGCTCCATATTCTGCAAGTCTTTCAAACATACCAACAGAAGACATAGAGTCTGTTTCTATCTTGAAGGATGCAGCTTCTGCTGCACTTTATGGTGCTCGTGGTGCAGCAGGTGTCATCATTGTTACTACTAAAAAAGGTAGCAACAAGGAAGCAAAGATTAATGTTGACATGAAATGGGGTTCTAACTCTCGTGCCATCCCTGATTATGATGTTATCAAAGATCCTGGTCAGTATTATGAAGCTTATTATGCACAGCTGTACAACCGTAATTTCTATGGTCGTGGACAATCAGCTGAGCAAGCGAATCTCAATGCAAACAAGACAATGTTGAATGATTTGAGATATAATGTTTTCACGTATCCAGATAATGAACAACTGATAGGGCTTGATGGCAAAATCAATCCTCACGCAACTCTTGGACGTGTTGTGACAGGTACTGATGGCAAGAAATATCTTATGACTCCTGATGATTGGGCAAACACTTTGTACAACAAGTCTTTGCGTCAGGAATATAACGTTAGTGCCAATGGAGGAACAGATCGTTCTACCTATTATACCAGTGTAGGATACTTAAAAGATGACGGAATCATCCAGCAAAGTGGTTATGAGCGACTCACTGCACGTTTGAAGGCTGATTATCAAGCAAAGAAATGGTTGAAGTTGGGTACTAATGTTGGCTTTGTCACTAGTAATCAAACACAGAGTTCAGGTTTGAGTTCTACATCTACATTGGCTAACAACCCATTTGTATTCACCTCGACATTGGCTCCAATCTATCCTTTGTTTATACGTGATGAGAACGGAAATATTATGAAGGATGATTTAGGTAATGATTTGTACGATTTTGGCTCATCTTCGAAATTCGGTATTGTACGTCCTGTTCTTGACAACAATAACCCTATGGCAGAATTAGCGCTCAATAGAGTAACGGCAAATGGTCACCAACTGAATGCTTCAATGTCAGCAGACATTCAGATTACCAGTTTCTTAAAAGCAAATCTGACAAGCACTCTGATCTGGGGACAGACCAATGGACATACATACTCTAATGCTTATTATGGTCCAAAGGCTAGCGTAAATGGTGAGCTTCAGAAAGAATCGACAGAGTCATGGCGTCAGAACCATACGCAGACTTTGACATATTATCAAGACTTCGGTAAGCACAGTGTAACTGTCTTGCTCGGTCATGAGTACTACAAAACCAATACTCGCTATCTTTCTGCTACGGGTCAAGGAGGTTTTACACCTTCAATTCAAGAACTTGCAGCTTTTGCAAAGAAACTGGACAGCAACTCTTATCGAACAGCCTATAATGTTGAGGGTTATTTTGGTAATGCTCAATATAGCTATGACGACAAGTACTTCGGTTCTTTCTCTTATCGCCGTGATGCTTCTTCACGTTTTGCCAAAGACCACCGTTGGGGTAACTTTTGGTCTATTGGTGGGGCTTGGCTTATCAGCAAGGAAAGCTGGTTCAAGGCTCCTTGGGTTGATGAGTTGAAAATCAAAGCATCTATTGGTCAACAGGGAAACGACAATATCGGTAACTGGGCTTACATCGACTTGTATACTCTCAGTAAAACTAGCGATACTTCCATGGCTGCATCTTTTGCACGTATGGGTAACAAAAACATCACTTGGGAGACAACAACGAACCTTAACATAGGTACAGAGTTCAGTTTCTTCAATCGTCGTCTTTCTGGCACAATTGATTTTTATAGCAAAAAGACAACAGACCTGTTATTCTGGCTTTCCATCCCAGAATCCGCAGGAAGTCGTGGTTATTATGGCAACGTAGGTGACATTCGAAATAATGGTATTGAGGTTACTTTGACAGGCTCCATTATTCGCACGAAAGATTTGGATTGGTCTGTGACAGCCAACATTGCACACAATAGTACAAAGATATTGAAATTACCAGAGTCAAAGATTGCAGATAATGGTGGTTTCAATGAGACTAGTAAACTCGAAACGACTCAGTATTGGTATCGAGTTGGTGGTCCTTTGTATAATGGATACATGCCAAAATATGCAGGTGTCAATGAAAAAGGTGAGGCAACTTACTGGGTAGATGAAGATGCTGGTGGTGGCAAGCATGGTACAAAGTATTCTTATACAACAACCAATCCAAACTCTGCATCAAAGTATGAGACTGGCTCCTTGCTCCCGAAGGCATTTGGTGGTTTCAGTACAACTGTAGTTTACAAGGGCTTCGACTTCACCGCTTCATTTGATTATCAGATTGGTGGTAAAGTATACGACTCTCGTTATGCTTCCTTGATGTCACCATGTGACAACTCAAGTGCCGCAGGTAGCGCCATTCACAAGGATTACTTGAAGTCTTGGTCACCAAACAACACTTCTAGCAACATTCCTCGTTGGCAGTATGGTGATAACTATACAACTGCCCAGTCTGACCGATTCTTGACCAATGCAAGCTACTTCAACTTCCAGTCATTCACTGTAGGTTACAGTATTCCAACGCAACATATACCTTTCTTCTCAAAGATTCGTGTATATTGCTCAGGTGAAAACCTCGGTTTCATCTCAGCTCGTAAGGGTCTTGATCCTCGCTATTCTTATGATGGAGGAACTACGCTCAACGCTTATTCTCCAGTAAGAAGTATTTCTGGTGGTATCCAGTTGACATTCTAATTTTATCAAAAAGTAGAAAAAATGAAAAAGAATATTATAACTTTAGCCTTCATGGCATTAGGAGTAATGAGCTTGACAGGTTGTATCCAAGAGATAGAGCCACAAAGTTCTACGGTAACATCTGACCAAGCCGGTAATGCTCCTAATTCATACAATAACTTTGTAAACTCTATTACCACAAACATCTGTGGTAGTTGCTCTTATTATGGTGGTAGTCCAAAGGAGGCGCAGCCTTGGGACTTTGGCTACCCTTCGCAGATGCTGGTTCGCGACATGATGGGACAGGATATGGCAGCAAACATGGGAGGTTCTGAATTCTTCATGTATTGGTATTCTTGTTCACGTGCATTGGGACCACAATATGCAATTTGCCAAGTGCCTTGGACTATCTATTATAATTGGATTAAGAATTGCAATACTGTCATCTCTTTGGCAGGAGAAAATCCTACAGAGGACAAAATTTCTGGCGCAGGTATCGCTTACTGCATGCGTGCTTTCTTCTACGAAGACTTGGCACAAATGTTTACTCAGAAGACTTACGGCGAGGACAAAGAGGCCGAGACTGTGCCTATAGTAACAGAGGACAACAGTATTGATTATACTCATAACCCTCGTGCAACTAATGAGAAGATGTGGGCTTTTATCCTTTCAGACTTGGACAAAGCAGAGACTTATTTGGCAAACTATGATCGTGGAAGCGACAAGACCAAGCCAAATCTTTCCGTAGTTTATGGCTTGAAAGCTCGTGCTTACCTCATCATGCGAGATTGGGCAAATGCCGAGAAATACGCTAAGTTGGCACAAAATGGATACCAAGTAATGTCGGCTGACGAATATACAAGCCGTGAGACAGGATTCAATACTGCAAACGAGTCTTGGATGTTCTGTATGAAGTACAAGGCTGATGATATTTGCATCAAAGAAAATGATGGTGATAACTCATGGGGTACTCAAATGTGTTTGGAACTTGATCCTGCTACAAGTGAAGGTTATGCTTCTGCATTTGGTGCACCTAAAATAATTGACCGTCACTTGTATTCCACTATTCCTGCTACCGATTGTCGCAAGAAATGTTTTGTAGACTTCAGTGTTGACAATATGACACAAGAACAACAATTGGCAAAACTTGCAGAGTATTCAAACTACCCATCATGGCTACAGGTATCTGCCAGCAAAGCTAAACTTAATTCCCCTGCAGGTTTCTCATTGAAGTTTCGTTTAGCTGGTGGCGAAGCAGGTCATAAGAGCCAATACATTGGCTATCTGATGGATGTTCCATTGATGCGTGTAGAGGAGATGAAGCTGATCGAAGCTGAAGCTGCCGGCATGCAAGATGAAGCTCGTGGCAAGGCTCTATTGGAAGCTTTTGCCAAGACTCGTGATCCACAGTATGTATATGGTAAGCACAACGAGGCTTATGGCAATAGCAAGACCTCTGCCTTTGAAAATGAAATTTGGTGGCAGCGCCGTGTCGAACTTTGGGGCGAAGGTTTCTCTACCTTTGATATCAAGCGTCTCAACAAGGGTATCATCCGCAATTATGCAGGTACAAATCATCAGGAAGATTATCGTTGGAACACCACAACACCTCCACAATGGATGACTTTCTGTATAGTTCAGAGTGAGACTAACTACAACAAAAGTTGTACCCAGAACCCAACTCCAATTGCACCAGAAGGTGACTCTGATGAGTTCGTTTGGTAAACATTGTTAAATCAAATAAAGAAAGAAGATTATGAAAAAATATATTTATGGTTTATTCATGGCTCTTGTCTCAGTAGCAATGTTTACTGCTTGTTCTGCGGATGAGGGAACGGAACCTGGCAATGATAGTAAAGTAAACGTTGTGTTGTACCAATATACTGCTACAACACCAAATGATCCAGATGTAGATACACAATTGAGAATCGCCACAAACTCCGCAACTCAAGAGGTTTATGTCTTAGCAGAGAAAACTGTTGATTATGCAGCTCATGTCAAAGAGATGGGAGATGAAGCCTATAAAGACTATGTCGTAGAGAATGGACAGAAAGTTGACAATGCGACAGGTGCTGCCAATACTGATTATACAGTAAAAAACTTGAATGGAGAGAATACAATTACTGTTGTAGCTGTCGGTAATGGTGGTAAGTCTTCTGCATCTGTAAACTTCACTGGTTATACTTGGACGACAGTTGCAGAAGGAACTTATCACTTCAGCGCAAATGCAGCAGAAAACTTTGGAGAATCAGTCGCTACTACCCTCCAGTATAAAGACTCAGATCCAAGTACATACCGTTTCAAAGATTTTTGGGGTACTGGTAAGCATGTAACATTCACTGTAACAGAGAACACGACAGATTACTTTGGAACAACCGGTAAGATTATTGCCGTTCCGGCGCAAGCTACTCCATATACTTATGGTAGCTACGGAACTATCAATATGGCAGATTATGTAACGGCCCAACTTGGAAATTATCCAAGCGCAATTTTGCCTAATGGTAAGGTTTATATTGCCATGGCATATTATGTTGAGGCAGGTACACTTGCTGATGGCTTTGATCAGTTTGTACCTAACAAATAACTAGGTATAATATCATAATAAATAAGGGAGTATCATATCAAAATATATGGTACTCCCTTACTCCGTTTTGGGTATGGATACACCTTTTTTCCTTTTTCTCTAATATTTGCCTAAAATTCCTTGCACCTTCAGAAAGAAAAGTGTAACTTTGCAGCAAATTTATAAACCTTTTAAAACAAGGAGGTAGAATATGGATTTATTTGATAGCAAAAGACAAGAAAGATTGGAGGCAGCAAGAAAGGCTGCAACTGCTAGTAAAGAGGCATCTTTGAAATTTCTTATAGATGCTGGCATCTTGGATAAAAATGGGAACTGGGCTTCACATCTAAGATAATATGGATGAATCTCTTTATTCTAGGCGTTCTAATCTTGTGATTGGTTTTCATGGTTGTGACCAGTCTGTGGTAGAAAAGGTTATTGCCGGTAAAACAGAACTCATAGCCAGTACTAATGATTATGATTGGTTAGGAAGTGGTATCTATTTTTGGGAAAATAATAAAGAAAGAGCTTGGCTATGGGCGACAGAATTGTCAAAAAGGTCCAACTCTTCTATAAAAACTCCTGCAGTTATAGGTGCCGTAATAGATTTAGGTTATTGTTTCGATTTGACAGATAGCTCTTATTTACAGGAGTTGAAGAATGCCTATGATGTTTTAAAAGAAACATGCCACAATCTTGATAAGGAATTACCAAAGAACAAGCCAATTGGTAACTCAGACGATCTACTTCTCAGAAGATTAGATTGTTCTGTGGTACAAACGGCATTGGAATTGAATAAAAAGGCCAATGCCCATCCATACGATTCGGTAAAAGGAGTATTTTGGGAAGGACAGGAGCTTTATCCTAATGCAGGATTCAGAGAAAAGAATCATATTCAGATTTGTGTCTGCAATCCCAATTGCATCAAAGGCTATTTCCTCCCCAGAGAAATCAATCAGGATTATCCTAATCCATAATATAATAAGGTGTATCCTTCTTGCTCCTCATCGGGCATTCAGGATACACCTTTTTTCTTTTAATATATAGAGGATATTACATATCTTCCAATGATAAGCAGCCCAGACGAATTTCCAGTTTCTTTAATTCAGGATATACTTGGAGCATATAGTCCACCTTCTGTTTCAAGAGACTTTCGTCATAACGGAATTTATCCTTTTTTACCTCATAGATGTCAATAATTCCATCTATTTCATTTATTGCAACGATATCTATCTCATTTCCTCCCTTTCTATCCCAAAACTGACCTATCTGGGTGTATTGTTGGCTTTCGCTCAGTTTCTGGCGGAAATAGCGTTCAAGCATAAAACCCTCTACCGTGGATATATCACGCATAATGATACGATGCAATTGATTCAATGCGCCACTCTCTATGAAATTCTGGTATTTATAGAAGAAGCGAAACCAGAAGATGAGAAAATTGTCACTCAGGATATATCTTACACTCTTGCTCTTTGGCTTGGAGAAGATCGGGACATGGCGTTCTATCAGATTGTAGTGAGATTTCAAACGTTCCAGATATCCACCCACTTCCTTGATTCCTGTCAAAGCCTCAATCTGGGCACGAGTTACCTCACCACAGGCGATACAAGAGAGTATGGAGAAATAATTGGCATAATCCGTACCAAATTCCTCTATCAAGATATTCTTTCCTTCGTTGATGAAAGGCGAGTTTTCTTCAGTCTGCATATTGAGCATTTTCTGAGAGGTTGTCTTTCCATTGCTCATGAAGAGATTGACATACCATGCAACCCCATTGCTCAGCGTATAGAGAGTAAGCAAGTCGCTTGCTGTATAGTTAGGATTGAAGTCATGTAAAATCTCTTTGAGCACATCTGTATCGAAAGCTCGTAGATTGATGATACGATTGGCACGAGAGAACAATGGCTCTTTACTATCTTCAAAGATGCGGTGCATCAGTGAGTAGATAGAACCACTGATAATGAGATTCATCTTACTCTTACTTTTTGCCAAATCCCATTCTCTCTGCATCTCGCTAAAGATGGATGGATTGATACGTAGCCAATCCTGAAACTCGTCGATAACCAGTGTAAACGGATGGCTTTGGGAGATAAAGAGGAGTTGGTGAAACAGCTCGGCGAATGACGAATAATTGCCTAATGGCATATCTAATTTGCGTTCTGCCTCTTCCTTGAAATCTTGGCATAGCATATTTTCAGACTTTCTTGCCACAAAGAAATATAGAAGAGAACCTTCATGTCCACATCTTAGTGCTAACTCGGTTTTGCCGATACGGCGTCTTCCTACCAGTACCGTCATCTGTGCTTCTTTCTGGCTTTTTGTATAGATGTCAGCAAAGAGTGCCAGTTCTTTTGTTCTATCATAAAACTTCATATCTCATTTTTAATATTATTATCGTAACCGCCATTACCGTAATGACGATTACTATTCTGTGCAAATGTACGATTTTCTATTGGATTATACAAAGATTAAGAACTTTATTTTGAATAGTTTAACAAAAAGGCAATTACCTTCAGTATCGGGCATTCAGGATACACTTTTTTCCTTTTTTGCTTTTTCTTTTCTACTGCGGAAGACGCATTTTTCAAAATAAGTCGTCTCCTGTAACCTGTCTGTTGATCTTTCTTGCATACATATTATTATATAGGCCATGTGGTGTGACAAATGTAGGAATGAGCGTTTTCGTTGTCTTCGAAAAGAGACAGGTAATATGCCACGCCACCCATCGCCATATAGCACTCGATGATTTCCGGGCGTTCATAATAAAAACCCTGTGCTTTGAAATACTCTTCTATCTCATGCAGCTTGAAGGGTGATAGCAGAATGTTGTGAGTGATGCGATTATGGAGCCCTCTGCGTGAATTAATAACCTGATTGAGCATCCAGGTGGTAGCACTTCCGCAGGCTATCAGTTTGATGTCGCTGCGGTATGACGCCCAGTCGTTCCAGAAATGTTTTCAAATTCTGATTTGCGGCTTTCTCTGAAATACTAACTTTCTGTCTTTAATTCTTTATATAGAACAAAGAGCATATAGAGGGGGATGTTGATGGTTTTCGAACTGTTGTTTCTCTCGTATGGCAAGAGACTGGTGCGAACCGACCATTTGGGGGAATATTTTTCCCGATATAGTTTCAAACTTTTGGCATTCATAGTTACTCCTGCCTTTGCTTCTAGTGGATATACATCTAAACCATCAGAAATAAGGAAGTCGACCTCTGCAGTGGCTGAGGAAGACCAATAATAATTGGTTTCCAGAGTTTCTGCAAAGTTCTGAAGTTCCTGACAGACATACTGTTCTGTCAGCGCTCCCTTAAACTCTTCGAAGATTCTGCTTCCTTCTAATATTACTTTCGGCGAAATCTTGCTCATTGCCCTCAACAGACCTACATCCAGTAAGAATACCTTAAACGATTTGAGATCTGCATAGGCTGAAATCGGGATGTCGGGCTTGCTGACATTGTTGGTTCTGATGATTTCACCTGCATCAGAGAGCCACATGATGGCATCCTCATATTCCCGTGCTCTGGCTCCCTCTCTCACCAGTCCATAGACAAACTTCTTGTTTTCCTTCGCCAGTTGCGAAGGGATGCTGTTCCATACATAACGGATTTTCTCAACCATATTCTTTGGCGCATGCTTGGAGAAGTCTTTCTGGTAGGCTGCTATCAGTTCCTGCTGGATGCGGTTCACCTTGTTGTAGTCTTTGCTGTCCAGCCACTCTGTAACAACAGCTGGCATACCTCCTATTATCATGTATTTTTTCAGATAATCTGTAAGGCGAGCCTCGAATGCCCCCAGGTTTCTGTTTCCTTTATCGATATAGTCTACCAGCATGTTCTCTTCGTTTGCTATCAGGAACTCTTTAAAGGACATGGGATATAGATGCAGGAAATCAGTCTTTCCTACAGGGAAGGATGTGCCTTCGTGCTGGGCTATGCCTAGCAATGAGCCTGCGCAGCAGATAGCATACCCTGGTGCTTCTTCGCAGAAATACTTCAAAGAGGTGAGTGCTCTTGGCATTTCCTGTACTTCATCGAAGATAATAAGCGTTTCCTCGGGTATTATCATCTTACCATTATAGATGGAGAGCTGTTCTATAATGCGTTGTGGCGATAAGTCGCCGGCAAATATCTCTTCGAGTACATCACTCTGTTCGAAGTTGATGTAACATACGTCTTTGAAGTACTTGCGCCCAAATTCTTTCAGTAGCCAAGTCTTGCCAACCTGTCTTGCACCTTCCAATATCAGTGGCTTCCTTCCGTGACTGTCTTTCCATTTTAACAATTGGGATATAAGGAGTCTTTCCATACGCCTAAAATTAAGTTTTGGCAAAGATACTAATAAACAGTGAATTACGCAAGGAAAATCACATTTTCCTAAGGACTTTTAAGTATATTTATCACATTTTCCTAAGGACTTTTCTGTTAAATCATCACATTTTCCTAAGGACTCTTAGGGGCTTAAATCGAGAATTCTGTCGTAATCAGAAAAAAAGCAAGATTACGACAACTTTTAAACGAGAAATCTGTCGTAATCTCGATAAAAAAGTGAGATTACGACAGATTTTCATGATTTTTCTCTTTAAAAGATTAATTATCTTGTTTCGTCTTTACTAATCTGTGGATGGATTAGAAATCAGAAACGCTTACGGCTGTGATAGGCACGATGCGGAAGTTGTCCAGTGCAGATTCCCTTTATACCTTATTATATATATATTTAGTATTCGTATAGCTTGATGTGGAGTATTTTATTGTCTCCACATGAGATGCGGGCATGGCGCCCCTGGTGGTCCTGATCGCCATTATCACGACGGATAAACTGTAATTTGCCGTTTTTGTCTACTTCAACCTGGTCTACATATCCGATACCGAAACGCTTACCTTTGAAAGTAGCGGTTTGTTTCTTTGTTTCGGTTCCACCGTTGTCTACAAATCCGTCCTCACCAAGTTTCTTTTCTTCAGCTTGCGCTTTTTCAGTCTTGCTTTGGAAGACTACGACGATTCCATTACCTGCTATGATGTATTCGTTCTTGGCTAGTTTCACAATCAAGCCACCGCCTTCAGGCCATTTACTTCCATCTGTAGCGCGAGGATCCCATGGTAGCGTGAAGAAATGACGGCAGGTCATGGTGATATCTCCATCTTCGATGATTCGCTCTTTATCTTTCTGATCGAAGAGTAATCCCCAGTTTTTTCCCTTTCCCTGATGCAGAAGCAGGATAGGAGAGAGTTGGTCGATAACCTTATATGAACGTCTGAGACTGTTTTTCACCTTGTAGTTAGCTTCATCGAGAGCAAACGGACTGAAACTGATGGCATCTGTTTCACCAAAGGTATAGTAAGCCTTTACGCCACTGTTGGCATCGCACTTCACTTCTGGAGTGAAGAAAGGATTGTCGGCACGCTTGTATTTCTCTACCCATCCCTTGTAACCGGTATCATAGATGTCTGGTGCAAAGATGTCGATACTTGGTGCGCCGCATTTCCAGATATCAATCAGATGGGCAAGTGGTCCGGCAGAAGGATATTTGCCTGGTTTTCTGCCACGGCTGTTCATTGCTGCATTTACATACATCGGAATATTGTAGATGGCTTTGCCTGCTGAGGCTAGTTGCTCTACATATTTAGCATAGTAATATGCCTGGAATTTCTCGTCAGCATAACGGTCTGTTCCGAAAACTTCTGCCCATGTACCTTTCTTCTTGAGCTTGAGTGCCTTGAGTAATGGGGCAGGAACTGGCTGTCTGTAAGCTTTTTCGGCAAGAGGAGAGTGGTCGCGGGCAGATTCGAGCATGCCGATTTCGTTTTCTACCTGCATCATGATAACGGTATTCTCCTGACTGTCTACTGCTTTGATGTGCTTCATCAGTTCGCAGAATGCTCGCTTGTCTGCTTGAAGCAGGTTGTCGCTGAAGGCTGTGCATATCTCTAATGGCTTGCCATTCTCGGTGAGTGAACGAGGGAAACGCTTGGTGTTTTCCTTTACCCATAGTGGAGCATAGCAGCTCATGGAATTCTTCCAGGCACCAAACCATAGGAAGACAATCTTCAAGTCATGCTTACGGGCAGTTGTGATGACGCTGTCTACGAGTGCAAAATCATATTTGCCCTCATTAGGTTCTACAAATTCCCAATATGCAGGAACGAAGACAGAGTTGACTCCGCTATTCTTCATCTGTTTCAATGCTTTCCTGATGTCGGCAGGACTCGTTGCGGCAGAGTTGCTCAACTCACCAGCCAGGAGAAGCATCGGCTTTTCATTGACAACAAGCTGGGTTGCAGAGCCTTGCTTCTGCAGTTTCACTCCAGCTTGTATATTGATGCAGCATAATAATGTTAGAAAAGATAATACGATCTTATTCATAAATCTTCATTTTAGAAAAGGTTTGAAAATACTTGAGACAGGTATTGCGCCATTCCTTGGCGTTTTCCAACTGCACATTGAGCAATGAATCGGTATGCTGCCATTCCTGCTCATGACCTTTCATATACTGCTTGGCAGCAGTGTGCCAGTAATCACGGTAAACTTCTACCATTGCTACGCCCATGTTGTACTTCATGCAGAGTTCCTGCCAGAGTGTGCTGCCCGACTTCATCCTGTAATTCCATGGCACATGATGGAACCAGAGGAGATATTCCTCAGGACAGGTCTGGATGTTGTCGTACTGGCTGCGATAAGGCTCCGGATACTGACCTACGGCATCAGTTCCGTCAGATGAACGGTTGAAACCGATTCCGTTGCTATCTGCCTGATGATAATATACTGGGCACCATTCCAGAGGATATTCGGCCTTGAAACCATCAGGTTCTGGTCCATAGTGATGGTCGAATTTGAATATGTGGTGCAAGCCGAGTGGCATCATGTAGTTGACACAGGCTTCTCGTGATGTAAGCATCATCATTTCTACTGGTTTTGTGAATCTTTCATCCTTACATTCGTAGGTCTGTATCAGCCATTCGTGGGCGATTTCTTCCGATGAAATCGATGGATTCCATGCCAAACGTCCAAAGGCATACCAGTTGGCTTGAGAGAAAGGATGGCCGCACCAATTGGCATTGTCTCCTATATTAGAAACGCCTGCAATACCCTTTAACTTGTCTGGACTGACAAAGCGGAAGAACTCCTTCCACATAGGTGCCAGGTAAACAAGATGCTTGGACTGCCCAAGATATTCCTGGGTAATCTGCAACTCCGCAATCTGAGGAGTTTGGTGGATATTGTCGAAGATGGGTGCGTATGGTTCACGAGGTTGAAAGTCAAGCGGACCATTTTTTGATTGCAGGATGACGTTGTCGCGAAATTTTCCATCTTGATATTTAAATTCGCTTACAGCTTGTTTTACTCTGTCTTCTCCCTTGTGATTGGCGCCATATACAAAACTTCTCCACATCACGATGCCACCAAATGGTTTCAGTGCATCAGCAAGCATATTGGCGCCATCGGCATGGCTTCTGTGATAGTCGCCTGGCCCTGGTTGTCCCTCTGAATTGGCTTTAACGAGAAAACCACCGAAATCAGGAATAGATGCATAGATTTCCTTGGCTTTCTTTTTCCACCACAGTTGTACTTTCATATCTAATGGATCGGCTGTCTTCGTGTAACCAAGAGCCATCGGTGAGGCGAAGTTGATACTGAGATATACCCGAATGCCATATGGACGGAAAATATCTGCGATAACTTTTACTTTATGAAGGTATTCCGAAGTCATCATTTGGGGCGAAGCATTCACATTGTTAAGTACTGCGCCATTGATGCCGATGGATGCATTGGAGCGGGCATAGGTGATGAGGCGGTTACGTAAGTCCTTACTGATATTCTTGAATTCACCGGCTTTATCTAATATGATTTCATCCCATTTCCAAATACTTTTTCCTGCATAGCCGCGCTCAATGCTGCCATCAAGATTATCCCAATGGTTGAGTATTCGCAAGTTTACGGCAGGTTTTTCTGTCTTGGAAAGATGAGAGAGATTGCCAGTCTCTTGTAGGCGTAGTAAATCATAGGCACCATAGAGAATACCAATGGAACTGCTGGCTATGATACTGGAATCTGTCAGCATATAGCCTTCGCCAAGGTTGAGAAGTGGGTCAACTCTGATGCTTACTTCTTTGCCCTTGTAGTATTTGGTGAGTTCGTCTTTGGCAATGGAAAGGGTTGCATCCTTGTCAGTCATTCCTTTTACCAAACAGGTGTTGTAGCCTTGTTTGTTTAACCAAAGCATAGAGCCATCGCTTGTTTTCTGGAAAAAATTCTGGGCATTTGTTGTTAGAGCAAACGCAAATGCAAGTGATAAAATAAGGTATTTCTTCATATTTGCAACTACTTAATATTGTTGAAGTTTAATAAGTTTGCTGCAAAAATACGAAAAAATACCTTATCTGTTATGTGTAATCGCTTATTTTTCATTTCTTTTTGTTTCAGCATATTCAGATGGTGACATGCCGAAGTGTTTTTTGAAGATAGTCGAGAAGTGGTTCTGGTTGTTGAAACCTACAGAGTATGCCACTTGTGTGAAGTTGATCTTGTCTTCTTCAATAAGGCGGGCGGCTTGCTCCAATCTTAGATTTCTAATGAATTCACCGGTAGAAACACCCGCAATTTCTTTCATTTTCCGATGTAGTTGTGCACGACTGATACCAGCCTTTTCTGTTAATTTCTCGACATTGAAGTCTGGGTCCGTAAGATTTTCGTTGATGCACTTCATGATTCGTTCCATCAATGCATCGTTGTTTCCCTTAACCTCTATTTTTTTTATTTTCTCTTTTTGTCCCATAGCTCCTGTGTATTTACCTCGTAGTCTGCGGACATTATCCACAAGATTGTCTATGAGAATATGTAGTTCTTCCATGTTGAAAGGCTTGGCGAGAAAAGCATCTGCGCCTTTTTTCAAGCCTTCCAGTCTGAAATCTACTTCGCTTTTAGAAGTGAGTAGAATCACCGGAATGTCGCTTATATTCGAGTTCCCCTTGATGTTTTTGAGCATGGTGATACCATCCATTACAGGCATCATGACATCACTGATAACCAAATCGTATTTCCCAGTGAGCAGAAGCTTCAGTCCTTCTTTTCCGTTTTGAGCATAGCCGAAATGATACCATTCGCTCAGTTCTGCTTGAACATATTGTGCTATTTCTTCGTCATCATCTACAATGAGTATGTTGAAATTCTTGCTGGCTTGTTTCTTCTTGCTGTTTTCTGTTGCATTTGTCTTTTCTACATCCATCAGTATTTCCTCTGGTTTCAAGTGCTCTTTTCCCAAAGGAATACTGATTTCAAGGCAAGCTCCCTTGGTTCCATCAGTACGGTTATATGCCCTGATAGTACCTCCATGCATCTGAGTAATTGCTCGACTGAGGTTTAGACCGATACCTGTTCCTTCGATATGGAGTCCGCTGGTGTTCTTGCCTTGATAGAAACGTTCGAAGAGCCGGTCGGTCTTCTCTTCTTTCAGTCCGATGCCTGTATCTTCTACCCTGATGATGGCATTCTTTTCGTCTTTACCTATGATAATGGTAATTTCGCCGCCATCAAAGGTATACTTCATGGCATTGGAGAGCAGGTTGGAGATAACCTTGTCGAAGTTGATGCGGTCTATCCAAACCTTCAGTTTGTCTTTATCGCTGCTGAGGCTTTCGTCTTCTTTGAGCGAAAGGTTGATGTTGCGCTCCTGTGCATTGAATCGGTAAAGCGATACGATGCCATGCAGGAATTCCTTGAGCGGAGTCTCCTGGCAATGGAGATGCATCTGGTTCTTGTCTATCTTTCGCTCATCAAGTATCTGGTTTACCAGAAGCAGGAGGCGCTGGGCATTGCGGTCGATGGTATCGATATCCTGTTTGCTTTCGGCATCTGTTAATCTTGTTTTCAGCTTGTTGAGCGGCCCCATGATTAATGTCAGCGGCGAGCGGATGTCGTGGGTGGCATTGATGAGGAACTGCATCTTGGTCTCTTCCAGGTCTGCCTTGCGGCGGCGCTCGTATGTGTAGATGACATACAGGATGACGCTTGCTATGATCAGGAGATAGAGGAGATATGCCTCGGGTGATGCATACCAAGGGTCGCATACCTTGATGTTGATGATGGTAGAATTCTTGGAATATCTGCCATTGCTGGTTGCTCTTACTTCCAGCGTATAGTCGCCCGGTTTCAACTTGTTGAATGCTACGGCATTGGCTCCTTCATTGGTGCTGTTCCATTTGCCGTCGTTGATGCGATATTGGAAACTGATATTATCGGTGTTCCTGTAGTTGAGCAGCGAGAACTCCAGAGTGAATGAATTCTGGGAGTAAGGAATGCTGAAGTCTTTGCCCATGCAGTTGATTGGCTTTCCGTCGATGATGAAGTTGGTGAGATGTACATCTCCCAGTTCCATCTTCTTGGCCCTGACAACGTCAGGATAGAAGGTTGTGATACCATCACTGGTTCCGAAGGCGATAAGATCGCAGGCGGTATGCATGGAAGAGCCCAGCACGTACTCACGGGTAGTAAGTCCGTTGCCGTTGATATGCCCGATAAACTGTCTGTTCTTCTGTTCATACTGCCAGATGCCCATGGTTGTACTTATCCATAAGTCACCCTTCCTGTCTTTGATGATACTGCAGATCTGCTTGCCTTTCAACGCTTCGGCATGAGGGAAGTTCATCATCTTATTGCTCTTTCTGTCAAACAGATAGAGTCCTTCTTCGGTACCGATGATAATATCGCCGTTCTTTCCTTCGCAGATACCATTCGCCTGTCTGTCTTTCAGAATGTTGTGCCATCCGAAATCCTTGAAACTGAGTGTTTTGGTATTGAGGCAGGAAACTCCATTAGAGGTTCCTATCCATAAATGACCTGTATGGTCGAGCGCCATGCTTCGCACCCAGTCGTTGCAGAGGAATCCCTTGTTTCCTCTCTGTCGCATATTGAGTA
>OIYX01000083.1_pt1 | contig 31685 bp, 30 predicted proteins | sample 1588431 | NCBI WGS metagenome assembly OIYX01 (sample SAMN03283241) | human gut metagenome | biome: human-associated habitat; material: feces | host: Homo sapiens | place: Peru | collected 2012
GTTAGGCTTAATGGAAAGAATCATCAAGGATAATCAGATTTCGAACTTGGAATCCATAAATTGGGATGGAGTCAACAAAAAGTTGGAAGTTCTAAGACATAAAAGCATGAATTTCTTGAAAGTCAATTTAAATCAAACACATGAAGAATAATCCTTTGGTTTCAGTCGTCATTCCCTTATATAATAAGGAGAAGACAATAGAGCAATCTTTGAATAGCGTTTTACAGCAAAAAGGTTGTGAGTTTGAGGTAGTAGTGGTAGATGATGGATCTACAGACAACAGTGTAGAACAAGTTAAAAAGATAAATAATCCAAAGATAAAGTTGGTTAGTCAACCTAACGGAGGTCCTGGAGCTGCTCGTAATACAGGGGCACAAGCTGCAAATAGTGATTGGCTTGTATTTCTGGATGCTGATGATGAACTGTTGCCAGATGCCTTGAAGGGTTTTGTAGATGCCATATTAGCTCATCCTGATGTAGATATATTCGATGCCAATAAATATATCTTAGTGGGTTCCAATAAAACCTTGGCATATCATCCATTAAAAGGATATGTTAAGAAACCATTGAAAGAGTGTTTCTTTAGCAGAATCCTTCCTGGTAACGGTAGTTCTGCTTTTCGAAGAAGTTTCTTTATGGAGCATCCTTACAATGCTACAATACGTAGATTCGAAGATGCTGAATTACTGATAAGACAATTATCCTGTGCCAAGGTATATTCTTTATCTTTTCCTACTTTGCTTTTTAATAGAAATTTTGCAGAAGCAAGTCATCCTCGCAAAAATGTAATGGAGGATTATTTCGCTTATTTAGATTTTTCTAAAGGAGAATTTTGGCGAAAAATGTGTGTGTATCGTACTTTCTTGGAGGAACGTGATCTTTATCCAGAATATGGTAAGAAGCATTATGCCAAGATGTATAAGCGATATGACTGGCTAGTAATGTATAAATTATTGAATCTGTATGCTCGTTTAATTTTTAAAAAATAATATTGCAATGAATCATATAGAATGGAAGACTGATGAGGCTATCGAATCCAATTTGATAAAAACAAACTTATTGTTTAATAAACTTCCAGATAAAAAAGCAACTCGTGATGCTTCATTTCAAAAAGAGTTGCTGGCTCGTATTTTTACAGGTGATATTACTTGTAAAGATGATACGCTTAGTTATTTTAAGCGTACAAGACCTGATATGTCTATAGATGAAGGTAGAATTACTAGAGCTTTATCTATATTGGTGAATAAGAAGTTTATAGGTATTGAACAAAATGGCAAAATACTGATAACTGAAAATACCGAAAAAGAAGCTAGTGCAGAAGCTTGGCGTATTCGCCAACAGTTTGAAAAAATGATATCAGATCTCCTCAAGTCCGTAAAAGATATATGTAAGGTGCGTTTGGGCCTTGAAGAAGTTGTAAAACGAAACATTAAAGATTGTATAGATTACTATTATGAAACTTCTGGATATGCATTTTTTGGTATAGACAATCAGCAAGAGCTTGGTAATTTGCCTAAAGTAGAAGAGATAGCAGGTAAAGATATTGCGGATCAGAAAATTGTAGAATCCATTTTGTATGCTTTGGGAATGATGTTGGATAAACCGAGTCAAGAACAAAAAGACACGATGGAAACTTTGGCAAAAACTTTTGTTACTTCTCAGATAATAGGAATAGATCCACAACTAAGTAACTTTAAGCAATCTGTAATTGGTTCTAAAGCTTTTGTGTTAGATACTGATTTCGTGTTGTATGCTTTAGTGCAAAATGGAAGATATAGTAAGCAATATAGAATGTTAATAGACCAATTGGCTTCTTGTGGTTGTAAACTTTATATTCCAAAAGAAGTTATATCGGAAGTTTATGACCATGCAGCGGCTGCTTTCAAAAGATACACATTTATTTCGCAAATAATATCAAATGCTGATGAGGATTGGGTTATACCGCAACTTCTTAATATATTTTTGGAGGACTATTATTTTACTCAAAAAGACAATAAATCTTTAACTTGGATAACTTATCTTTCCAATTTTTATAATTCTAAGCATGGATTATCCTATACAAATGATGTGCTAACTCATGAGTTTGATAAAAAAGTGCTATTTGAAGATTTTTTGAAGGACAAAGTTGATGTAGTGCAAAAAGAGCAACTATTTGAGAAAGTTTTAGAGGCGACAAAGAATACACCAAAGGCTAAATTCAGAGACCCTGTTCAGAATGAGTCAATTGCACGTACTGATACTTTGTTTTACTTAACTGTAAAGCAAATGAATGAAGAGGAAAATAGACGAAATGGTGATAGGCTCAACAAGAATGTTTTATTGGCGAATAAATATTATGTATTGACCAATTCAACAAGAGTATATCATTGTGCATGTGGAATGGGGTTGGGAGCAAAAGTTTTGTGTTCACCGGCTGCTTTGATAGCTTATATGATGGAAAGTGGGGTTATGGATAAGAACTCTGTAGAAATATTAAGTTTGTTTAATAATCCATTTTTGTCCTACATTGCTGAAAATTCTTGGGATGAAACCAAGAAAATGATAGAGGTCGGACTTGATTTTAAAGATAAAAATATTATAGCGATGCGCTATGAGCTAAAAGATGAAGTTGATAAACTGCTGACATATTCAGGAGAAAATGCAGAATATGCTCAAATGGTTCGTGACATAAAGCATAAGGGATATAAATTTCATGAGCAAGTGGAGAAAGCTATTCAAGAAAACCATGACAAAGATTTAAAACTGGAGAATGCTCAAGAAGAAATTGAGCAGCTTAAAGCCCAACTTGCTAAAATGGCAAATAGTAATAAACACCTAACCATACAATTAGGACAAGAAAAGTATCAGAAAAGGGTAGGCACTTTAAAAGAAAAGAAGAAGAAAAGATAAATATGGCAAGATTTTCGGATAAAGAAAAATTATTGTTGAAGGAGATAAGTAAAAGGGAATGCATCTCTGATATCTATTCCCTAGCTGCTGGGATATATGGTATAAAAGGTCTTTCACTCTTATTGGTAAAACAGGATATGAATAATGTGATAGTTTTAGCAAAAGATGCTTTGGATGAAGGGCTGCGTAGGGATGATCATATAAAAATAGTCTCTGTGTTGTCTTTTATAGATAAACTTGAAAAAGAAGGCTTGGTTTATATTATAAATGATGAAAGAAATGCTTTGTTTTGCTCACAAAAACAAACTCAGTTAGCTGTGAAAATAGAAGGTGGGTATGTAGTTCTAAATTATAGAATTAAATTGAATGACGAAGAAATAGAAGTACGTGACGAACTAGGACGTAAAGTCTTGATAGGTTATCGTGTTTCTGAATCTTTGAGTTGTGCAATAAAACATTTCTTGGGAAATTCGATATATCCGACAGAGGCTCTATTGGATTTAGTACATAATAACTTCAAACTAACAGAAGATAAGGCTTTAATATATACCAAATATAGTTTTTGGACTGCAATATTTGCAATGCTGTTATCCATGTGTGCAGTGCCGATTTCTAATAAATGGGGAGTAACAACTTTAGATTCACGACAATATGACTCACTGATAAAGAATATTAAGGGTTTAGCAAGAAAAGGGACAGTAGATTCTCTTGAATTTGAGAATATTCTTCCTCATACAAATAAAATGAAAGTGGAAAAATGAGAATATTATGGATTACTGCTACGGCAGGAAATTATAGGTCACCAAATGCTTCAGGTGGTGGCTATAATGGTGGTGGGTGGATCTCATCCATGCAAAATGAGTTGGCAAAGTGCGATGACATCAAACTGGGTATTGCCTTTTGTCGAAATGGTGAACCAGCAAAGGTGGAACAAGATGGGGTGTTTTATTATCCTATACCACATCACACGAAGTCAAAGAAAGACAAAATTCTTGATTTGTTCAAACTCAACGATGCAGCAAGGGATGAGGTGTTATGGCCTTATTATGAGCATAAGTTCAAGAAAGTGATTGAGGATTTCAAGCCTGATGTGATACATATCTTCGGCTCGGAGTTGTATCATGGTCTTGCTGCAAGAGTGGCTGGCAACATCCCAATGGTGCTTCACATCCAAGGGCTCCTCTCTCTCTATATATATATACTCCTTCCTCCAGGATTTTCTCGTAGAGAATATATCATGAGTGGTAAGGGATTGCAGGGTAAGTTCCACCATCTTCAATATTTGGCTTACTGGAAACGTAGTGCTTATCGTGAAAAAGCGATTTTGAATGCAGTTCCCTATGTCATCGGAAGAACTGATTGGGATAGGCAAGCCATGGCGGTTCTTAATCCAAAAGCGAAATACTATTATGGTGGGGAAATCTTGCGTGATGTCTTTTATGAGGCAAGGGAAAGGCAATTCCCGAAAGTTCCAACGATTACAACAACCATCTCTTTCCCTACTTATAAGGGATATGATGTCATCTTGAAGGTGGCTAATATCTTGAAAAACGAGTTGCACTTGAATTTCCAATGGAATGTTTATGGAAACATTGATCCTGAGTTTATGGAAAAACATATAGGTTTGAGTCATCAAGATTTAAATGTCAATCTATGTGGTGTCGCTTCTGCTGAAACGTTACGTGATGCCTTGTTGAGTAGCACGATGTACTTCCATTCCTCATATATAGAGAACAGTCCTAATTCTGTGGGTGAGGCTCAGATGGTAGGTGTCCCTGTAGTGGCAAGTAGAGTCGGTGGTACAGACTCGATGGTTGAGCATGGTAAGACAGGCTTCTTATATCCTGTGACAGACCCGTATATGGCAGCTTATTACATCAAGCGTTTGATAGACAATAAGGAGGAAAATATAGCTATTGGCAAAAAGGCAATGGAAATTGCCTTGGTTCGTCATGACAAGAGGCAAATCGTGGAAGAATTGTTGGATGTCTATGAACAAATAAAGAAGTAATATCATGATTGCTATTTTAGGAAAACTCTTGAATATTCCAGCGTTGGTCCGTATGCGGTTCTATCCCATGTTGAATCGTGCGCTTTTGAAGAAGAAAGGTGCAGTTTTGGGTAGAAATGTACAAATACCGGGGAAACTGAACCTGGTGATAAGTGGAAACAATGATATTGGCATAGGTGACAATTTCTATTTCTCTTCTGGTGATGCCGTTAACCCTATATCAAGCAATCTCCAAGGTGCTATCTATTTGGAAAAAGGAGCATCTCTAAAGATAGGTAACAATGTTGGTATGAGTAGCACTCGCATGTGGATACATGATAGTGTTACCATTGGTGACAATGTGAAGGTTGGAGCATGTGTGCTGATTACTGATACGGATGCTCATCCTTTAGATTATTTGGCTCGTCGTACATCCAATGATGGAACGAAATCTGCTCCAATTGTTATAGAGGATGATGTTTGGGTTGGTGCTCATTCTATCATTCTCAAGGGAGTCACAATTGGGGCCAGAAGTATTATTGGAGCAGGAAGTGTAGTCACAAAGAACATTCCTGCTGATTGTGTGGCAGCAGGAAACCCATGCAGGGTGATAAAACGATATGAAACCCTTTACTGACAGAGATGTTTTTAAATAGATAATTTGATTTTATGGAAAATAATATTTGGAAAGAAATATATGATTTTTACCATTTGGCAAATTCTTTGTTATTGGAAAATATTGAAGTGAATCATGGAAACGCTGTACTAATAAAGGGTAAGGAACTATTAAGTAAGCAATTAATAGATGATGTAAGAATCCAGACATTATTTGTCCTCGCTGCCGTTTCTGAAAAAATGTCTATAAAAGAAGAATTAGACTTTTTAGATGAAATAATTTCATTAAATCTGACTGATGATTCATTTCTCAAAGCAATGTTGCATAAAGCAAATTACTACATGAGAAAAGAGAAATCGGAATTAGGTTATAATGAAGGTGTATCTTTGGTCGATGAAAGCATAAATAGAAATAATGAATTCTATCTTATGCAAGGCAGAGAATTTTTAGGCAAGTATTATTTTGATATTAAAAAATACGACGAAGCAATTGAAGCATATGCGGAAATGCGCACTCTTGCACAAAAATTAGGAAAACCAAGGGAAACATTCTGGGCGCTCTTGAAGTTGGGTATCATTTGGAAATTAAAGGGTAATGTTGGTATAGCATTAGAATATTTGTTGAACGCCAGTACTTTTGCCCATGATAATAAGATGCCGATAGATTGTGCTATAGCAGATAGTCTTAGAGCAAGTATTTTCTCGTCTATAGGCTGTCATAATGAAGTTTCTGAATTGTTGAAGAATAGTGGGAAGATTTTTGAAAGTTTATAGACCGCTGACAATATGATGTTTGATTGGAAAAATTCTCAGTTTAGTACACCTCCTACCGTAGACAATATAGAGAAATACCCAACAATGTTAGATATTTTAGATTCTATTTTGTTAGATTTCTCTATGAATACTATTGGAAATGAGGCTTTCTTTTTGGGAAACATGCATAAAGGATTGTATCATGCTTGTGCTATAAAAGAGAGGAGTAATATTGTAGTTTTAAATCCACAAGGATTAACTACGAATATGAGGTTTCGTGGGCAACAACATTATTATCAAACTTGCCTTTCATCGTATGATAGACTTGCTGATGAGAGAAAACAGTTGCTCGCTCAATTACATTTTGCTGAGTTTGAAACTTTGCTCTACTCTCATCCTGTTATTAATTTTTTTGGATGTTCGTATGTCAATGTGGAAAGTGTCGGAAATGTATGGTTTTATGTTGATTTTGAAGGATTAGCCCAGCATTATGGAATACCGACCAGAGTCTTTGATTTTTCCAATGATTTAAGTACTGCTGCATTCTTTGCCGTTACATCGTATGATTCTAAAACGGAATCTTATACTCCGTATATTCCAAATGAGAATGTTAAATTAGAAGACAAATATGGCGTGTTGTATTATTACGATGTAATGATACCGAATTTGGATGCAAATAGCCGTCCGTTAGGTATGAGCTTTTTTAATCGACCTGGAGCTCAAAGTGGATATGCTTATACGCTAAATGATAATAAGGATTTAAATCTTGAACCCCGAGTAAAGAAGTTATTCTTTAAGCATGATGGTTATGTTTCTAAAATGATTTATAATAATTTGGCTAAAGGAAAACTTCTTTTTCCGACAGATACTCTTTGTGGAAAGGCAAAAGAGATATGTCATTTTGATAAATGTTCCAAGTTGGCTTTTGATCTTTGGACAAAAAGGACATCTTGCGAAAAGACTCCTGAGGAATTAAAAGAAATGTTAGAAGGCTTTCAAATAGAAATTGTAGATACTCCTTGGGTATCATTTAGTGAAGAAGAAAAAAAGAAAGATTGGAATAATTGGAATTTTGGTGGTAAAGAGCATTTCTTGCAAACAATCAATTTTATTCCCATTTTTTATGTTTGATATTAGTACAATACAGATTCAATATTTAAACTTTAGAAAATGATTAAAAATAGAGATACTTATGTTGATGTAGCCAAAGGTATTGGCATCTTGCTGATTATTAGTATTCATACAGAAGTCTTTGGGGTAATGGGGTATCCCCTGTCATTTATTGCTGTACCCATATTCTTCTTTATGAGCGGATTCTATGATCGTTCTGAAAGGAATTTTGGACAATGGTTTACAAAGTCTTTAAGAACACTGATTTTACCAGCGGTCGTTTGGATATTAATAGCAACAGCTTACATTAAAATATTAGGCTTTTTAAAAGATAGAAGTTGGGGCGAGAATCCTTTTTCATTGTATAACATGACAGGAGGTAATGGTCCTGCTTGGTTTTTGTTCGCCCTTCTATATTCCAAAGTATTGATTTGGGGATTGATGAAAATAAAAATGCCTAAGTTCGTCCTCTGGGGGGGCAGTCTTTTAATTGGTTATGTGGGAATAAATATCAATATGCCATTTCTTTTCGATGAAGGATGTGCTGCTTTGCCTCTTTATGTAACAGGTAAGTTAGCTTATCCCTATCTCAGGAAAATAACGGAGAATAAAGGATTGTTTGTTGCTGGTGTCATAGCTTTATGTTTGTACTTATGGCATCTGGCTTCTTTTACGATTGTTCCTCAATCTAATGGAGACTTCGCTCCCTATTATCTTGTTGCATTGGGTTTGATGTTTCTGTGCTTTGTCCCATTCTTGTTTATATCAGAGAAATTACAAAATCAGAAGTGGTTGGTATCCTTAGGTCAGCATTCATTAGGGATCATGCTTCTTCATGCACCAATGTGCCATACGGCAGCAGTGATATTGAATCGTGTATTTGAGCCGGCTTCCCAGTATTGGATCGTTAGCTTCCTGATAGCTTATGTATGTATCGTTTTTGTTTCTTATTGGGGAACTGTCCTAATAGAGAGGTATATACCTATTATGTTGGGGAAGAAGTCGGAAATATGAAGTCATGAGCGTTACGTTAGAAATAAGGCTTTAATATGATGATATTTTGAATGATGTTTTAATCGAGTATGAATAAAAGAAAAAAAAATATAAAGGCAGTTTCTCCTTATATACATCCTGGCTTTCTGAATTTCAAACTTGCTCCTTTTGAAGCATGGAAATTATTAGGAGGAGATGTGGCGAAAGGGTATTATCCCCCCAAGTGCTTGCATGGAGCTGCATTTCGTTGGGAATTACCAACAATTTGGAAAAGTAAGAAGGAGGCAAGGCTTAGATTTGTGGAACCTGTGTCTTTGCTCTTTGATACGTTCCCAGATTATGCAAGATATGAGGTTGTTCCTATGTTTTGGGACTGTTGGCCTTGCTATTTCGAAAAGACTTGTGAATGGTTGCGAAAGCATCATGTGAAGACTGCTATCTTTTCTTCTCGTCAGACTGCAGAGAAAATGCAAGAACGTTTCTCTGGGAAGAACAAGGGATTGCAAAAAATAAATGTCATCTGGTGTCCTGAAGCTGTGGATGATTCTGTTTATCAGAAAGGAAAACTATTAAAAGACAGAAATATTGATTTGTTGGAGTTTGGACGTTCCAATGATAAGGTATTTAAGGCTAATCAATTGAAGGCTATTTATGATAACAAGAATCGCGGTTTGAATCATGTCTGTACGAAGCCGAATGGTAAGTTCATTTATACCAATGAGCAGCTATACGAGGCGATGGGGAATGCAAAGGTAACTATTGCTTTGCCTCGAAGCATCACTCAGCCAGAGATTGCTGGTGATATAGAAACCCTTACTCAGCGCTATTGGGAATGTATGTTCTCAAGAATGGTGATGGTGGGGCATGCTCCACAAGAACTCATTGACTTTATCGGATATAATCCTGTAATAGAGTTGAGTGATAAAATTTCGGCAGAAGAGCTGATTGCTGATGTGATAGAACATATTGAGGATTATCAGCCTCTTGTGGATAAAAATCGTGAAACGGCAGAAAGGCTTGGAAGTTGGGATGTGAGAATGAAATGGTTGATGGGAGAGTTGTCTAACTCATATTTAGTTTCATTATAGGCCGATTTTTTCGGATAGTTGTGATTCCTTATATATATATCAATATGGAATAGGATGCTTAATTAAGAAAAGCGAGCTGTTAGAAAAGATGATATATGGAAAGTTTATTTGAACATCTATAGCACATTTTCTTTAAGTTCTTTCTACGCTTGTAAAAGAAGTTGAATGTATCATAGTCATTTGTTTTAGATTAATGAATTAAACGATGGAAAATACTAGAGGATTTCATGTTAAGTATAGTTGTCCTTTATCCAATAATGGTTTCTATATTAGAGTGGAGGTTGATGACCCTCTAATCTCTCTTCGTACAATATTTATGTCATTAATAGATACAAGTTGGATAAATCATTTCTTTCCGAAAAATGATTGGGTCCATAAGTCTGTACTTAGTAGAGCGATGCCAACAATAGAACTCATCAGAAAAAGTTTTGATTATGGTGATAATCCAACAGTTAATAAGGATACTGGAGAAAAAATGGTTTCTGAGATTTCTAGAAAAACATTAGTAGATGATTTTGGACATTGGGCTATGCCTATTGCAGAGTTGTTTAAACAAAAAGTTGATGGTAATCCTGGATTTGACTTTCATACTGTATTATTGAAAAGTGATTTACTCATGTTTGGCGAAGCTAAATATGTCAAAGATAAAACACCATATAATAATGCAATGAGGCAGATTTCTGATTTTATAGATGAAGAAAAAGATATGAAAGATTTATTGGAAATTAGTCATTTTATGCCTTCGGAAATCCCTTTGGAAAATGCCAATATAGGAATTAAAGGATATGTTGCAGCCTTTTCCACTAATGGAAAATCTGACGAGTATATTATAGACAAGGTTGTTAATCATGAAAATTATAACAAACTGTCTCAATACCCTTTATTTATTGCTATTGCTGTGAACTTATGAAACTTTTAGATTTTAAAAATCCAGTTTTCGCACGAGAAATTTTACTAACTACGCTTTCTCGTATTTTTAAAGAAGGTCCTGTCAATTCTCAAGACTTAGAAATATTGTCGTATATATCTCTCTTTCAACCTGCGTTGATAACTGAATATATAGATGACATAATTCTTTATTTGGGGGAATTTTACAAGACATCGAATGAAATGAAGTCTCTACAAGCCTGTGTACTTCTTTTATTTCAAAATGCGATCAAAGAGCATTGCCAAAAAGACTTTACTCCAATGCAGGCTAGTATATATTCAAATGAAATAGAGAATCATGTTTTTAGTTTCTCCGCACCGACAAGTACTGGCAAGTCATACGTGTTATTGAGTGTTATTGAGAAATGTCAACATGATGTTGTGGTGGTTGTTCCTTCAAGAGCCCTCATTAATGAATATTATTTGAGATTAAGTGAGGAAATACCTGATAAAACGGTTAATATTCTTACATATGTGGATAAAATAAATCTCCAAAAATGTAGAAAGAATATCTTTATATTAACACCAGAAAGATGCAAGGACTTATTTAGATTAAAAAGACAATTTAATATAGAAATAATATTGTTTGATGAGGCTCAACTCACAGATGAAAAAGGAAAGAGAGGCTTGTATTTTGATTCTATAGTTAGAAGATGTAATCGAGAACTTCCACAGACTAAAATGCTGTTTGCGCATCCTTTTATTGAAAATCCAGAAGCCCAGATTCAAAAAAATGGATTGCCCCAAAAAGGATCTTCTTATGCACTTTATAGACAGAGAAATGTTGGGCAAATTTTTATTTGTAGAAAAGAGAGTGGAAATTTTTGCTATTTTGGAAGTGATAATACAATCTTTGGAACACAACAACTACTTTGCGATAATGATCCTATAGAAAATAGTATCAAGCGTGGAGGTTCTGTTCTATTTTATGTTTCAAAGAATTCTATTATAAACAATGGCTTCCTAAATTCTTTTCATAAATACATAGAATTATGTCCAGAACAAGAAAATCCTGATATGTTACAATATATAGAGGAACTTAGGGATTTTACTGGTGGAGATACAATTGCCTACATGAATTATTATTCACAGATGCTGTCACTATTAAAACGAGGAATAGTGATACATCATGGTTCACTTCCACTTCATGCAAGAGTTTTGATAGAGAAATTTACCAGAGCTGGTTATTGTAAGATTTGCTTTGCAACTTCAACATTAGAACAAGGTATCAATATGCCGTTTGATATTGTATATATTGATAGGTTGGAATCTTCTAAAGAATTATCAGTAAAAAATCTTATTGGAAGAGCAGGACGGTCTAGTACATCGAGAAATATAGACTATGGAACAGTTATTGTTGCTGCTTCTAAAGTCTCAAAATTGCGTAAGATTCTTAAAAGTGAAACAAAGATTAATCCTGTATCGCAATTTGAAGTAAATGATGATTGCCTTGATGATGAGTTTAAAGATTTTAAGGAAGCTATCGTAAATAATACATTTTCAGACCAGTTTAACTTAACGCAGAACAAAATAAAAATACTGTCAAATCATGAATTGGATCCTGTATTGGAACAAATTCTTGATGTCTTTTTTGTAGGAAATCAAGAAAATGGGTTTGAAAAACTTGATGCGCAGGCAAAAAGAAATCTGAAGGACTTGTTTGTGGAATTTTATATGAATTATTTGGAAAGGAATTTAGCAGAGGGCGAAGAAAGAGTGTTTAGGACTGCTATATCTATTTTAATAATGAAAATTCAAGGTCAAACATTTAGAAATATCTGTCATAGAAGATATGCGTATATAAGTAAAATGCAAGAGAGAAAAGAAAAAGAACGGTTAGGAATTTCTACTGATTCTATAAATGCCCAATTCTCTCAAAAATGCCAAGATTTACCAAATGGTAGTTTGATTCATCCAATACCATTGTTTGGATGTGGTACTAAAGCAAGGGAAGTAGATTATGATATAGTCACCTATGATACTTACGATTATTTAGATAAGGTGATAAATTTATATCTTTCAGACATATTTTATGCAGCATTTCTTAAGTATAATGAACGAAATCTTGATGAGCGAGCTATAAGAATGGCTAAATTAGTCAAGTATGGAACTTTTAATGATAAGCATATATGGATGCTTCGTTATGGAATCTCTTTTGAAAATATAGATACACTTGCTCCTTGTATAGATAATATAGATGAAGGTGGTATCGTAGTAAACAAACACTTTTATGAGTTGCCAGAGAAGTATCAGAAATGTATATCAAGATTTATAGATTAATGTAGATGTAGAGAATATTGAAGACGGTTGCGCCTTTTCATTACTCAGAATTTCAGAATTTCAAGATGGCTCTTATGAGGTTTGGAAGCTGGGATATGAGAATGAAATGGCTGATGGGAAAATTGACAAATTTATATTGTGTAACGAAATAAAAGATATATAAGATGAGAATAGCGCATATTCATTGGTCACTTGGAACAGGAGGTATTGAAACGATGCTTCCAGATATTGCCAACGAACAGGCAAAGACGAACGATGTGGCATTAATCATTATCAATGACTGGGTAGAGCCTTCTATTCTTGCTAAAGTCAATCAAGAAAAAGTGAAGGTCGTTTTGATTAATAGGCATGAAGGGAGTAAGAATCCTTGGCCTTTTATTAAACTTAATTTGTTCTTGATGAAGTTTAGACCTGATGTCATACATACTCATGCCTATCGGGAGATTAATCTTGTGGTTTATCCCTTCGGTAAGAGGGTAAGGACTATACATAACACTCATAATGTAAGTGATGAGTATCCGAAATATGGTAAACTCATTTCTATATCTAAAGCTGTTTATGAGTTTACGTTAAATCAAGGCTTTGACTCTGTGGTTGCTGATAATGGTATTCCTGTGAGCAGAATAGCTCATACCAAAGCTACTCCTTTTGCAGATGGCAAGCTTCATTTTGTTCAAGTGAGCCGTCTGCATATTGAGCAAAAGGGACAGGACATTCTTCTGAAAGCATTAGGCATCCTAAAAAACGAACGTGGAATAAGCAATTTCAAGATGCACTTTGTCGGAAATGGGGGAGATAAAGCCCTGCTTTTAAAATTGACGCATGAGTTGCATCTTGATAACGAGGTCGTTTTTGAGGGGATGAAAGACCAGACTTGGGTGTATGAAAACCTGTGCAACTACGACCTCTTTATCCAACCGTCACGCTATGAAGGCTTTGGATTGACGGTAGCAGAAGCTATTGCTGCAAAAGTTCCTGTTTTAGTAAGCAACATTGAAGGACCGCTTGAGATTATTGATGGCGGCAGATTAGGCTTGTCGTTTGAGAACGAAAACGTTTCTGATTGTGCAGAAAAGATAAAGCAGTTCATTCTGAATGGTAGGAACAACGAGCAGGTTGAGGCTGCTTATGAATATGTGAAAAATAATTATGATGTTTCTGTCACAGCACGGAAATATTTAGATATATATAATACTTTAATTAAAAAGGGAGTGTAACATTTGTTATGGCACGTATTAAGACATCTAAAGGATTCTTGAACTATCAAAGTCATCTTCTTTATTTTGGCAATAAGGTGATTAATCAAGATAATATGCTTGATAACTTAAGAATTCTCGCATTATATCTTGATAAAATAGATATTAATTGGGGACCTGCATTTGGAACTCTTATTGGCGTTGTGCGTAATGAGGATTTCCAACCATGGAAACCTGTATTTGATATTTATATCTTGAAGGAAGATGAGGAGCGTTTTAAGGACATTATTTGGCTTTTACAAGATGTGGGCTTTAAGCTCGTACGCTATGAAAGAAGGGGGCTTTTCTTCCTTGAACGTAATGGTGAGTATATCAAAGTGTTTGTTCTTCATAAAATATGTAGTGATGTACGCCATACGGGAGGTTCTGATTTTATACACGAGAAATATATCCAAAATACTGCAAAATGGAACTTTAAGGGAATCCTTTTCAACGTTCCGGTTGAGGTGGATGAATACTTTAATTTCCAATACGGAGAGGACTGGACTACTCCAAAACAGACAGTTACCTATTCGAACGGCATTATTTCTCGTTGGAAGTATTGGTTGCAAACAAAGATTCAAGATATTATACCTGATTGCATTTACTATTTTTGGTTACTACAGCATCGAAAGAATGATTTTAGTAAGTTCAAAGCTCGCTGTAAAAGTCATGGTGTTCCGCTTCCTGAGAGCGTACAACTTGCCAGTATGCAGCCTCGAAAGTATAAGAAAGTGTTAACTGTCGGTGTTTTTGATTTATTACATAAGGGGCATATTGAATTGTTTCGCCGTGCAAAGGGATTGGGTGATTATCTTATAGTGGCTGCGCAGGATGGCGACTTTATTCTTAAATATAAGCCCACATCCAAGGTGTTGAATTCTACAGAGGACAGAAAATTTATGATTAAGTCAATTCGTTATGTTGATGAAGTCATCACATATACAGATGTAGACGAGATTGTAAAAGAAGTAGACTTTGATGTTTTTGTCACAGGACCAGACCAATGCCATGAAGGTTTTCAAAAAGCGATAAGATGGTGCGAAGAACATGGCAAAGAACATATTGTGTTGGCTCGTACAGACGGGGTTAGCTCAAGTGAATTGAAAGCAAAAATTGCAGCTAAAAAGAAAACAACAAATAATAACAAACAATGAAAGAAATTGATTTTAAAGAATTGCGAAATATCCAAATGGATATTTTGCAAAATGTGCATGATTTCTGCATTACTCATGATATTAATTACAGTTTGGCGTACGGCACATTGTTGGGAGCAGTGCGTCATGGTGGATATATACCATGGGATGACGACATAGATATAGCTATGCTTCGTCCTGATTATGAAAGATTTATACAGGAATATCAGGATGATGTATACAAGTTTGTCGACTGCCGATCTGATAAGGATGTCCATATATGTTTTGGTAAGGTGGAAGATACAAGAACCCTTGTCATAGAAAAAGGTAATACCAAGAATTTAGGTGTAACCATAGATGTGTTCCCTATAGATGATTTGTGTGACACTTATGAGGAAAGTGTGAAGTATTTTAATAGCTACAGTTGGAATCGATTGGCAAGAAAGGTTAAATACAGAGAACTTTCAATCGTTAAGGGTTGGAAAAAGAAGGTCGCTGTAAGTGTTTTGAAAGTATTGTTGTTACCTTTCTCTGTTCATGCTCTGGCACTTAAATATATAGAAAAAGCCCAAAAACATTCTAATGGTCTATCTCTGTATGTTGGATCATTGTGTGGATCAAATGTATCTGAGAGTGATATTATGGAACGTGAAATCTGGAAAAACTATAAGCAAATGCTATTTGAAGCTAAGCCTTTTATGGTGATAAAAGATACTGATGGATATCTTAAAAAAGCTTATGGTGATTATATGAAATTACCTCCAAAAGAACAGCAGGTGCCGAAACATGATTTTGAGGCAATTTATTGGAAATAAAATGTTTATTAATTTAGATTTATGAGAAAATGAGAGGTATTTCTAATTTTTATACTTGGTTCTGGATTATTTATTTTCCTGTTTGCATAGCGTTTACTTATGTAGTTAATTTTGACTGGAGTGATGAAATCCTGACTGTGGCACTTTTGGGTTATGCTTTTATGAAGCAGCGGTTCTTGGTTAAAGACAAAGGAAGGAAGACGGAAATCAATATTTATATAGGGTTGATGATATTCTATCTTGCATATTCTTTCTTTATAAAAATAACGACACCACGAGGTGTTTTACTTGACTTTATGCAACAGTTAAGACCATACGCCGTGTTTTATCTGACATGGATGATGGCACCAGACTTTTCTCCTAAGCAAAAGAAACGTATTAAATGGGTAATGCTCTTATCGTTTTTTGGCTATTTATTAGCTTTCAAGATCAAACCTTCGTTAGTTACTCCTTATGGAGGTGAATCTTCTGCTCAATTAGGTCAAATTGCTTTAACCTGTGCAATGATTTATTATTTGTTTTCGAAACAGACTAAGCAAAATAGAAATATTGCTATACTTATCATGCTTTTAGGATTGATTTCTGGTAAATCCAAGTATTTTGGTGAGTGTGTCGTATTTATTGCTTTGGTAATATTTGTAAAAAGCAAAATTAATTTTACCTCAGTTTCAACATTGCTTAAAGTTGCCGCATTAGGCTCTGTAGTTATTTTCTTTACTTGGACTAAGTTTAATGCTTACTATGTAGAAGGTTTTCAAGAAGAAGCAGAGGCTATGGCTCGCCCTGCAACTTATGAAACAGGTATCAAAATTATGTTTAAAGATTACATACCTTTTGGAAGTGGTCTTGGTTCATTTGGTACAGCAGCTGCTGCAAAGGAATATTCTCCATTATACTATGATTATCAACTTAATACTATTTGGGGCTTAACTCCTGAGAACCCAATGTTCTTGGCTGATGCATTCTATCCAACTTTAGCTGAGTTTGGTTTAGTAGGATTATTCTTCTTCCTTTGGTTTTGGAAAAGGCGACTATGGGAAGCTAACAAGATCCACAACTTGATTTATTATCGAATGGCGCTTATGTGTATTCTTTCTTTGGCTTTAGAGAGTACCGCTGACTCTTCCTATCTCTCTGGTAAAGGTATGGGATATTTCATGATTCTTGCTCTCTGCTTGAATTCAGCTGGTGTGAAAAAGACAGGTAAAAAAATACCGATGTTAAGATAGAAAATGATTTATGGATATTATTATAACTTCTCCTTCGCTTAATCCGAAGGAGAATGTGAGTGGTATTTCTTCTGTTACGCAGTTTATTATCAGTAATAACCGGAAGCAAAACTACTTGCATTTTGAATTGGGTAAGAAGGATTTGGATAAGGGAGGATGGCATCGTATTCCTGCCTTGATAAAGAAATATAAGGAATGGAAGAAGATGCTTGCTCTGCATCCTGATGCTATTATTCACTACAATTTCCCTCTTTCTAAACCTTCGCTTCTTCGTGATCCTTGGTTTATGCGGTATGCGTGGAAAAAGGGTAGAAAGATGGTGGTACATGTGCATGGAGGCTTATTCCTGACGGCTCCTCATATTCCTGGTTTTCTCATGCGAATCATGAAATGGGTGTTTGGACAGGATTTGCCTTTCGTCGTATTGAGTGATATGGAAAAGGATATTCTTACACAGAGATTTGGAGCTAAGAATGTTGTATCGTTACCTAACTGCGTAGATCTGAGTGATGCGGCTGCTTTTGAAAAAGAACAGGTCCTTCATGATGAATCCCAACCGCTACGTATCGGGTATCTGGGGCGTATAGAACCTAATAAGGGAATGACGGAACTCTTGGTGGCTTGCCAAAGACTGAAAAAGGAGAGGTATCCTTTTAAACTCGTTATCGCTGGCAAGGAACAAACGGAAGGGGAGTATCTTCCGCAGTTTGACCAGTGGTTGGGTAATAGCTTTGAATATGCTGGTTTGGTTTCTGGTAAATCGAAGTGTGATTTCCTCAGAAGTCTGGATGCCTTTGTTCTTCCTACTTATTTTGAAGGTTTACCAATGTCGCTTTTGGAAAACATGAGCTATGGTGTGACTCCTGTTGTGACTCCTGTAGGCAGTATTCCACAAGTGGTGAAAGATGGTGTGAATGGTATGTTTATCACTGACCATGACAGCGATTCTATTGTTTCTGCCATCAAACGACTGGATGAGGACAGAAGTATTTTGAGAAAATTGGGCGTGGCTGCCAGAGAAACTATTTTCAATCAGTTCAGTCCGGAAAAGTATGTTGAGAAATTGAATTCGATTTATCAATTTGATAATTAAGTCTTTTACTTCTTTTATTAATCATGAACATTTTTCAGAAATTACAAAAGATAAGTCTTGTGCCTTCGTATCTGTGGGACAAGATGTGGGCGCCCGTATGGAAGCGGTGCATGAAGCACTGTGGAAAGGGGGTATATATCCGTCCGATGTCTTCGGATTTCAAGGGATTGTGGAACCTCTCGGTAGGGGATGGTACTTCGATTCCTAAAGGGAGTACTATCTATTGTACGGATGCTGCATGTACTATTGGCAAAAAGGTGCTCTTCGGTCCAAAACCAACAATCATCACTGGTGATCATCGTATTGATATCTTGGGCAAATATATCGCGGACGTTACTGTGGAGGATAAGTTTGTGGATGGGGTGAATGTATATGACCAGCCTGTCGTCATCGAGGATGATGTGTGGTGTGGTGCGAATGTGACTATCCTGAAAGGTGTCACTATCGGGCATGGTTCGGTAGTGGCTGCTGGTGCTGTTGTTACTAAATCCTTTCCTCCTTATAGTATTATCGGCGGTATTCCTGCTAAACTGCTCAAAATGAGATTTACGGAAGAAGAAATCAAGGAGCACGAAAGAAAATTATCGTAAAATGACTTGGATATTGGAACATATTATCTATCCGCTATTTACTTTTATGGGGATTGATAGGGATTAGGGGCGAGTTTTGCCATTGGGAGAAATTTGCTTGTGTGCAATCTATGAATGTGATATATAATGCTGAAATCTAAGTATTTATTCGATAAGAACGTATCAAGCCAACTGAAGGCTTTTGCCTTGGTATTGATGATTATGTATCATCTATGGTTTTCACTTCAGAAATGTCTTTGCTGAGGCTCCTTTCGGAGAATTGCAAGGAAAGACAAATGGAGCTTTCCTGGGAGGAAAAGGTTAAGGTCATGGTGGTGTGGTATAAGAAGGGGAAAATGCTTTGAAAAAGCTTTTGAAAAGAAAAGTATATTTTTTCGAATCCCTCCGTCTCCCTTTAGCCAAAGGGAGCTCCACATCCCTCTCCAAGCCTCTGCCCTTCTCAGAAGGGAGAGGATGTAACCGCTCCTCCCCGTCGCTCTGAACCGCTTCGCTATAAGGTTGGCGGGGCATCAAAGCCCTCGCCAGGTGGTTATGCGGGATGGGACCGCCTGGAGAAGACTTGCTAAAATCAATGGGTGTAAGGGATGAGACCGCCTTGCTGAAGGGGTGCTTGTGATTGAATTATATTTGCACCAAAGCCATTGGTTAAAGGTGAATTTGCTAAGGCTGTTCGCAAAGCTGTTCGCGATTCGATGGTTGCAAAGGAAAATTGGAAGGAACCTGCAACAAAAGGTCCTTGGAAGGTTAAATTTGTTGTGCGTTAGTTATGAATAAAGATTCAGAATTAATCATAGAGGTAGCTGATGAATATGAAAGTGCTGATGATATGTTTATTCCGTCATCTCCATGAACGTACTCCATACAATAAACCGACTTTATAGTGAAATAACGGCTGAAAAGGTATGCGAAATGAAAAAGTGCTCCAATTCTTTGTATATATGATATTTTTTGTTTAGTTTTGCAGAAAAATTAGATAGAACAATGAGATTACATATACAAAATATCAATAAAATCAAGAAAGCAGATATTGCTTTGAATGGCTTGACTGTAATCGTGGGCTTGGAGATAGAAACGCATGGAAAAGGACTATAGTATTTTCTTTCAACTGATAAGGTTGGGACTGGGGATTTCGGATGAGGCTGTGGTGATTCCTATGGAGGCCTGGAAGGGACTGTATAAGGAGGCTGAAAGGCAGTCGATGCTGGGAGTGGTTTTCGAGGGCGTCAACAGAAATGTGAACCTCGGTGGTACTAAACCGCCTACTGCCTTGGTGCTGAAATGGATGGGTATCTCGCAGGTTATCAAGCGAAAGAATGTGAAGTTTGATGTGGAGGCGAAAAGGCTGACACAGCTGTTTGATGAGAATGGTATCTTTACCGTGATATTGAAAGGACAGGGCAATGAGCTACTTTATCCTGTAAGGGGATGCAGAATTCCTGGTGATATCGACATCTTTGTGGATGGGGGGAAGGAATTTGTCGTGGACTGGATAGACCGACATGGACTGGCCGACAGGGCGGAGAAGGCTACATATCATCATGTGCATCTGTTGCCTGGGGCGAGTGGTATTGATATCGAAGTGCATTTCCTTCCTTCTTCGGGTCTTTTCTTTCCCTCTCATTGTCATCGGCTGCAGAGGTTCTTGCAGAGTGAGGTGAGAAACTCGGTCATGTGTGACCGGGGATTCAGAATTCCTTCGGCGATGTTTAACTTGCTGATGCAACTTGCTCATATCCATTGTCATTTCTTTAGTGGGGGTATTGGTCTGCGACAGATGAACGACTTTTACTATGTGCTGATGTCTTCTTCGAAGGATGAGAGGGTAGAGGCTATGGCGCTTATCAGGAAAATGGGGATGAGGAATACCGCGGCTGCTCTAATGTGGGTGCTGAAGGAGGTGTTCCTCATGGATGCTGAATGGATGCTGTGTTCTCCTGACGAGAGTCTTGGTAAAGTGTTGTTGGGTGAAGTGTTCAAGGGTGGTAATTTCGGGCATTATCTTTTTGATAATGAGGAGGCTTTCCTCTTGAAGGCTGTGTTGCGTCGCAAGAGATTTCTGAAACTCCTGAGATTCGGAGTGTTGGAAACGATTGGTCAAATGTGGTTTGATACAATGTATATTGTGAAGAAGCTAATATAATATATAATGAGGGTTCTTCTCCTCGTCGCTCTGAACCATTTTATTCTATGGTTGGCGGACCATCAGAGGTCTACGCCAGTTTTTTGTGCGGGATGGGACCGCATGGACACACTATTCAGGATGTTTGCTGCTTGCTCGATGCAACTTCATAGGCTTGTGTATGGTGCTGCTATTGGGTTATTTCTAATTTTGATAATTAAAATATTACTATAATGTTTTGTTTAAAATCTTTGAATATTTTGGGTAGTAAGGCGGAACTCGCCTCACTGCCTGAGGGCAAATTGCTCATTAATACGATTAATGCTCATTCCTATAATACGGCTCGTAAGGACTCGCTCTTTGCTGAGGCGCTGACGAATGGTGATGTGCTGATTCCTGATGGGGTGAGCATCGTGAAGGCGTGCAAGTGGATCAAGGCAAAGAGTCAGCCGAAGGAAAGAATAGCTGGCTGGGATTTATTCTCTTTCGAGATGGAAAAACTGGAAAGAGAAAGTGAAGAGTTAAGAGTGAAGAGTGAAGAATCCAAGATTGTGATGTTCATGGGTAGTTCGCAGAAGGTGCTTGACTTGATCGTGAAGCGTGCTGCTGAGGTGTATCCTCACCTGAAAGTGGTGACTTATTCGCCTCCTTATAAGCCTGAGTTCTCGGATGAGGACAACAAGGCTATCATTGATGCCATCAATGCTGCCAACCCTGATCTCCTCTGGATTGGCATGACGGCGCCTAAGCAGGAGAAGTGGACCTACTCTCATTGGAATGAGTTGAACATCCATTGTCATGTAGGTACCATCGGTGCTGTCTTTGACTTCTTCGCTGGTACCGTGGAGCGTGCACCTATCTGTTGGCAGGATCATGGCTTGGAATGGCTCTATCGCTTGATCAAGGAGCCTAAGCGTATGTGGCGTAGATATATCATAGGTAATACTTTGTTCCTCTGGAACATGGTGAAAGAGTAGTAGGGTTCGAAAACCTACCCGTCCTTCCTTACCCTTAAGGAAGGCTCCACCTTTCTCACCAAGCCTCTCTTTCCTCAGGAACGAGAGGATGTAACCGCTCCTCCCCGTCGCTCTGAACCGCTTCGCTTTAAGGTTGGCGGGGCATCAGAGCCCTCGCCAGAGGTGTTTTAGCGGGGATGAACCCGCAGGGTGAAGAGTTGATAATTGCAGATTCTTATCTTTTTTCTTGGTGGTTTCAATAAAAAAGCGTAATTTTGGCGGCATCAAATGATTAAATGCAAAAGTATGGAAGAGAATAGATACAAAATACCGGAAGATAAAGCTATGGTTGGTATGGCTGCAGAGCAGACGCCAGCCGTAAGAGCTTCTTTGTCTGTTCAGGAAATGAGACATTGTCTTATTGATGCAATATATTCTTCTAAGGATATCGATAAATTGCATACCTGCTTAGTAATTCTTAATAGCAAGTCTAATAATGAATATCAGAGTAAGTATCGTACTAAGACGGATGAAGAACTTGCAGCAGAATTGTCGCAGTTCCCTTCTTGGGATGAAACGGAGCATCCTGATTTGTCGAATGTTGATTATCGACAGTATAAGCACAAGAAATCTCCAAAAGCCATTAAAGCTGTATCAAAATGGCTGTAACTAGAGTAAATCAAGGTGAAATTGTAGAGGTTCCATTTGAATTGCCTGATGGAAGCATCTTGCCGCATCCTGCATTGGTTCTATCAAATGAGTATTTGCAGGATTATGAGGATGGCTTGTTTTATGCGGTATTGATCTCTACTAAAAATCATTATCCGGAATTCACAATACCTATTGAGGATTCTTGGTTAAACAAGCCTTTAAGTAAAAGCTCGTTCTTTGTTACTCATATAATTGATCAGTTCAATGTTGACGAAGTGATGAGACGTAACAATACGTATTTAAAGGCTCGTTACTTTGATTATGTTGTGGATGAGATCATCAAGAATGTAATTGGTGGTAAAGATGAATAATTGGTTGGCGGACCAAAGCGGTCTGCGCCGCAAGGGGCTGGCTGGGAGGGCTTACGCAACAGAGTTGCGATTACTTGTCGGCTGGCGCTTTGAGTTGTGCGATAATGGCAGCATTACTCTAGATACCATAGAGAGCTGGGAAAATGAACATTTACGCACTTAAGCTGATGGGGACGACAACAAATTCTATAAATATCTAGATATCTGGAAAACACAAAAAAATTAGATTTTTTATTTTAATTATATACGATAAGATGGGTAGGGCTTCTGATGAAGTTCTGACTATCTTGTTGGCTTATCTTCTTTTATAAAAAAAGATACAATATAACTTTTGAAAATACTGTTAGGTGTCACTGCTTGTAATATAGCGGGGATGCTATATTCATTATATGCCTTTATATGAAGAACTTCAAGCTATTTGATTACCAAGAGGATATGAAGGAACGGATTGAAAAGGCGTTGCGCCTTCATCGGTCCGTAATGGCACAAATGCCGACAGGTACAGGAAAAACGGTTCTACTCGCTTCGGTCGTAGAATCGTTTTTGAGGGAACATCCCTCAAAGACTGTTTGGATTGTTGCTCATCGTAGGGAATTGGTTTCTCAGATAAAAGACACTTTGAATAAGTTTCTTTTGAATTTCAATTTTTTCGAATCACCCCGTCCCTCTTTCCAAAGAGGGCTCCACCTCTCACTCAAGCCCTCTCTCCTCAGAAGAGAGGGATGTAACCGCTCCTACCCGTCGCTCTGAACCGCTTCGCTCTAAGGTTGGCGGGGCATCAGAGCCCTCGCCAGGTTGTGCGGGATGGGACCGCCTTGCTGGTGGGCTTGGTGGTGGGCTTGGTATAAGTTCTGCTTCTGACAATTTGATAGAAAAGCCGTTGCTTTTTCATATAAACAATGAAGCCTGCCAAATTTTCTCTGGCAGGCTTTTTGTTTTTTATATCAAACTTTCTTTTATGTTAGAAATCCCACTTGGCGCCTAAGCATGGACGAACCATGAAACCGGCATTGGAACCGAAATTGTTGCTGATCTCTACCTCGCCTCCTACGCTGAGATTGTTGCAGCCGAAGTGCTGACCTACATTATACCAAAGCTGAGGCTCTGATGTGAAGACGGTGTGCTCGGGGGTGTAAGCTACTTCGCCCTTATCGTTATATTTCAAATTGCCATGCTTGTCCTTGAATGAACTGTGGTTCTCCCACCAGAAATCGGCAAAACCGCTAAAGTTCAGACCTTTTACGCCAAAGATGTCCTTGCAACCCCATACTGCTGTAAACTGCATTGGGACATTCTGGTCTGTTTTGCGAATCGTCTTATAGAGTGCCTGGAGTGTCAATGTGTTCTTGAAACTCTTGTCGTGCATGAAATACTCTACACCGAAAAGCCATGCATTGTTGATAGGATAATCCTTATAAATACCACCATTATACTCGGCATGGAGACTTAAATTCTTCAATTTGGTGTTCTGCCAGAAGTTGAGGGCGCGAGAAATCTCGGTATAAGTTCCACCTTGTGACATGTTGTGTTCGTATTTTTTGCCCGTATTTGGGTCTGTCATCTGATTCAGATTGAAATCATGATCCACGAAGAAATAGGTGTTACCCCATTTGTCCTGCTTGAACATTTCAAGGGTGAGGGTTACGAACTTACGGTCTGTACCGAAATCATACAGGACCTGTGCGTTGGTTTGTGCCTTTGCGAATCCGCTAACCAACAAGGTGGCAATCATCAAAAATAAACTTTTCATGTCGTCGTATTATTCTTTGTTTTGAAAAATTATATAAATTAAAATTAATTTTCTTCTTTCTTTTTCGACCGCAAAGGTATGAATATTATTTAAAACGACAAAGTATTGTTGTGAAAATTTGGAATAATCGGGAAAAAACATTACTTTTGCAAGGGTTTTTCCAGTAGAATTGGAATTTAAACGTGTTTTTTATTAAAATAATCATTGACTTAAACATAGACTTTATGGGATTTTTTAAGCGTTTTTTTGGCGGCAAAAGTGAGTCGTCTGAAGATAAGAAGGAAGATCAGTCTGCCAAGAATTTCGAGGTGCTGAAATATGATGGTGTGCGGGCGATGCATCAGGGACAGATGGATTATGCCATCAAGTGTCTGACCAATGCTTTGCAGGCTAAACAAGTAGATGAAGAGGGGGATGCTTCCAAAGAGGACCAGGAGGTTTTGGAGGTGCGTGATTATCTTTCTCTGGCTCTTATCCAGAAAGGTGAACTTGCGCAGGCTTATGATCAGCTTCGCAAACTGTCGGAGGCTCAGCCGGATAACAAGCAGATTTTTGTTCGTATGGCTGAGGTGACTTATATGATGGAGGATTATGGGGCGATGTCACATGCTTGTGAGAAGGGGATGCTCATCGATAAGGATGATGCTCACCTGCTGTTCCTTTATGCCAAGGCTTGCCTGGGACAGGGTGATGTGATCAATACCATTGCCATGCTGACGAAGAGTATTCTTTTGGCTGAAAAACAGCAGGAGGGTTTGGCGCAGGCGGTACAATCCAGATTGCTGCGTGGTGAAACGCTTTTGAAGTTGGGCGATGTGAAGGGTGCTGAGGAAGATGCTGCCTGGCTTCTTGAACAGTTGGAGGAGCCTGTTGAGGAGGTGCTCCTCCTGGAGGCTCGTATTCTGCTGGCTCAAGGAAAGATGGATGATGCTATCTCCTATTATAATAAGGTAATAGACGTGAACCCATTCTCTGCCATCGCTTTCAAAGAGCGTGGTGCGATCTATCTGGCCAAGGGTGACAAGGTGAATGCGGAGAAAGATATGCAGAGTTACCTGGAAATGAATCCTCAGGAGGCTGATGCTGTGACCGGTGAATTTAAAGCCGAAGGTAAGGAACATTGCAGATAAAATACAAGTTTTGTAGATAAAAAACGTATTTTTATGATAAAAATCGGTTGAAAGTAGGGAATTTATCGAAAAATATAAGCAAAATGTAGAAAAAACTATCAATTTGTTTGGTGGTATCAGAAAAAAACACTACTTTTGCAAGCGTATAATATCAAACAATTAAAACAAGAAAGAATATGAAGTTTAATGCGTACTATTTTAGCTTTTACTTTTACTTTGCAAGCAATTGTAAAGCGGGAAGTTGCGTGTAAATTTCAACTTAGGATATAAGATTAAGAAATCTATCGAAACGGTCCCGCTCTATATGGAGCAGGACCGTTTTTCGTAAGAGTCTTCTTCTGGATGAGTCTTGAGGATATTCAAACTAATAAAAGAAAAAGAGGCAATGAAGAGAATAGCAATACAAGGTGAGTTAGGATCATTTCATGACATTACGGCGCATGAGTATTTCGAGGGCGAGCAGATAGAGTTGATTTGCTGTGCTACCTTCGAAGAGGTGTTTGAGAACATCAAGCGTGATCCTACTGTCATCGGCATCACTGCCATCGAAAATACCATTGCTGGCAGTTTGCTTCACAACTATGAGTTGCTACGACAGAGTGGTACTACTGTGGTGGGTGAGCATAGGCTGCACATCGAACATAGTATCTGTTGTCTTCCGGAGGATGATTGGAGTACGCTCCAAGAGGTTCACTCTCATCCTGTTGCTTTGATGCAGTGCGGTAAGTTTCTTGCCAACCATCCCGACTTGAAGGCGGTGGAGGCTGAGGATACGGCGGGCTCGGCTGCTTATATTGCTAAACACCATGTGAGAGGGTGGGCGGCTATCTGCTCTTCTTATGCTGCTCAGATGTATGGCATGAAGGTGCTGCAGGAAGGTATCCACGATAATCCGCACAATTTTACCCGTTTTCTCGTGGTTTGCAATCCTCAGAAGGCTGCACTGCTTCGTCCGATAGAGAAAGCCAACAAGGCGAGCATCGTGTTCAGCCTCTCTCACGACAAGGGTTCTCTCTCCAAAGTGCTCACCATCTTGAGTTTCTATGATATCAACCTGACGAAGATTCAGTCTTTGCCTAATATCGGACACGAATGGGAGTATCTCTTCTATGTCGATTTGACTTTCGACAACCTTACCCGATACCGCCAGAGTATTGATGCAATTACTCCTCTGGTGAAGAAAATCAAGGTGTTAGGGGAATATGAGGAGAAAGAGTGAAGAATTCGTATGCTCTTGCAATTTTACATGAAACATTGAACATTAAAAATAAACATTAGATAAAATGATACAGCCAGCGAATAGAGTAACGGAAATTCAAGAATACTACTTCAGTAGAAAACTGAAGGAAGTGGCCAAGTTGAATGCCGAAGGAATGGATATTATCAGTCTTGCAATCGGTAGTCCGGATATGCCTCCTTCTAAGCAGACTATTGATAAATTGTGTGAGGTGGCACAGCGCCCTGATGCACATGGTTATCAGCCTACCGTGGGCATACCTGAGTTGCGCAAGGCAATGGCGGGTTTCTATAAGCGATGGTACAATGTGGATCTTGACTGGGCTACTGAGATTCAGCCGCTGATCGGTAGCAAAGAGGGTATTCTGCACGTAACGCTTGCCTTCTGCAATGTGGGCGATGAGGTGCTGATTCCAAACCCGGGTTATCCTACCTATACTGCCATTAATAAGATATTGGGTACCAAGATTACTTATTATGATCTGCGTGAGGACAATGGATGGCAACCGGACTTTGAGGCTTTGGAGAAGATGGACTTGAGTCGCGTGAAGTTGATGTGGACCAACTATCCGAATATGCCAACGGGTGGAAATGCCCGTATGGAAACTTACGAAAGATTGGTGGAATTTGCCAAGAAGCATGATATCGTGGTGGTGAATGACAATCCTTATTCGCTTGTGCTGAATGAGCATCCGATGAGTATCATGCAGGTGCCTGGGGCAAAGGACTGCTGTATTGAGTTCAACTCTATGAGCAAGAGCCATAATATGCCGGGATGGCGTGTGGCGATGATCTCCAGCAACAAGACTTTCATCTCCTGGATCCTGAAAGTGAAGAGTAATATCGACAACGGTTCGTTCCGTGGTATTCAGTTGGCTGCTGCTGAGGCTTTCAATACGAATAGCGATGAATGGCATCATGAGTATAATATCGTGAACTATCGCCGTCGCCGTGATATCGCAGAGGAAATCATGAAGGTGATGGATTGTACTTTCGATCCGAATCAGGTGGGTATGTTCCTCTGGGGAAAGATACCGGAGAAATATGCTGATGTAGAGGATTTGACGGAGAAGGTGCTCCATGAAGCCCGTGTGTTTATCACCCCTGGTTTCATCTTTGGAAGCAACGGAAAGCGCTATGTCCGTATCAGCTTGTGTGCTAAGGATGAGAAAATGAAGGAGGCGCTTGAAAGAATCAAGAGTGTGTTTGGAAAGAAATAAAAACAATTAAAATATACGACTATGGAATTAGAATTAGAACCATTGAATTTTCCTAGTGATCAGGAACGCCCTTGTGTGATTGCAGGTCCATGTTCTGCAGAGACAGAAGAGCAGGTTATGACAACAGCAAGACAGTTGGCTGCCAAGGGTTGCCATATGTTTAGAGCTGGTGTATGGAAGCCTCGCACCAAACCAGGCGGTTTTGAGGGAAATGGTGAGGCTGCTTTGCCTTGGATGAAGCAGGTGAAGGAGGAAACCGGTATGCTGACTGCTACTGAGGTGGCTACACCTGAGCATGTGGAGCTGGCCTTGAAGTATGGTATCGATATTCTATGGATTGGTGCACGTACTTCTGCCAATCCTTTTGCGATGCAGTCTCTTGCTGACAGTTTGAAAGGCGTGGATGTACCAGTATTGGTGAAAAACCCAGTAAACCCTGATTTGGAGTTGTGGATCGGTGCTCTCCAGCGTATCAATCAGGCTGGTATCAAGAAGTTGGGTGCTATCCACCGTGGTTTCTCCAGCTTTGATAAAAAGATTTATAGAAATCTTCCTATGTGGCAGATTCCTATTGAGTTGCATCGCCGTATTCCTCAGTTGCCTATCATCTGTGATCCAAGCCATATCGGTGGTCGTCGTGATTTGATCGCTCCACTTTGTCAGCAGGCAATGGACCTTGGTTTTGATGGCTTGATCGTGGAGAGTCACTGCCAGCCAGATGATGCTTGGAGTGATGCTAAGCAGCAGGTTACTCCTGAGGTTCTGGATTACATTCTGAGTCTCTTGGTGGTTCGTGATGAGCATTATTCTACTGAAGGTCTGCATCAGTTGCGTGGTCAGATTGATGAGCTGGACAACCAGTTGATGGATCTCTTGGCTAAGCGTATGCGTGTTTGTCGTGAGATTGGTACTTACAAGAAGGAGCACAATATGACCATCGTACAGACCAATCGTTACAATGAGATCTTGGACAAGCGCGGTGCACAGGCTGCCCTTTGTGGTATGAGCTCTGAGTTTGCTGCCCAGATCTTCGAGCATATCCATGAGGAAAGTGTTCGCCAGCAGTTGGAAATTTTGAATCAGAAGTAGAAATGAGAATATTAATCATGGGAGCAGGTAAGATGGGAAGTTTTTTCATCGACCTGCTCAGCTTCGATCATGAGGTGGCAGTGTATGAGAAGGATGCTAAGCGCCTTCGTTTTACCTACAACTGTTACCGTTTCACCAAGATGGAGGAAGTAGAGATGTTTCGTCCGGAACTGGTCATCAATGCAGTGACGGTGAAATATACTTTGTCTGCTTTCGAAGAGGTGTTGCCTCATTTGTCGAAGGATTGTATCATCAGTGATATAGCTTCTGTGAAGACGGGTTTACAGGAGTTTTATGAGAAGAGCGGATTCCGCTATGTCAGTACGCACCCGATGTTTGGTCCTACGTTTGCCAATCTGAATCAACTTTCAGAGGAGAATGCGGTCATCATCAAGGAGGGTGACTACATGGGCAAGATCTTCTTTAAGGACTTGTATCAGAAGTTGGGATTGAGTCTGCATGAATATACTTTTGATGAGCACGACCAGACGGTGGCATATTCGCTGAGTATTCCTTTTGTCAGCACCTTTGCCTTTGCGGCTGTGATGAAGCATCAGGATGCACCTGGTACTACCTTCAAGCGCCACATGCAGATAGCCAAGGGTGTGTTGAATGAGGATGATTATCTCTTGCAGGAAATCCTTTTCAATCCTTATACTTCGGGACAGGTTTCTCAGATACGTGAAGAGTTGGCAGAGTTGATAGATATCATCGATCACAAGGATGCCAAACGCATGAAGCTCTTCCTGACGAAGATTCGTAACCATGTAAGGGAGGATATTGAAATCAAGGAGCATTAATGATTCGTAACTTTGCACCCGCAAACTATCTAATGAAGAGTAGTGAAGTTCAATATCAAAAAAAAGAAAAATATTATGAGTGAACAGATTGAACAACAGAATAACAAGGCTACGGATGCTCCTGTTTCTGCTGCCAATGAGCCAGCAGCTGCTTTCCAGGTTGTAAACGAGGGCTTTTCTACCCGTGAGGCAATCGAGGAGGCTAAGCGTTGTCTTCATTGTAAGGTCCCACAGTGCCGTAAGGGATGTCCGATAGAAAATGACATTCCTGAATTCGTACACGAGTTGTCGATGGGTAATATGGGAGCTGCCATGTCTATCATCAATGAAAAAAGCAACTTGCCTGCTATCTGTGGACGTGTTTGCCCTCATGAGAAGCAATGCCAGGGTCATTGTGTCTTGGGCAAGAAGGGTAAACCGGTACAGATTGGTAAACTGGAGCAGTTTATTGCTGATTTCGATACGAAGATGAAGTTGTCTCGTGAGAAACTTCCTCAGAAGACTCGTGGTCGTGTGGCTGTCATCGGTTCGGGTCCGGCTGGTTTGACGGTTGCCGGTGATTTGGCTCGTCAGGGCTTCAATGTAACCATCTTTGAGGGTCAGGCTGAACCGGGTGGTGTCTTGATGTATGGTATTCCTGAGTATCGTCTGCCAAAGAGTGTGGTGCGCGATGAGGTGAGCAAAATCGAGGCATTGGGCGTTCAGTTTATTACCAATTGTATGGTAGGCGAGAATAATGTAACTATCGACAGTCTTTTCCGTGCAGGATATGATGCGATCTTTATGGGAACGGGTACGAGTGTGCCTCAGAATATGGATTCTACTCCTGGAAGCAAGTTGCATGGTGTAAGTCAGAGTACTTATTTCCTTCATAATGTGAATGCTTACAATGAGGGTGCCCTGACACGAGATATGGTGCCTTTGCGTGATGGCGAGAAGGTGGGTGTGATCGGTGGTGGTAATGTGGCCATGGATGCTGCCCGTACGGCTATTCGTCTGGGTGCTGATGTGACAGTGCTTTATCGTAAGACTCAGGAGGAGATGCCTGCCATTCAGAGCGAATATGAGGATGCTGTGAAAGAAGGTGTGAAGTTTGAGTGGAAAACTACTGTTGAGGCTTTCCTGAAAGGTAAGAACGGACGCTTGGGCAGTTGTGTGCTGAACACGCCTGATGGGGAGAAGGTGGAGAAATTTGATAGAATCTATCTGGCTATCGGCTCTCGTCCTGCAAACCGTATCGTTTCTACTACAGCTGGTATTGAGGTGGATGAGAAGGGCTATGTTAAGGTTGTTGATCGTCCGTTTGGTATGACTACCCGTCGTGGTGTCTTTGCCGGCGGTGATGTGGTTCACCGTCCTCAGACTGTGGTCTTAGCCATGAAGGCTGCCAAGGAAGTGGCTCAGGGTATTGCTCAGTATGTGGATGCCATCAAGTTGCTTGAGGAGGCTAAACGTATTGAGAAAAGTGGTACTACTGAGGCTGAGAATGAATAAGGAATTCTCTATCATATCGTGATTGATAGAATCGTATATAAGAGCAAGGCGTTTTGATGACCTTGCTCTTTTTTTTTGGTATGCTCGGCATGAGCTTATTCTAATGGGTGCAAGTCCCTAACGAGC
>OIYX01000085.1_pt1 | contig 30970 bp, 19 predicted proteins | sample 1588431 | NCBI WGS metagenome assembly OIYX01 (sample SAMN03283241) | human gut metagenome | biome: human-associated habitat; material: feces | host: Homo sapiens | place: Peru | collected 2012
GGCGATGATAGTGCGTTCAAGAGCGCGTGAAAGCAGCGCGGCGCGAACCTTTTTTCACCAAAAGCCCCATTGCGGACGACAATCCGCAATGGGGCTTTTTTGGTGAAAAAAGAGAACAGGGAGAAGAGGGTAGAAAGCAGTGCGTGGCCGGCGCGCTTGGGCGCGCCCCGCACGGCCATTCGGCCGTGCTCAACGGAAGCCCACTGCATAGTGACCACGCACTACATTCTTCTCCCTTCTCCCTATTCTCTACTTAATTTTGCTATTGCCTCTGCGAGTTTTCTGCGGTGTATTTTCATGGGTGTGGGGTCGATGTTGAATTCGGTCATCGACGATGTGATCTCCTGTGGAACCTCGAGCAGCTTTTCGTAGGCCTCGCGTTCCTTTTCAGACAACCTGTCCTTCTTTTCCTCGATGAGGTTTTTAAGGATGACAAAGTACTCGTAGTCTTCGAGACCGTCCCGGAGCATTTCCATGCGCATTGACGTGACGGGGGAGTCCAGGATGAAGCCTGGCTGGGTTCCATCCTGGACAATTTCCGGTGGGTAGATGAGTCTTCCGTCTCCATTTCCCCAGGCAGTTTTGGTTCCTTCCAGCACTCCGTATCCCGTCATCCAGCTCATAGGGTCGACGTATGGGTTCTGGAGTCCATCTGGGTAGGCGGTTGTGCTTGTCCAGTAGTTTATCTGCCATATCAGGACACCCTGGACCATGCGTTGCCAGCTTTGCCAGAGCCATGTTCGCATTTCGATGCCAGGATGGTCGATGAAGAGCGTGGCGTATGGGGCTTTTGGCTCTGTGCAGAGATACCACCAAAGCTGTTCTCCCAGGGCTCGGCGTTCAGACCAGGCCTCCGAGTTGAGCAGGTGTGAGTGTGGACACCAGAGATTTGGTCCACCCAGGAGGGGTTTTTCAATGGATTCGGTCAGTAGGCGACGGATTTTTGGCGCTGCGTCGGAGAGTTTCCGGAAGCCGTTCATGACGAACTCGTAGTCCTTTGATGTCGGTTCGTCAAACCAGTAGATATATGCCTTGTCCAGCCACCCCTTCTCTTCCAGATGCTCTTGCAGGAGCTTCAAGTACTTAGGGAAGAGTAACTTGTATTCGGGGGTATCCTCTGCATATCCAAGGAAATCCGGCATGATGCGTTCGAAGAATGATCCGCCTCCGAGACCTTCCACGGGGAGACTAACTGTGTTGAAGTGGTATTTATCAAAGGCGCGCCCGACATGCCGGTCCCAATCTGTCCAGTCGATGGCGATCTCCCACTCGTCCAGGGGCTTTCCCTCGTCTTTTCCAAGAATGCGCGGCGACAGCCTGGCATCCGGTGCGGGCTCGAAGGGGCTGATGCGGTGCCGCGACATGAACTCCAGGTATCTCTCCAGCAGTTGCCCACGTTCGTCATCCGTTCCGGGTTTGTGGTACTTTTCAGCATCCTTGATTGAGAAGCCGAAGGCCGTCTCGCAGGTCATGGTGTCGGGCAGGGCGAAGTCGAAGACGCGTATGGACAGGGGGACTGATGCCTTCCAGCCGTCCTCGGCCTCGACCGTGATGCTGCCGTGGTAGATTCCAGCCCGGGCGTCGACAGGAATGTCGGCTCTGACATAGATGGGCTGGTTGAGGCCTGCCTCCAGAGTCATGTCTGGTTTGACAGGGGGCAGCGGGTCAGGCCAGGGGACGAGGGCGCTGGTGGCGTCCGTCTTGATTTGAATGTCAAGGTAGTGAACACGCAGCAGCTCGATTCTGTCTGCGGAAATGACATCTCCGGTCTCGTTTTTAAGTTCCGAGACCCGGAAATTGACTCCATGGAGACTCTCATTTGGAGTCACGACCAGCTGGATTGCCTCCGATTCACCCTTTGCGGCCTCGATTTCCAGCGCACAACCCGCGTCGGTGGGAAGTCTTCGCGTGCGGTGGACCTTCCACTCCGGCGGAGCCGACCAGAGCGCGGCATGGAAATCCGTGGAGAGCAGCTCGCCGTAGCTGTTGTTGAAAATGTGCGGAATGAAGAGCTTGCATTGGCATTCAAATGACGAGTCCTGCCCAAGGCCGACTCGAAGTGTCCAGGCACCTGTCTCCAGGACTGAATATGGAATTTGAAGTTCTCTTTTCTGGCCTGGCGACAGCGTGATAACGTCCCTCTGGCTGCCGTGGATGGGCTGGTCCCCCCTGCGTGAGAGTGCGGCGTATGGGGCGAGAGACAATTCGCGTTGGGAGATGTTTGTCACAGCCAGGCGCACCTGGTTCTCCTCGCCAGGCAGTGCGCTGCCGAGGTCGAGGATTTCGACCGTGGCATGCTCGTCGTCATGGAGGATTTCCGCGTATTGCGTCGTTCCGATCATCTCGGTGGGTGTTCCATCCAATGTGGCGTGGAAGGCGACCCTGTTCACCTGCATGGAGCCCGGGGCGGAGTTGTCGGCATCTGTCTCCACAGGCGAGGATGCGCGCAGGCGGACAAATACCTCCCGCGCGGGGAATAATTCATCAGGCAAGGAAAAACGGGAGTCCCCCGTCTCCCTCTTTTCACCGATGAGCTTCCACTCCCGCCTGTCAACGCTTGCCTCGACAAGAAGGTCTCCACATTCGTAATAGAAGATGCCTACCTCCACCCTTGCGTCCTGCAGCATTCTGTCCCCAATCCTGAAGTGGTAGACCACGTCCTGCCCTTTGCCGAAAACCAGGCGGCTGGTGTTGAAGTCGGCATTCAGGCGGTCGAGGACGCGGGCCTCCGCATGCCCTCTGGAGAGGAAGGAGGGGGAGAAGGAGTATTCGTTGCCATTCAGGCATTCCCCATTGCCGAGGACAATGCCGCCATGCCGGGAATACACGGGGAAGACTTCAACGAGGGAGATGTCCTTGAATTCGGCGGTCCCGTTCAATGTCCACTGCCCCATGCGTACCCTTGCGTCTGGACGGGCAATGGGAAGGACGATGATGTCGGCACATGATTCCCAGTTCGGCGTGAAGGAGCAGAAGCGGTCGGTGTTGTATCCAATCGGCCCCGAGACGATGACTCCGCTTGCACGGTCGGGACTCCTGCCCAAAAAAGAGAGCATGTAGATGTGCCCTCCCTGGAGTCCACAGGGCGCTGAAAGCCAATAGTTGTATCTGGAACCGTCACCCGACACCTGGAGAACAGGTCCGGAACCGGAATTCAGGATTTGTCCTGGCTGCTTGTCCAATTTCCAGCCAGAGGGGAAGACGACGCCAGCATTGTCCGGCAAATGTCGTGTATCAGCAGGTGAGGAGGTGTCAGCCATGGGTGAGGAGGTCGACTTTCGCATGGGGTGGATGGAGTACGGGACTGGAAAGGGCGTATGGTAGGACGTCAAAGAAGGATATTATCCAGAATCTGCGGGACAATAGCCATGGCAGGTTTCTTAAAGATATTGTAACTTGTTTATATGCTGTATGTTATGACTGATTGGCAGCGCGGGGCGAGTGGCTTGCCCATAGGACAGCCCTACCAAGAGCCAAATTTAGCATATCAAGCCGCAAGTGTCTGCACAATGCAAGTGTGGCGATTATAGAGTTTCCTCTGCTTCCCAGGGTGTGGCTTCTGCAACCACGTAGACGGTTATTGGTGACCGATGCATTTTTTTTCGTCTCCCCATGGGGGCTGCAATCATGTAGGTGTCAGGGCTCGCCTGTCGCCGACAGGTAGGCGGTCAGGGTGCAATTCCCCTGCAATCATGTAGGTGTCAGGGCTGTATCACTCCTTCGGCTTGTCGTCAAGTGTGGAGTGCCAGATTATAACTTTGATGACTATTCTTCCGTTGACTTGAAATACTGCGGCGGGGCGGCATCTTGGGGTGGGCGGTCGGGGGAATAAGTGTATTCCCCCTCCCTTCCACCCCAAGATGTACCCACCATCCTATGGACGTACGCGCGCACGCGTGCGCGAGCCTGATGCCCATTTTAGCTTCGATCTGGAATACAGGGTGAGGTGTGTGCTTGTTTTTCGGTATGGGGGAGGTTCCGCGAGTTGTCCTTTCATTGGTGCATTTCCGACGCGAGGATGCATCTCCTTGTTATGGCGGGCAGGGCGTCATGAGGGGGCATGCAACGGATCCTGTCTCTTCCGATGGAAAGGCTTGTTGGGGCGTCGAATAATGTTGTGAGTGGATGGGCAGGGGAGAAAAAGCGTTTTCTGGGGTCCATTATCTCTCCGGAATTACTTCTCCCTGTCCTCTAGATTGGCTATATTAATCACTTGCCGGGAATCGCTTCTTGGGGGTGGTTCGTCCAGGCATGCGAGCCACTCTCAGCGACGCTGACGCAACTAAAGGAAACGGTTGAGTTGGATGATTTTCTGAAGTTCGACCGTGTGACGAAGTCATACGGTTCCCTGAAGGCGGTTGACGATGTAACGTTGACGATCAAGCGAGGGGAGATTTTTTCTATTCTAGGTCCGAGTGGTTGCGGCAAGACCACTCTCCTTCGCATGCTTGCCGGATTCGACTCGCCCGACTGCGGCCGGATTCTGCTGGACGGCGAGGATATCACCGAACAGCTTCCTAACATTCGGAAGGTCAATACCGTCTTCCAGAATTACGCGCTTTTCCCGCACATGACCGTGCGTGAGAATATCGCCTTTGGGCTGAAGCTGAGAAAACTTCCCCGCAAGGAGATTGACGCCGAGGTCGACAAGATGCTCGCCATGATCCAGATGGAGTCGTGCGCGGACAAGCGTCCCAACCAGATTTCAGGGGGCCAGAAGCAACGCACGGCCATTGCCAGGGCGCTCATCCTCAAGCCACAGGTCCTGCTGCTTGACGAACCCCTGGCCGCGCTGGATTTGAAACTCCGCCAGCGCATGAGCCTCGAACTCTCGCTGATCCATGACGAGGTCGGAATCACATTCATGTATGTGACCCACGACCAAAACGAAGCCATGAGCATCTCCGACCATATCGCAGTCATGCACAACGGCCGCGTGGAACAGGTGGGAACCCCTGCGGAAATCTACGAGGCCCCGCGCACAAGCTTTGTCGCCGCATTCATTGGAGACACCAACTTCTTCGATGGGCGCATCTCCCAGGTGGTCGACTCGGAATACTGCTGGCTTGACGTGCCGGAACTGCCGCCGCTGCTTTGCTTCAACGACAAGAAGAAGTCGAAGGGCGACTTGGTGCATGTCTCCATAAGGCCCGAAAAGTTCTCCATCTCCCTTGACAAGCCCCAGACCGGTCCCAAGCAGAATGTCCTTCCCGCGACCGTGGAGGACATTGTCTACCAGGGCGACCATACGCGTTACTGGGTGAGCATCGCCCCTGATTGGCGTGTGGCAGTCACCCGCCAGCACAATCGCTTCATGCTTGACGAACGCCCCATCACCTGGGGTGACAAGGTCTTCATCTCCTGGCAGTCTGACGACGGATTCATGCTGGAACACTACAGCGAGAAGGACGAAGACCTCCTCCAGATGCCTCCCCAGCAGCTGGGCGAGGAGAGTGTCTCCGATGAGGAGGCAACGGCGGCGCCGGCCGGTGTCGAGGCCGGCAATTCAGCGGAGAACGCTGCGGAGGAAGTGAAGTGAACGGCAACGGCTTCCGCAAACGTCTCTTCGGCGAATTCGCAGTGTCGTCCCCGTCACTCCTCTGGATGACAGTCTTTTTCCTGTTGCCGACGCTGATCATCTTCGCCATCGCATTCAGGAGCCGAGGCGATTTTGGCGGCATCGGGGACGAGTGGACCCTGAAGACCATAGCCGATCTACGGCACCCGAATTATCCGTCAATAATCTGGCGGACGATTTGGATGAGCGTCGTGTGCACGGCCCTGACCCTTGCCATCGCGGTGCCAGTCGCGTACCACATGGCGCGTGTCTCCCCGCGGATGCGGGATGTGATGATGCTTCTTACAATCATACCGTTTTGGACGAATTTCCTCATTCGGATCTTTGCGTGGAAGTCAGTTTTGCATCCCGAGGGGCTTTTGAAGCAGTTCCTGGTGTGGTGCCATGTGCTTTCGCCTGATTCCGTGCTGCTATATCGTCCGGAGGCCGTCCTTCTGGTGATGGTGTACACCGAGTTGCCCTTTGCGATTCTGCCGCTTTACGCGGCCGCCGAAAAGTTCGACTTTTCCCTATTCGAGGCCGCGATGGACCTAGGCGCCACACGGCTGCGGGCCTTCTTCAAGGTCTTCGTTCCTGGAATCGCGGACGGATTGCTCTCCGCATGCCTCATGGTCCTCATTCCGTGCATAGGCTCCTACGTCATCCCCGACATGGTGGGCGGCAAGGACTCGATGATGATAGGCAACGTAATCGTCCGGACCGCCCTGGAAAACCGGAATATTCCCGCTGCGGCCGCGCTTTCGGCTGTCTTGACGGTGGTGATGTTCCTTCCGCTGCTCTTCTTCCTCAAGGGCAAGAAGAATCCCGACGGCACTGCGTCGCCCGCGAAGGAGGTAGTCTAGCATGACGGTAAGACGCAGTCACATTCCCGGGATTCTGACCTGGCTGGTGCTTCTCTTCTTCTACGTGCCGATCATCCTGCTCGTAGTGAACTCCTTCAATGCCAACAAGCAGGGAACCCACTGGCTTGGCTTCACCCTAAGATGGTACTCCGAACTCTTCTCGCCGAAGGGGAGGAACATCTGGCTTGCGCTCTCCAACACGCTGATTGTCGCAACGATATCGACATTGATTTCGACCTTCATCGGCACCTGCAGCGCATTTGCGCTCCACAAGTACAAGAGCCGTCTCCAGAACTTCCACTACTGCCTCGTCTACACTCCGCTGGTTGTTCCTGAGATTCTCATCGGCATCAGCCTTCTCATCTTCTTCATGGCGGTCAAGGTGCAGCTTGGGCTGACCACGATTGTGATTGCGCACGTCACCTTCTGCACAAGCTATGTGGCGATGGCGGTGCTTTCGCGGCTCCAGGACTTTGACATGACAATCCTTGAGGCGGCGCGGGACCTTGGCGCAAACCGGTGGGTTACCACCTGGAAGGTGCTTGTCCCCATCATCCTTCCAGGCATCTTTGCGGGAGGACTGCTGGCATTCACCCTCTCAATCGACGACTTTGTCATTACATTCTTCGTAAACGGACCTGGCACCACGACCCTGCCCATACAGATCCAGGGCATGATCAAGCGTGGGTCGCTTCCAATGATCAACGCCCTTTCCACGCTGCTTTTGGCAGTCACATTCGTCGCGATACTTGTCTATCAAATCATACTTAAGCGCAGCCAACGAAGCGCGGGCTGACATAACCTGTTCCCCTACAAGGAGAAATAAGAGATGTCTCTGAAAGACTACGACAATCTTCACGAGCGAAGCACCCTGTCGCTCTTCGGTGATGAGAGCCGAAGCACCTGCACCGTCGCGGAGGCGAAGGAGTTTGAGCGCGAGCGTTCGCGCCGTCGCCGTCGCCGTGCCCTGTGGATAGGGATTCCCGTTGTCCTGATTCTTTTGGGGATTGCGGGTTGCTATGCGTACCGCATTCGCGCCGCCGCGGAGGCTGCCCGCCTTGAGGAGGAGGCCCGTCTTGCGAATCCAGAGCGTCAGGAAGTCCGCGAGGGCAATCCAGCCGCCTTGTTCAAGTTGGTTGTTCAGGGGACGAGCGAGGAGCGCCTGAACCAGAAGGCGTTGTATGCCTTCAAGCAGGCTCTCTGGCAGAAGCCGAGCGAGGTCTATCTTGAGGAGACCCTGAGCGGCGACGCCTCCCCGAAGCCCCTTGAGCAGGTGATGACCGTCAATGGCAAGACGGAGCTTCCCCTGACGTTGGCGGACGGCAGGGTCAAGATGATTGACCCGACCAATCCGATGGTTGACTTCAAGGAGTTGATCAACGCCATCGAGGGGGAGTGGAACCGCACCTATCCTGACGCCCAGCATCCAATGAGCATCACGGTTCCCAATGAGAGGCCTCCAGAGGAGGATTCATCGAAGGACCGCTTCAAGGACCTCAAGTTGGCCGACGATCCTCGGATGGTCAACCCGAAGGACGGCGAGTAGCCGTTGTCCGTCCGTGCCAGGTTTCAGTAATTCAGGGAACAATCCAGCGTTGCAGCAATGAAGGCGTATTCATTCCATCAGATTTCCTCGATTCTCGGCGCCCGTGCGCCGATGCTCATGCTAGACGTCGCCGAGCTTTCCAACGAGGGCGACTGCGCGGTCGGCCGCAAGGCCGTCTCCATTGCCGAGGGCGTCTTCCAGGGGCATTTTCCGGGGCAGCCGATTCTTCCCGGCGTCCTCCAGTTGACTGCCATGTCCCAGCTTGCCCGTCTTCTTTTCAAGTGTTCCCTTCCTGGCATTGGCGGCACGGACATTGTCCTTTGCGCGGTGAAGCGTCTCAAGTTCCGCAAGCCAGTTCTTCCTGGCATGATCATGGAAGTCGAGGCCAAGATTCAGGAGCGCAAGGCCTCTGGGGAGGCGGAGTTTTTGGTTTCATGCACCACGGAGCAGGGTGTTGCCTCCACGGGCGTCATTCAGCTTGCCCGGATAAATTCGGCGGACTTCGAGCATCCCCGGACTGCATCGAACCGCCCAGCGAGTCCATTTGCGGAGGAGCTTGCAAAAGGCGAGGCGACCGATGCGATTGGTCTCATGAAGCTTCTTCCTCACCGTCCGCCCTTCCTTCTGCTGGACAAGGCGATTGGCATCGGCAATCCCGAGTCCAAGAAGATTTTCGGCTACAAGAATCTCAGTTGCTGCGACATGATGATGGCGGGCACAGGCAACGGCATCTACCCGTCTCCCCTCATGCTCGAGTCCGCCGCGCAGCTGGGGTGCGCCCATATTCTTTCGCAGCCTGGGAATGCTGGCAAGCTGGGGATTTTCCTCTGCATTGACGAGGCGCATTTTTATCAGCACGCGCGGGTTGGCGACCAGCTGGTGATTGCCGGGAGCTGCGACGTGGGGGGCAGGGCTGGAACCGCCTCCGGCGAACTCTGGGTCGACGACCAGAAGATTGGCGACTGCTCGATGAAATTCATACTTGTGGATTCGCTGAAACAATAGTGCAGGAGCATGTCGGAATTCGAGCCTATTGACAACGAGGCAACCGCCTACCCGCCTGTCCCAACGGGGGGACGCTGGCACGAGACCCTTCTCAGGTTTGTGCGCCTCCCCGAGTTCTGGTCGCTGTGCATTGGGCTGGTGACATTTTTGTGCGTGGCTGGCGCCGTCTTCATTGCCTTCCATCTGAAGCCCTCGTATGGCAGGATGCTCTCGAAGATCATCGTGAGCCACATTGCGATGGGGGCTCCCGTAGGCGCAGTCGAAGCGGCAAAGTATCCTGCCATCGCGCTCTGGCAGAACATCCTTTTCAACAGCCTTCTGACAATCACCATCATCTGCTTCTTCAACACGCTCTTCGGTCTGTCGTGCAGGGGATTTCTCCGCATTGCCCAGTTGCACGATACATTCAAGGGAGTGGCAGGGGACGCCAGGAAGCAGCGCCAGAAGTGGGCGCGCCTGGGGATTCCGGGAGTGTTCATCTTCGTCTTCATTCCGCTTCCAGGAACAGGTCCCGTCATAGGATCGCTTCTGGCGCGATACATGGGACTTGGATACTGGGGGATGCTGGGGACGGTTGTCACCGCGAGCGTAACCTCCATCACCGCATGGGGATATGCGGCGGACAAATTGCAGCAGTATGTGGGAAGCACCGTTCTGCGTGTCTTCGTCTGGTGCCTTCTCCTGACGATCATCACCATACCGACCGTCGTGAAAATCCGAACCTGGATAGGCAGAAAGCGCGGGAGTGCGGTTTCGGGGGGGGGCGTGCAGTCGGAGGAAAACGCCTTGGCGGGGAGAGAGCCTGATGAGGGCAAGAGCGAACAGTAGAGGGCTTTTTGTGGCGTGGTTGGGGCTGGCCGCGCTTCTGGTGGCGTCCTGTGCAACCATTCAGGCTCCGGGGGGTGCGTCGTCCAAGCCAGGGAAGAAGGACTGGGTTGACGCGTATGTATGTCTTAAGTCGTTGAATATAAACAAGTTATACATTGAAAGAATGACAGCGTGCGTTCCTTTCGGGGATGGTGTTCCGCCAATTCCGCAGGAATGGCTTGACCTTGACTCCGGGGAGTTGTATTTGGCGGAAGGGCAGTTGATGGAGAGGCTGGTTGCCTGCGAGCCGGGGGAGCGTCTTGCGCTTCAGTGTGCTGTTGTCTTGATTATGCAGGAGGAGCTTCTCCAGCAGGTTGTTGCATCGGCGGGGGATTCTGCGGTCATTGGAGAAGTTGAGGAGATTTCGCAGTGTTCATCCCGAGGTTCCTGGCGTGATATGCGACCAGGTGCTAGAGGCGTTTACCGTGGGGAAGTGATGAGCGTTCCTAGACTCGGCACACTAGTCTATGCGGTTGCCGTCTGCCTGCTGGTGTGCGGGTGTGGCAGTGGAGCCTCCGGGCCTGGGCACTCTTCCGTGGATGGCAATTCCCCGCAGCGTCCCCTTTATGTTTCACGCACCTTTTCGGATGTTGACGGGAAGGAGTTGTCCGCAGTTGTCCACACTCCTGAGGACTACGACAATTCCCATCTGCGTCCACTGATAGTTGTGCTTCCCGGGGTAGACTTTCCTGAGTCGCCTTTGACGGGGCAGGCCCTGGTAGCCCTTCTTGAAAACTCCCGTCCCCCATCGTGTCCGGAATGGATTGTCGAGCGTGACATCCAATGCATGGTTCGCTATCTTGTCTCCAACCATGCGGTCGACCCGCGCCATGTTTTTCTGATGGGTGCGGGCTTCAGGGGTGTTTCCTTTGCCGCGCACCGGTCTGTGGACTATTCGGGGGTTCTCCTTACATTCACGGATGGCGATGACTTTTCCCTTGCAGGGCTCCCGTTGGAAAACCTTCTCAACCTGCCGATTTGGCTGGACAAGTCGCAGGGAGCCATGCCTTCGCCAGCGGCCATTGACCTCGAACTGCGGCTGAAGGTGCTGGGGCATGCGTCACTTCACGCTCCAGACATGCTTCTGGCCTCTCCCGACAGGCATGGAATGCTCGCCTCTGCATTCTCATGGCTCTCCGCACAGGACATGGAGCCTGGGAAAACCATCCACTGGTCGGGTGAGGAACTTCCTGAAGAACTCCTTTGGCTGAGAGTCGATGAACCGAACAGGCGCGGCATAAGGAGCAGCGTCACCGCCGAGCTAATCCAGAAGAGGGAAGGGCGCGTGGAGTTGCGTATTACGACGCGCAATGTCAGAAGCCTTTCGATTCAGAGTTCCTGGGGCGGCTATTCCTCCAGCCGCGGCGGGATGCTTCTGGATGTCAACGGGCAGCTTCTGGGGGTCTCCCAGAAACACGGATGGATTTCCCTGGAGAGCGAGAGAGCCTCAGGACGCTGGCAGTTGCGGCGTCAAGGCGGGGAGTCCCCCTTCCGGCCAACAGCCCCGATTTCCAGGATATTTGCGCGTCCATGCCTGATAGTAGTCGGCACGTTGGACGGGAATCGCGCCGATGCGTGGCGCGCCGCCGCCGACAATCTTGCCGCCGCATGGGGGCGGTCAACGGGGATTTCACCGAGGATTTGCCAGGATACGGATGTCACCGACGAGACTCTCGCAGGACACAACCTGATTCTTCTGGGAAGCGGAGCCGACAACTCCCTCAGCAAGATTCTTCTCGACGCAAATCCGCTGTTCCTCCGTAATCTCTTCCAGACAATTCCCGAGGAGGCAAGAGTCGATGACGGGCTCTCCGTGGTGACTCTCCTGCCTGGAGACGAGGTCGCGCCGGGAGGGCAGGTGGCTGTCATTGTTGCAAACGGCGTCGAGGCGATTGATGGGTGCTGGGCTCCGCTGGCGCGGCAGGTCAATGCGGACTACGTGATATCGTCCCCAGTCTACAACAGAGCAGGTTTTTACGAGTAGGAGGTGTAGTGTCATGGCCGACTTTGTCATGCGCAAGAAGCTTCTTGTCATTGGGTGCAGTCCCGCCTGGGAGAGGATGTATCGTTTTGACGAGTTTCATCCAGGCGAGGTGAACCGTGCGGTCGAGGTGAGGGAGTATCCTGCCGGGAAGGCGACGAACCTTTGCCGCGCCGTCAGGGAGTTCGGATGTCCTTGCGAAACAACCCTGGTGACATTGCTCGACGAAGAGGAAGGCGCCCGATTCCGCCAGGGATGCGAGGCAGAGGGAATTCAGCTTGTCACGGTCAGTACATTCTCAAGACTCCGCACATGCACCAATCTCATATCGCGGAACCATGGAATGACGGAACTCATTGAGGAGGCATCCCCCGTCACAGCCGGGGAGATGGAGCTGTTGCTGCATCTCATTGAGCGCGTGGCACCAGCATACGACGGAGTAGTGCTTGCCGGGTCTATTTCAAATGGTTCCCCTGAAGAACTTGCAGGGGAAATCGCCCATGCCGTGAGAAAGGCAGGTAAACCCCTCTACATAGACAACTGGAAGAACTTCAGCGACATGGCGTCCTGGGGATGCGTAAAGGCGATCAAGATCAACCGGGAGGAGCTTCAGAACCTCACGCATGAGGAGGAGGTCGAAGCTGGAATCAAGGCGTTGCAGGACGAGTGGCCTGATATGGCGATAGGCGTGACGGATGGCGCAAATCCAGCTTGGCTTGGAGTGGGCGGTTCCTCCCCGCGAATCGTCATGATTGAGCATCCGAAAGCCGCCTCATTGGTCAACCCCCTTGGGGCTGGGGATGCGTGTTCGGGAGTCTTCTTCGCTAATCTGATATGGAACCGCGACCCCGAGGAGTCCTTCGCAGAGGCGCTTGATGCGGCGACGAAGTCCTGCGCCTCGCTTGTTGCAGGCAGCCCGCGTGTTGAAGCGTGAGGGGACGCCCCTGTTCCCGCGTAGCCCTACGCCAATAGGCTGGCAGGGGGGCTGCCGTGGAGTGAATGAAGACAGGAGGAGCATCGCGTCTCCTTGCCTCTCAAATAGCAATCTCCCAATACCATAAAAAAGACGCCGAAGGTTGAAACCCTCGGCGTCTTTTCATTATCCGTTGTCGGCTAGACTAGTGCCTGAAGTCTGGGAGACCGCGGACTTCGTTGGCACGCAGTGGCTGGCCATCGGGCTTGACGAGTCGGACGTTCACGAACATGAGGAGGTTGGTCTTGACAGACTGCTCGCCACGGCTCGTGAAGAGATGTCCGAGGACGGGGAGGTGCCCCAGAACGGGGATCTTGTCCTCGAAGCGCTGGAGCTTCTCCTGGATGAGGCCACCCATGACCACGGTTTCGTTGTCATACACGACGACTGCTGTCTTGATTTCACGCTTTGTGAAGATCGGCATCGTCATGATGAGAGGCACGGAGCTTCCATTGATGATCTGCGTCGTATTGTAGGTGCTGTCATATCCGACGAGGTCGGTGATTGAGGGAAGCATATCCAGATAGATGGAGTATGAGTCCGGTGCGACAGTGGGGGTGACGTCAAGGACGACGCCCAGGCCGACGGCAGTGAATTCATCCGGGACGGAGGGCTTGTAGCTCAGGTTTCCAGTGGTGCCCGAGGAGGTGGTCACGTCGATTTCGGGTTCGCTCCAGCTGAACGCGAAGTAGCGTTCAGTGACGACCTTGAGCTGTGCGGTCTGTCCGCTGATGGTGGTGACCTTTGGCGCGGAGAGGACGTCGGAGTTGTTGGACTGCTCGATTGCGTGGATGACGGTATTGAAGGCGTAGTTGCCAAGGACCGTGTAGACGTTGAAGAGCGAGTCGTTCAGTGCCGCGTTGCTGAAGATTTCATTGGCGAAGCGGACGCCGTTCGAAAGCTTGATGTTGCCGGCGGCTGTCTGGCTGCCAAGGCCCAGCATGAAATCGCCGGTGCGGACGCCACCTTTGTTGTTGATCAGACCATGGTCAACGCCGTTGGATGCAGGACGGTAGGAGACGCCGCCGCCCTCGAAGGACCACTCGAAGCCGAGGGTGTTCAGGTCGGTCTGCTCGATTTCAACAAACTTGGCCTCAATCGAAATCTGGCGCGGAGTCTGGTTGATCTCCTCAAGGATTCGCTTGATGACGCGCTGCTGCTCAATCGTGTGGTGGACGATCAGTCGGCCGGTCTTCGGGTAGTAGCAGATGCTGGCGCCGGTGGGCATGGGGACACCCATCGCCCTGAAGATGCTGGAAGCGGTGTAGAATGTGCCGCCGCCCTTCTTGGACTTGAGACCGTAGACGGCAGTGTCGCCGCTGTCGTCGTCGCTGCTGCTGTCGTCATCGTCGTCGTCATCGTCGTCGTCATCGTCGTCGTCATCGTCGTCATCGGAGACGGGGGAGGAGAGGCGAGAGAGCTTCTTGCGGGTGCGCGGTGCGTCGAAGACGCCGGCCTCGATGTTGTAGAAGCGGGTTTCCATTGGATCCATTTCGATCATCTTATGTGCGACGATCACTGCGGATTCCGCGGTTCTGATTCGGAGGCCGAACTGCCATGAGAGGTAGTCGAGGACTTCCCTGGGTGTGATGTTGGTCAGGTTGAGGTTGACCAGCTTGTCCTCGAGGCTTTCGCCAGTGGCGAGTCCCGCATCCTGGACGGGGGTCTGTCCGAACTGTCCGAAGTCTCCGCCGTAGGGGCTCATGCCGCCGGCCTGTCCGTATGCGCCCATGCTCTGTGCGTTGTAGCCGCCCATGGAGCCGCCGTATGCGGAAGGAGAACCGTATGGGTTCATATAGGTGGAGTTCATGTTCATCGAAGGCATCGAGGCATTTGGGATGCTGCTCGAGGAGACGGAGGCGGAGGCGCCCATGCCGCTGCCGCCCTCGCTGTTGTTCTGGTAGCCGGCGGGGGTGTAGCCAGGCATGCCGGCGTCAGCCATCGGGACGAGCATGGGGACGATGTTGATGCCAATGCCCTCTGGATCCGCCTTCTTGATTTCGCGGGGCAGGATTTCGGTCAGGACATCCTTCAGGGTTTCGTTGTCAATCACGAGGTTCTGGATGACGATGTCGTCAAGGCTCTTGTTGATGCCCTGGATGTCATCGTTCTTGCGGATGGTCTGGGTGCTGGCGTAGTCTGCGGAACCTGCCATCAGCGGGGTGACGGGGTCGGACCACTTCCAGCGGACTTCAGCCATTCGGTCCTTGATGATGGTCTGGAGCTTTTCATTGGCCGCGGACTCCATCATCTCGTCAATCTTCGCAAGTGCGCGGATGGCGGCGAGGCAGTACGGGTCTTCGATCAGCGCCTGCTCGAAGCACTCGCGCGCCTGGGCATAGCGGGCGTTCTGGAGGAACACCTGGCCGGACTTCAGTGCGATCTGGACCTTCAGGTCGTGCTCGCTGAGGTCGGGGATGAGTTCATTGACTGAGGTCTTCGCGCGGACCATTGTCTCGTCGAGGATCTTGCTGAGGGTGTCGATGCCCTTGCGCAGCTTGTCCTCGTCACCCGGCTGGATGATGTAGTCGGACTGTGCGCAGTTTTCGACGAGGGTGGTCTCGGTTTCGAAGTGGTCGCGGAGAGCCAGTTCATCGACGAACGCGCCCTTCTCGTCAATGGCTTCGGTCGCCCTGTCGAGGTTGTTGGCGAGAGCCATGCGCAGTTCGAGGATGGCGATGGAGATATACGCTTCGCCCTTTTCGGGGTTCTTCTGTCCCAGGAGCGAGAATGCCTCTGCCAGGCGGGAGTGGAGGTGGAGCCGGAGGACGGCTGCGCGGCGGAGGAGCTGTGCGGCGTCAAAGTCTACCGTTGTGTCGGTGGCCTTGAGGGCGACGAGGATTTCCGTCGCCTCGACCAGTGCCTTCTGTGCCTCGAATGCCTCGTTCTTTGCGCGTTCCAGGTGTCCTTCGCTGTAGACTGCGGCCGCCGACGCATAGTGGGTGTTGGCGCGGTCGAGGGCGGCCTGTGCCGCGTTCAGCTTTGTATTTGCGATGGCGCCCTCAGCCTGGCGTTCGGCGACCTTTCTCTTGATGGCGAGAGATGCGCGTGCCAGGTCGAGTTCGGAACCGTGTCCGGCCAGTGCGCTTGTCTGGTCGGCGAGTCTCTTAGCCTGGTTGCCGGTGAGTCCGTCGCGGTTCTTGAGGATGAGGAGAATCATCTGCGCCTCTGCGGAGAGGGAGTTGATGTTTCCTGCCACCACGTGTGGATTCGGGTTGAGGTATGAGTTGGCGCTGTTGAGGTCGTTTGCGGCCAGGGCGGCATTTGCCTTTGCGATGGTCTGGCGGATTTCGGCGATGTTCCTGCCGGAGAATCCGAGCAGCTCGTCCGTCGGGCGTTCCTGGAGTTGTTCATACTTCCAGGCGAGGCTTCCCTTTCCTGGCTTGTCGGACTGGTCTCCCGCATTGAGGATTTCGTCGAGCGATGCGCTCTGCTTGAAATCCTGCTCTTCCTGAAGGAGGAGCGCCTCCTGGTCTTCAATCTCCTGGTCGGTGGCTTCTTGAGCCTGTGCGACCATGGGGAATATGGCCAGCAGGAAGATGGCACCTAGCAGGGCGCGCAGGGAACTACGGACTTCGAGGTTTTTCTTTTGCTTAGTCATAGACTTGCATCGGGCTCGGTCTGGCGGACATGCCGCCGAAACCTCTGCCGCCTTGTGGGTTGGCTTTGTTTTACTTTAATTGACTTTTATTCAAAAAATGTATCTCTCCGTCACGGGATGGTTAACCGCACACGGCAGAAAAATGAAATTTTTGCGACTACATACCCCTCATTCCGCCCATGCCAGGCATTCCGCCCATGCCAGCGCCGGTGCCCTGCGCCTGGGGAGGCAGATAATCGTGGTTTGGAGCATCGTCAGGAGAAGGCTGGAAGTAGGGAGTCGGATCCAGGTAGACGACTTCGATTGGGTCGCCGTCGGGGACTCCGTACTGTTCGGTCAGGCGCTGGACGCGGATGATTGGCCTCGCGTCTTCACCCTTGCCAGGAAGAAGTTCGAGCATTTGGTAGAACTCGATGGTCTCAGTTTCCTCTTCGCCATAGTAGCTTGACACGATTGGGGAACGTCCCGTGGTGCTGCCCCCAAGTCCGGAGGAGGAACCTGCTGAGAGGGGAGCCTTCTTCAGTGCGAAGACATCGCCTTCCTTGACGTCGAAGACCAGCTGCGGTTCGATGTTTCCCTGCATCGACCCCTGCTGCATTCCGCCCATTCCGCCCATGCCGGCGCCCATGTTGCCCATGCCGGCCATGTTGCCCATGTTCTGCTGCATTCCTGGGCGTCGCTGACCGCGTTGCTCCTGGTTGTTCTGGGTTGCGGCCTCGATGAGTTTTTCGACGGTCGTGTTGAGGGAGGGGCCCTGGAAGATGTGGTTTGCGAGGTAGCGCAGCGTGATGCTGTATCCTTCGCGCCGGATCGCGGGGGCGCCAGCCGTCAGCACGAATGTATCGGTTCCGTCGGAGATGGTGACGCTTTGCTGGTCGCTGGAGAATTCCGTGACCTTGAAGCCGTTCATGTTTGGGACGGCCCCGTTCATCTTGACATCGACGGCCCTTCCGCCGGCGACATTGAAGTTCGCCTTCCAGTCCCTGGGATTTGCCGAGCCGCTGGGCTTGACGCGCTTCAGCGTGACTGGCAGTTCTTCACGCTCGGCCTTTGCGACGCGCAGGAGATATGCCAGCGACGGCCTTGAGTTCGGGTCGTCGAGTGCGGTCCCGGCGCGGTATTCCTCGATGTTGAGGAAGCCGTCGCTGTCGTAGTCCTCCATTGCGTCGTAGCGGTAGCGGTAGTGGAGGAAAGTAGTCGCTTTTTCAAAGATGTCGGGGATTCCGTCCTTGTCCAGGTCGTAGTCTTCTGGCATTTCCGGCCCGATTTTCTCCTGGGCGGTATGGCACCATGGGCATACGTCCGTAGAGTAGGGGAGAATATAACCACACTTGAGGTTTTTACAAATAATGAAGGCTCCGCCTTCCAGCAGTCCCGTGCTTGTCCTTCCGTTGGGTGAATCGATGATGTCGACCTTGGTGAGGGGGTCCTCGATGATCTCATCCAGGCTCTCGAAGCTGTCCGCGCTCATCTCCTCCATGAGATTGTCGCTTCTCACGATGGTCTTGACCTCGGTGGCGACCTGTTCGGTCAGCTTTTTCGCCTCGTCACGGCTGCCTGAGACATATTTGAGGCTGAAGAGCAGGAGAAGCAAGCAGATGACGAGGATCAGCTTTTCGTAATGTCGGATGAAGAAGTCCACTGTTTACTCTTATCCAGGGTGGGTTGCTGTTGGCGCCCTAAGGTTTTCCGGGCGTTATTCTGCCTTATTCGGCTTCAGGCGCATTGAACTCGATGAGGTCGAGGGTGATTTCCGCCTGGAGGGTCCTGGGGGTTCGGAAGACGAAGTTGTCCTGGCGTTTTGGCTCCTCGTAGGCGAGGAGGCTTTCGTCGAGGTTTGCGAGGGTCCTGAGTCCGTCCATGCCGCTCGAGAGTCCCGAGCCGGAGGAGAGCCTGCCTCCGGCTCCGCCTGCGGGGGAGGACTGGCGCCTGGAGGTTCTTCTGGAGGAACCCATGTCGGAGGACTGCCGTCTTGACGGCGTGGCGGACGCCCCTCTCCTGGAGCCCCTGCTGTCGCCTGTTCCGAGTCCCCCCGTGGTCCCTCCGCCGAGCCTTTCGAGGCGTCTTGCATCGAGCATTTCGCGGCGGATGAGTGCCACCTGGGTGAACTCTGACGCGGGCTGTTCTGCGTTGACGTCGAAGAGCGAGATGTTTCTCAGGAAGAAGAGCATGTGCCTGTCCGAGGAGAGGTTGTTGATGAGCGTCTGGATCATCTTCGAGGTTCCCTCCACCGTGAGTGTGATTGGCGTGATCGTGTATCCGCTTCCCTCCTCGACCTGGAGTGACCTTGGGAAGTCGAGAGCGGTGACGCTCTTGATTCCCGCCCGTCCGATATGCCGGATGAGTTCGCTGTAGATTTGGAGCTGCCTGAAGATTGGGAGGTAGTCCTTCTGTGTGAGGAGTCCGTCGGACTGGTTGATTTCAGCGAGTTTTCCGCCGATGGTTCCGCCGAAGTTGATCCTGTACGTGCCCAGAGCCAGGTCGGTGATTGCGCCGAGCTGCTGGTCGAGCATCTCCCTTGCGCGGGATGCGTTCGGGGGGAGTTCGGGGTTGATTGCATAGCGCCTGTAGAGGTCTTCGGTGACCTCCTGGTAGCGTCCGACGGTCACCTCGCGGTTGCGTTCGGCGATGGATGCGTTCTCAAGCTCGCCGTTGCTGGACTTCTTGATTCGCCAGCCGTCCTTGTTGACGTTCTTGAACCAGTTCTGCTGTTCCTGGATGGATGCCTGGGTCGCCGCGTATGCCTGGCGTTCCTTGAAGGTGCTGAAGAGCAGGTATCCCAGTAGTCCGAGGAAGACGATTCCGCAGAGCAGGATGCCCCAGTGTTTTCTGATAATATTCATGGTCAGGGGAATGAGTGTGTTTGGCAGCTCTCTAGTAGCCCGAGCCCCTCATGGACGAACCCATGCCGCCGCTCGTGGTTTTAGCCTCGCTCCAGGGATACGCCTCCAGGACGACGTTGAACTTCACCTGGACCTCGAAATCGACTCCGTTCTCAAGATAGGGGTTCTTGGAACTGGTGACGATGTCGGTGAATCCCTCTTCGTTGCTGAAGAGCTTCGACTTCTTGAGGTTTCTCACAAAGAGAAGCTCGCCCGACTGGTCGAGGTGGGACTCGTCCTTCTGGACGGTGGTCTCGTTGCCCATCTCGTCGACGACCACCTCTTCGGTGGGCTCCTCCTCCTTTTCAGGGACTTCGAAGGGGTACTTCGGCTCGGGGGCCAGCTGTGGGTCCCTGCCGAAGTTCGCGCCGTAGGGTGTGATTGTATGCGCCTGGATAATCAGGCCTCCGATGGTGGTCAGCGAGGGCAGTCCGCTTCCGGAACCGCCCATTCCCATCATGTCGCCGCCCATGCCGTCGCTTCCGCCGCTCATGGAGGAACCCATGCTGAACATGTCGTCCCCGCCGCCCATGGCGCCTTCCTCCTCCTCGACGACGCTGGTTCGCTCGATGGCGGTGGTTTCGCCGAAGATAGGCTCGATGGAGTCGATCCAGACATTGTCCGGCTTGGCGCGGAAGATCTCCTCCAGGACCAGCGGCCACTGGGTGCGCTGCATCAGGAAGGCGTTCAGCTCGCTGAGCTGCGACAAGGCTCCGTCCACCTCTCCCAGGGCCTTCTTGATTTCATTGTAGGCCGGCTCGTATGTCTTGCGCACCGAGGAGTAGCTCTCAAGCTGCTTCTTCGCCTCCTTGTGCCCCGAAATCATCGTCTGCTGGATTATGAAGAACATCACCAGCACTGTGAACATCGAAGCGATGAAATACGGCTTCTTGTAGACCAGCGACTGCAGCTGGGCGATTTCCTTCGGGAGGAGGTTGATTTCGACGGGGCAGGTGCGCGAGTAGCGCATTGCGAGGCCGATGACCTCGGAGAAGGTGTGCGCGACCTCGGAGAGACGCTGCCTGTCCAGCCCGTGGGCCAGGAACATGCATCCAAGCGGGTTGAGATACTCGACGGGGAGGCCGAATTTCTCGGAGAAGAACTGGTCGCAGTAGGTCAGGATCGTGGTGCCGCCCGTCAGGTAGATCTTGACCGGGTCGCTGCCGTGCTGCTGTGCCTTGTAGATGGAAATCGAACGGGAGATTTCGCCGTAGAGCCGCCGCATGACGTTGCGGACGATCTTCGCCACGTCGCCGCTGGCCTCGGTGCCGGTGTCTTCATCGGTCTTTGCGACGAATCCGTGGCGTCGCTTGAGCTCTTCGGCCTCGGGCTGCCCGATGGAGAACTTCCGTGCAATCTGCTGGGTGATGGTGTGTCCGGCGATGGGGATTGTTCGTGCGAAGAACTTGTCTCCCTCCAGGAAGAGGAGGTTTGTGGTCCGTCCGCCGATGGAGATCACCATGTCGCACCCATTCATTCCGAGTCCGTTTGCGCGTGCCGCGTTGTAGCATGCGATGGGCGCGATGTCGACCAGCTGCGGGGAGAGTCCGACCTTCCGGACAGCCTGGACGATCTGTTCAACGATATCCTTTTTGACGACGACCGAGAGGACGTCGAGGGTGTCCATTGCGCCCTCTTCGTTTTCGGTTCCGGCTATCAGCTGGAAGTCCATGATGATTTCGTCCTGGGCGAAGGGGATGTTTCTCTTCGCCTCGAACTCTGCCAGCTGGCGGATTTGCTTCTTGTCGTTCTTGTAGTTGTTGATTTGCCCGAAGCGGATGAGGGCGTTCTGCCCGGAGATTGAGAGCATCGTCCGCTGCGTATGGATGTCCGCCTCGAGGATCATCTGCCTGAGGACGCCCTCGATTACGCCAATACGGTTCTCTTCGGAGAGCTCCTCCTCGTATTCCCTGTGGGCAAACGCGGTCATCTGCACTTCGCCGGCCTGGTCGAACTCGAATTCGCCCAGCTTGATCGCCGCCGCGCCAATATCTACGGTTAGGAATCTTTCGTTTTTTGCCATTGCTACAGGATGTCCCAGGGAAGCCCGGAACTGGTGCAGGAGGTGGAATGCGGAGACGCGACCACCCCTACTGCAAGTGGTTGGTTGACAGTATTGCCGACTAACATATCTTTTATACGGCGCAATTCAAGGCGAAAACGCAAAAAATATTTCCGCCACCATGACTTTTTCCCACGGAAGCAACCATCTTCCAAGGATTGTACATGGCGGCGGAGCATGTCGCGTTTTGGGTTTTGGCGTCAGGACGCCGAGTAGTTCGGGGCGTCCTTCTGCATGATGACGTTGTGGGGATGCGCCTCCTGGAGGCCGGAGGCGCTGACGCGCCAAAACCGCGCGTGCTTCTGGAGTTCGGGGATTGTGCGCGCCCCGAGGTAGCCCAGCGAGAATTTCAGGCCGCCGGCGTATTGGTTGACCACGTCGGCGACGGAGCCCCGGAAGGGAAGCATGCCCTCGACGCCCTGGGGGACGAGGCGGGTCTCGGAGGTTTCGGCGGAGACGCCGTAGCGTTCGCGGGAGCCCTTGCCGTGGCGCATTGCGTCAAGCGAACCCATGCCCCTGTAGATGACGTATGTGCGTCCCTGGTGGAGGATGCGTTCGCCGGGGCATTCCTCGGTGCCGGCCAGGGCGGAACCCATCATGACCGTGCGCGCGCCGACCGCCAGCGCCTTCGCGATGTCGCCCGAGTGGGCGATGCCCCCGTCGGCGATGATAGGGATTTCGTCTCCCACGGCCTTGTAGGCATTGTAGATTGCGGTGAGCTGCGGGATTCCGACGCCGGCGACGACCCGCGTGGTGCAGATTGAACCTGGGCCGATGCCCACCTTCACTGCGTCGGCGCCGCATTCAAGCATTGCCTTGGCGCCTTCCGAGGTGCAGACATTTCCCGCGACCACGTCGACCTGGGGATACTGGCGCTTGATTTCCCTGACGGTCTCCATGACATTCTTGGAGTGCCCGTGTGCGGAATCGACGATCAGCGCGTCGGTTCCGGCGCGCACCAGCGCCTCGATGCGTTCCTCGTCGTAGATTCCGACGGCGGCGGCGACGCGCAGGCGGTGGAGGGAGTCGCGGTTGTAGTTTGGCTCCATCTTGTCGATGAGCGTCCTGACATCCTGGAGGCTGTAGAGTCCGGCGAGACGCCCCTCCTCGTCAACCAGCGGCAGCTTTCCGACCTTGTTCGAGAGCATCGTCTTCAGCGCCGCGTTCATGTCCGTCCCCTTCGGGGCGGTTACGAGACTGGTGGTCATGACCTCTTCGACGGGGACGTCGTAGTCGGTGATGAACTTTAGGTCCCTGTGGGTGAAGAGCCCGCAGAGCTTCCCGTTTTCGTCCACGATTGGGAATCCGCTGAACTTATAGTCCTTGCTCGTGCGTTCCGCGATGATTTCGTATACCTTCTGGGTTTTGAGGAAGGTCACGGGTTTCTCGATCATGCCGTTGAGGTAGTGCTTGACGGCCGCCGCCTCCGCCGCCTGCTTTGCGGGGGGGAGGTTCTTGTGGATGACTCCCAGTCCTCCCAGCTTTGCCATTGCGATGGCCATCTGGTGCTCGGTCACGGTATCCATGGCCGCCGAGATGAAGGGGAGGTTGACGGAGATGTTGCGGCTGAACTGGGAGGCGGTGGAAGCCTCGCCAGGCAGAAAGTCCGCATAATAAACCTCCAGCGAGACGTCATTGAAGGTCAGCGCCTCGTGGGGAAATGACTCCATAAACTTGGCAATGCACTCGTTCACCATAGCGAATTTATCCTTGTTGCAGGGTTGCTGTTTTGCTTGAAAACCCTCTTGGGTCCATTGCCGATTTAATATATTCAGGGAAGATAGTTCCGTCTCGCCAGAAGCCCGATTTTTTACGAAATCCCGCGGGTCTGGACCACGAATGGACACGAAAACTGGGAATACTTGAACCACGAATGGACCACGAATGGACACGAAGTCTGGGAATATTTGAACCACGAATGGACACGAATGGATACAAATGGACACAAATGGACACAAAGTCTGGGAATATTTGAACCACGAAACACACGAAACACACGAAAATATGATTGGGTGGGAAAAACCATCCCTGTCTTGATACAGACGAGCCATCGGCAAAGCGGCTGAAGGCATGGCGGTGCCGTTCTAGTTCAAACTTACTCGACTTTTCCACCAACTTTGAACTATGCCATTGAAAAACTCCTGGCAGGCGCCATCTCCTTGTTCAAGCTTTGTGAGTGACGTCCACAGTCGGCGTCCGTACTGTTCAGGCTTGCAGGCTACGGGCACATTGCCCGCATCCTGTCCAGGGCGTCCCGGAAGGCGTCCACCATCTTTGGTGGCTCGATGGGTATGGCGTCCCCTGGGACCTGTGAGAGCGTCCAGCGGAGCATCTCCTCGCAGGAGACCTCGGGGACGGAAAGCACGAAGGTGTCCATGTCCTTTGCCGTCACGGTTTGTGTGGAGCGGAGGGGATGCGCCTTTGCGAACTGGAGTCCCTGCCGGTTCATCCGGATGCGGACGCCGCAGTCGGCGGGGAACCGGTAGTAGTTGTCGGAGGTTATGGAATTGATCTCCTTCGTGTCCGGGACGAAGTGTTCCTCCTGGGCGTACGCACGGTCGATGCGGCTGACGAGGAAGGTGAGCCACTTTCCGTTGTCGGGGCATCTGGCCCGGATGCTCCACTGCATATCGTAGAAGACGAGCGCGTGTGGCTCTATCACCCGCGCCGAGCGTTCGTCCCGCATGTTCCGGTAGTCCACCAGCAGCCTGCGGCAGGTCCGCCAGGCGTCGAATACCACGCCGAACACCTCGTCGGAGACATCGTCCCCCGCGTTGGTCAGAATCTTCAGGGACGCGATGCGTCCGCTGGAGAGGAAGGAGCCTGTGCTGTTGCTTCGGATGACCTCGTCCACCGCGTCCTCCACACTTCGGCTGATGGACGGCGGCAGGATGTCCTTCGAGAACTTTCCTCCGATGACGACGGCAAGGAGCTCGCTGTCGTTCATCATCGTCGGCACCGTGAAGTTCCATGCCTTGTTGTACAATGTATAGCAGTGGCCGGAGCGGTCATAGTCCATTGGGCAGTTGTACTCCTTCTTCAGGATTTCGATGTCGCGGCGAAGGATCCGCGAGGCGCAGGTGATGTCGCTCGTGCCGCGGTTCGTCGCGTCGTCCAGGTCCCTGAGGAAGTCTGACATCGTGCAGTCCCCGGTCGTCCGGAGTATGCAATAGCGCACGAAGGACGACCTCGTGCTTCCCCGTGCTTCGGAGAAGGGGAACTGGCTATTGCGTTGTCGGCAGGTGGATGGCCGGTTCATGATTTCATGGGGCGGGTGTTGGGTCCCGTTGTTTCCATGCGACGTCAGTGACGAAGAGACCATGGGCATCGGGCAGGCTCTTCGAGAACAGCTTTTCCCAATATGCGTCTAAACATCCTTCGCTGGAATCCAGCTGCTTTCCCATACAACGAGTGTTTTGCTTAAGAGAAAAGATACCCAAGATGCCGTTTCGTCACTGGTCAAAACCCTCTGATGCTGGACAGCGTTGCGAGATTCGTGTTTGACAGCATCGGCTGTGAACTCTCGACGCGGCGGATTGCCGGCACGCTGACATCTGACGGGCGCAAGTCGGATTCGAGGACAATCGAAAGGTATCTGGACGCGCTGCTGGAGAGTTTCCTCATCTACAAGGCGGAAAGGTACGATGTGAAGGGGAAGCAATTGCTGAAGACGCTGGAGAAGTACTACGTGGTGGATCCTGGCCTCCGCCGACATCTCCTGTCAGGGCGTTCACAGGATGTCGGCCATGTCCTTGAGAACGTCGTCTTCCTGGAACTGCTTCGTCGCGGCGCCAAGGTTCGCGTAGGCAAGGTCGGTTCCCTTGAGGTCGATTTCGTGGTGGAGAATGCCAACGGAACGGAATACTACCAGGTTGCGGCGACTGTGCGTGACCCCGAGACGCTTCGGCGCGAACTTGCACCGCTTCAGAAAATCCACGACAACTACCCGAAGACCCTGCTGACACTGGACGAGGATCCGTCGGACGACTTCAATGGCATACGGAAACTCAATGTCCTGGACTGGCTACTGCGTTGAAGCCAAGGGGGTGGTCTGGAAGAGGCCCGCGCCTATAAGAGGCGACCCTCGGTTTTTGTCAAAGTGGACTTCACGGCATAAGGCTTTCGTCCCGACTGCCGCACTGCGTGCGCCCGCCACGCCCAATCGGGTCGCGCTGTTTAGTGTCTGCTGATTAAATCATAACTTATTTTGTTCTAGTTGAATAACATATATAATATGCTCATGTCATGTGCTGGACATATTCAATTTCCTGCCTGTTTTCCAGTTACACAGGAAAAGTCTGCACCCGGCTGAGGTAGGATACCCTAATCAGTGGACGCTATATTATGAAAATCAGGTGCTTTGGAACAAATGTTTCCAAACCTTGCAAACGGGAATCTCAAGAAGGGCGACCTTGAAATCATGACGGCCTAGCATAAGGCTGGAGACTGCGATGGGCGATAATTGGATGTCAAAGAAGGATATGACTGAGGAGGATATCAAACTTCGGTTCATAACGCCCTCCATCACCAAGGCGCAATGGAGTTTCAGTGACATCACCATGGAGACCCAGGTAATGTTCACCGACGGCAAAATCAGTCTCCAGGGAAACTGTCCCCACCGCGAGAAGCCCAAGAAGGCCGATTATCTGCTCTACATGAGTCCATGGAATCCCATTGCCGTCGTGGAGGCCAAGGACAACACTCATCTTCCCTCATACGGTTTGCAGCAGGCGAAGGAATATGCCCGGATGCTGGATGTCCCGTTTGCCTACAGCTCCAACGGCGATTCCTTTGTGGAGTTCGATTTTCTGACAGGCAGAGAACGCAATCTTTCCCTTGAGGCCTTTCCGACCAAGGAAGAGCTGATCGAGCGCTTCAAGGCTGGCGCAAATGGTGGCTCGGGGTTGAGCGAAGCGGAAATCAGGGCCAGCGAGCAGCCATACTACACCAGCACAACCACGTATCCTCCCCGCTATTATCAGCGGGTCGCCGTCAACAGGACAATCGCCGCCATCGCCAGAGGCGAGCAGCGTCTTCTCCTTGCCATGGCCACGGGGACAGGCAAGACCTATACGGCGTTCCAAATCGTCTATCGTCTGCTAAAAAGCGGAACAAAGAAGAAGGTACTCTATCTGGCTGACCGCAACTTCCTCGTGGACACATCCATCCAGCAGGATTTCGCTCCGCTGGAGAAGTCCATCTACAAGGTCAACTACGCCACGGCTGATCCCGCCACCATAACCTCCCACGAGGTCTATTTTGCCCTCTATCAGCAACTGGCGGGTGAGAACGAGGACGAGCCGCACTACAAGGAGCTGTTCGCTCCCGACTTCTTCGACCTGGTGATTGTGGACGAGTGCCATCGCGGCTCTGCCAAGGCCGACAGCACCTGGCGCACCATTCTTGAGTATTTCTCACCCGCGACGCAGATTGGAATGACAGCTACGCCCAAGGAGACGAAATACATATCGAACATCGACTATTTCGGCAAGCCCCTTTACACATACAGCCTTCGCGATGGCATCGACGACGGCTTCCTCGCCCCGTTCCGCGTCATAACCGTGAAGACCAACATCGGCGACGGATGGCGGCCATATCTTGGACAGAAGGACATATTCGGCAACGTCATCGAGGACAGAATCTACAACAACACCGACTATGACTACAACATCATTCTCCAGGATCGCCATCGCGAGGTCGCCCGGGAAATCACCGAGTATCTGAAGCACACTGACCGAATGGCCAAGACCATCGTTTTCTGCGCCACGGAGGATCATGCCGAATACATGAGGCAGCAGTTGTGCCAGATGAACGCCGACATGTGCCGGAAATACCCCGACTACTGCGTTCGCATCACCGGCAGCGACACATACGGCAAGTCTAAATTGAGCTATTTCCTTTCGGTCGGCTCAAAGGTCCCCGTAATCGCCACGACCTCGCAGCTTCTGACCACAGGCGCGGACTGCAAGATGACGAAGCTGATTGTCATCGACAAGGAAATCAGCTCGCTCATCGAGTTCAAGCAAATTATCGGACGCGGCACCCGAATTCGCGAGCAGGACGGCAAGACGCATTTCACGGTGATGGATTTCCGCAATGTCTCGCGCCTGTTCGCCGACCCGAACTGGGATGGCCCGATTGAGCAGGATCCGGGCTGGCCTCCGGAAGGCACGCCGCCAGAACCTGAACCGCCAGGACCTGGACCAGAACCGCCGCCGCCAGAACCACCCCAGCAGAAGCCCGTCGTCGATGTGGATGGATGCCCCGTGAAGGTCATCGGCAAGGTGGTCGCCATCTACGACACCAACGGCAAGCTGCTCCGCCAGGAGGACATCATCGACTACACCAAGACGAACATACGCGGCGAGTTCGCCCATCTGCATGTGTTCATCGAACGTTGGAACGCGGCGGGAAAGAAGGAGAGCATCGTGCTTCTTCTTCGGCAGCACGGCATTGATCTTCAGAAGCTGAAGGATGACATGAAGATGCCCGATGTGGATGACTTCGACTTCATCTGCCACGTGGCATACGACCAGAAGCCGCTGACCCGGCGCGAGCGCGCGGAGAATGTCCGCAAGACGGATTTCCTGAGCAAGTACGGGCCAGCCGCCCGCGAGGTGCTGGAGGCGTTGCTTGAAAGATACATGAACGCGGGCATCTACGACGTCGAGAACCCCAATGTGCTGTCTCTCTCTCCGTTCCTGCAGATGGGACGCCCGGATATAATCGCAATGCGCTTCGGTGGCCTTGGCGGCTACCGAAGCGCGGTGGCTGAACTTGAGAATCTGCTCTACAAGGCGAGTTGACCCATGGCTAACATTTCAAATTTCGTCAAACGGATACGTGACATCATGCGCAATGACGCGGGCATCAACGGCGACGCCCAGCGCATCGAGCAGATGGTGTGGCTTCTTTTCCTGAAGGTCTATGCCAGCCAGGAGAACAAGTGGCGTTTCGATGCCGAAAGCAATGGGGAGACCTACACATCCATCATTCCAGAGAACTGTGGATGGAACGCCTGGGCGCACTGCGAGAACCCGAAGGACGCCATGACGGGTGATGCCTTGCTGGATTTCGTGAACAACACCCTGTTTCCGACCTTGAAGGGACTGAATGTCACGCCCCAGACGCCCATCAAGAAGGCCATTGTCAAGGCGACCTTCGAGGATGCGAACAACTACATGAAGGACGGAGTGCTGCTTCGGCAGATCGTCAACATCATCGACGAGCTGAATCTCGACGACTATGAGGAGAGCCACGCCTTCGGCGAAATCTACGAGACGATTCTCCGCGAGTTGCAGAGCGCAGGCTCCGCCGGCGAATTCTACACGCCACGCGCCGTCACGGACTTTATGGCGCAGATGATAAAGCCACGCATCGGCGAAAGGATGGCGGACTTCGCATGCGGCACCGGCGGCTTTCTCATCAGCTGGCTCAAAGAACTGGAAAAGCAGAAGTCCCGCCCCGAGGACGTGCCACTCTACGCGGATTCCATCTATGGCATCGAGAAGAAGCCATTCCCGTATATGCTCTGCATCACAAATATGCTTCTGCATGACGTGGACGTGCCGCGCATCTACCACGACAACTCCCTGCTGAAGAATGTCCTGGACTACACGGAGGCAGACCGCTACGATGTGATTCTCATGAATCCCCCGTATGGCGGAAGCGAGAAGAAGGAGATCCAGAACCATTTCCCCGATGACCTTGCCAGCAGCGAGACCGCCGACCTCTTCATGGCCGTCATCATGTATCGCCTGAAACAAAGTGGCCGCTGCGCTGTTGTCCTACCCGATGGCTTCATGTTCGGCACGGACGGGGCAAAGTACAACCTCAAGAAGAAGTTGCTGTCAGAGTTCAACCTGCACACGGTCATCCGTCTTCCCCACAGCGTCTTCGCCCCGTACACCTCCATCACCACCAATCTGCTCTTCTTCGACCATACTGGACCGACGCAGGAGACATGGTTCTATCGTCTGGATATGCCGGAAGGCTACAAGCACTTCTCCAAGACCAAGCCGATGAAGTCGGAGCATTTCGCCCCCGTCGTCGAATGGTGGAATGACAGGAAGGAGCTGTCGCTGGACGGCGCGGACAAGGCCCGCAGATTCTCGGCAACAGAACTGGCGGAACGGAACTACGATATCGACCTCTGCGGCTTCCCGCACGAGGAGGAGGAGATTCTTCCGCCCGCAGACCTCATCCGCCAGTACCAGGAGAAACGCGCCATCCTCAATGCCGACATCGACCGCATTCTCGCGCAAATCACCGAAATACTCGGCATCAATCTGGAGGAGAACAAGTCTTGATTTTACCAAACTACGCCTGGAGAATCTGGACGAAGTGTCCAGACAATGTTTGGACACTTCGAAAACTAGGTGGACGATTTTTGAACAGGAAGAGAATCATAAGGCATTATTTCGATGATCGTTACAGCAATCGGAATCACATCAAATCGGCGGCCACGGTTGCCGAATCTCCAGAAGTCAAAACGCCATTATATGGATAACAACTGATTATGGACTCGAAACCAGTCACAACAGGCATCTCTCCCTTGTTGCAGGAGATTCGAAGCATTCTCCTGCAGTCACGCCAGAATGTTGCGGCACAGGTCAACCTTCAACTGCTGAGTACCTATTGGAATATAGGCCGATGCATTGCGGACTTTGAACAGAGGCAGAATATTCAGGCGGAGTTGGAAGCAGAGACATTCATCGCATTGTCGAAAGCGTTGACACGAGAGTTCGGACGCGGTTTTTCACGCAGTAATCTCTACAATATGAGGCGATTCTTCCTCACGCATACAAGTGTCCAGACAGTGTCTGGACACTTGAGTTGGTCGCACGAATGCGAATTGCTGAATATAAGTGACACTGCAAAGCGCAGTTTCTATGAAAAGGAAGCCATTCAGGCAAAATGGTCATTTCGCGAACTCAAAAGACAGATTGCTTCTTCGCTATTTGAACGTCTTCTGCTTTCCAGAGACGATGACAACAAACGACGTGTGGTCGAGTTGGCCGCCAAGGGCAATGAGATAGCAAAGCCTTCCGATATCATTCGCGATCCATACGTGTTTGAGTTTTTGGGAATACCAGAAGAAAAGCCGATGATGGAAAACGACCTTGAAAAGGCGCTTGTCCGACAGATAGAGAAATTTCTGTTGGAACTGGGACGCGGCTTCATGTTTGTGGGTACACAGCAACGCGTAACAATCAACAATACTCATTACTATGTGGATATGGTTTTCTACAATAAAATATTGCGAGCATACGTTCTGATTGAACTGAAGACCGAAAAACTGATGCCAGAGGCAGTTGGCCAATTGAATATGTATCTCAACTACTACGCAATGGAGGTCAATGATGCTGATGACAATCCACCAATCGGCATTATTCTCTGCACAGATAAAGACCGAATTGCCGCTGAATACGCTCTCGGTGGACTCTCAAACCAGATTTTCGCCTCGCGTTATGTTCTTTACATCCCGAATCGCGAACAGTTGATTGCCCAGGTTGAGGCGGTCTTGAACCAGGAGAGGAAAGACCAATGACAGGACAGCAGCTGAAAAACTCCATCCTCCAAATGGCGGTCCAGGGCAAACTGGTTCTGCAAGACCCGAACGACGAACCCGCT
>OIYX01000086.1_pt1 | contig 30857 bp, 32 predicted proteins | sample 1588431 | NCBI WGS metagenome assembly OIYX01 (sample SAMN03283241) | human gut metagenome | biome: human-associated habitat; material: feces | host: Homo sapiens | place: Peru | collected 2012
CAGCTGCATCAGGAGCCCGAAGTCGCCGGCCAGCGCCACGAGCGCCCCCACCGCGCCCACAAGCGCGCCGCCCGCAAGGACATCCCGCGCCGCAGGGCCCTTCTTCCCCCGCGCCAGCCATCCGGCCAGACACACCACCACGCAGAGCTTCACGAGCTCGGACGGATTGAGCCGCCCCGGCAGGTAGAGTCCCCCGCGATACCGCCGCCCCGCGACGAGCAGCAGCGCCATGAGCGCGAACGCGACGCCCCAGGCGATCCACGGGCCCGCCCCGCGCAGCATCCGCCCGGCCCGTCCGCCCGCGCACGCCCCCGCCGCCGCCAGCCCCCCGGCCAGCCCGAGCCCCAGCGGCAGCAACACCGGCGCGCCCTCCCCCAGGCGCGCCTGCACCGCCACGCCCAGCGCCGCGAGCGCCCCCGTCGCCAAGGCGATGACAAACCGTGCGTTCATTTGAGCAACCCCAGCCGTTGCGCCTCCAGGAGGACGCCCCGCGCGACCGGAAGCGCCGCCGCCGCGCCGAAGCCCCCCTCCTCCACCACCACCGTCACCACGAGGCGCGGCGTCCGTTCCGGCGCGAAGCAGGTGAACCACGCATGGTCACGTCCGCCGCGCCCCGTCTCCGCCGTCCCCGTCTTGCCGCAGACGTCCAGCCCCGGCACGTCGCACGCCCGCCCCGTCCCCGCCCGCACGACGGTCCGCATCATCGCCTTCACGCGCCCCGCCGCCTCGAACGTAAACGGCCGCGCCCGCAGGGCCGGGCGCGCCGCCGCGTCGAGCGTCGGCTCCGGCAGCACGCCGTCGTTCGCCACCGCCGCCGTCAGCATCGCCACCGCGAGCGGCGTCAGCTGCAACGCGCCCTGCCCGATCGCGACCGGCGCGAGTTCCGGCGCCCGCAGGCCGTCCGGCACGCCCCCTCCGGCAGATTCCAGCGACACGCTCGCGGCGGCGAGCAGGACGGCGGGATCGCGCAGGCGCGCCGCGTCCACCGCGCGCCCGAACCGTTCCGGCCCCAGCGCCACGCCGAGCTGCGCGAAGTAGGTGTTGGACGAGTGGACAAGCGCCGAGGCGAGGTCCAGCCGTCCGAAGCCCCTCCAGACCTTCCCCCTGCGGGCCATCTGGCGCGCCTCCACGTCGCGGATCGCAGGCGTGCCGCGCGCGCTGCGATACCCTCCGGCCGGGCAGTTGAAAAGGGGATCGAGCCCCTGCGAGAGCGCCGCCGCCGCCATGAACACCTTGAACGTCGAGCCGGGCGGGTAGAGACCGTTGAGCGCCCGGTTCAGGTAGTTCGCCCGGGGCACCGAGACGAGCGCGCGCAAACGCCCCGTCGCCGGCTCCAGCGCCACGACCGCCCCCCGTTTCCCCTCCATCAGCGCCTCGGCGCGCGCCTGGAGGCGCGCATCGAGCGTCAGCGGCACGGGGCGCCCCTTCGCCGCGAGCGCGCGGTCGTCGAGGACGTGCTGGAAGGAGGAGCCCTCCTCCGCGACATCCAGCCGTTCGCCCCGTGCGTCCACGGCCACGCCGTGCGGCGGCAGCACCGCCTCCGCATTCGCCCGGCGCGCGTGCCGCCGCAGGAAGCGCACGAAGCGCGGGTCCTGCGGACCCACCTCGAGCCAGCGCGCATGCGCCACCGCCAGCACCAGGATGGCCACGCCCCCCAGCGCGCCGAGCACAAGCAGACGCAGCCTCATCCCCGCACGCTGCCTACTTTGCCGCCCGCACCGCCGCCATCGCCGCCCGCCGCATCAGCGCCGCGCGGTCCTCGGGCACGAAGTCGGGCCGGTAGGGACACGCCGTCACATCCACGCCGAAGAGCGCCGCCACCCACACGCACCCCTGCAGATACTCGCCGGCGGGGTTGAGGTGGCAGCCGTCGACGCGCAGCTTCCGCTCGTCGGCGTCCTTCCGCCACGAAGAGCCCTTTCCCCAGTGCGCCTTGCCGCAGACGTCGCCGTAGAAGTCGGGCAGCCGCGGTTCGGCGAACGCCGCGAGTTCCTGCTTCGTGTAGACCTTCGCGTACCGGACGGGCAGGTCGCGGCGGTAGTTCTGCACCGCGACGGCGGTGGGGATGATCTTGAGGCCGTGCTTCCGCGCGAGCGCGCCGTAGGCCGCGTGCAGGCGGGCGAACATCTCGTCCGGCGTGAACTTCCACACGCCGAGCCGCCCGTCATACGGCGAATAGCTCCAGGTCTCCTGGATGCGGATCTCCGCCTGGGGGGCGAGTTCGCGGATCTTGGCGATCAGGTTGTCCGCATAGGGCTGGTAGGTCTTCTCGAACGCGCTCTGCCCGCTCGCCTGCTGGATCGTCACGATGTCCCACGGTTCGGCGGCGAGCGCCTGGGGGATGTTCGCGCGGCCCTTCGGCGCCGCCCTGCGGAGGCCGGACGCCTTCGCGTCGCAGGAGGTCCAGCTCATCTGGACGGCGTAGGGGCGGAAGTCGGGGTCGCCCGCCTTCTCGACGTTGGCCCAGTGCTTCGAGAGCGGGCACCCGCCGATGCAGAGGTTCGCGAGGTCCAGCGCGCACCCCATCGCCTTCGCGACCGACGGCGTCTCGCGCATCGCGCTTTCCGTGAACGAGTTGCCGATCATCAGCACCTTGAGCGTCTTCGCCTCAACCATCCACACGCACGCGCCGACAAGCGCGCACAACATCAAGGACTTCCTCATTGCCTGTCTCCTGTTCTTTTCGAATGCCCGGTACGATCCCGCGATTCCCGCCTCGGCCCGTCACGCGCGCGGTACGATCCGCACGGGGAAGATTTCCTTGTTGAGGTCGCGGTCCATCGCGATGACCATCACGTCGCCCGCCTTCTTCGCGGCGAGCGTGCCGTCGGACGAGATGGTCGCGCAGTCGTTGAAGTAGCTGACGAAGGGATTGTACCTGTTCTTCGGGTTCGGCGTGTACGTGATGCGCTCCCCGTCGTGGCAGCCCCAGGTGAGCGGCCCCTCCAGGAGCGGCGCCGCGAAGCGGCACGTCTCGCCCGCCGTGACGACGCGCGCCCGCGTGTGGATCGTCCGGTCCTGTCCGCCGCCCACGCGCGTGAAGTGGACGAGGTCGTGCGCGGGGTCGAGCTGCACGGCGTCGAACGTCTGCTCGGCCACCGTGCCGCCCTGCTTGCGCGGCAGGTCGCCGCACCAGGGCTTCGAGCCGAGGATGTAGTCGCCGTAGGCGGCGTCGCAGGGCTCCGTCACATGGAGGATGCCCCTCTGGAAGGTCTGGCGCTCCGCGTGGTGGTGGCCCGTGAGGTCGAGGAGGATGCGCCCCCGGGCGGACGCGAAGTCGTACGTCTTCCCGGCGACCGTCGCGCGCCCCCTGTTCTGGTACGCCTCCAGGAGACTGCGGAACGGCGCGAAGCGGCGGCGGTCGCCGTCGTCGCCCACGCAGCCCGTAAGCGGAATGTGGTGGATGACGACGGCGCTCCAGCCGGCGGGAATCGTGGCAAGGGCCTGTTCCGCCAGCCAGGTGAGCTGTGTCGGGCCCATCCCGCAGGTGACGGCCCAGTAGGTCCGCGTCGGGTCGATGGCGTCCGTCGTGTCCGCCACGATGTAGCGGAGCCGCGCCGCCGCGTTGTCGAAATAGTAGTAGCACGCCGTCGGGTCGGCGGCGTTCGTGACGGCCGCCGCGCAGCCCTTCGAGCCCATCACGACGGCCCGCGCCGCCTCGGCGGAGTAGGTGAAGCCCGCAGGCGTGTCCGCGTCGTGCTTGATCGTGAAGTCGTGGTTGCCCTTCGCGGTGTAGAGGCGCTGGCCGGCGCGCTCGATCGGGTCGCGCCAGAAGAGGCGGTAGGCATCGACCGCAACGTCGACCCCGGCCTTGTCCGACTCGAACTTCGCCGCGAACGCCTCGGGCAGATCGCCGCCGCAGAACGTCTTCTTCAGGGGCGTGAGCGGCGTGAGCGCGGCGAGCGCCTTGCCGCTCTGTCGACGGTTCGCCGTGATGTGGAGGTCCGTGATGAACCAGAAGCCATCCACCGTCGTCCGCGCCCGTGCGCGCACCTTTTCGGCGACGGCGGCGAGGTGCGGCGCCCAGTAGGCGCCAAGCGGACGCGCCGCGTCGTCCGCCATCGCCGCAAGCGCGCGCATCGCCGGCCCCATCGCCCCGGCTGCGGCGAACACGCCCAGCCCCGAAAGAAACGTCCGTCTGCCAATCTCCATCTCGTCCTCTCCTCTTGAAAAAGAAGACCCAACCATAAGGTCGGGTCTTCCCTTTTCGTTCGCGCCTGCGCGCTTCGATTACCAGCGGGTGTCGCCACGGTCGCCGCGATCACGGCGCGGACCGCCGAAACCGCCACGACGCTCGGTGCGGGGCTTGGGCTGCGACTCGTTCACGCGGACCGGACGCCCATCGAGCGGCTGGCCGTTGAGGGCGTCGATCGCCGCCTGAGCCTGGGCGCGGTCGGGCATTTCGACAAAGCCGAAGCCCTTGGAGCGACCGGTCATGCGATCGGTCACCACACGCGCGGAGGTAACTTCGCCATACGCCGCGAAAGCGGCCTTGAGTCCGTCGTCAGTCGTCGCATAAGCGAGGTTACCAACGTAGATATCCATCTTCTTGTATCCTTCTTGATCACTATCAACGAATCGTACCTCGGCACACGCCTCGGACGAGTTGTGCCAAACAGTTTACCACTTCTTTTTTACACTCGTCAAGGGGGGAAATATATGGTTTAATATAAGGCGCATGAACAAATTGGAAACACGCACGCACTATGAGGCGGCCAGGCGGCTGCTCGCCCAGTCCAGGCGTATCCTCGTCTCCGGGCATCTCAGCCCGGACGGCGATTCGCTTGGTTCGATGATCGCGCTCTCCCGTCTGCTCCGCGCCGCAGGCTACGACGCCTACGCCACGGCCGACGTGCGTACACTCGGCAAGCCCGGCTTTCTGGAGGGCGTTGCCGACCTCATCCCGCTGCGCAAGCTGCGTCGCCGCAAGTTCGACCTCTTCGTCTACGTCGACGCCGCCACCCCCGCGCGCCTCCCCCCCGAAGTGCGTCCCTTCGCCGAGAAGCTGCCCACCCTCATCCTCGACCACCACGCCACCAGCCAGGAGACGGGCACCGTCTCGATCATCGACCCCTCCGCCGCAGCCGCCGGCGAACTCGTCTGGCGGTTCGCGAAGTGGATGGAATGGCCCCTCGACCGCGTTGTCGCAGAAGCCCTCTGGGTCGCCCTCGTCACGGATACCGGGCGCTTCGCCTACGACTCCACCACCCCCGCCACGCTCCGCACCGCCTGCGACCTGCTCAAGTACGGCGTGCGCACGGCCTACATCAACGACGTCCTCTACTGTTCCTTCAACGCGCGCGCGACCGAGCTCAAGCGCCGCGCCTGGCGTTCCCTCCACATCTGGAAGAACCGCAAGGTCGCCGAGGTCACGCTCACGCGCGATGATTTCAGGGAGGTGCGCGGTTCCAAGGCCGAGGCCGAGGACGTCATCGAGATACCCCGTTCCGTGGCGAAGAACGAAGTCGCCCTCTTCTTCTACCAGATCCCGGACCGTACCAAGGAGACGCGCTGTTCGATCCGGACGCGCGGGGAGCTGGACGCGACCATCCTGGCCACGAAGTTCGGCGGCGGCGGGCACCGCAAGGCCGCCGGCTGCACCATCAAGGCACCCATGGGGTCCGCGAAGCGCCAGATGCGCGCCGCCGTCAAGGACCTTCTCAAGAACGGCGTGTGCCGCAAGACGGCGCCGGTGCGCACGCCTCCACCCCCAACACCGCCAACGGCATCCCAGAAGGCCTAGCAATTGAATAGTTTCCGCATGAAGCGGAAAGGAGCAGTCATGAGTCCATACAAAAACCTGATCACGTCGAAGCTGGACGTCATCCAGCTTCACCTGAACGAAGCGCTGGCCGGAAAGAACCTCCGGCCGCTTGAAGCCCCCTTGAAGCGGATGAACCCGGGCGGCGCCCTGCCGGTGTGGTTCAGCCAGCTCGCGACCGCGCACACCCTGCCGAACCTGGACGACCGCAACGCGGGCGGCATCATCAAGAAGCTGCTGATCGGCGTCCTTGAAAAGTACGTCCTGGAGGAGCCCCTGGAACTCCACCTCGTCCCGACGGGCGCCGTCACCATCCCGGAACTCGAACTCGGGGTCAAGACGCCCTCGGAGAACTTCTGCACCATCGAGCCCTACTTCTCCGCCTACGAGCGCCTGACCGGCACCGGGTACGACACGCTGGTGCTTCAGACGAGCTACCAGGACGCCAAGCAGTCGGTCGCGAAGAACCACGGTCTGAAGGAGCGGATCCTCAACGTCCGCTACCTCCGGGGATCCGAGATTGCCGACCTGCAGCTGTGCGAGATCGCGGAGAACCTGAAGCGGGTCTACGCGGACCGGGAGGACATGCTGCGGCGCGCCATCAACTTCCTCGCCTACGCCAATCCGATGGACTGGGAGTCCGCCCACTTCATCGACCTCCTCCAGCGCCTCGGCACCGGCGACCTCGACCTCGAAGACGCCTTCTGGCGGATCCGGAAGGAGTTCATGCGCAAGAACCGGCAACACGAGAAGAAGGGCCGGATGCAGATCCCCCCCGAGCAGCTGGAACACCTCGAACGCGCGCTCACCAGCCCGGACAACGTCGTCCTCCAGGCCGAGGAGTGGGTGATGCGGACGCTGAACGAACACTGGCACGCCCCCAGCAGGGCCGTCTGGGACCGTATCCTCACGCAGCCGCTTGAGGGCAAGATCGGCATGACCTACATGCTCCAGTGGCAGTACCACTTCGGCACGCTGTTCCGTCCCGAACGTTAGAGGCGAACCGGTCCCGGATTCGAGAAGAAGGGGAAGACCGCATGGACAGGGTTCTCGTCCTCACCGACGGCAAGGCCGGACACGAAAACCAGTCGCGCGCCTTTGTCCGCGCCCTGGGCCGCGACTTCGATTTGGTCGAAGTCCATTTTCGGAGCCCCCTCCACAAGGCCCTCTCCTATCTTCTCGACCATCTCGGCCTCCACACCTCCCGCCTGTTCACCCTAAATGCCGGAGTCTCCGGCCCCTACGCCGCCGTCGTGGGAACCGGGTCAGGCACCTTCTACGCCGCGAAGACCCTCGCGCGCCGGCTGGGGACGAAGTGCGGCGTGGTCCTCTATCCGCGCGGCTACTGCATCGCCACGTTCGACTGCGTACTCGCCCCCGCCTTCGACCGTCCGCCCGCCGCGCCGAACGTCGTCACAGTTCCCGCCAACCTCGTCGCGAACGACGCCGCCTTCTACGCCGCCGGCACGGCGGCCTTCCAGACGCGCCACCCCTTCCCGCATCCCACGCCCGCCGTCGCGGTCATCATCGGCGGTCCCAACGCCTGTTCCTCGATGACGCCCGATTGGATGCGCACGCAGCTCACGCGCATCTTCACCGAACACGGGCATCCCGCCTTCCGCCCCGCCCCCTCCGGCACAACCTCCCCCGTTCCCGAATTCTGGGTCACGACCTCCCGCCGGACCCCACCCGATGTCGAAGCCGTCGTCAGGGACTTCCCCTTCGACTACCGTCTCCTCTACTCGGAAGACCACTTCAACCCAATCCCCGCCTTCGTCTCGCTCGCGCAGACCCTTTACGTCACCGCCGAGTCCACCGGCATGCTCTCCGAAGCCTGTACCTTCGGGTCCGCCGATGTGCGCGTCCTCGACAACCTCAACCCCGGCCCCCACAAGTTCCGCCGCTTCGCGGAATCCTGCGCCGCCCTGGGCGCGAAGAAGATCGACCTCTCCGCACCCTTCGCCGCCGCCAAGTCCCTCCTCGGCCTCTAATCTCCCTCCCTGACGCGGCACGATTGTGTTCCCCCGCAACCGGTGGCACTGGGTCGCGCTCCCGCGCGACCGTGGTTCGGCGCGCACTGTCCCCACACCCTCCCTTCTGCCCTACACCAAACTCCGAAAGGCACGATTCCGAAGCGAAATCCCACAACAATCCTCCCATGTATCCGCATGTGAGATTTCGATGCGTAATAATTTCTCGTCTCACATCTTAACCCAATATCCGACACAACACGCGACGGGCGCAGATCTCTGCGAAATTTCGACTCCACGTGAGATGCGTTCAGACGCCACGCGCCGAGGGCGGCGCGGGTACTTCGCGCGCCGGGCCGCCGAGCGGAGGCGTGCTACATGCCAAATCCGATCGCGCGGGTGGCGTGCCCCTCAACAACCTACAGGGATCGGGCGGCATCGCCTTCAACCCACTCGCCTACACGGCTGGGCTCCCCTGGGAGGGCCATTCAACCAGCAATCTCAACGGCATCGTCTCCAAGCCGCAGGTTGGCGCCTGGTACGTCAACCTCAACGACGCCGACATCAACTGGTGGGCGGGATCGGTCGCCATCACCGTGGCGGACCGCATCGAACTCTCCTACGGCTACGGTCTCATCGACGCACACAACTACGGCGACCGCTCCATCTCCACCCACAACGTCGGCGCGAAGGTCCGCTTCCTCGACGAGAACGCCTTCGATACGGCCTGGGTCCCGGCCCTCGCCGTGGGCGGCGTGTGGAAATACACGGACTCGGCGACGGTGAAAGCCCTCGGGCTTGACGACAACGGCTTCGACGCCTACCTCGTCGCCTCCAAGCTTGTCACGCAGACGCCCATCCCCGTCCTCCTCTCCGCCGGCCTCCTCCTTTCGGACGAGGTGGTCAACGGTGTCGTCGGCCACAACGACTACGACGTGGTGGCGTTCGGCAACCTCGACATCCTCCCCGCCGAGAACGTCGCCATCGGCGTCGAATACAAGCAGGGCGTCGACGCCGGGGACGGCATCCGCAACCACGACTACTGGGACGCGCACGTCGCCTGGTTCGTCACGAAAAACCTCACCGTCGTGGCCGCGTTTGCCGAGACCGGCGACAAGGACCGTTTCTACCGCCACGGCAGCACGAAGAAGCTCGGCATCGGCTCCGGCGCCGTCTTCTCCGTGCAGTACCAGTTCTAGCATCCCCGCACGGCGGCACGCCCCACGCGGGAAGGGCGTTCCCGCAAGGTCAGAAACGCGGCAGCTTCGCACGCGAATCGACCATGCCGCCGATACGGTTGCGCAGCTTCCAAATCCGGTCGTGTTCCTCGCGCAGGAAACGGAGGCGCCTCTCGTCGCGGCGATTGCACGCCGCATCGACGAGGTTCGCCATGTACACGATCTCCTGCGCCCACACGTTCGGATAGGCTCCACCCGCGTAGGCGGAGGCCGCGTGGCGGCATCCCTCGGCTATCGCCGAGATCTCGGCGAGAATGGGTTCCGTCAGGCCCGGATGGCGCGAGTACCCCCGGTCGTTCGCGAGGATGCGGAAGAGTTCGCTCGCGTTCGCCCGGAGCGCACCGCCGCGCAGATAGAGCGTGCCGAGGCGCAGAAGCGTGCCGCCGAGCGGCACGCCCATGATGCCGTTGAGGGCCGATTCGAGATCCATCTTCGCGGCGGAGGCTCCCTCGTGCGCAAGCATGCCGCCGAAGACAAGCCCTGGCAGGGAGGCGGCAAGCGGCTGCCAGTGCCCGCCGTCGCCCCAGTCCGTCACGAGAAACCCGCGCGCGCCGTGGAGCCGTCCCGCCCGTTCGGCGGCAACCATGTTCTCGCGCATGTTCTCGACACGGCCGGCGAGCGAGTTCCACGCGCTCGTGCCGGGACAGACGTAGAAGTCGAGCCCGGCGGCGCGGAACTTCGCGGCCTCCGCCATGAACGGATGGTTGCCCTCGTAGCCCCAGTCGAGGGCGATGAGATCCTTCGGCAGCTCGGGGACGAGCTCGGGATGCTTCAGAATCACGTCCCCCCAGAACATCGGCCGCTTCCCGTGCTTCCGCGCGAGGGCGGCGACTTGTTTGAGGAAGTCGAGGTAGACACGGCCTTCGCCCCGTTCCCGCACGGCGGCGGCGCTGCGTCCCCCGCCCAGGAGATCGAAGGTCTCGTCGCAACCGACGTTGAAAAGGCCGGAGGCGAAGTTCGGCAGCAGTTCGGCGTAGAGGCCGTCCAGGAACGCGAGCGATGCGGGATCCGTCGGACAGAGCGTTGTCGGATCCTTCTTGAAGCCGCCCCACGGCAGGGGCGCCCCACCCTGCGGCAGTTCCGCCAGATGGTTGTAGGCGGGCTTCACCAGCCAGCGTTCGAGGTGTCCGAAGGAGTTCTGGTTCGGCACGAGGTCGATGCCCCGAAGCGCGCAGTAGGCGTCCAGTTCGCGGATCTCCTCCGCCGTGAGCGGAGAGGCCGCCTCCCAGACGTCCCGGTGCGTCGAATAGGCAAATGTATGCTCGGTGTAGAGCTGAAGCTGGTTGTACTCGAACTTCGCGAGCAGGTCGACGATCAGGCGGAGCGTCCCCATCGTCGGAACCTTGTCCCGGCTGATGTCGAGCATGTAGGCACGATCGGCAAACATCGGCAACGTCCCCCTCAGGACCGCACGGGACACGCCGCCCGTTCCGTGCGGCCGACGGGACATCCCTTCTTCACGTGCCCGTATCCTGGATCCACGACACTGCGCGCTGCCTGCTTCAATTTCGCCATGCCGTCCAATCTAGCACATCCCCCGATGGATGTCAAAACCGCTAATCGCGAGGGCCGGCGTTCTCGGCCAGTTTCCGGGCTTCGGCCGCCATGTCGGCGCCGCCCTGCGCGATGTTCGTCCGCCAGAGGAGCGTCGTGTCGCCGGACGCCTCGTAGAGCCGTTCGCAGCCCGCGCCGCCGTTGAAGCAGCAGGAATCGACGAGCAGCCGCCCGCCTCGGTGGACGATGGCCGTCGATTTCCGCAGCCCCATGCGCGGGTTGTTGTAGAACCCGCAGCGCGAGAGGATCGCGTTCCCGCCGGCCACGCGGAAGCCGATCTCCGCCGTGTCCGCATAGCAGCCATCGAACGTGTGTTCCCAGCCTCGGATGTCGAAGGCGATCGAGCCCGCAAGCATCTCGGGCAGCCCCTTCGCCAGCATTTCGCGCTCCGCCTCCGGCGTCCACGGACGCCTCTTGCTCTCGCCGTAGAGCGTCGACCACTCGCGAACGCCCATGCCCTTCGGCGGCACCGTGCCGCCCCAGACATGGCAGCGCGTCAGGCGGTTCGAGCTGCCCCTCACGCGAATGCCGACCGTGTAGTCAATGACGAAGATGTCTGTCAGGTGGCAGTCGGAGACGCCGATGTCGATGCCGACGTTCCCGGCAAGCCCCTTCATGTTGCACTTGGCGTAGACGTTGTTGGCCACGAGTTCGTAGAGATAGCCCTTCTCGCCGCGCGAGACCTCCAGCCCGACGCGGCGTCCGTTGTGGAGCGTGACGTTCGCGAGCGTGAAGTGATGCGCGTTCGAGAGGCGCAGGCAGCTCGCGAGCCCGTTCCCGTCGATGTCCCCGCCCCGGACGAAGAGGCCGAGGTTGTCGTAGATCCGCCCGTCAGGCTCGAAGAGCGTGAGCGAGACGTAGTCGCCGGCCGCCGCCCACGTGAGGAGGAAGTCCATCTCCCGCGTCGCGACAAGATGCGCGGCGGGATGCATCTCAAGCGAGCAGCGGTTCGTGACGACGAGCGGCGAGGCAATTGCGTACTCGCCCCTCGGCACCTCCAGAATGCCGTTCGCGGCCGCGTCGATCGCACGGCGGAAGCGCGGCGCGTCGTCCGTCTCGCCCGCACGGCGAGGGAAGTCCGCCAGGTTCGCGTCCGCCAGCGAAGCCCCCGCCGCGAGCGGCAGGGCAAGCAGCGCCCAGCACAGGCTGCGCATCCGGCGCAGCGTCCGGCATCTTGTCGTCTCGATCGATTCGGTCATGTCGCGTCCCTTTCCTTTTGCCGTCTCGTGTCGGTGAAATCAGTGTCGATCTCGTAGAAGGCGGCCCCCGCCGGGACGCTCGGCCATCGCGCGCGGGAGCGCGCAGGTTAGATCAAGCTCCCCCAAAGGGGCCTTCACACGGGGCTCTTCACGAGGGAACGCCCTTTTCTCGATATGTGCCATGGGGGCAGCCTTCACACGTTCTCCACTTCCTCTCACTGAACACCGAGGATTATACCACATTTATCGACTTCACCGACTCCCTTGCCATAGGGGCATGACAGTTAGAGTGGAATGTGGGAAATGGGTAAATAGGGTGGACTAGTGGGGGACGAGGCTGGATTTGTTGGGCGAGGGTCGGGTTGTGCTTGTTTTTCGATCACGCTGGCGAGTTGGGAAAGACTTGCATAGATCGTGGCATTTTAAAATCGAAATGGGAAAAACAATATCCCTCGATTGAGCGTAGTTGGAAGGCGGTTTAAGGGGCATTGGACGAGTGCTACACAGGATGTGCAGAGCACATTCGGTGCGTCCAACTTCCACGACGCCATCGCCGTCACCACGATATTCAGTCGACAAGGGTTGATTACTTGCCTACCGTGACGGTGACGTTTGTCTCGACGACCGTTGGCTGGGTGTAATTCTCCGCGACAGAAGAGGAGACTGTGGCGGGGAGGCTGGATGTCTTGGCATTGAGCGCGGCTAGGCGGGCGGCACGACGGCGAGCGGCGGCGACGGCAGCATCAGTTGGAGTGTAGTTTCTGGCTTGCCAGGCGTTTGTATGAGCGTAGCCGTCTTCATGATAACGAACCATGATCAGCGAGTTCGTGTCGACGACCGTACGGACAATCTTCCCGTGCCAACCGATGCGGCCAGTTTCCGATTGCATGTCTCGATGGTAGCGCCGATTCATCAGCTGCAAGGCAGAAACGAGATCGGCTTGCGTCCATGTGTTGGTCGTCCCGTCCGAGAAGAGGGTGGTGACTACCGGCTGGTCGGCGGCGACTGCCGGGGCGACAAATAGCAGGGCGAGGGTTGCGGCTAGAATGCGTTTGAACATGGCTTACCTGCTCCTTTCAGGCGGCGCGATCTGCGCGCCGTTTTCATGTACGGAAGTTCCTCGTGGGACGGCAAAAACTGCGTTGTCTACCTTGTTCGTCCCCGCCCATTTCACGACGAGCGTGCCGTTCGTATGGACGTTCGGCGCGGGCATCCAAGTCGTGAAAACGATGATGTCGAGATTGTCGCCCTTGCCCGTCAAATCAACAGTGTACGGCGAGGGGCATTCGCCGACGGTCGAGACAACGAGCGCGGCGTAGTCGGCTGCATTCGTCGAGCCGCCCGGGCGCGCCCAAACCTGGAAGTCCGCGTCGTCCGGCAGAATCGCATGGCGGCCATAGCGGATGACCAGCTCGTTCTTGATGAGTTCCGAACCATCGTCCCAAATCAGGTTGTAGTCTGGATTCGTCTGCACGAACCGCAGGCGTTTCGTCCCGCCATAGGCAATACAGACTGCGGAGGCAAGCGCAAGGGCAACGCGGGACCCTGCCGGGACGGATCGGAAGAACGTGCGCAAGGCGCAGCAGACGAGCCACGCGATTCCGGCAAGGACTGCAAGGCCGAGCGCGGCGAGGCAGGCGTACATGATCACGGTTTGAAATGTCGTCATGGTCGTCTCCTCATTCGAGCGTCAGCACGGTCTTTCCGTCGATGGTGGCGGTGCCAACGGTGTAGACCTTTCCGCCGATGCGGATTTTCGTGAGTTCAAGGCCCGCTCCGCCAAAACTGGTGTACGATTCCTGGCCTTGCTCATAGGCCGCCTGCACGAAACCAGCCGAAAGTCCGGCCGTGTCAAACGTGAGCACGTAATTCCCGGATGTCCCGCTCCACGTCATCGTCACAGGGCAGCCTGCATCATCCTCGTTATACCAAACCGTCCCTGCATCGCCACCGAGTTCGGAGGCAAACCGGGCGATCGGATGCTGTTCTGCCTCTACGGCGTATGTCACGGTACAAACTCCGCTTGTGACCGAGATGCTGTCCGCCGGCGCCGGAACCGTGACCTTGTCGCCCTTGACGATTCGGATCGCCTCCTGGCCGTCCGAGCCGATGATCGAGAAGACGCCGTTTGTGCCGGTGCGGCAGAGCGTCGGGTCGGTCGAGGTGAGGATCCACCACCCGCTTTCAGCGGATATTTGCGACCACCGCTGACCGCCTCCGACAATCAAGCCGCCGGGCGCGGTCGCCTGGATCACACCTTCCGGGCTTGCCTCGCCCGTCTCGCTGTCGTACTTGCCCCATGCCCTATTGGCTGGATCGTCGACGAGCTTCTTCGCGGCTTGATGGGCGAGATTCGTCGCGGTTGCGATCGCGCGGTTCAGTCCGTTCGTCTCGTTCCACACCGTCCTGAACGCCTCGTTCGTGGTCATGCGGTACTCAAACGACGCGACCGGCGGATGGACGGCGGAATCGTAGTTTGTGACGACAACGCGGAAGCTCTCTGCGCCGAGATACGACCATAGCGGCGTTGTCTGACCATCGGTATACGCATTGGCCGTCGCCACGGCCGAATCGGCTGCGGTCGAGACATCTTCCTGCGTCGCGTATACGCTCACGTCCGGGATGTCGTCCAGGAACGCGACGGTCTTTTCCCCCGATGTGACCCGGAGGTAGGCCCCCGCTCCGTTGTCCCCACGGAACATCCACCCGTAGTCGTAGACGGTCAGCAGCCTGCCGGAGCCAGGCCCCCACGAGATGAAGCTGTCTTCACCGACGTCGACAAAGCGACCGCTCTTCTGGACGGCGTTCATCGCCCTGTTGGAGACGTTCAGGTAGTCGCCAGGAGACGCGGTCGCGAGCCCGTTGGCGACGTAGCCGACGTCGTTTGTCACCACGCGGGCCATAGGCACGTAGAGGGCCGCGCGCTCGACGACGCCCGTGAAGGCGTCCGGCCGCATCGCGACCGCGTCCGAGTAGTCGAGGTACAGCCCCTCCGCCACTGCTTCGGCGTAGCTCCCCCCGCCGTCGAGGCCGAACGCGAACCGCTCCGGCATGCCCCGCCCGTACTCGATCCTCCCCACGCCGACGGCGCCTTCCCCGTTCGTTATGACGCCGTCGCCGATCCACACGCCAGGCGCCGTCGGCCGGTAGACGATCCCGTTCGTGAGGCTCACCCAGTTCGTCACGGCGGCCCACGAGACGCTCCAGACGACGCCCGTCGCGTCGGTCGCCGTCCGCCCGTCGGGGCTCCACAGGCGTTCGGCCCTGCCCGCGTCGGCGAGCTTCGCCGCGACCGCCGCGACGTCGAGCTTCGTCGCGTACCCTTCGAGGGACGGCACCTGCACGCCCGCCGCCGCGTCCGCCGCCGCCGCGTCCGCGTAGACCTTCGTGGCGTAGGGCGAGAGGTCGGGCGCCGGGATGGCCGCCACCTTCCCGTCCACGTAGGTTTCCGTCGCGTAGCCGTCGAGGGACGGGACGTTCACGCCCGCGACGGCGTTTGACGCCGCCGCGTCCGCGTACTCCTTCGTCGCGTAGGGCGAGAGGTCCGGCTGGCTGATGCCGGCGAGCGCAGCCGCCACCCACGCCTCCGTCGCGTAGCCGTCGAGGGACGGGACGTTCAAGCCCGCGACGGCGTTCGACGCCGCCGCGTCCGCGTACTCCTTCGTCGCGTAGGGCGAGAGGTCCGGCTGGCTGATGCCGGCGAGCGCAGCCGCCACCCACGCCTCCGTCGCGTAGCCGTCGAGGGACGGGACGTGGATGGACGCGACCGCCTCCGCCAGCGCGTTCGAGACCGCCGCGTCCATCGCCCGCGCGGCCTCGATGGTGCAATAGGGCGTGAGGTCCGGCTGCGGGATCGAGGCGACCGCGTTCGTGGCGGCCGCAATCTCGGACGCGACCTCCTCCTTCGTCGCGTAGGGCGAGAGGTCCGGTGCGGACGGCGGCGCCGGGATGCCGTTCGTCGCGTCACGGACGAGCGCCTCGACGGCCTCCCACGTCGTCCACGGCGCGTTGAGGGCCTCGATCTGCGAGAAGTCGAGCGTGCGCGACGCCGACGGGAACGGCTCGGTGGACGGCGAGGCGCCCGGCGACGGGCGGAAGCGGATCATGCCAGATGCGCGGAGGCACGTCCCGACGCGCGTCTCGGCCGCGAAGAAGAACGGCACGACGGGCGCGCCCGCGTCCATCGCGCCCGTGAAGACCGTCCGCACGACGCCGTCCGCCGAGACGGTCGCGTTCGTCGAGAAGACATCCGCATCCGCCGCCGTGTTCGTCATCCAGAGGAAACGCGCGGACGAGACGCCGAAGTCCTGCGGGAAGCGCGCCGCGATCTCGAACGATTCTCCCCTGTACGCCTCCAGCAAGGCCGGACGGACGCCCTCGACGTCGACGTCGAACGTCACGGCGGACGCAGCCGCGCAGAGCGCCAGAACGGCACGCGAAACGCCCCTTGCAAGAGCCCTTGAAACGCCTTTCACGATGTCTTCAGGCATGATTTCACCATCCTTCCAGTTTCGTTGTGGGATCCAGCCGTAGGACCCCGATCACGTATTGCGGCGCGACCGTGAGGTCATAGTACCGACCAGATGTCGCACTCACCTCGTCATCGCCAAGGGGTGGCGGAGAAGGTGCGTCGAGGCCCCCGAGCGCGGTCGGCATCCGGATGCCTGCCGCGTCGGCCGCAGTCCAGAGGAGATCGGCGAGGCCGCCCCCGACGCGGAAGACGGCCATGTCACTCGGATCCCCGACAAGGTCGATCTCGGCGGAGACGGGGACGATGACGACGGCGTTCGTGACGGCCATCTCGAACGTCGTCTCTCCTCTTTCTAAGCGCTCGACCGATCCGTTGACGCTTGCCACGAGGAAGAAATCCCCTCCGGCAACCCTCGGCGACCCATTCCTTCCGCCGGCCGTCACGACGGAGAGACGGAACGGCGCCCTGACGTGGAGCCCGTCCGGAGCGATCGGCGTCTGCACGTCGAGGTAGTAGTTCTCGTCCACGACTTCATCGAGCTTGAGTTCCTCCCCGTCAAGATTGTCGTACTTCAGATACCGGTAGGTCTTCCTCGTCCGAAAGGCGCGTCCCGACACCTCCAGCGTGAGGGTTCCGTTCGTGTACGTCTCGGATCCGCTGCTCTGCCACGGGTCGTCCCACATGTAGAGCCCGTCCCATGGGTCCGACTCGGTCGGGACGGCCGTGTACTCCTTATCCTTGTGCGCGTGCGATACGGACGAGAGCTGGGCGTTTGTCGCGTAGAGGTTCACGACGGGACGGTCCGCCTCGCGGACCATCCTGTAGGCGTCCGTGACGGACGAGGACCTGAACAGGCCGGACAGTCCCACGCTGTGCGCGTCGGTGAACGCGAACCGTCCTGACTTCGCGCACAAGTCGATCCCCGATACGTTCCAGTAGTTCGTGGATACGTGGCGGACTCTGTTCGTCGCGAGGTAGTAGACCTTGTTCGTGTGGACTTCCTCCGTGCCGTTCGTCAGCGAGTGGCGGACGAACTCGAGGCGCTGCGTGACGGAGACCACAAGATCGGTCCGGTCGACGACGCTGGTCTTGACGCCTCGATCGGGGATCATCCAGACCGTCGGCGACGTGACGAGTTCGTTCGTCGGCGATGAGAAAAGCCCGGCGAGCAGCCCCGTCTTGACGACCCTCTCACCAATGTCCCGGCTTCCGGCCGGGTCGAGCCTGACGCCCCTCGGGAGGAAGAGGTTGGTGACCGCCCAGGCCCTCGCGACGGTCTGCGTCATGCCGTCCACGAACGCCTGTATCGAGGCCTCCGTCCCGTTTGTCGCGTCGGCGTCCCAGCGTCCGAACTCCCACCGCGTGCAGCGGTTCGGCGCGTTCGTCGTAAAGTCGAATAGGTCGCCCGTGAAGGCGAGGCGCTCCTCGACGGCCTCCTGGAGCCATGCGAGGTCCTCGTAGCGCATGGCCCTGTAGTCTCCCGCGTCCCCCATGACGGTGCCGGAGATGTTCGTGTACGTGACGCGGGTGAACGTGAAATCGTTCGTCCCCGCGATGGGGGATGAGGCGGCCGACGCCGCGAGCGCCGCGAGGAGCGCGGCGGTCTGGAGGAGTCTTCTCATCTGTAGTACTGGATGTTGGAAAGGTTGGCGGTCCGCGAGTCGGACACGACGCAGTTGTCCTTCATCAGGTAGAGGAGGACCCACGTCTGCTCGTCCGAGGCATTCGTATTCGTTGGGTCCTTCAGGACCTCGCCGACGTTCGCGCCGGACTGCGTGATCACGTGGAGGTAGACGGCCCTCTCCGCGTCCTTCACGTCCGTCATGGCGTCCCGGTCGATGGCCATGTCCGTCCCCGCGAGGGATGCATTCTGGCGGACGCAGTAGACGTTCTTCACCTCGAGGTCTCCGTCGTCCTTCGCGGCGAACCACCACACGAGGTCGAACGGGCGGTCCTCGCGCGTGCCGACGGAGATGGGGTCGCGGCAGATCTGCCGCACGGACCGCGAGACGCCGTCCCCGCCGCCCGTGACCGTGACGTTCGCGACGACCTGCCGGAAGGCGTCGCCCCAGTTCCCGAGCTCACCGTCCGACGGCACCTCCTGCACGTCCCCGCCGGACGTCCCCGCGTTCGGCACGGCCGTGACGGAGACGCCGGGACCGGCGGCGGATTTGAGGCTGTCGATGCCGTCGCGCATGGCGCGGGGCTTGCCGTGGACGACGACGCGGAACGTCCTCTCCGCTTCGGCCGTCCCGTCCCCGGCTGAAGACTCGTCCAGCCGGAACGCGTACCAGTCCCCTCCGTCGTCCTCGTGGCCGGCCGCGGTGTCTGCCCTGCGGTTGAGGACCTTGCAGACGTCCCCGACGGAGATGCACCCAGGCGGGAGATAGATCTCCCACTGCCCGTTGCCCTCGCCGCGTTCGTGGTAGCGGACCCTGAACGGGCGGATTCCCGCGTCCCCGGCGCCTCCGCCCGGCGTCCCGTTGATGGCGGCCCCGCCCATCCCGTAGGATATGCTCACGTTCGCGCCCGCGACGGGGGCGGTCCGCCGGGCGTAGTCGAGGAGCGCGTTGTAGGCGCGCGCCGTCACATGTTCCGTCGGCGCGAGTCGTCTGGGCGGAATGATCACGATCCATCCTCCGAACCGTAGAGGTCGGTATCGATGCCGTCGGCGCCCTGCCAGGCGAGGTTCCAGGTGAAGCAGCCGTCCGGGCGCGGCGAGAGGACGGACTTGACGAGCAGCCACGTGTAGGCCGTGCCGTCGTCTGGGTTGAGGACGCCCGAGAGGAATTACTCGGCGCTCCGCCCGGAAGGGTCCGTCCAGCCGAACGGGCACGTCGGGGTTCCGACCGTCCCGACGCGGTACTGCTCCTCAAATGCGGCAGACAGGCCCTGGACGACGAGCTGCATCGTGAATACGGGCGCATAGCGCGGGTAGGTCTCGATGCCGCGCGAGATGAACCAGGCGAGCTTCCGCGTGTTGCCCTCCATCTCCTCGCCGCCCACCTTGAAGTCGTAGTAGGCGGCGGGATTCGCCTCGCGCTGCTCCTCCCACTTGCGGATCTCCCCGAGGTCCGGCGCGTTCTCGCCCCGGTCCGCGCGCCACGTGCGGATGGGCTTGGAGACCTCTACCCAGTCGAGGCCGAAGAGGACGGCGTGGACGTTCTGCGAGCACGTGACGACAAGGCGGCCCACGCCGCCGGTGCCGCGCGTGAGGACGGCGTACGTGATCTTCCGCGCGCCGTAGTTGCCGTTGCTGTCTGATTCGCCGTCAGGCAGGTCCGAGAGGCTGCCGTCGTCGGCGTTCCCGACGCCGATCTCGTTCAGCTTCTGGACGATCTCCTCCCACGGCCCCTCCCACGTGACCTCCGAGCGGTTCGCGTCGAGCGCGTGCGTGATGCGCCGCCCGACCGTGAGGTGGATGCCGGCGATCCCTTCGCCCTCGCCCGATTCCGTGAGGGAGAGCTTTCCGTTCGTCCCGAGCCCGCTGAGCCCGCCAAGTGATGAGAGTCCCATGCTTCGCCGCCTTCCTTCCTACTGGAGCCCCGTCGTCTCGAAGATGTCGCGCAGCACGGCGTCGAGGCGCTCGCCGTTCGCGGCCGCTCCGGTGTTGGATGCGTCGACGATCCGCTGGAGGAGGTCCACCATGCGCTCCTGCAGTTCGATGACCTTCCCGTTCGCGGAGGCCACGTCCACCGAAGGCCCGACGGTGAGGCCGCGCCGCGAGAAGGCGTCCGAGAACTCGGATGCGGTGTAGGGGTCGTAGAGCGGGCTCATCCTCTCCTGCATCTCGTCGTAGACGGCGCGGTTGTAGAGCGTCGAGAGCCGCTGGAACTCGCCCTGCAGGTACGTGTACTCCGTCGATGTCTTGTCCCCGCTGAACGCGGCGAGGCGGTCGCGTGCCGCCTCCTGGCGCGCCACGACGTCCTTTCGGTTCGCGGTGAGCCACTCGATGCGCGCCTCGCGGCTGCCCTGCCAGCCGAGGAGCCGCCTCTGCGCCTCCGCGCCGAACCCGGCGAGAAGCCCCTCGTTGTTCTGCCACGCGGTCTGCCATATGCCGACCCTCGTCTCGCGCCGCTCCTGGCGTTCGCGCGCGAGCTGCTGCGCCAGGCCAAACGCTCCGCCGAGCGCGGCGCCGACGGCCGCGCCGACGGGTCCGCCCAGCATCGCGCCGGCGGTGCCGAACTGCAGCGCGCCGGAGATCGTGGACTGCGCGCGGGAGATGGACGTGTTGTCCGCCCCCGGCGTGCGGGCGAACGCGAAGGCCGCGCCGAGGCCCTGGTGGAGGGCGAACCCGGCGAGCGCCTTGCCGATCGCCTTGCCCGCCCCGCCGCCGGAGACGGTGCGCTCGAACTCCTGGCCCGCGGCGCGTCCCGCCCTCCTGGCGGAATCGGCGGAGACGCCGCCGGCCGCGGACTCGCCGCCCGCGCCGGTCGCGTCCTGGACGCGCCGGGCCTTGCGGTCCAGCAGCTGGTCCATCGACTTCTCGGCCTCCGCCGTGTCGGCGGTGACCTTGAGCCTGACTCCGTACTCCTCTGCCATCATGGCTTCCTTCCCCACGTCTCAAACGCGAGCTCGTCCTCTAGGAGCGTTCCGGTCTCGCTTCCTCCCGGCCCCTGCACCCAGCAGCGCCAGAGGAGCGCCCCCTGGACCGCTGGGAGTTCGCCGAGGACGTAGTCCGGACGGTAGCCGTAGGTTCGGCAGAGCCATTCGACGAGCTCGGCGACCCATCCGTTTCCGAGTTTTTTTTTGAGCCGGGCGACGGACGGGGCAGCATCTCGAAGAACGCCGCCACCTCGTCGAGCGTGTGCGCGAGCTTCTGCCGGTATTCGAGGGGCGAGATCCCGCCGTAGGCGATGAGCGCCAGGTCCTCGATGCGGCTGAAGTTCGCCACGCTGTCGGCGAAGTCGTTCTCGACCACGAAGATGGCCGTGAGGCACTTCGGCATGTCGTCGATCTTCCCGGAGAGGATGGGGGAGTCGAGCCTGCAGAGCAGGGCGACCTTGCCGAGCGTGAGCTTCGCGGGGCTCGTGAGCGCCGCGAGCGCGGCCTTTGGGTTGTCCTTCACGGCGTCGCCCCCTAGATCGCGGTGGTCTTGGTGCAGTTCATGTAGACCTCCGCCGTCACGGAGATCTTGCGGTAGGCCTGGTTCTCCTCCGCGAGCGAGGCGCGCGTGACGTAGCCCTGCTTCCCGTTGACCGTGATGGCCTCGCCGACCTTGGGGAGCGCCGTGCCGGCGGCGACCTCGATCGTGCAGGTGAGCGTGGTCTTGCGGTCGTACATCGTCTGCTTGACGACCTGACCGGCCTCGTTGTACTCGGGCGCGAGGACGGCCTCGTCCTCCTGGCCGATGGACGTCACGATGCCCGTGACGCCGTTGACGCCGCCCTGGACGCCCCATGCGGCGACCCCTTGGTATGTGCGTGCTGCCATGTCTGTTTCCTTTCCGTTTCTGTCTGTACCTACTCTTCGACCGCCATGAACGTGCCGGCCATCTCCGCGACGGCCTCCAGCACGCCGTCCCCCGGCGTCGTGTGGCTCAGGCGCACGTAGTGCCCGAGGCCGGCCGCCTCCAGCGCCTCGGCGCCGGCGTCCGCCGCGTCGATGGCGGTGGTGAAGCCGGACGCGGCGCGGTTGATCGGCACCCACTCCGTCGCCGCGACGGAGAAGCGGACGTCGTAGGCCGCCGGGCGCGCGTGGCGCTTAGCGACCTCGTCCACCGTGACGACGACGGCGAGCCCGCCGAGGCGGGCCTCCTCCTCCTCGATGAGCGCGGCGAGCTCCTGGTCGCTCTGCGCGACGACGCGGGCGCGGGCGAGGCCGGGGGCCTCTCGCAGGGCCGCGACCGCGCGTCTGAGGACTTCGGCGTGGACACTCATGCCCCCCTCCTCCCCAGGAAGAGGATTGCGTCCGCGGCGCCGCGCGCGGCCTGGGCGTGCATCTCGCCGTCCGTCGGGAGGAGCGAGCGGTCCTGCGGGATCCTCGCGCGCGTCCGGAGGAGGTAGAGCGCGGTCGCCGCGCGCTCGCCGCCTCTGCGCCCGAAGAGGACCCCCGCGCCGGGGCCGCCGCCGCGCGCGGCGACCCTGAAGAGGCTCCAGCCCTCCCTCGCGAGGCGGCCCGCCCTCACGCCGTAGCTCACGCGGCTGATCGGGATCGTGAGCGCCTTCGCCCTCCTCGGGCGTATGTCGAGCGGGCGGAAGACGCGAGCGAAGCCGGGGATCGGGATGTCGACGCGGTCGTCCCTGCAGACGATGGCGCGCGCGCCCTTGCGCAGGAACCCGGTCGGCGCGGCGCCGAGCGACTCCGCCGTGCCGTGGCGGGAGCGCGCAAGGCGCGCGACGTGGCGGCGCACGGCGACGTAGAGTGCGTAGGCGGCCGCGTGCGCGACCTCTCCGCGCGCGCCGTCGCCGAGCGCGCCGAGCGTGTCCCGAAGGCGCTGGTCCGGGATGAGCTCCACCGTCATGCGGCCACCTCCCCGCCCGGCCCGATCTCCGGTGCGGACGGGACCTGCGCGACCTCGCCCGGGCCGATGAGGCCGAGTTCCTCGCAGCGTCCGCGCTCCACGTCCTCCCAGTCGAGCCCGCTGCCGTAGGCGAACGGCGGGTAGGGGTTTCCGAGCGCGTCGCGGAATCCGCCCGCGCCGGCGCCGAGGGCCGCCCAGACGGGGGACGACTTGAGGGCGACCATGCCCCAGTCCGGGTAGATGCCGCTCGTTCGGAGCGCGCCCTCCCATCCTACGGCCTCGCCGGCCGCCCGCCAGCGCTTCTGCCAGTCCGCGCGCGGTGCGCGGCGGTCCTCGAAGCGCGTGAGCTCCCAGGCGGGGTAGGCGTCGACGGTTGCGGGGGTCTGCGACCAGAGGCGCGCGACCGAGGCGGCCATCTGGCGGTTCGTGTCGAGGATGAGCGAGAGGCGGCGGCGCGAGGCCGGATTCAGGATGCCGCCGCCGTCCTGCGGCGAGTGGCCGAGGGCGGCGAGGGAGCGCGTGAGGCGGTCGACGGCGTCGGCCTCGCCGACGCGCCCGGCGGAGATGTCCGCGAGCGCGTCGCGCAGGTCGGCGAGGTAGGGCTCGTAGGCCATGCGCGCCGAGTGGAGGGACCGGCGCAGGACGTCGGCGGCGAACCGCTCGCGGATCTCGTCCGAGCCGAGCGTCGTCGGCAGCAGATCGCGGACGCGCTGGATCGTCTCCTGGTCCACGGCGGCTACCTCCCCTCCGGCTGCGCGAAGCACCCCGTTGCGTTCGCGGTGCAGTCGGCCGTGCAGACGCACGACGGCTCCTCGCCGTCCGCGGCGCGGTAGGCGAAGCCGCCGCGCACGGTGCAGGGCGTTCCACGCTCCAGCGGTTCGCCCGCGGCGATGTTCGAAAGTTCCTCCATGGCCATTGCAGTGTCCTTTCACAGTCCTTTCACGGTGGACATCAGTCGAGGAGCCTCTTCTCCGGGTTCGCGCGACCGGTCGCGGGCGCGGTCGAGGGTGACGCGCCCGCCTCCTCGCCCTCGCCGTCCGGCTCCACGGCCAGCTTCCGCTCCGCCACGCGGGCGAAGAGGTCGATCGCCTGGCGCCGCGCCTCGCGCCGGTCCTCCGGGACCGGGAGGCGGAAGCGCTTGAGGAGGTCGAAGGCGGCGTAGTCGAGGGCGGGCGGCACGAGCGCCTCGGGGATCGCGGGCTCGGACGCCGGGGAGACGCGCACGCCCCCCGAGCGCACGTGCGCCCTGACGAGGTGGCCCGTCGCGGCGAGGATGGACGCGACGGCGTCCGCCGTGTAGTCGGCGGAGCGCCGGTAGGCCTCCACCTCCCTCTGCGAGAGGTAGGCGGCGAGGTCGCCCTCCGTGAGTCTGCGCCAGGCCATGCCTCACGCCTTGACGAGCTGGAGGTAGCCCGGGGCCTTGTTGGCCTCCGTGCGCGTGAGCGCCGCGCCGAGGAGCGCCGCGACGTTCATGAAGCGGCGGTTCTTGCCCGGCGTGCCGTGGACGAACGCGGTGACCGTGAGGCCCGAGTTCTCGTCCGTCTGCGTGCCGTACTCCGGGTAGAGCCCGTCCACCGCCTGCTCGATGCCGCGCCCCGCGACGGCGATCGCCGCGTCCGGCACGATGAACCCGACGCCCTTCGTCACGGCCGACGCGCCGCCGGAGACCGCCGCCGTCGAGACGTTCGACACCTTCGCCGAGCAGACGATCGCCTTGCAGCCGTACTTGCGCCCGAGGGAGCCGGCGATGTCGTCGCCCTGGATCGCCGCGTTGTTCACGTTCGCGTCCAGCAGGTCGCCGTACGCGTCCGGGTCGAGGATCACGACGCACGTCGCCGGGTCGATCCCGGCCTTCTCCGCCGCCGCGAGCGCCTTGCCGAGCTTCGCCACCGTGAACGAGGCGACCTCCGCCACGCGGTGCGCGCAGTCGAGCCTGCCGACGATCAGCTCCTCGAGCTTGCGCGCGATCGCCCGCCCGCCCGCGATGCCGCAGTTCCGCGACGTCGACGACCGGTCCAGCTCCAGCAGGTCCTGCTGGTCGAGCCGGTACGTGACCTTCACGACCGTGTCGAGCGACACCTTCACGGGGACGATCGAGCCGTCGGTCGTCTCGTAGTCGTTCGACGTCTCGTCGAAGACCGTCGCGTCGCCGGAGAACACCGGCACGCTGAGCGTCTTGCCGACGCCCTGCAGCTCGGCGGAGAAGTCCGTCGAGAAGAGCTTCGCCAGCGCGATCGCGCGCTGCGCCTCCAGGATCGCCTGGTTCGAGGCGAGGATGAGGCCGGGGGATGTGAATGAGCTTGCCATTTCCTTCTTTTCCTTTCTGTTTCTGCCGTGTGACTTGTGATGGCGTGACTTACTTCGCCTCCGCCGCAAAGTCGGCGGCGTGGGCCATGACGTACGCGACGCGCTCCTGGGCCGACCGGCACTTCGCGAGGCCTTCGAGCGCGCCGCCCGCCTTCGGGGGCTGCGCGGCCCTGGCCGGGGCGAGCACCTGCTGGGCCTTCGCGGGCGCACCCTCCCGGCACGCGGCGACGAGCGCCTCGGCGAGCGCCGGGTCCTTGACGTACGCGGCCTTCGCGGCGGCGGCGTCGGCGATCTTGCCGGCGTTCGCCTGGACGAACGCCTCGGCCTTCGTCTCGCGGCACTCGGCGACGGCCTCGTCCCGCTTCTTCCCGGCCTCGGTCGCCTGCGCCTCGGCGGCGGAGGCCCTGTCTTTCAGGCCCTGGATCGCCGCGAGCGCGTCCTCTTCGGTCGCGCCCTCCGCGAGCCCGAGGGCCTCGAGGATCTTCTGCATCTGGATTTCTCCTTTTGTTTCCGTGTTGGCTTCCGCCGCGCGCGCGGCGGCAAGAGTCGAAAGCTCGGCGAAGTGCGGCGTGTTCGTCATGCCGATTGAGACGAGGCGGGCTGGGCGGTACTCCAGACCGTCGTCAGACGCCACGCCGATGAAGTAGGGCGAGCGCGAGACGAGGACGCGCTCGTTCCACAGCCGCTCGCCCTCCGGCGTGAAGTCCCACCGCGTCCAGATCGAGCCGTCGGGTGCCTGGCGGATGCCCCGCGCCCACGCCATGGCGTCGCTCGGCTTGTCGGCGAGCGTCGAGAAGTGCTCGCGGTCCACGAGGATGCCGGGCCAGTCGGGCCGGTCCGCGTCGCGCAAGAAGGCGTCCATGACCTCGCGCACAGATGCCTCGTCGATGACGAACTCCGCGCCGTCCGGCGCGTCCTCGATGGTCCCGCCGACGGGATAGCGCCCGTAGGGCGGGAACGTCTGGAACCAGCGCGCCCCGTCCTCTCCGCTCGTCTCCCTGCACGAGACGTGCAGGGCCGCTTTAATGGTCTTAAAACCGCGATTCATGCGTCCTCTTGCGCCATCGGCGCGTTGTGTGGTATACTTGACCACAGTTAGGGGCGAAACGGTCCGTCACGCCAGTAGCCCGCAACCCGGAGGATGTAGTCGGCTCTGCATCCGGCCTTCTCATCTTCCACCGCCTCTCTTCGGAACGATCGTGAAGACTTCCTCGACGCTGTTTGTCGCACTATCTGACACGACGAGCATCGAGAAGTCCCTGAACCTCTTCGCGTAGGCCGTACGTCCATTTAGACCGCGGTGGTTCTTGTCGACACGGGCAGGGCTTACGACGGTGTTGACGGCGAACTGGAGGAACGTCTTCCGTCCCGCCGCGTCCTTCGCGCCGTGCGCGTCGATGTGATCGAGCAGCCTCTCCCCAAAACCGATGCGGGTTCCGTTCGGCCCGTTGACGTGGAAGCCCTCGCGAAGTGCTGCCTCGGCCTCGCGAGGCGTGATGCGGGTCGGGCGGCTTGCTCCGTCGACGATCCGCTTCACCAGCTCGCTGTGCCGGTGGTTGGGATGCGTGCATCCGGAGTCTCCGACGAAGCCGCCGTCCTGTTGGCAGTGTCCGCTCATCCAGCCATCATCTCCTCGTAGATGCGCTCGGCCTCCTCTTGCGTCAGTCCGCCGTCGCCGGCTTGTTCTGCCTTGAATGCTTCGGAGAATGACTTGGCCATCTCCTCGGCGATGACCGCCGCGAGGGCGGGGTCGTCGGGGACGAGGGAGGGTAGGTCGTCCAGCAGGCGGCGCGCCGCCTCGGGCGTCGGGTCCTCCAGCAGCCCGCGGACGCGCTTCGCCGCCTCCGACGTGTCCTCCGCGAAGACGCTCAAAAACGCCCCTTCCTGCGCTCCGTCCGTTTTCCGCCTCGTTGCCCGTCCCGAAGCGGCGGCGCGTTTTTCAACGTGGTTGACGTTGGTTTTAAACGATGCGTCGGCCTTGCGCCGCGCGAACGCCCCGCCAACCGGGTCCCGGGCGGGCAGATCGGGCGCTTCTTCGAGCGTGAAGCCGGTCGCCTCCTCCAGCTCGGCGCGGTCCACGCGCCAGCCGGCCGTGCGGAGCGTCGCGGCGAGCTCGGCGGACTCCTTGGCCGTCGGAGCCCGGGAGGGGTCGAAGGCGAAGTCGACGGCGCAGGGGCGGCCGGGGAACTTGCGCGCGAGGTAGGGCCTCACAAGCCCGCGCATGATCGCCGCGCCGACGATCACCGCGTCGCGCGCGACGATCTCCCGCCAGACGTCCGCCTGCGCGCCGCCCGCGAGCGTCCCCGAGCCCGCCTCCGCGATCGAACCGAGCGTGCCGCCCGTCGCGAGGCGCACGATCCGCTCGTCCTGGTGCCGCACGAACGCCGAGAAGGGGTCCTGCCCGCGCGAGCCGCCCATGAAGTCCGTGAGCGCGGTGCCGCTCGGCCAGACGCTGACGCGCCCGTCCTCGGTCTCCTCGGCGGACGCGACGTAGTCGGCGCGGTCGGCCTCCGTCGCGTTGGGCGCCATGATGACGGCGGGCTTTGGGAGGGCGATGCGCTCGAGGAACCGGCCCCAGGCGCCGTCGCCGACCGCCGCGCGGATGTGGATCGCGAGGGCCGGGTAGTCGATCGCGCGCCGTCGGCGCACGCCGACGAGCCCCGCGTCCGCCGTCACCTCCTCGGCGTTCCCCGAGAACCCGTCGCACGCGGGGTTGAAGTAGAGCCGCCCGTCCCGCGAGAGGAACTGCCAGCTCTCGAGCAGCGAGATCCGCCGCACCGTCCCGTCCGCCTCCCAGAGCGGCTGGGCGTAGGCGAACCCCCGGAAGAACGCGAGGTCGAGATGCTCGACGGCCTCGTCGAAGTCCTCGACCGCGCGGACGAGGCGCTCGGCGGCGTCCTTCTGCTCGCCGCCCAGCGCCGCGTCGGCGGACGGGTTGGCCGTCACCTTCCACGGCAGCGCGGCGAGCGCGGAGGCGCGCCGCTCGACGCACGTCATGAGCGTGGGGTTCGCCGCCTCGATCTCCTGGAAGATCCAGTGCAGCCGCTGCGTGTCGCCCGCCCGCGCGCGGTCGAAGACGGCCTGCGCCTCGCGGATCGAGAGCCCGGCGAGCGGGTTCGTCCGCTCGATCCACGCCGTGCCGGCGTCCCTCCTGAGCTTCTGCGCCATGTTCAGATCCTTATCTCCTCGTAGTTCCGCCCCCGCCCGCAGGCGAAGGGGCGCATGGGCCGGACGGCGTGCCCCTTCGCCTCGCGGCAGAGCGCCGCCGCCCAGAAGCGGTCGGCATGGCCGTTCTTGTCGCGCTCGCCCGTGAAGCGGACGTGGCCGCCTGCGGAATCCTCCTTGCGGATCTTGCGGAAGTCGGCGTCCACCTCGGCGAGGGCCGGGACTTTGAGAGTCTTGTCTTCGAGGTCGTGGCGCACCGGGTACGCCATCGACTCCTTCGACGCGGGCGTGAAGCGCACGGGCTCGAAGCGGTAGCCGTACTTGTTGCGCATCGCCTCGGCGGTCTCCTCGCCGATGCCCGTCATGTCGAAGCAGCAGCGCACGAGGTTCCTGCGCTCCATGTAGCCGTCGAGCGCCGCGCGCTGACGCTTGAACGGGACGTTCTTCATCGTCAGCAGCTCGACCGCCACGAGGATGCCCGCGATCTCCGCCGCGAGCCACATCACCGTCAGATCCTGATGCCGCGCGTAGTCGACGCCGAGGTAGAGGGGAGCCTCGGAGACATCCACGCCGGGCGCGACGTTGATCCAACGGACGATCTCGCTCGGCCTGCCGTCCACCGTGCCGCGCTCTGTCTCGACCCTTCCGGGCACGTGGTTGCCGTCGAGCATCTCGTAGGTGATGAACGCCGTCGCGTCGTTGGACGGGACGCACATGTACTCCTGCGCGAACGTCTCCTCGTCCGCGCAGCCCGCCTTGATGTAGTCGAAGTAGGCCGACTCGTCCATCGCCTGGCGCTCGTCGCCTTCCGGCAGCTTCTTCTGGAGCTTGGCGAGAAAGCCTTGATTCAAGGCGTCTTCAAGGGTGATCTGGTGGAAGCTGAACTTCTTCGGGTTCCCGCCCCTGATCTCCTCGATGAGCTTCTGGAAGAACGAGTCGCTGCCGCGCGGCGTCGAGAAGACCTCGAAGTTGCCGCCCCACGTGATGCCCGGATAGGCGATGGCGTAGAGCTTGCGCGGGTCGGGGTGCAGCGCGAACTCGTCCAGGACGCGGTCGCCGCGCTTGCCCGCCTGGGCGTCGGGGTTCGAGGACATCGAGTTGATGCGCAGCCCGTTGCCCATCTGAAGGACGTAGGCCGACGAGCCCTTGCCGTCGATGACGCGCTCGCCGAAGTCCTGGGCGCCCGCGTCGAGAACGCCGGCGAAACTCTTGCAGTCTTCGAGGAAGAGCCGCGCCTGGATCTCGTCGCGGCTGGAGATCCACGCGTCGAGCGCGGCGGTCTTCAGCGACTTGCGGCGGACGAGGCCGTAGGCCGTCGCCCACGTCCACCCGATCTGACGGCTCTTGACCGCCAGCTTCAGGCGCGACGAATCCTCCACCCACCGTTTCTGGTACGGCAGGAGCAGCGTGTTCGGCGGTATGACTTACAAAAGCCCTGCGGCCTCCTCGATCTTCTTCAGCGTCTCCTCCGTGAGCCCGCCCTTTGTCTTTGCGGTCGCAACGGCGTCCTTCACCGCCGCGAGCCGCCGCTCCGCCGCCTCGAACTTCTCCCGCGCGAGGCGGAGCTGCTCGTCCTTCGTCTTCTGGGCCTTGGTCTTGAGGGCGAGTTCCCGGCCGGCGTGGATCATGTCGCGGTAGTGGCGGGCGGCCCCGGAGTAAATGCCGACGGCCTTTTCGTTGCCTTTCATCGCCGCGTCGATCGCCAGGTTCGTGAAGGCGTTCGCGGCCAGCTCGTAGTCGGCGGGCGACATCGCCGTCAGGTCCTTCGCGCTCTCGCCGCTGCCCTTGACCGAATAGAGCATCTCCAGCCGGCGCTCCTTCTCCATCCGCGCCTTGAAGCGGAACCAGGCGGTGCGGCTCGGACGTCCGACGCCCAGCCCGTCGACGCGGGCCATGCACTCGTCGAAGTTCGGCCGGCGCAGATTCCCCTCCTCGTCCTCGATCGGCGTCTGCGTCCAGCGGTAGAGCTCGCGCTGCTGCTCGTCGGCAAGGCGGCTTTCCCAGGCGTCGATGCGGGCCTGCTTGGGCGCGTCCATCGTCACATCGCCTCCAGGGCGGACTGACCGGCAGCGGTGAGGCACCAGCGGGTGTTGTGCCAGACGGGTTCGATGTGGCCGACGATCCAGTTGCGGCCGGCGAGGATGCCGAAGACGACGCCCTGCTGTTCGGGCGAAAGCGGCTGGCCGTCGACGGTGCGCAGGTTGGCGAGGAGTTTCGACTTGAGCACGCCGGACGTGCCGCTCGCGGCCACCAGCTCCAGCGCGTCCTTGACGATCATCTGTTCTTCGTTCATGGCGTCACTTCCTCTTTCCGTTGCAAACGCGTTCATAGAGCGAGCGGACCATCTCGCGCGTCTCCATCATCTGCGCGGAAAGTCCGTCGAACTTGGCGGCGATCGTCGCCTTGACGCCGGCCATTTCGGCCTCGAGGATCCTGATGCGCCCGAAGAGATCTGAATGGTCGGCCTCGTTCTTCTTCTGGCCGGCCTGATAGCCGGTCTGCTCGACCGAAAGCGGCAAGGGCGCGATCTCGGTTTTCTGATGGCGAGCCGTCCACGCCTTGATCCAGGCCCCGGCGACGCCGCCGATGGTTGTGAGGGCTGCGCCTCCGATGGTGAGTGAGATTCCGTCCATCGCCGAGTCTCCTATCGCGCGTCGCCGCAGTTGCCGTCCCGGTCGCACGCGACGGTCGTCGCGCCGTCCGTGACCCGCACCTTCCCGTCCGCCTCC